>ERZ842401.1403-NODE-1403-length-34624-cov-8.163268_pt1 | contig 34624 bp, 36 predicted proteins | sample MGYA00521270_ERZ842401 | MGnify/ENA primary metagenome ERZ842401 (study PRJEB31892, sample SAMEA3878208) | bioreactor metagenome | biome: Moose rumen | place: Sweden | collected 2011-10 | study: EMG produced TPA metagenomics assembly of the PRJEB12797 data set...
AAAGAAACGCCTACGGCTTCAGAGACGACAGGTACTTCACATTGAGGCTCTACGCACTACACGACTGCCGCATCACGCGAAATGTCGGATGAACCACATTTTATCTGTTGGATCCAATACAATACCTTCTTTAGGCAGTACAGGTTCATGATATTCGTACTTCCCAGTGTCTCTCAGTATTGAGACTATACTATCCCAACGGCTTTTCATGCTTAAATCCGCATCTGCGACAACTCCTATACGTCTATTATTATCACCAAGTTTAAGCCTTAGTTCTAACTCTCTCAACAAATTCTGAATACTGCCACAATCTTTTACATCAAATGTCTCAGGCAAATTATGTTTTTTGCATAATGCCCATATAACATGTTGATCATCACGGCCTTCAACTAAGAGAATATATGGAAGTTCACTCATTATATCTTATCTCATTTCTATGGAATTATAAGAAGCGAAACGCAGGTCCTCATTATTATCGAAAACAGTTGGAACGATATTGCCTTCCTCATTGAAGGCAAGACGAATAAGATGCCCCATTCCCTGCTTGTTCATTTTTGCAAAACTGTTTAAGCAATCGTTGCTATGAGTTGTAACAAAAACTTGAACGTTAAGTTTTTCGGAAAGCATGAAAATAATATTCCATAATTGATCTTGCACGGAATAATGGAGCCCAGTTTCAAACTCGTCAAGAAGCAAAACACCATTTTTACAATTTAGCAACGCAAGAATAATAGTCAAAACTCTATTGATTCCGTCACCCATAGAACTAAGTCGAAAACGTTGGTCGCTACCCACTATTGTCACAACCGCAATTCGTTCTGAACTACGTCCTTCGTTGGTGTCAATAAAACGGATTCTATTGATTGCTGGGTTAATTATCCTTAGGGCATCAAGCACGTAATCCTCATCCGGTGATAACGAGATATTGTCAAACAACTTTGCATTAGCCATCCGATCAATCATATAAATAGGAATGTGTTGGAATGGACATTTCTCTGGGAAGACATTCAGGTAACTCCTTTTCTTATAATACGGAATAATATAACTCTGTGTCCCACTAGAAACTAGCAGTCCAGCACTGGTAATTGAACTTCTGTCAACATGAACACCAATATCGTTTTCATGATATGCCTCTATTTGAGTTGAAGAGATATCCTTTCCCTCACGGATGTAAACCTGCGAAATTCTGACAGGAATTTCCTCGTTCTCATTTGTGCCAAACACCATTTCATAGTCTTTATTGTAGTTCTCCTCCCATCCTGAAAACAACGAGATATAATGACGCTTTACATTTTCGGCATAAGCTTCATTGCCATCATTATCTCGAATTGCCTCACCGCGATCAGCGAGCAATGTACGTAGCCAGTTCTCCTCACCATTCGAAATGTAAATGGATATGGCTTCAAGTAAGCTGGACTTGCCTGCATTGTTTTTACCAACAATCAGATTAACTCTTCCAAGTTTATCAATTGTGAGCTCCTTGAAATTCTTGAAATTCTTGATATGCAAAGACTTCATCATGATGTACTAATCTCAGAATTTATAATGCAAAGTTAGTGATTTATCCCGAAAACAAAGAAGAATAATAACAATATTTCTTATTTACCTAATGATTTCATCATGTTAGAAAGCCTCATCAAAATCAAGGTGATAAGACTCCGGGAGTATGAGACCTATTTCTACTGCTATTTGAAATGCAGGCGATACATTATTCGTATTAGTTTTAATATACTAAGAGTCAGTGTATTATATGTTCCTCGGGCGCGCCTTTTGTTTCAGTATTGCGAAGTAAAAAAAGGCAGCAAGGTAGGCTCACCATAAGAAGCGCCATTAATAACCACAACGATACAACTTTTACCCAACAGCTCTTATCCATTAAGCTAGTTAACATACATTAAATACATTAAAAATATATTAATTCATCATCGTTTCGATTGAATCATTTGCGGGTACCAAAAAATGAAATAATATTCACATAATATATACATAAGTTTTAAATAAGATTCAAATAAGCAAGACCTAAAAACTGGCACTTAGTCACCTGTTAATACACTGTGTGAAAGATAGTTAAGACCTTTTTGCCAGTTAAAAAATAGCAATAATTTTGCTGCGCATTCCGATGATCGGGATGCGATAAAATTGCATTAACGTAATTAATATACATCATATGAATAAAATTATTGCAAAACATTTTGGCTTGTCCGAAAACGATGTAGAGGCTCAGGCCTTGAACGAGGAAGTAACTGCCAACGCAGCTACAAGTGTAAACAATGTATCCGCGTGCGAGAGCGAGGTAGACGACCTGCATGAAACTGGTGGCGCACCTGCAGATGAGGAACTGGATTCCAGCTTCAATCATGGGGAGCAAGAGCAGAAGCCACTGATGAAGGAGCGTGTGGTTCACACCTTGAAGAAGAAAACTTTGGGTAAGGTTTTCGTCATCAAGTCGAATCGCAGGAATCCCAGGCAAATCAAGGCCAAGCAAAAGTCTTGTCGGAAGCACGGTATGCTCGTAAGCGCTCTCTTCGCTGATGCGACTCCCGCCTACGATGCCGGTTACGTACTTGTCAACCCCATCACGGGTGAAGAGGTTAAGAACCGTGAGGAAACTTTTGGCATGCTGGTTATCATGGAAGGCAACACGAGGTTCTGGGCCTGGTTGGAAGAGATTAAGCGGATTAAGGAAGAGAAGCGCAAGTCCAAGGGCAAGGGCGATGCCAAGAAAGAGAAGCCCTTCGAGTATACGTTCGCTTATCGCCACATTACCGACCCTAAGGTCTTCAAGGACCAGTATCGCCACATCAACATCGACAATGTGCCCACCAAGACCAAGGATTTCGCTCGCGACTTTCTGGACACCGAGAAGGCCAACATGATTATCGCCGCCTATGCCGGCAAAATCGACCGTGGCCTCACCCCTAAGGCCGCTGGTATCGCCACCAAGGGCAAGGAGGTGAAGAAAGCGGACGTTCAAGCCCTTCTGGCGGGTAAGTTGCCCTGCATCTTCAACGATGGAGATACCGATGATATCGAACTTTATCAGATGGTCTTCGACGGCGTGTGTGAGGGCTTCGGCATCGAGAAGGACGCACCCATCAAAAACAAGGTCCTCAAAGGCACCTTTATCTGGCACTGGACGGCCAAGAAGATCCGCGAGGCTGACGAGGATAAGCGCATCGATGCCGCAGACAAGGTGATCAATATGTTTGCCGGCATGTCTGCACAGGACAGCGAGCGCATCAACAACGCCGAGAAGACCGAGTCTCAAACCCGCGAACAGGTCATCCACGGCATCCTTGACGAAATGTACAATCGTAACAAGCAATAACAAACATTTACTAAGCACGCTCCTCGTCGCTGGGCAGCCGTCTTGACGGCGAGGGGCTTTTAAAATTAAAGCAGAATGAAAAAGAGCAAAAAAGCCGCTGTCGGCATCGGCAACGCAACACTGGGAAGTCCCCTGTGTGCTATTGTTAAAAACTCTAATAGTAACGACCATGTGCGATAAAAGGAAGAGAAGTAAAACAATCTCTGTTATCATCCGCAACCACCAATATGTGGATGGCCAGAGTTACCGATTGACGCAGTTCGGTGAGTGCAACCTCCGTTACATCCCTTGTGATGGCGCCATGGGACAATCACGCACCGTCGACTGCAGGATCTTTACTCAGACAAGTTTGGAGGACCGTATCAGCACGAGCAATCGCGAGGCGCTGGAGAACCTTCACATGTCGCTTAGCGAACAGGAGGTAACAAACGCTGTGCATTCAAGCACGCTTCAGGTGACCGATGCGTGTGTGGAGACTGAGACCGTCGAGTCCAAATCTACAAGCAGAAAGTGGAAATGGGTGGTCGGCAGCGTCTTGGCTGGTACTGGACTGGCTGGAGTAATTGCCTATGTATTTAAAAACAACTAATATGAACAGCATCAATTTGATGCGTGGTTGGGAGGCCATGAGTCTTGCCACCACGGGCGGTGAGGTTTCGCCGTCCTTACGTAAAAAGAAACTGTCGAGTTTATTAACTGTAATGGCCTGCTTTAAACTGAGACGCTATGGCAAACGATCAACTTTATGCTAAAAAAGGGGACATTATCATCAGGTGCGATACCGTCGAGCAAATGGAGGCCATATCTAAAATCCTGGATAAGATGCCTAATCGTTTCTTATTGAGGCTGGGTAAACTTTGTATCAGCGGGCATGGAAAGGAGGTCACGATCATTTTGGTGACTTTGGCTGGCATCATGTTGGCATTTGGTGCTTTTTTCAGTCGCAAGAGAATTAAAAAGTTTATCACCAACCGTATTGCGCCGATGCTTGATTCGATAGAAAGGAAATTGGGGTTGCCCTGGAGATCCGAAGAGGAGGATGTACCCTATGAAGATGTACCTGAAGACGTGTGCGACGAAGAGGACAAGGAGCGACCTGAGGAAGATGTGACCACCAAACCCAAGTCGTGGTATGATCGGTTCCATGAAAGGTTCATCATGCCGAACAATCTTCCTGAACCCTTTCTTGATATTATCATGCGGGTCCCTGATCGTCACCAAGATGCTATGCTGCTTCAGTTATTGAGCATGTTTGGCGCGCTGACCTCGAAGGTGAGAGCAAAATACCTTGATGGTAAAATGCACTCGCCCAGCCTTCAGGTAGTGATCGAGGGGAAAAGTGGTTCTGGTAAAAGCGTGTTCAACACGGTCTATCAAACCATTTTCAGACGTCTGATAGATCGAGATAACGTAAAGCTGAGCCAAGGCCTGGATAAGAAAATTGTTCAAAACATTGGTATCACTATCACTAAACCGAAGTTTAACCAAGTATTAGCCGGCAACCATGGGGTGCATATGTTCATGTTTGACCCGGAAATCTCGAATGTTGCACGAGCACTCAAGGGATCAAGTGGTTTATCTTATGAGCATTTGAGGTACGCCTTTGACAATGATCCTGTATACCAGAACAACATGGCTAGCAATTCTGTAGCAGGTTACTTCAAAGTGTATCTCAACTATGTTTATAGTGGGACACCGCTGGATTGTGACTCATTCACAAAGAATCAGCTCACGACAGGAACTCCTCAGCGTATTTGTTTTTCCGTACTGCCTAATCCTGAAAACGATGACGATTTCACTCTGAATCTGCCTGATGGAGCCCGACTCAGTGAAATTCATGATTTCATTGATGATCTATGTGAGATGTATTGTTTCACAACGGACGGTCAGGGTAATGATCATGCCGTCGCTGAAGTCAATATCAACCTTGACTACGTCAATAATGGAATTGACGAGTGGATCAGACAGCAGAAAAAGCAAGCTGACGATGAAGATAACCCTGCTCGACGTGAAAACTGTAATCGCATCGGAGCCATTGCCTTCAGGGCGGCGATGATTCTTCACATTCTGTACATCTTTGATGTGGACATTACCGAGCAAGAGAAACAAGATTCCGTTCGTGAAATGGCTATCTATATTGCCAATTACTGCATGGAGCGTTTCTTGCACAAATTCCAAATGAAGCTTAATCTGGAAATCCGAGAGAATGACAGGCTTGAACAGGTCATTGACCCATCTATGGATACAGATAAACTCATAGAACGTGATGTTCTGGCATTATGGGATAGTGAGCTTAAAAACCAAGCTGAAATCACCAGACGCCTTACGGATAAATTTGGAAATGATATCTATCCAATGAAGGTTAGAAGGTTATTGAAAATCAATAATCGGATTTGAGTATAGGAACCATCAACTATAACGAGCAGAAAAGGAAGTTGTTTCGACTTCCTTTCCTGTTTTTTATGAGTCCTAAAGACATATTGCCTCTTGATTATTGGCTGAAGATGCCTAAAACCAGATGTTATATCCCGTTATTGTTAACACTTTGTAATTCAACGATATAACAATATAACAGCCCTGTTAGTTATAACAAATAACGCTTATAACAGCAATAAGAGTACATAATTTGCCCCAATAATGGTCATTTTATCTTTACGTTTCCCAAGCCTTGAAACCCTTATATACAAGAGACAATAATACGCCCCCGAGAGAGAACCGCTGGCAACACATCAATAGCCTGGCGGCTGAGAGGGGCGACAACAATATTAACTCGATGGTATGGACTGGGAGACGAAGAGTCCCCAGTACCGCCATCACCAGGCGTTATCACCTGTCGAGGAGACCGTGCCCTCAAGACGGCATAATCAAACCGACAGCGAGTCTGGAAAGGAAGCGAACGAGGCTGACACCGAAGAGGTGATTGGTCTCGCCTTCTTTTTTCGTCTCAGTTCCTTAAACATCCGATTGGGACCACATAGACACCGTCTTTCCGTCTGTAAGCATATGCGCCTGTACCGGTCAGCACCATGAGGAATGATGGGTCTTTCATTTTTGTAGTGTCTATCTTCGCCGCGAGTGACTTCAAGTTGGTAGCGCCTTCCTCAATCAACGTGTCTCCCCCCAACTTGATCTCAATCAGGCCGTATGTTCCGTTCCGGCGGTGTAAAACGGCATCACACTCCAGTCCATTCCTGTCTCTGTAATGGTACAACCCGCCATCGAGCACATCAGCAAACACGCGAAGGTCACGCACAGCCAGAGACTCAAAGAAAAGGCCAAATGTGTTCAGGTCATTCAGGAAATCTGCCGGTCCGATACCCAATGAAGCGACACCGATTGAGGGATCAGTGAAATACCTTGTGTCGCTCGTCCTTATCGCCGTCTTGCTGCGCAGGTTGGGATTCCATGCCCTCATGTCCTCAATGACAAAGATCCTTTTCAAAGCCTTCACGTAGGAGGCCACCGTGTCATCATTTAAAGTGGCATTGTCGTTATCCCTCATGTCGGCGCAGATGACGCTGTAGTTCACCGCCGCGCCCTGGTGCCTCGCGTAAGACCTCATTAGCAGTTTCACGCGCTCTGGATCACGATCCACACCGTCAGCACGTTGTATGTCGTAATGCACCACAGCGTCGTAATAGTCCAATGCCTGATCCAGGGCAATGTCACCTTCCATCAGCGATGCCTGGGGCCAACCACCGCGACAGGTCAAGTAGGCTAATTGCTCAATATCTATCTTGTTCTCCGCAAAAATCTCCTTTGGCGCATCAAATAGGTCGCCCAGGCTGATCTCGCCAGACGACTCTCCGGACTCATAGAGGCTCATTGGACGCATCAATAGCCTGGTGATACGCCCCGTCCCTGTATGCTCTATCTCATTCTCATTTACTGGCACAGCAGAACCTGTCAGTATAAACTGACCTAGTTCGGAGCGTTCGTCAACCTCCGACCGCACACTGTCCCACAGCGCCGGTATCGTCTGCCATTCATCGATCAGCCGAGGTGTGTCTCCTTTCAGCAGCAGTGACGGGTTCATCTCTGCAAGTTGCCTGCTGGAACGCAGCACGCCAGTATTACCCAATTTGAGCACACTGTTTGCTTTACGCATAGCGGTGGTTGTCTTTCCGCACCACTTGGCGCCTTCCACCAGTACGGCGCCCTTGCCTTTTAATTTACGCTCCAATAGGGCATCCACTATTCTTGCCTTGTAATCAGCCATATAGATGAATTTTTTATTTGTTCGTTCGGGAGTTTGGCGTATCTTGTTTCGGGAGTTTGACGCATTTCCTTTCGGGAGTTTGGCGCAAAAGTACACATTATCCTTGAAATGACCAAAAGAAAAACGGCATAATAAGCGTCACATCGAAGGCCATTCACCTGACGATGATCACCACCTATGGCATCCAGCCCGGAGGCTATTCCGACGACATCCAAAGCCAAGTCACCATGAACGACCTGTGCGTAGAGTGAGATTCTGCGATTAAGTGAATGGGGGCCCAGGAATATGCAGCCATCAGTCCGTTTTTGTGCTAAATTTTCATGCTAAAACAAAAAATCACCGTTTTATTTCTCCGCGAAATGATATTTTTGTACCTTTGCGGAGAAATAAAATTGACATTATGGCTAAAATCATCGGAAGAAACAAAGAAATTGCGGAGTTACATGAGATATACAACCGCAATCAAGCCCAGTTCGTGGTTATATATGGGCGCAGAAGGGTCGGTAAGACATTCCTTGTGAACGAGGCCTTCAAGGACAGGATCACATTTCACCATGCCGGCCTTTCTCCCATTGGCGACCATGGCAAACGAAACCTGATGAAGGAGCAGCTGCAGCAGTTCTATTTCTCGTTGCAGATTCAAGGTATGCCGCCAAGCCACTGCCCCAAATCGTGGTTCGAGGCGTTCTTCATGCTCGAAAAGCTCCTTCAACAGAAGGACGACGGCACCCGCCAGGTCGTGTTCCTTGATGAGCTGCCATGGATGGACACTCCACGGTCCAATTTCATCTCGGCCTTTGAGGGATTCTGGAACTCATGGGCCTGCAGTCGGGACAACCTGATGCTGGTCGTGTGCGGTAGCGCCATATCATGGATACTTGACAAGCTCATCAACAACCATGGCGGGCTCTATGGTCGCGTGACAAGGGAGATAAAACTCACACCGTTCTCTCTGGCCGACTGCAAGGCATTCTACGAGGACAGGGGTATCAGCATGTCGGACTATGACATCGTGCAGAGTTATATGATTTTTGGGGGGATCCCCTATTACATGGACTATTTTGAGCCGGGATTAAGTCTGCCACAAAACATAGACAAGCTGTTTTTCTCACAGGGTGCCCGCCTTGCTGATGAGTTTGACCGGCTGCTATCGTCGGTCTTCGGCAACCCAGATGACATCAAGAAGATTATCATCGCATTGAGCCGCCTTCGGGCTGGTTTCACCAGGCAGCAGATTTCTGAAAGATCTAAAATCGACTTGGGCGGTGGACTGACTGACTTGCTCAAGGCGTTGGCGGCTAGCGAATTTACACGCCAGTACGTCCCCTATGGCAAGAGCAAGCGAGAGGAGCATCACATGCTCACCGATCCGTTCTGCCGTTTTTATATCCACTTTGTTATGGGGCATGACATCATCGACACCGATTTTTGGACCAACAACATCTCCTCGCAGGCCATCGTCAGCTGGCGGGGATTTGCCTTTGAGGACGTGTGCCTGAACCATATCCAGCAGATAAAATCGGCGCTCGGCATACAGGGCGTTATTTCCAAGCAATCGGCATGGGCGGTGCAGGGCGACGACAATAATGACGGATCACAGATTGACCTGCTGATTGTGAGAAACGACAATGTGGTCAACCTGTGCGAGATGAAGTTTGCCGGAGACGTTTACATGATAGACAAGGACGAAGAACTCAGGCTGCGCCGACGTGTTGAAGCGCTCAAGCAAACACTAACCCGCAAGCAGACCGTTCATCTGACCATGGTCACGACCTATGGAGTCGCCCACGGCAAGCACAGCGGTGTGGTCCAGAAAAGCGTCACCATGAACGACCTGTTCTTGGAGTGAGAATAAGGCACCGAAAGAATGAGAACACTGGAATTGGCAAAAATGTGCGTAAATCAGCCATATCTATCTGAAAAAATGACATTTGGCTTGTTTACGCACAAAAAATGAATAACTCTTGGACTGGAATGCTAGAATACCGTTCACACAGTCATGGTCACTACCAAGGGCATCGCGCCAGGCGAATATGAATGGACCGCCCAGAACTACGTTAAACTCGATGACCTGTTCGGGGAATGAAAATAAGAACAGTGCCCTGATTTGAGTCAAGGCACCGTATCATTATAGATGGTTACGTTCTTCAATATATGCTTTTATTTTTCTGGAAACGGGGTAAAATGAGCGATTCCAGAAAAATAAACGAGGTTTTTGGCCAAAATCCTCTTTGAAAATCAGTCAGAACGGCGTTTTTAAATTGTTTGTGATGCAATACAAGAAAGCGCCTTGGATGTTTTTGTTACAAGATAACGGGAGCGGTATTAACTACGATGCATTTGGAAAAGGCGGACTACTCCATCGCATCATCCGCCATTACGAAATGTATCCCAAATTCGTCATTGTAGATCAACATCCTTCAAATATATGGGATGGTTATCATCAGATTGATACTGTTGAACCTGACATTCGCGACATTCGCGACATTCGCGGTATACACCAGAGAATAAGGACTCTATATCAAAAGGACGAAGAATAAAGGTCCAGTTTGTTAGGTTTTATCAACCTTCTTGAGGGTGGTGATGAAGGTGAGGGCATTGGTGGGGAGGTGGTAGTGGTGAGTGCCGTTGTCGCGGAGTTCCATGAGGAGGCGGCCGAGGAGGTTGGGGCCGACGTAGTTGTTTCCGTCGGCCTTCACGCCCCATGCGTCGGGATTCTTTTTGGACATTGAGGTCTGGTCTTCGACGATGTATTTGCCGGCACTCTTTTGGAGCAAGTCGCGAAATTCGGGACATTGCTCATATTTGGTTGTAAGGCAGAACTTCATGGCGTCAAGTATCATCCGTCCCCAGTCTGGACGGCGGTATGCTTTTTCGTAACTCTTGGCGGTCATCTTGATTTGATGGCAAGCCTTGCCGCCCATGGTGATACCGGCTCTGATTCGGCGGATGACATCTTCATCTTTGAATTTCATCAGTTGGAACAACTCCTCGCTACTCTCGAATGTCACCCCTTCAACCACCAGTTGTGTAGGCGCGAAATTGCAGAACAATCCCCACTCATCCTTCACCTTGCGAATGGCGACACACTCGGCTATCGAGTAGGTCTCGATGCCGTAGTACTCAGGATAATACTGCCGTATGAAGTCTACTATGCTGTAGAAACTCATCGTTTTACCTCGGTGATTGAGTCAGCAATCAGTTTGTTTTTGGCATCAACTTGCACCTGTTCAATCTTGACAATCTTAATGAGCGTGCTGTCCAAGACGGCGCGGTTGGTGTCACCGTCTGGCTTGGTCTGAGCTTGCGGCCACGCCAGATAGATGATGCCCTGTTCACGAAGGAAGACGGATGCCGCATTCTCAGCCTCAGCATCAGCCTTGCCTGTCATCTGCTTGACTGTGCCTATCTTGCCAACTTTTAGGTTGCCCACATATTTGCGGAAGAGATTGCCGGCCGATAAGGCATCTTCTGGGATTGATGTGCCCAAAGCCTCCTCGACACGCTTGACGATGGCAGGATTGACCGATCTGCACGAGAACACATGATTGTCTTCGGTCAAATCGGGAACCTCTAGCGTGTAGACGTAGTAGGTATCAACGCCATTTGCTTTTCCTGCCTTAGCCGCATACAGGGCTGCTGTCGCATAACTCGAAGTGATGTAGATGCCCTGTCCAAACTTGGATTTACCCTCTCCTTCACCCAGGTGGGCAATATCAAAGTGGTTGAACAGGCGATATGTACCGTGATAAAAAGTTTCCATATTCTGTACTTATTTGAATTCTTTCAAAGATTGATTTAATGCGCTATGGCATTATCTATCATCATCATTTCTAAACTCTTGAGCAAAAATGTCTTTGTTGATATCGCCACGAGTTGCTAAGGCAAACTCGACGATTTCGAAGTCGTAGTTCTTCAAGAGTGTCTTGAATGTCCTGGCCACTACATCGATGGGATTCTTGAAGTCTCCACAGCCCCACTTGCCAAGGATGAGGACTTCGGCTTCTGCTTTTGCAGCCACATCAAGGATCCTCGTAATGCGTCGCGCTATTAGGGTCTCGTAATCATCGGGCTTTTTGTGGACATGCTTTAATTCTGGGGCGGCACAGGTGATGATATCCACCTTGTACCAGTCCTCGCGAGGCATCATTTGGGGCCAAATCGGGTCGGTGCGTTCGTCGGTCTTAAAGACGATGACATCGGGAGTGTAGATGATGTCATCATTACCCATGTGATCCAGCTCGCCTGCAGTATAGAGCCGAATGTGCCTCACATAGAAGCTCTCTTTCATTGCTTGCAAGCAGGGCAATAGAGTTGAGCAACGGCACAGCGACTCTTCTTGTGCACCAGCCGAGAATGGGGCGCCACCGATACTGTGGCTGTTGGCGAAGTTCAATACAGCCACTTTTTTGCCGCTATAGCCTTTTGCGGCTTCAAAACTTCGTTTTCCAGACACTACATACCGCGTGTTAGATTTCTCCACTGGAGCGACTTCAACAACATCTTCTTGTGCCACCATGTATTGGTGTGAAATTGAGTTCTCCACTGCTGACACCAATTCCGGCACAGTCTCATACTGACGCTGCGTGTCCAGCATCACATTGTAATTGATGTTTCTATAGCTATTCATAAGCGAAACAATTATTGGTTGACAAATATAGTAATTTTCAGTCATACATCTAACGTTCTAAGCATTTACCACTAAATAATTCTTTGAATTATCCTGAATTTGACTATCGACGCGATATGGCAGCATAATATAAATGGGAGGGAAAAAATGCTCTCCCGTTTATCTATATATCCTTTTCTCATCGAACTATGCCACACTTTTACGTTATATTGGCTTTCAATACGTTTGCACTCTTTGATAAATGCTATGCCGTGTTTTTTGTTCTTTTTGTATTTTTGTGTTACTGACAAGTGCGCCATTTCATGCAATAATATCCTTCTTAGTTTTTCCCCATCCCAATCAATGCCTTTATTTACTTTAATTGAAGCATAACGAAAATAACCATCTTTATCTATATAAAATTCAAATTCACCAACAGTTCTCTTAAAACTCTTACTAATAAAACCCATCTTAACATTCTTGAGTTTACCTTCAAAATACATTCGATTATATTCGTCAAATTTTTCCTTAAGCAGTTTTTCTGTCATTTCTATATATCAACACTTCGTTATTATATTAATATGCCATAATAGTTTTTCGTTTAATTGTTATTTCCTCTACTATTGACCGGGAGCAACCATCGTGTTGCTTTCCCTGATATTAATAACTCCCACCCGATGAGGCTTGCTCAACAGGAACTCTCAATCACTTGATTCCATTCTTTTCCTTAGATTCTTTAGAAACTCTTCGGCATCTACGCCATCTTCTTCCATTGGGTAATCGACAACGATTACACGAACCGGTTCTTTAGATTCGTTCGCGGGTAATTTAGAAATGTACTCATCAACTTGTTCATCAGTGAGACTCGCAAATTCATCCATCCATTCTTCAAGTGGAAGGCTGTTATAATACTCGATGTCCAGACTGCCGTCTTCTTTTAAAATATCTATTTACTACTGTCTCGTGTGACGGGATGGTCTATTCTTGCGCACCTCGTCAAACTTGTGCGGGTTGCGGTGCTCGCTCGCGTCCCATCTCTTGCGCATCCAGTGGCTTCTCAATTTACTCCTGCTCATGTGTGATATCAATCGGCTTTAATATGGTTGATGTGTTCAAAACACGATATCCGTCATCAATACAGTTTTTGTATCTGAAGATATCGCTATTAGAATACTCCTCAGTTTTAAGTAATTCCTCAGCGGTCTGTAAAGCCTTTTGTAATGTTTGGTATGATTCCAAAGGGAATTCATTCACAAACTCATCATCCTTTAGATATACAAAATAGTTGATGATAGAGATGATTTTATCCATTTTAGACAAGCGCCCAAAATAATCTTCCCAAATCTTGTTTCTATCTTCCATGCCAATATGATTTAGTGCAATGATAAAGACTATTTGACCTCGAAATATAGTTGTTCAACTATGGATAGCCTTTTATTCAAAATACTTTAGGTATTGCGTCAAGACTTCTAAATTGTTTGCATCAAGATATTCTTTCAATGGATTTCCACCATTCTCTGTTTTAAGAAAATCTGTTTCTCTGTTCCAGTCATAAATGACCCTATCAAGATTGTCCATGAAATGCCCATATCGAGAATTAGACGATCTTGACAGAAAACGTCTGAACCCATGATAAATCTCAGCATAGCCGTCCCAATTACAATCAGTCGGATTGTTAATCATGACATTATTCACTCTATCAACTTGACTGATGAGATTGATTTCGTCTTTGCACAGAATGTCCACAATAGAAATCTCAAAATCAAACATGGTAAATGGTTGGTCTTCATCGCCTCGAAAGATGTGGATATGAGGATTGGGGTTTTCGGTTCCCCCAAGAACAGCAATTCTATATATGTGTTTACCCCATTTTTCTATGCCAATAGTAGACAGTTCCAACATTAGTGTTTTATTGTTATCGTTTGATTTGTGTTTCTTGTTGTTTCCCATAACGATAAAGCGTGAACTAATTTCACATTTTGCCGGCTGCCAGAAATGATAGTCTTTTATTCTAAAGGGGACACAAGCCAAGGCTTTTGCCCCCATATTCCAGGTTGCCTGTACCTACCAACAAATACGTTGTTTCAGGCCAGCCAAGGCCTATATTGCAGCGCAACCATGAAATATCTTTGCAAATATACTGTATTTCTTACGGTGGGCAATGAGTATTCTCATCCATATCATCCATACTGATTCAATGGCTTGACTATAAACGATTTCGCCTCCATCTTGACAAGTGTATTGGCCTGGGGCTTCATCACTTGTTGCTGCTGGGCGGGAGGAGCCTATGGTAGATGAGGCTATTTCCTGTTGTGAAGGCACCGAGTGATTGACCGTCGCGGATGACTTCGCTGACCCAGAGAGGGTACATTTCGATGATGTGTGTGAGTAGTATTTGATCTCCAACAGCCAGTTTGCTGTTTTCGCTCTCAATAATGGTAAAGTGGCAATCGCCCTGATACTCGATGATGAGCCTACGCATGGGAGGGTAATGAATCTCGACACGCTGTCCTTGTTCAAGTTGGCGCACCATGATTTCCTTGCGTTTCATCGAGAATCGAGACCCGATGTATCTGGATTTGTACTTCTCCAGTTGTTCCCACGTCTCACATCCCAAATAACGGGCAACGATATCGAGCGTGGTCATGCGTGTGTTTCGGTTCTCCTTGATGAAGCCCAACAGCCTCTTGATGGTGTTGACGCCAATGTGCTCTCCAGTGACAGACTCAATGTCGAGCGCAAGGTAGTCACAGTCAGCCGAACGAACAATCTTGCGTCCGCACTGCTTCTCCATCCAAAATACAATGTATCGAGGTAATATCATACTTTAGTGATTTAAATAGTTCTTTACAAATTCCTTCTTCAGTACAAATATACAACAAAAAACGTAAAAAGCAACCTCTGAACGGGATTTCTTTGCAATTCATCATTAAACTTCACGAACTTCACGACACACTCCACCAGAATATTCCCATAACGAATCACACACACATCAGCCGGCGAGCTTTGTTCTCTTGAAAAGTTCTCCGAGGGGATGTTGCCGATTCCAATGCGGTTCATAGAGATAACAATCTCGTCACCCATCCCCTGGAGAATCAATCGGGTTAGCGATCAGGTGTCGAGGCCTCGCCAGCGGAGCATGTAGGAATACATGTACAGGGCCGTGGCGATGGGCTGAAGGTAGTAACCCTCGAAGTGTCCGAACCGGTTAACGCCCGTGGCCTGGATGTCATGCAGGACATCAGGTGTCATGCCACGGAAACTGATTTGGTACTCCTTCTTTTCCACCCTGATGTTGACCAGCACGGCGGGCAAAGTACTGGTTGCTATCCTCACATGCGGGCTATGGCTTGCTGCCAGAGCGCGGATGCAGTCAAACATCTGCCGTTTGGTCTGGAACATGCGGTTCAACTGACGGGTGCTGAATTTGTTCCCCGAGTGGTTGCACTGGTTGACATAGGCATTGACCACGTTGGCTGCACACAGGTAATGGAAGATGTCGGAGTGAGTCCGAGGTTGATCTTCCAGCACGTTCAGCGCATCCTCGAGCAAGGTGCGGTAGATGCGTTGATACCACGGTATGCCCGGCTGCACCTTGGGCTGCTTGGCCTTCTTGTTTTTTTTGCCTTTCTTGGACTTTTGTTTCTTTTTTTGCTCTTTGATGAACTTCAGGTACATCGGCGGATTGGAGACAACATGCTCCACTCGGTTAAAGTTCCAGTCAATATGCTCGTTATAGAGCAGGCTGACGAGCATCAACATGCGTCGTTCGATGAGCCGACACTCCATCGTATCGAGGGGAAGGCTCTGCATGAACGCCCGGGCCGACATGATGCGGGTGCAGCCCGAATCAAATCCCACGGTATTGCCCTCGACCTCAAAGTCCTGGTTAAAGAAGTAGATGATGGTCAAGTTCCTGCATGCGCCATCAAGGAGTGTGGCCATCTCCCTTGCCTGGAATTTGCTGAAAGCGTACTGGTACAATTCATTGCGGTTGGCATCGGCAGCGAGCACCGGAATGTTGCCCAATTCCTCGGTCTGGATGTTGGTCAGCAACTGCAAGTGGGGGCGGTGGGCCTCCAGCAGGCGTAACAGGATGTAACGGGCCAGCAGATTGTTGATGTACTTGCACCGATTGGCATACAGGCCGGCATAATCCTCCTGCTCAAACATGTCGATGACCTGCTGGAAGAAGTCCTCGTGGTCGGCATAGATGGTCTTGACGCGGTTCCCGTCCATCACCACCTTGAACTTGTTGTAGCCCATCAACAGGTTCTGCCACCGATCCTTGATATCGACGATGCTGATCACGGCGTCATACACGTCATGACCGATGCAGCGGTAGTCATAGGTGACATCATAGTGATAGGTGTTCTGGTCGATAGTCACCTCTCCCGACCGTGGCTGGCGGTCGTTTAACTCTATCGACTGGAACAACTGATACGGGACAAGGCTACGTTCCAGTTTCTGCATCATGGTTTTGCGGGTTGCATGCTCGTTGAGCCACTCGGCGTAATCATAAATGTACTTACTCATAACACATAATCTGTTTTGCTTGCCGTGGAGTTTATGGCCTCCTGGCAATGATTTCACAATAAGGGTTCGGTTGGAGAAGTAACCAGGCCTGTCCATAATCAAGCCTTCGACAAGAGTGGTTTTGGCACCCTCAATGTGAACATCGCGAGCAAAAGTAGTCCACACCTGCGCCACATCATAGCACTGGCAGTATAATAGTTGTCAATAAACATCTATCTATCTGTTTTTCAGGCTATTCAGAATCGATTGAAGCGATGAATTATCTTACACAAGGACATCTCTCGCTCCAGATTTAGTAACCAGGCTGACAATGCCAGCGCATTCAAGCATCAACAACAATCGGTTGGCTCGATTAAAACCAATACTGTAATAGCGTTGCAGCATGGATGTATCTGCCATTTGACAATGGACAACAAATCGGGCTACATCTTCAAAAAGCGGTTCGGTGTATTCAAACACAAAACCGTCTGCACCATTCCAGTTCATATTGCTCCGTACATTAGGAACATCAATAGGAGGAGGCAACAACATCAGGTCAGTCTGAGGACATTGCCGATGAATCTGGTAACAGATATCCCTTACCTGATGATTGTTTTGTCCAGCATAAGCGCTTTGAATCCTGATGAGTGGTCCATCACCGTCCCTGAACAACAAATCTCCCATGTCCGCAAGATGCTCGGCCCCCTCACAGTCAAGAATGATCTGTGAGGCAAATCCATCTTGGGCTCTTACTGCAACACGGCCAGGGAAGTTACCCTTAATGATGCCGGTCAAAACACAAGGAGAAAGCAAATGGGTTGATATCACAAGATGAATGCCAACCGCTCGGGACTTTTGCGCCATCAAGGCCAAGGGCGTTTCAATTTCTTTGCCCCTAGTTAGCATGAGGTCTTTGAACTCGTCAACAAAGAGCACAATGTAGGGCATGGGGGAATAGCCTTCGGTGGAAGAAAGGAGCCCCTTAGCAATTTTGTCATTATAATCTTTGATACAGCGAACACCAGCCCTCTTCAAGAGTTGATAACGGATTTCCATTAGATGATGCAGACCCTTGATTGCGTATGCCGCTTCATCAGTATCAATGATCACTCTGTGCTCCGTTAAGTGTGTCGTGGCAAGGAATGAGCCAGCAAGGTCATTATACATCAAGAACTCAAGCCGTCTTGTGTCTATCATAACAACTTTTAATTCGTCTGGACGTTTCTTGCATAGCAAGGAAGCCAGCATTGCATGAATCACTCTGCTCTTTCCTTGATCTGGATCACCGCCAATAATCAGATGAGGCAATTTTGTGAGGTCGAACAGGAATGGCTTGCCATCAACCGTTAAGCCCAAGGCGCAAGGCAATTCCATCTCGCTCTCCTGGTACTCTCGGGACGATAGTATTGCGCCTATAGATACTGGCACTTGTCTGTTGTTTGGAATCTCAATAGCAACTGTTTTCTGCTGATGATCATTCACCAATCTTGTTCCATGAATGTTGATTGATGCCATAATCTGATTCCGCGATCTGCTCACTCCATCAAAATCATCGCGATTAACTTCAAGAGTCCATCGTGATACACTTGGTCCGACATCTAATGTGATCTTGTTGACAGAAATGCCATAGGAATCGAACACACGAATTATTATGGTCTGCTTCTTATCCAATTCCTCCTGAGTAACCTGAGGAGTTGGCAATGCCTCGACCGGCAAGGTGGGTAATTGATAATTAGTCATAGCCTGATTCTATTTGTTATTAGTGAATACTATTTTTGCTCTGACGGCAGTAAGCATGCAAATGCAGACTATCGAGAAAACGACGAGCCTCATTTGCGATTAACTGTCGAGATAGAATATTATATGAATACAAAGTATCTATAGCGACTATATGACTCTGGATGAGATTATGATCTTCAGGGAAGGAAAGGCACCGAGCTGTAACTATGTTTATGAAATCAACAATCTCAACGATTTGTCCACCACCCGGCCAAGAAGATAGAGTTGTACCGATGATATACCCTTTTGTCGAATTATTGGGACTATATACAAATGCATGCTGATTCATTTTCTCGGATAATGCACAAATAAACCTTTTGAAATCATTATCGATTGTCCCACCTAGGCGAGCCAGGTTAATGACCAGGTTTCCTCCGTTGGCCAAATCCAGAGAATTAAACTCCTGCTCGAATAACACTCCATTCAATCTACAAACACCATACCCACGATATAACAATACAGCGCGTAATGTTTTGTCCAGCTCAATCGCACTACCGTTTTGAGTACTTGATATAATCGCAAATTCGTGCTCCATTATTTATCTATCAACCAAATCCATAGAGTCTATTGTAATTATTTATGGGAATGATATACTATTTGAATTTGTTTTTGAAGTATTTGTAGTCCTCGTCGTCGGGTGACAAGTAATGCGGTGTGAATGGGAGCATATACTCGTTATTACCCAAACGACCGATGAGGTAGATGCCCATGGCAGCGGCATTGTCCATCTCCTCGGCGATGACATATTCATACCAGGAGTGATAGTTGTAATAGCCTGCGCCAAAGTTCATGCAAGCAAGCGAAGTGTCTGCCCTCAACACCATGACGTCAGTGTAAGGATGGGACACAAATCGGGTCAGACCGATTTTTTTCCCAAGATCCTCGAGAAACACCTCGTAGAACGCTCGGTCAAACAATCGTTCGCCACCACATGACCAAGAAGCGCAGTTACCCTCGGGCGAGTCAAACTCTATGATGTAACCCACATCACGAAACCATGACAATTCGACGGCTTGGCTGCCCTGACAGCCGATTTCCTCTTCCACAAAGAATACCGCCTTGCAAGCCGCAATTCGCTCCATGATTGCCAAAGCGATCACAATGCCGGCCTTGTCGTCCCCGCCCAAGCCAAATCCCTCGGCCATAATCACATGCTTGCCGTTCACCTCCTCGGTCATTAACGGTATAGGCTCGTTGGCATCGATATAGGACACCTGCCGCTGATGCACACAATCCATGTGAGCGACCAAACATGGAAAGAAGCGACCTTTTTCCAAAGAGCCCTTTTGCAGATAAATATTTCCTTTGTTGTCAATATGCGCTTGAAGTCCATGCTCCGTTGCGTACTTGAAAAGAAACTCCTGCATTCTCACTTCTTTCCCACTATAGGTAGGAATTGATAGCACCTGGTACAGCAAGTTCTCGTCTATTGTTGTTAACCCTAATCGTTGCCACATAAATTCTGACTAATTAACTTTAACTTAATCAAGGGCTGATTCTGCATTCAGATATTCTAACTCCTGGAAATAGTCGGTATTCTCGTTTCTCTCTTTCTCTAATTCAGCATAGGTCTTTGCGCCACTCGATAACATGAGTTCTTCGAGAGTTGATAGCAGCCTTATGGTATCCGCATCGGTGCAACGTGATTTTATAGACAAGAGAAGGTCAAGTGATGATCTCTTCCCGTCATGCATATTGACCGTATCACCTGCTTGAAGCGCCCATTTAGCCGATTTCAAATAGAATTGAATCAGATTATAGTTGGGCGTTTTTGCCCTCTTGATGTGATTTGACGCTTTTTTTAGGAATTTATGCATCGACCGTGTGACAGGACTGCCCAATCCTCGAAAACTTTCAAGAGCCTTTTCGACGTCATCCCACACCAATCCGTCATAATACTCATGATCCCTAATACAGCCTTTAATCAGGTCGTTGAATACTTCCTCTTTGAAGGGATCTAAGATTTGATTATCAATCGACTCGCGTAGCCAAGCCATTTCATCCAGAAGCATTGTAACAGGCAACGTGCGGCATTTATCGAACCATTCAAACTCAAAAAGCGGAGGAAAACAGTGCTCATTATAATGGGTGATCAAAAGAACCCGCACGTCGCCTCTTTTTAGATCCTTGCTGTGACCGATGGCATATACAGGTACTCCAATCAAGCCACTCTTGAGAGCCTTTTCACGAATTGATCTTGTGAACAAACGCAATTCCTTAGCTGTCACAAATTCATCTTCGGCTTGCCAGATTTTAACGACATAATACCACGAGTTGCTGAATACTCTCATTTTCTTGAATTGCTCAACACATTCCCTCAGAGCATGTTTGCCAGTAGCTTTGGCAAAGTAGAAAGAGTACTCGTAAGAGAATTTGTTGCATAACATCTTCAGGTCTCTTTCTGTGATTGGGAGGTCATCGTCGGGGTTGATGAGCATATCCAAGATTTCTTCTTTGCAATAACGCTCAAGTTCAATCCATTCACCATTTATCATAACGACATTGGGGTTTTTGCTGTCCTTTTGACCCATGTAATTCATCGTGGTGATGATATCAAACGCGTCGCTGCACAACCAGAATGGTGAATAATCATTTGATTCTCCTTCAAATGTTCTAACCCGAGTCAAGACTTCCTTAGCTTTGTCATCGATGTACATCTCTCGTCCATCCTTAACGGCATAAAACACATTACCACCAAATTTTCTCTTGATGTAATCATACTCGGCGGGAATTATCACCTTACCGTCAACCTTAATACCAGCCTTGCCGTTCACAACATACGGACGTTCCTCTTCTTGCAGATAACCAGAAGTGGTGCAGCCATTGGACTCTTCAATGAAGCGCCAGTCTGGCTTAATGCGTAAAACATGGTCCCGGCATACACCGATAAAGATGTTTTCTGGTTCATAGAGTATGGTACCATCAAGATCTTTCAGTCCCCAAAGACCATTCACCTCAAATTTTTGGGCTCGTTTCGCTCTTTTCAATTTTGTACTGCCGTTAACCCCGTATTGAGTTTTTGTTGCCTCCTGTGGAGTCCCTTCGAAAGGATCAATATATTCTGCCATAATCAAAAAACGCTTTAAGATTGTTCTGTTAAGTTACTTTTATCTGATGTTTATTACTTGATTGTCCAATAGAGTATATAGAAGAGCTCATCACCAAGCCGGGCGTAAAAGTATTCGTCAAATTCATCGTCCATAATTCGGTATTCAACACGCTGAACGAAGATCTCATCATATTTTGGCCCGCAATAATGTTCATAGAAGTTTGGATACTCGCGGTCTTCTGGCCACCACCATCCCCACTTGCCGTCTTTGGAAAACAATGTCAATTCCATTTCAGGAACGTCATAGATGGCATCCATTTCCACTTTAATCGGTAAAGTGAAGAACCTGCCTTTGATATTGGCCATGCCTTGTTTGCCATCTTTCAACAGGATATAGTTATCATCAATTCCTGGTTTTCGGAAAATGAAGTCGTATTCAAATGGAATAATCACATGCTGTTCGCTGTCGACTACGCCCCATTTGCCATCTTTTTTGACGACATTCGTAGTCCAGTAGTGGCAGTTCAAAAATATATAATCGTCAAATGTGAAAGAAATCTCCTCGTAAATTGGAGGCAGAACCTCAAGGCCTGCAATCGTCCTCAGCCCCTTTTTGCCACCCTTAATGAAAACAAAGTTAGGATAGCCATTATTTTTGCAATAGTCCTCAAAGGCATGATAAAGCGGATCCAACTCTTCTTTAAACCGTCTCCACCGTTCCCTTCGATCCGTCAATTTATAACATTCATCGCACAAGGCTCTATATCGCATCATCATCTTTGCAACCTCTTCATGCTCTTCATTGCTCAGATGATGCGCCATCGCGTTAGCCTCCAGCTCTTGCCATAATTCAAAACAAGTCTGGAACTCATTTTGCCATTCATCAAGCCATCTGACTGTTCTATTGAATTTCATTTCTTGGATTATTATTTATCCGTGCTTTTCTTCTTCGATTGCTTTTGGGGCGCGTGGGATTTATAGATGGTATGGTCGAAAACCTTCTCCAGCTTCTCGCCGATCCACACCACTACATGAAGACATCCAACTATCAAATAGAATACTACAAACGCCCAATTGCCAATCAAACTCATTAAAACGTAGCATAAAACCCTTGTACCTGTTACCTCTGTTCTTCCCTCATTGTCCTCAAATCCCCAAAAGAAGATGAAACATAGCATGGCCAGCACAAACCCAATGGCCCAAAGCGTTAAAAACAATTCAGTGCTCATATCTCCAATATTTTTTTTGATTCCACTAATATCTAAGGCATATTGTAATTGATATCTCCGTTGATGAATTTGTTAGCTGGCTGGTGCCCAGAAGAATCGGGCCAATGAGCGCTTCGGCGCCGCTGCGCTGACCTTCAGTCCACGCAAATTCGGATGAACCTGGATATTCAAGCCATATTTCTCGTTCATCTCGGCTGCTGCTTTCAGGAATCGTGGGCCGTGCATTTTCTTCTCGACATTCTTGGAACGCTCCAGCTTGTAGTGCAGCATCTCGTGGACGAGGACATCGCGAAGATATTCCTCTGTCCAGTCATAGTACATCGAGATTCCGATTCTGACGTTGCGCAGCCTACTGCCCGGTGAATGCTGATTGCAACTGAATCGGCCAAAACACCTGAATGACCTAATCAGATAGAACTCATAGGGCCACAGCAGACGGCCGCCGAAGTACAACTTGTTATACTCTTCGAACTTTTCCTCAATGATATCAATAGTGATTTCCATTCTGATTAATTCTTAAGCATTAACTTCATCGTCCTCAAAATCGCCATCGTAGTCATCATTCATGATATCGTACTCGCTATATAGCAAATCGCCGTCTTCGTACACTAAATCACCGTCCACATCGGGATCGTATAATCTGATATCAGAGATGAAAACGTCCATGGCATAGTCTTCAACCGCCTTTTCGACCCGTTTCTGAAACTCCGGCATACGCATTCTTATCATTAACCCGATATAGTGGGCCCAAGGATTTGCATTGTACTCCTCGAATTTGCGGTACTCTTCTTCTGTTGCCCAAAAGAATATCGAATCCTCGCCATCGCCGATTAATTCCAAGTCGTGAAACATAAAGGTAACCTTCACCACAACCTGTCCCTCACGCTCCTGTATGTTCATATCGTTATTCAAATCTTCCATTTTGTGTCCTCCTTAATGATGTCAATTAAAGTTATTCCTCATTCTCAGTTTAGTCGTCTGGTGCGCAGATGAATCCCAAGTCGTACAGTTCGTCCTGCTCCTCGTCGGACAGGTTATCGTAGTCCTCGTCGCTGATGAAGCGCTTGTCCATGGTGACGCGGCCTTTGACGCCGTCCTTGATGAACGTGAAATCATCCCCGATGCCATTGTCGATGATGTCGTCATATTCGGGTGAGATATAAATCAGTGAGCCCATCCCGATGATGCCGTATTTGTCGTTATCGCCTTTCAGAATGATATGGTCGTCACAAGGCCTGTAATAGTCAACCAACTCATAAGGGGTGAAGACTTTGCCCAATACTACGATGGCAAAATGATGCAAGTCCTCGGCTTTGAAGGCGATATTGAAAAGGGTAAACGGGATGGGTTCCACATAGTGGAAATCAAAGTCAGTTCTCGGTGTCCCCTTGCCGTCACGCTCAACCAGTGCGACCTTGTCGCCTTTCTTTGCCCCCACGAGCAACGACGGCAGATAATAGGGGCGCGGTATCATGAAACCGTCATAGATGGCCGGCACGACCACTTCGCCACGGACATTGCGCAGACCCTTCTTGCCGTTCTCTTCAAAGACCTCATCAAACCAGTCATATCCATACATCAGGTCATCCTGCTCCTGCAAGAGGCTGAAGTAATTGTCGGCGTCTCGTCCAACGCGTTCAATTTCGTCCTTGAGGAAATCCAGTCTGTCGGCTTGTACCGCTGTTGCTTTCGGTGTTTTTTTCTTTGGCGTTCATAGTGTTATGCTTTTATTGTTTTCTGAGATTGTTTTCGTAAAAGTTATTATTCTCTATCACCAAATAGGACTTATTGTCCAAAGCGTCACACAACCAGAGGCTGTTTGGAATGTCGCTTGAGTCCTTGACATTGTAGCATTGCTCCACTGGTGTATGGCCGACCACTTGGTCATAGCCCGGAATCATCACATTGACCAATGTCTCCGGTCGGATCCATGTGGGTGGCTGTTCGGGTGAGGTTCCATAAATGTCCCGCGGATCGCTAGAGCAGAATCCAAATCGCTCGCTTGGGTCGAGTGAATTGATTCTGTCTAAAGTGAGATGATTTGACTCAAGCCACTTCATCGAAATCCCCGCATGGCTAAATATCGTGTTGCCTATCACATGAATCCATTGGGTGTTGGCAAGGAATTCCTCTTTGAGATCCGTCATCAACTCAGCAACCCATGGAAAGTACCCGCTACATTCCGCCCAATAGTAGCCCAGATGTTGCATATCGTGGTTGCCGCGCAGCAAGATGGTCTCGGGATGGTGGTCCTTGAAGCGCATGATTTCCAAGAGGTTTGACACCTGATCCGACTCGGAAATACCCTCATGGGACGACACATAATCCCCCAAGAAAATCACTTGGTCGGGCTGCTCTTTATCTATGATATCCTTCCACACAGTAAGACCATGTATGTCTCCTAATACAACTATTTTCATTCTATTATTGTCGATGTTGTTTCCCATAATGTTTCTTTGAAGATGTTCTTCAGAACAGTCCAATGAGGCAGCCCTTGAGGAAAACGGCTACTGTAGCCGCAATCGCATTCGGGACAATAGGCACAGATTTCCCAGTAGCCACCACCATTGACGTGCCCAGCAAAGAAGTAGATGTATGCCTCATGGCCACACTTGAGACATTTGAACCGGAATTCAGCTTGCTGCCAGCATTGCACCAATTGAGAGATGCTGACCTCTCGCTTGTAGGCACAAGCCCCAAGGCCACCAGCGCTAAATCGCGTAATGATTCGGCCATATTGCTCGGGATGGGCCAATATCATTTCACGATTACGATACACGTCTCCAATCGTCCATGCTTCTACATCGGCAGCGCCAGTGGCTTTCATGTCATCCGTCTTTTTCACCTGAATCATATTTATCCCTTGTCTGTAATGATTGAATAATTCTGCGTTTCTCCTTCTCCCATTCGCTTAGTGCCGTCTTCTTCACAAAGTAGTAATCAGTTGCTGTGATTTCGAACCATTCGCCGAAGAAATAAAACTTCGTCGTGCCCGCTGAACTATCTGTCAAGATGTAGCCGTTATCTTCATACCATTGGATGACATGGTTCGCATCTGTGCCCTCCATGACCTTCACTTGAACTAACGTCGGAGTCTTAAAAGGCATGGGCTCGTGGGTGTGAATAATGGTCTCGAACACCAAATCCTCATTGCTTTCTATATGCCTGCCGTGTTTGCCGTGAGGGCATCTGTCCTGCTCAATCATCTTCTTGGTTTTTAATGCTTGGCGGCGATAGATTTCACCGCCAAGCGAAGCGAATAGGTTAATGCTTATAGGCCATCGCTCATGAGGCCATGGCGAGCGTTGTGGCCGGTTTCAAGTGGAAGTGCTTGGTGAAAGCGGCCAGCAAGAGTTCAACCTCATCGTGGCCAAGTCCGAAGAGCGAGACCTCGGTGTCGTCGTTGCAGAGCATGCACTGCACACCCTTGTTGTGGAAATAGTTGTGAATGCGGTACATCAGATACGGATTGCTATTCTTAATGGTAATCATCATAGTTAAATCGGTTATATTTTTCAACACATTACTAATCAATTCATTGTTCTCGATTCCTCACGCCACGAAGCCGACACGGCGACGGTCACTCATTGTGTCGTTGATGCGCTCTTCGCGGCAGAGGGTGGTCAGTTCGGTCAAGCGGTCGGTCTGCTCAAGGTCGCCCAAGATACCGTCGATGGCATATTTGCGAGCCACGTTCTCAATCTGACCGCCGCTGAAGTCGAATCCTTCGGCCAGCGTCTTGCACTCGTTGTCGCCCAGTTCAGGAAGCATCGCGTGCCAGATGTGCTCTCTCACGCTCACGTCGGGACGCTCAAACTCCACCTTGTAGAGGAAGCGGCGCTCAAAGGCACTATCCAGATTCTCGGTCAAGTTGGTGGTGGCTATCATAATGCCGTTGAGGGTCTCCATCTCTTGCAAGATGATGTTTTGGATGGAGTTCTCCATTTTGTCGACCGCGTTCTCGGCTCCAGTCTTGCGGACCCCGATGATGGCATCGGCTTCGTTGAACAGCAGAATGGGTGCTACCTCGGACTTTGCCACCATTGAGCGGTATTTCTCGAAAACAGCCTTGATGTTCTTCTCGCTTTCGCCGACCCATTTACTCTTGATATCGGGAACTTCGATAGCCATGATGTCGCGGCCAGTCTGTCGAGCGAGCTGATAGACGGTCTCGGTCTTGCCAGTTCCCGGTCCGCCGTACATCAAGCAAGTGAGCCCGCAGCGGTTGAAACGTTCCTTCATACGCTCCACTAGCACCTTATATTTATCATTGTCGAGGAAGCCGCGCAGCTTGTCCACTAGCTTGCCCACCTTGTCACTGTAAAACAGATTCTTGGTGGTGATGCTATCGGCTTGGATGACCCCACTCAGTTTCACTTCTTTGGTCTTGAGATCAATGGATGCGAGCAGTTCAGTGCGAGCTTTCTCGGTTAACGTGAAACTGTTAGTGTCTGCAACTCCATTATGACACGAAAACTCAATCAGCTCACACAGCATCAGCAAATGATTTCCCGAACGCAGCTCAGCCTTAATACGAGCAAAGTCACTCTTGTTGGGGAAGATATCGTCAAGCTGATAGAAACTGAGTTCAGAATCGTCTTCGTTGACGAGTTTGTCGCAGAATTCGATGAGCAAGAGGCGGTCTTTGGCCCCCAATGGATACTGATTGACCTTCTTGACGAAATCCAAGTCGGTGTTCTCGCTGAAGATTTCCTCGACTTCTTCAAGCAGCAATCCTTGCTTGATGCCTTCTTCCTCCAGTTCGTTGAAGAAGTCGTGATAATAGCCCAGCAGACTCTCGGTATCAGTGAAGTTGCGCTGCGGTGCTTCGTAATCCGCATTGGCAATGAGCGACCTGAGGGCTCTAGCCGAGATGTTGTAGGACGAAGCCTTGTTGCCGAAACTGTTCGTGAGGCCCAGTAGACGGCACCGCACCAGCTCGTTGAGTGTATCGACAAGCGTCAGTGCTTGCGCATTGGAATAGTGCAATGCTCTAGCGAAGCTCTTGAAGTCAATGTTTGAGGGCCCGACTTCAACGCAGATACAGAAGACCGCAGCTTGCATGGGGGTGATGTGCAATCGCTTGGCCAGATAATCGACATTGTTCCCCCGCACCTCGGACAAGATGAGGTCGTCGTCACTCTCGCGGACATAGGTTGAGAGCTTGGCGTTGATGTTGTCGATTGCTTCAAGCAGTGACTTGGGCTTTTTGCGGGTCCCCAGACTGACGCCTTTCGACTTGTTCTTGACAGCCTTGCACTCTTCTTTGGAAATGATATTGTTTTTATTCGTACTCATACTCTAGGTTTTATGACTAGTTACTGTTTGTTAATTATCGGTTTTGGCGATATTTTTAATAAATATTTGTAAATTAACATTATATATACATAACAACCAGACGGCCAATTTCCTTGGGCACCTTCTTTGCATTCCCGACGAAAATCGCTGAGAAGAGATGCTGAGTCCACTGCGACAATCTGCAGACCATCACACACAAGTCAAGTCAAAAAAGTCTTAGAATTTTCTCACAATTACATAAGTCTTTATATTTGAATAAGTTGTATTATTCTCGCACTGACTGTTGCATTTGTGAGGGGGCGAATGAGACAGTCGTTTAACCAGTCTCCAGATGTTTAACTTTGATTATTGATAACTTTTGCCATGCTAGATTCAATTTGCGAGTGCAAAGGTATATCAAATATTTTAAATATGCAAATTTTCAGCATTAACAAATGTTAATCGATAGATAATTCGCAATATATCAGCAATTTGCAATAATCTTGCCAGTCTTGGCCCCAAAATAGCCTGCCACCTTGATCAAAGACAGCATCCATGCATGGGCCCGAGTGTGGTTTCAACTCACGCCCTTGTGATCTCGAGGATGATCACCGTCTTGTCTCGGCCGATGGTGCCGCGCCTTTTCAGTTCGGCAATGGCTTCGCTCTCGCTTGCCGAATAGAGCATCACCGTTGCCGAGGCATTGGTCGCCGATGCCGGTCCCTCGATACGATACTTCACTCGATATAACTCCTTTGTCATAGTCCCAGATCTTATCGCTACTTAATAAATGCTGCTATAGTTACTCTTATGATAAAGAATACCGACTACTACATTATTCTTGTCGCTTCCGCCTACCGAGACCGAAGAGATAGACTTATTCTCCCCCTCATTAAAGAATCGCTCGATGGCATACTCTACTTGTTCGCTCGTTCCAGTAAAAAGTTTGAATTTCATAATGATATCCTCTACATTTAAAAGACTATTATCGACACACATGCCTTTCGGCTCAACAAAACTATAAAAAATCCCCCACCCAACCATCATCCATTTCATCCATTTGAAATATCCAACGGCAACTGTCCCTCTTATGACACCACCCCGGCGCCATTTCACCATTGTGATTGGACTTTCTTCAGCTACGATATGACTGTAATAAAGCAAACTGTTTTTCTGTTTTAATTAGCTAACAATGTATTTTGAAACATTAGTACAACTCACAAATTTTGCTCTATGGATTTCAATAGTTCACTATTTCAGCACTATCTTTTAGAATTAAACTAATGGATTTGAAAAAAGTCAAAACAAAGTAGTACCTTTGCGTTGAGCAAGATTAAGTGATAATTACCTGTAATCCTTAATACAAACAACCAATGAAAATTTCTGAAGGTGACTTAATAAGACTAGTAAAGTATCACATAGTTTCTGAGTATAAAGAAAAAGGCATTGAAGCAATGTGCATTAACGAATGCCTACCTTTATGCGCAGCATTGCTATTCCCGTATAGAGCTGCTGACATCAATGAAATTAACGATGACCGTATTGGTACAGTTATGCCTTTAATAGTAGAACTGCGAAAACTCAAGAAACAATCAAAAGAACTCGAGTCATATAGCTTTGATTCATTAAGGTATTATTTTCAGTTAAGATGGATTGGAGGTTTTGAGCCTATTCAGCAAAAGAAACTGTTAAAAGGCATTACATTAATTACTGATTTACAGGATGATGGTTATTTCTCTCTTAAAGGCAATGACAAAGTTTATAATCTGATTCTGGACTCTAATATTATTAATATTGAAGGTAATTATGGAGAGAAAGAACTTTTAGATTATAAACTTGAGTCCATGAAGGAAAACACAGACTCTCCGAGAATAGCCAATTATGCAGAAGAAGTTTCATTAACTAATCTTCGAGAGTTTATGTTAAAGGAATTTCCTCCAAATAAATATGCTAATGGCCTAAAAACCAAAAAATTCATGTGGGAGTACCGCTTGAGTCAATCTCAATATAAAGAGCTTAAGGCGATTCTCTTGTCGTTAAATCTAGGTGACAACACAAGATTATTAAAAAGCAATATCATAGAATATGGTGATGATAATTGCACATTGGCATTGGTTGTTGTTTTATATATTTCTGAATGGTATAAGAGAGAATGTTATCATTTAGATGGAGATCGATGCTTAGAGTCTATTGGCCTCAGTAGTAGCAATAGCGCACAAATCTGGAGATATTCTGGATTATCACGGTATCTACTACACCAAGGTGATGGAAACCAATTACGCCAATTGGCGATGTGCGTATTGGGTGGATTTCCGCTTCGATATGTTAATTCCTCCCATCGCTTTGAACGACTAGTAAATAATCTGATTAATCTTGGAAATGAAGACAGCCAAGATCTTTCAGAAGATATTGTAGATGATTTAGCATACTGTTTTGACGACAATAATTCTGTATTCAAAGCATCTCTCCAACAGGGGAGTTGCCGTAAATTTTTGTTGCAATTAGCACGCTATTTGGAATATGATGAGACAGATGAGCTTCCTTTTAATAAAGCAGATTTAGAATTGGAGCCTTTCTCGGAATTCATAACATTATTGGAAATTGGCTACGAAAAAAATATCCGCAATGACTTTATTAAGCCAGAAATCAGAATTTGGACATATGATGGAACCGATTCTGTCGAAAGTGAGTTCTGTGTGCAAATAGGACCACTGTCACATAACAATTTAATAACAAGCAAAGAACTAAAACTGCTCGGTTTCACTTATCCGGAAGGGACTACTTCATTCAATTTCAAACTCAGAACCAAAGACAGAAATGGGAACATAAAAGATCATGGTGAATTCAGAAGGTACAACCTAATTGGTAATGGATACAATGATTTCTGTGGGGTTTACGGATCCAGTTTGAGAATTGGTTTTGATTTATTCTCTGTAAAAGAAATATACTTAGTTTTCTTCGGTGATGGTATCGAAGAAAAGGTGAAGCAAATCTATGACGTCCCCTCTTGTCTAGAACTTTATGCAACAGACAATTATTATCTTTGGACCACCAAGACGAATAATTCCAAGAATCGGGCCATCTTGTTTGACTGCGGAGTGTATTCACTCAATCATAGTGATGTCGAAGATACTATTCACAAATCAGGCCCAAACTGCGAATGGTTATGGATATATTTAAAAGAGGATATTACTTTGCATAATGTTTTTACTGGAGAGGATAAAGATATTTTTGTTGGTGCGGGTAATTCCATACAGATTAACTATAAAAATAAAGAATTAAAGAAGAACATTAATATGAATGGCGGCTGCGTTCAATGCGTCGTCTGTGAAGAAAAAATAGAAGTTCCATTGCTTTCATACAACCAAAGAGTTGATGGCGTTAAGAATTTGCTCTTATCTTGTGACAACAAATCCGGAATAGAATTGGAGAATAATTATGTAATTGAGTACAAACGTTTCAATGAACAACGATTCCGTGAATGGGACAATCCCGCACAAGGACTATTGATACTTCGGATAACATGTCGTAATTCCATCGAAAGGAAGAGGCCTATAGTGGAAACTGTTTATTTCATTCCCGATGTATATCCTGTTGTTCGCAGAGATCAGGATAATAATACCATCTATTTTAAAGGAAAACCAATCTTTTTAATGGATGACACTAATGAGGAAAGGAAACAACGACTCAATCATGATAAGAATAGGTATCAAGACTCACCGGAAGACATGCCAGACTCCAATAGCATCACTTTTTTGATGGGTAAAATCGAAGAACATATCGTTTTGGAGGTATATCGTGCATTTCATCAAACTCAAATTTTCAATAAAAATATATTAATTAAAACCATTTCTGCGGCAAGGCAGAGTCCGCCCATTGCTGAGATTTTAGCGTCCAATATTAAATTAAGGATTGTTGATGAGAATGGACCGAATAGTACGGTGTTTGAAAAGATATATTTACAGCATTTTGAAAAACCTGACCAACTCTGCGGTAAAACATGGCAAGACCCCCAAGGGTATACAAGATACATCTATTTGGACCAATACAATGATGGGGGCAAACAACGACAGATTAAACTTAATGAAGATAATACGGAGCTTATTTTAAATGTCAGCGATAAGTTTGCTGGTGAATATGAGTTCTATTATTGGTCCGGACGAATAAACGAGAAGCCATTGCGTTTAGATATGGAGCGTATTGAAGAGAGAACATACAGATTTCGCCTTCCGATGGCTTTGGATGGAGTTGCGGTTGTATTTCAGAGTCTAAAGAATTGTTCACCCAATTTATACTTTAGGCCATTTTATGGCAATGACTTATGGATACATCAAAGTGGTATGTTTAGACGTTTTGATGAACTATTTAATAGTTTTCAGATTGCTGTTTCTCACAACACATATTTTTGTATTTTCCCCGCATTTAATGCGCTTCGAAGGATTGATTATTTTTCAGAGTTCATACTAGATTTCATTAAATCTAGAGACTATGTCATATCCAGTAAAGATAGCAAAAACATAAATCGTCTTGCCTTTGAGTTAGGTATGGATTGTTTTTTTGTTGACCGTCACATTTTGTTTGAGCATCATACTGATGAAGAAAAGGAAAAAATCAAATCAGCGATGAGGACAATATTACAACAGTCACCACTGATAAAAGGCGGCAGAATTTATGCCAGATATTTTGCAGATAGATTCCTTAGGGACGTCAATCTTTTTAATGTAAGAGATGGTAAAAATATCGCAAGGAAATTCATTAAAGCCATTGATGGTGTCTATGATAATCACTCATTCATTCATATCGAAAATGAGCGCATAGAATTTCTTAATGAACTCAAAAATAATCAAGATGACCTGTTTGTCAACGTTTGTAATTTGCTAAACATAAATAACTAAATATACTAATTATGAAATTCAAAGAATTATATCAACTAAACAACAAGGCTGTCAAAAGTAGCCTGATTTCATTATGGTGTAGTGAGGCTTCTAGTGAAAGACAAAAAGCCTATGCAGACCAATTAAAACACCTGATTGAAACTGAGCTGTTTTCATCGGAGAATTACGATCCTTTAGTGCAAAGTATGGAACCATATGTTTCCTGTACAGATGAAGAAGCAAACGATATCTTTAATACAATTGAAATAGATCTTTGGAATAGGTGCATCGGGGGACGTGATTTTAATCCATACAAACATCAAGTGGATGCTTGGAAATCATTAACTGCCAATGATTGCCGATCAATGGTGGTCACAACCGGAACTGGGTCCGGTAAGACCGAATGCTTTATGGTTCCACTGGTCAATGAATTAAAGGATTCAAATGATACCACACATTCTGTAAAGGCAATCTTCTTGTATCCTCTCAATGCTTTAATGGAAGACCAAAAAGACCGTTTACAAAAATTGCTGGATGGTACAGGGCTTAGATTTGCTGTATATAATGGCAACTTGCCTGAACGCATAGATGGGCATAATAATGATGAGATACAAAGAGAACATGATAAATACACTAACATTTGTGCGACAAGGCAAGAACTTCATCGTGATGGAGCGGACATCATTCTTACCAACCCAACAATGCTGGAATATATGCTTATTAGGGATACTGATCAGCATTTGTTCCAGAATAATTCACTGCGTTGGGTGGTCATTGATGAAGCACACACCTTTACTGGGGCAGCTGCGGCTGAATTAGCATTATTGCTCCGCCGAGTACTTAATGCATTTGATTCAGATTTAGACCAAATCCATTTTGCAGCATCATCTGCAACCATTGGAAATGAGCAAAACCAAGAAAAACAAGAGAAAAGTTTACGTAAGTTCATTTCAGATTTAAGCGGTATTGATAAAACTAAAATTGATATCATACGAGGAGAGCGTGTGAAGTTCACCTCAGACGATGATTCTGAATTTTGTCAATGTAAAAAGAAACTATGTGAATCAACATGTGACTATATTAAATTATCTGAACTGCTTCCAAATTATTCTTCAATTGAGGAAAGATTGAGTAAATTAGATGAGTTTTGTGAGCAAGGACTTCGTGCAAAAGTTCATTTCTTTTACCGCATAGCCAATAATGGAATACGTGTCCAATTAGATAATTGGAAAGACAAAGATAGCGGTATCCTAAAATTGCTAAGCCAAACACCAAAAGATACTAAGGCAACTCCCGCACTTGAACTGGTAAGGTGTAAACATTGTGGTGAGTATTTTGCAGTTGGTGAATATAAAGAGAATGATCCAAGTCATTATATGGCATCGTCAGATTCTGATAATGATGCATTTGATTTGAGCAATTCCGATAGAACCAGACGATTATTCTTTGGCATTCGACCCGCCGACGAAGCCCCCCTATCCAATAACCAATTTGTTTCTATCAATGGTAATAATTATGGGGACTTCTATAAATTAATCATTTGGCCATCAGAAGAATAAATCGTATATTTGCGCCAAAAATGGTACAAATGAGCAAAAAAGTGAAAAAATACCGCCAAAACAAGGGTTCCGAGGCCCTTTTTGAGCATGAGATGACCCTTGAGTCACTGGAAAAGATGGGCAACCCGCTGGAGATTCTGAAAGACCTTCTGGACTTTGAGCAGTTTCGTCCGATTCTGGAACCCG
>ERZ842401.1404-NODE-1404-length-34623-cov-5.858164_pt1 | contig 34623 bp, 25 predicted proteins | sample MGYA00521270_ERZ842401 | MGnify/ENA primary metagenome ERZ842401 (study PRJEB31892, sample SAMEA3878208) | bioreactor metagenome | biome: Moose rumen | place: Sweden | collected 2011-10 | study: EMG produced TPA metagenomics assembly of the PRJEB12797 data set...
CACCTTACTCATACTTTTGGTGAAGGATAGGTGAAAGGAAGGTGAAGATTCTCAGGAAAGAATCTTCACCACAAAGCGTTGATAATGAGCCACTAATTCTTCAAGGTGAAGATATGAAACGTAAATTGTAACAAAAGCTGTGGCGCGGGCGTGTGCGCGAGCGCATGCGCCCACGTGCGAGTTTGAAACTCCATTCTTTCCGAGCTTTGCAAACTCATCTTTCTTCTCCTCCATTCGTTCCAACTTTTATTCACTTTCATTTTGGTCTTCGTTATTTTTATAATCCGCAAAACGAACATTTTCGTCACCGGCGAGCAATAGTTTTGTGCGGTCGATGTTGTTCTCATAGATGTGGACATTGCCGAGGTTCAGTGTGATGGACTTCAAAGGCAGGTCTATCTGACGCGCCATCAGGTAGAGATGGTAAATGTCGGCTGGAATCGTCTGTCGGAACAGGCAGGAGAGAAGAAGAAGAAGAAGGAAGGGAAAGGTATTTTGAGGTGAATAGATTTGGCTGTCCGCCCGCAATGTCGTATATTTGCAGTCAGAAACAATGAACGTTTAACTACAAACGAACGGACGACATGAACAAAACGACGGGATTGCTGCTCTCCCTCATGCTAATCTTTGCCAACGTGGGGACGGGAAGAGCCGGAACGAAGGTACGGGAGTGCATGCTCTTCGATTACGGGTGGACATTCACACAAAACGGGAGAAGCGTCGCCGTGGACCTGCCCCATGACTGGGACATCTATGCCGCTCCCGACCCACAGACGGGAGGGACGGGGACCGGAGGTGGCTGGTATCCCGGGGGAAAGGGCGAATACCAGAAGACGTTCGCTACCCCAAAGAGGGAGGCTGCAAGACTGCACTTCGAAGGGGTATATCAGAAGGCTACGGTACGACTGAACGGACAGGTGGCCGGGCATCATGCCTACGGTTACACGCCGTTCAGCGTGGACATCACGCCTTACCTTTACCGCGACGGGAGGGAGAACGTGGTAACGGTGAGCGTGGACAACTCGGAGCAGCCCAACTGCAGATGGTATTCCGGGTCAGGCATCTACCGGCACGTGTGGCTGGAGACATACGGCGGCATCCACTTTGTCCCCGACAGTGGGGAGGGTGTCGGTCTAAGGAACACGACCTTTGCCCCGGATGGTAGCGTGGAACTGGAGTTCGTTGCCTCCATACGGACCGAAGGTTCGCTGGCCAACGAACAGAGCGAGGGCTGCGTGCTCAAGGTGCGTGTCGACGGAATCGAGGAGGAGATAAACGTCAGCACCGCCATGATGGAGCGTCACCCGCAGGTCAGCGGAACGCTGCGCCTCCGTCTCCCCCACCCCCGGCTATGGTCGCCTGCCTCGCCCACGCTTTATCGGGCGCACCTGACGCTGAGTACGGAGAGTGGGAAACTGCTGGACAGCATGGAGGTACCCTTCGGTGTGCGCAGGATAGAATACGATGCCCGTGAGGGGCTGAGGCTCAATGGGGAGCCACTGCTCATTAACGGGGCATGCGTCCATCATGATGATGGGGTGCTGGGTGCCATGGCATTCGATGCGGCCGAAATCCGTAAGGTTCGGCAGATGAAGGAGGCTGGCTTCAACCTCATCCGTACGAGCCACAACCCCACCACCCGTGCATTTCTTGATGCCTGCGACTCACTGGGCATGCTGGTCATCGACGAGGCCTTCGACGGCTGGCGTTCGGCCAAGAACCCCTATGACTACTCCACCCTCATCGACTCTTGTTGGAAGGAAGACATCCGAGCCATGGTGCTGCGCGACCGCAACCATCCGAGCGTCATCGCCTGGAGTATAGGTAACGAGGTGATTGAGCGTAAGGACATCCGCGTCGTCACCACCGCACGCCAACTGAAGAACCACATCCTGCGTTACGACCCCACGCGGCCAGTTACCGAGGCCCTATGTTCGTGGGACAACGACTGGGAAATCTATGATCCCCATGCCGAAGTATTGGACATTGTGGGCTACAACTATATGATACACAAGCACAAGGGTGACCACCGCCGCGCACCGTCCCGTGTAATCTGGCAGACGGAAAGTTACCCGCGTGACGCGTTCCAGAACTGGGCGAACACGCAGGATTATCCCTACATCGTGGGCGACATCGTGTGGACGGGCCTGGACTACCTGGGAGAGTCTGGCATCGGGCGCACCTATTATGAGGGGGAGCGCGAAGGGGAGCATTACCGCAACGGCGGCCAACCTGACTGGCACGGAGCCTATTGCGGTGACGTGGACCTGACCGGATGGCGCAAGCCCATCAGTCACTACCGTCAGACGCTATGGACCGAAGCCCCGGGTCTCTACATGGCAGTGAAGGAACCATCGGGCTACCGGGGAACGATAAAAGAAACACAGTGGAGTGTGTGGCCGACGTGGGAATCATGGAACTGGCAGGGCTGGGAGGGCAAGCCCATAGAGGTAGAGGTGTACACCCGTCATCCCCAGGTCAGTCTCTACCTCAACGACCGACTCATCGCCACCCGGGCGGTGAACCGTTCCACCGAGTACAAGGCTATCTTCACCCTCCCCTACGAACCGGGGACGCTGCGCGCAGTCACGGACGACGGGGCGGAGACCACCCTGCGTACCGCCGGCGAGCCTTACCGCATACGCCTGACATCCGACCGCACGACGCTCCACGCCGATGGGCAGGACCTGGCCTTCATCACCCTTGAGGTGGTGGACAAGGCCGGTAACGTGGTGCCCGAAACGGCCGTAAGCTGCGACGTGAAGGTCAAGGGAGCAGGCCAGTTGATGGCCTTTGCCAGTGCCGACCTGAAAGACAGGGAACCCACCACCTCCCCCCATGCGGTAACGTGGAAAGGACGGGCCCTCATCGTCGTGCGCAGCGGACGAAAAGAGGGGAAGATACAGGCAACCGTGCAGTCGTCGCTGCCTGCCTCGTCCGTCACCTTACGTACAACGCGAGCACACTGACCAACAGTGCGACCACCTCTGCCCCGAGGCAGAGGTGCAAACTGACGTACAAATCGGCCGTAGCAAGCGGACGAGGGTTGTCCCCGATATAGGGTTTCTCCACCGACTCACCGAAGTAGTCGTGCGTACCGCCAAAGCGACAGTCCAGTACCGAAGCCAAGGCAGCCTCGGGCCATCCGCTGTTTGGCGAGGCATGGCACGGGCCGTAGCGCAGCACGAACCTCAGTCTCCTCCATCTCCGTCCTAAGGGGGAACCCCTCTTCTCCCCGTTCTTCCGTACCATCCCCCCGTGCCACAACGCCGTGACGAGAGGAGCCACCAGCAGCATCAACAGGGCCGTGAGGCGTGCAGGAACGTAGTTTGCCACGTCATCGATACGGGCGGCCCAGCAGCCAAACATCCTGTATCGCTCCGTGCGATACCCTATCATAGAGTCCAGCGTGTTTACCATCTTGTAGGCCATCATGCCCGGCACGCCCAACAGCGTCAACCAGAAGAGCGGGGCCACAACACCGTCGGACAGGTTCTCAGCCAACGTTTCCAGGGCGGCCGTACGCACCTCCTGTGCCGTCAGACGCTCCGTGTCACGCCCCACGATGCGCGCAACCTGTCGGCGGCCTTCGTCCAGACCTCGGTCGAGTGCCAGAAAGACGTCGCGCACCTCCCGACGTAACGTGTGGCCCGCCAGACACAGGAACATCAGCAACGTGAGAACGAGGCATCGCAGCCCGTAGAGCGCACGCTGTGCCACCAACGTCCCTGCGGTTCGGGCAGCCGCATCCAGCACATACTGAAGTGCCCCCACGAGGAGAAGAACCCCAACGATAAGTCCCATCGTCAGGAAGGCTCCCTTCGTCCGTCGCCACCATCCGCGATTCAGTCTGTGCTCCCCCCATGCAATCAGCCGCCCAAACCCTACCACAGGGTGGGGCATCCACCGGGGATCGCCGAGCCACACGTCGAGCAGCCAGGCCAGCAAGAGCAGGAGGGCAAGGTCAGTATACATAGTCCGTCAGTCTGGAAATCAGTATATCGTTCTCCGCCTTCGTCTGGACGGCGATGCGGAAATGTGCGTCCGTCAGCCCATGAAAGTTCGAGGCATCGCGGATGAGCACCCCATGCCTTCGGGCCAGATGGTCCTTCAGTCCGGCCGCCGTGCCCCTATGGAGCAGGCAGAGCAGGATATGGGTGTCGGAGGGGTATGTCTCTATCCCTCCCATGCCCTCCAACGCCTGCGCCACGCGCTTTCGTTCGTACAACAGGTCGGCCAGCGGTATAGGATACTCGTCGACATGGTCCAGAAGATACAGCGCAGCCTCCAGTGCCATGCTGTCCATGGCCCACGGACGGCGGCAGCGACGCATACGCTGCAGCAACTCACCGTCGGCCGTAGCATAGCCCACCCGCAGGCCGGGCACCGAGAAGCGTTTCGTCAGGGAATGAAGGAGCAGGACGTTGGACATCGCAGCCGACGCTTCGGGCGACAGCAGCGGAAGGTCTGTGAAAGGGGCGTAACTGGCATCGACGATGAAGAGTGTTCGCGGGTGCGCCTGGATGTGACGCACCAGACGCTGGCGATCGACGACCCTGCCCGTGGGGTTGTTGGGGTTACATAGCCAGCATAGGTCGGCATCGAGGGGTTGCTCCCCAATGTCGCGGACGCTGGTCACCCGATGTCCGAATAGTCGGCAGGCATCGGCATATTCTGCAAACGTGGGCTCCACGACGACGCTGTGGCACCCACCGAACGCCTGCGCCACAAGGTATATGGCCTCCGTGGCACCGCACGTGGCCATCACCTGCGAGGGCTCCAAGCCCACCCATTCAGCCAATCGCTGCTCCAGCCTCCGCGGTTCGGGCTCCGGGTAATTGAGCACCAAGCCCATGCGGTGGGAGAGATAGGAGAACAGCGCCTCATGGGAGAAGCCGTTGTAGACGTTCGAACTGAAGTTGATGCGAATGTCGTCGAAGTCTTGAATGTCGTCGCCGTGTCCGTAGGTCATGAGCGTCAGTGTTTGAGTATGTCGTAGAGTTGGGGGATGTCAACGTAGCGTCGCAGGTGTTCGGCCAGCAGGTCGTATTGTCGCTCACGCTCCTGCTGGGGGTTGAATTGCCGCACACTGGCCGGCGAAGGTGCATCGCCCAACAGATAGTCCACCACAGCAGGGTTGTCCAGACAACCATGGATATAGGTTCCGATGCAATGGTCACCTGTCACCACGGGCTCATCGGCCGTAGACTGTCCCTGGTGAATCTCATACCCTCGGCAGGGTGTGCCCCTGAAGACGAAGTCCACCTGTCGGGTGGTTTTCTCCTCACTCATCGTGGTGTGCAGGGGCAAAAGTCCGAGGCCTGGCAGGCTGGAGGGCTGACCTTCGATGCCCAAGGGGTCGTTCACCGTCTGCCCAAGCATCTGGAATCCGCCGCAGATACCCATGACAGTGCACCCCCTGTCGTAGGCACGACGGATGGCATCGGCCATGCCCGAGAGGCGCAGATGGTACAGGTCGTCGAGTGTTGCCTTCGTACCGGGCAGGATGACTATGTCGGCATTCTCCAGGTCCTGAGGTTCGGACGTGTAGAAGAGATGGACCCGAGGGTCGCGCTCCACGCTGTCGAAGTCAGTGAAGTTAGAGATATGCCGCAGCAGCACCACGGCTATGTTCGTCCGCCCCTCGGCGGGCCGGGCGTCGGTGTTCTTTCGTCCGAGGGCTACGCTGTCCTCGTCGTCGATGTGAATGTCCGTCGTATAGGGGACAACGCCCAACACTGGTACGCCGCAGACCTCTTCAAGCATACGTCGGCCCTCGTCGAACAAGGAGAGGTCGCCCCTGAACTTATTCACTATGATGCCCTTTATCCGTTCCCTGTCCTCGGGATCCAGCAGCATGATGCTGCCGTAGCACGAGGCAAAGACGCCTCCACGGTCGATGTCTGCCACCAGAACGACCGTGGCATCGGCATAGCGTGCCATGGACATGTTCACCAAATCGTGCTCACGAAGGTTCAGCTCACTTATGCTCCCTGCGCCCTCAAGCACCATGGGGTTGTACTGCGCGGCCAGGCGTTTGTAGGCCTCACGTGTCTGTCGTCGCAGTTCCTCCTCCCCGTCGTCGCGGAAGTATTCCCTGGCCGAACGGTTGCCAAGGGGCCTGCCCAGAAGCACCACTTGACTGGTGTGATTCGAGTTAGGCTTCAGAAGCAGGGGGTTCATATCTACGTGGGGTTGCAGCCCACAGGCCTCAGCCTGCACGGCCTGCGCCCTGCCTATCTCCAGGCCGTCGGGCGTAGCATAGGAGTTGAGGGCCATGTTCTGTGCCTTGAAGGGGGCCGGACGATAGCCGTCCTGCCGAAATATGCGACAGAGGCCAGCGGCCATAATGCTCTTACCGACGTCGCTGCCTGTGCCGGCCAACATGACGGGTCTTAGATGTTCCATAACGGGGCGATGGTGGTTTCGGCCCAGTACCAGTGGGTGTAACCGGCCAGGACCTGTTTGTACTTATATAGGGGCGTGTCGACGGGTTCGCCCGTGGCAGTGCGCTGGATTGTCAGCACCTTCACGTCCGACGGCAGGGGCGTGTCCTCCACACGCGAATAGTGGAACTCATGGCCCCGGAGGGTCGTTCTCCCAACGTCCATCTGACGATAGCCCAGCCTCAGCTGGGCCCCTTGCATCGTGGCCTTCAGGGGCAGCACGCCGCACATCTCCCTTTCGTCGATGGCAAGGCACAGGTACATCATGCCTCCACATTCGGCTAACACGCGCCCACCGTCCTCGGCATAGCGACGGATGGCCTGGCGCATCGCACGGTTGGCCTCCAGGGCTTCACCGAAGAGTTCGGGATACCCTCCGGGCAGATAGAGCAGCTGGCAGGGGGGCAACGCTTGGTCGCGCAGGGGGGAGAAACAGGTGACGTCGCCCAGCGTGCGCAGGTGGTCCACGTTGGCACGGTAGGTGAAGTTGAAGGCTTCGTCACGGGCGATGGCTATGTGCATGGTCAGAGGGTTAGGGGTTAGGGGTTAGGGCGGTGAAGAGGCGAGGTATATCTACATGGAGGGTGACCTCCCGGGCGGCGAGGCGTATGAGTTCCTCAGTTTCGTTCCGCACGTCGGTATTCAGTCCCAGATGTCGACTGGGGACTGTGAGCTGCGGGTTACGGGCCATGTAGCCCAGACATTCGGCACCTGCGTCGGCACAGGCCCGTTGGAGGGACTGGAAGTGCCGGTCCGATGCCACGAAGTTGAATACCACGCCGGCCAGGCGAAGCTTGGGGCAGAAACGGCGGAAGCCATAGATGAGGGGGGCCACGCTATAGGCCGTTGCCTTGGCACTCACCAGCAGGAGGACGGGCACATCCAGCATCATGGCCAGCTCGGCGGCACTGCCCTTGCAGTCGTGATATCCGTCGAACAGTCCCATGGCCCCTTCTATGACGCGCACGTCGGCCCCCGATGCGTAGTGGTCGAAGAGCTGTTGGATGTGCTCCTTCGAAGCCATGAATGTGTCCAAATTCACCGATTCGCGGCCCGATGCCAAGCGGTGGAAGAGGGGGTCGATGTAGTCGGGACCGCTCTTGAAGGGCTGTACCGTGAGGCCGCGTTCCCTGAGGGCCCGCAGCAGCCCCATCGTGAAAGTGGTCTTCCCGCTGCCGGACGATGCGGCACCTATGAGTAGTGACTGTGTCATGAGCGTTACGTGCGTTGCGGTTCAGAAATACTTCGTTATGCGGGCATGGCTGAAGTTGTCCATCTCATTAAGTAGCAGCACGGCCGACTGCAAGATAGGATAGGCGCAGAGGGCACCCGTACCTTCTCCGAGCCTCATCCCCAGGTTCAAGATGGGCCGGACGTTCATGGCTTCCAGCATCAGCCGATGGCCCCCTTCGTCGCCTTGGTGACCGAATACGGCATAGTCAAGTACGTTCGGTTCCAGGCGCGATGCCGCGAGCATGCAGGCCGACATGATGAAGCCGTCGACCAGCACCACCATACCTTTCTCCGCCCCTCGCAGCATGGCTCCGATGGCAGCCACCATTTCGTAGCCCGCGAAGTAGCGGACGGTGAAGGCCACGTCGTCGGTGCGCCCGAGGCCGAGGAAGCGGTCAACGGCCTGCGAGAGTACGTCCAGTTTGTGCTCCACGCCCTTTGCGTCCAGCCCGCTGCCCGCACCTACGCACCGCCGCAGTTCTATCCCCAGGAGCAGATGCATCAGTACGCTCGAGGGCGACGTATTGCCGATGCCCATCTCTCCAAGGCTCAACACGTTGGCACCCTCCCGCAGACACTGGTCCACCTGCTCGGCCCCTACGGCGAGAGCCTCCCTGTAGCGGATCTCCGACATGGCAGGGCCCAGCAGGAAGTCATCGGTTCCGTAAGCCAGTTTGCGGGGTATGATGTGGGCGTGTGCTACGGGGTCGAAGTCGTAATCCACCCCTACGTCGACGACGCGCAGACGGAAGCCGTGCTGGCGACACAATACGTTGACTCCGCCGCCGCCCTTACCGTAGTTCACCATCTGTTGCCAGGTCACTTCGCGCGGAGAAAGCGATACGCCGCGTCGCTCAATGCCGTGGTCTCCGCCAAAAAGGATATGGCAGGGGTGGGTCAGGAACGGCGACGTTGTGTGCTGAATGAGCGCAACCTGCAGGGCCAGCTCCTCGAGTCTTCCGAGCGAGCCCTTCGGTTTGTTCAGATTGTCCAGTTTATTCTGTATCAGGGGTATCATCCCCTTGTCGGTGGGGTGTATCATAGGCGTGTGTCGGTGGGTTTTATCTTCATGGGGATGCCGGAGACCATGAGTACGACCTCGTCGGCTCGTTGGGCGATGTACTGATTCAGGAAGCCCAAGGCGTCGGTGAAGCGTCGTTGCAGCGCGTTTGCGCTGACGCCTCCCATGCCTATCTCGTTGGTTACAAAGATGAACGTAGCGTCCTGTGCGGTCAGCCGGTCAAACTCTTGTTCCACCATCCCCAGGGGGTCGTCCTCCTGCATGTAGTTGGTGAGCCAGAGCGTGCAGCAGTCGATGAGAACCACACGTCCGCTCACATCGTGCCGGCTCAACCGTCGTTCTTCCTCGATGGTCTCCCACTCTGGTCCGCGACGCTGCTGATGCTTGCGTACGCGTTCCTTGAACTCTTCGTCCCACACGTGGGCGGTGGCCATGTACAAGGGTCTGGACGAGAGGTCCTGTGCCCTACGTTCGGCATAGGTGCTTTTTCCCGAGCGTTGTCCGCCGGTGATGAGTATGATGCGTGTCATTTCTTTCTCAGTAAGATGGTTAGTGCAACAGGGGCTCCGATGAGTGCCGTTACGGAATTTATGGGCAAGGCTCCCTCCATGCCCGGCATACGGGCTATAAGGTTGCATACCAAGGCCAGCGATGCTCCGCACAGCATGGTGGCGGGGAGCAGGGTGCGGTGGTCGGCTGTGTGGAAGATGCCCCTCGCTATGTGTGGCACTGCAAGGCCCAGGAACATGATGGGTCCGCAATAGGCCGTCGTGACGGCGGTGAGTATGCCTGCGGAGCCTATAATCAGCATCCTTGCGCGCCGTACGTCCACTCCCAAGTTGGCCGCATAGCGTTCGCCAAGCAGCAAGGCATTGAGGGGTTTTGCAAGAAGCACCGAGAGGGGGCAGAGCACGGCCATGAGGGTGACGAAGAGACGTACCTGGCCTCCCGTGACACGGGCAAAGGAGCCGAGGCCCCAGATTACGTAGGCCCGGATGTCTTCCTCCGTGGAGAAGTACTTCAAGACCCCGATGACGGCACTGGCTATGTAGCCTATGAGCACGCCCACGATGAGCAGCGTGGCACGGCCTTCCACCCTGCGTGAGAGCCACACTATCAGGAGCATGGCCAGCAACGCGCCGGAGATGGCGGCCGCCGTCAGTGCCATGTTGCCCACCAACCCAAAGCGCGAGAGCACGCCGCCACCCAGGGTTCCGCTCAGCAACACCACGAAGGCTACGCCCAGCGAGGCCGCGCTGCTGATGCCCAACACCGAGGGCCCTGCCAGCGGATTGCGGAAGAGGGTCTGCATCTGCAGTCCGGCCATCGAGAGGCCTGCACCGCAGGCTATGGCCGTGAGGGTCTGGGGCAGACGGGTGTGCAGCACGATGTTCCGGCTCACTTCATCGCCTGCGCCGATGCCCAGGAGTATGTCCGTGACCTCGCCAAGAGGTATGGGTACGGAGCCTACCATCAGGTTGAGCAGGGCCAGGAGTGGTATGCTCAGGAGGAGTAACGTCATTTTCATGTCTCAAGTAGGATTAGTTCAAGTTCACCTTCGGGGTATGCCGTTCGGCAGGCCTCGATGCAGAGTGTGCGTATGCGCTGAAAGAAGGCCGGGGGCATGACGTCCAGCAGCTGGCGCGCCATCGTGAGGCCTTCCATGCGCTGCCGTGCGTCGGCTACGCCGGCCTCCCCGGCCACCTTGGCCACGAAGGCTGGGTTCCACTGCACGCGATGGGAATGAGTGTCGAGGTGGCCTTCGGCCAGCTTCACGGCCTTGCCTATCATGATACCCAGGACCACGCGACGGAAGCCCAGGCGGGAAGCGCGCTTGAGTGACTCGCCCACGAAGTTACCGTAGTGTATGACTCGCAGCGAGGGCTCGCGCTCGAGGAGTGAGAGTTCGCCCCGCCGGCCCGAGGCCAGTCCTACGGCATCGCACCCTATGGCGCGCGCCACCTCCAGTTCGCGTCCGATGCTTTCTTGAAAGGCCTCGTTCGAGAGGGGTCTGACGATGCCGAGTGTGCCGATGATGCTCAGCCCGTCAACAACGCCTACGCGGGGGTTGAAGGTCCGCTCGGCCAGTTCCCGTCCCCCGGGCACCGAGATGGTAATGTCCAGTGCGTCGGGGGTCAGGGTCCTCACCTCGGCCTCCATCATCTGGCGGGGCACGGGGTTGATGGCGGGCTCTCCGACGGCGATGCCCAGGCCGGGCAGCGTGACACGGCCCACGCCTTCACCCTGGAGGAAGCGGAGTGTGCCGTCGGAGCGAGGGACGCGTCGCACGGTGGCCACTATACGGCAGCCGCGCGTCACGTCGGGGTCGTCGCTCCAGTCCTTGCGTACTTCGGCCTCGGCCGTGGGCTGGCCGTCGCACGAGCGTATGTTCGTCTGCTTCACCTCCACCCTGAGCGTTTCGCCGTCAGGCAGTGAGATGGCCACCTCCTGCGTCTCCTCGCCCAGCAGGGCAAGCAGTGCTGCCTTCGTGGCGGCCGTGGCGCAGGTGCCGGTGGTAAGTCCGGTGTGCAGGGGGAAGAAGTCGGGCACGCTGCGCTCGATGGCCCGTCGCAACGTGTGGGGTCCATCAACGAATGTCACCCTCCCGGGTTCGGGCATTAGGGCGACATAGTCCGGAGCACGTACCACCAGCGTGCGGAGTCCCAGCTCGCGCGCTGCCTCCACCTTCGCCTCATATCCCCCGCTCTGTCCGCTCTCCTTCGTGAGGATGGCATCAGCTCCGAGTGACGACATCAGTTCGCGCTCGCGGGCCTGCGAGGGCAGCGTGCCGTCTGTGGAGTAGAAGAGCAGGCGGTCCTGCGGGAAACCCTCGGCACGGGCCGCGGCCAGGCTCTCCTCCCTGGGCAGGATGCGAAACCACGTCTCGTGCCGATCCCAGTAGGGCTTGAGGCCGCGGATAGTGCGCACTCCCGTCAGGGCCAGCAGGCGGCGGGGGGGATTACATAGCAAGCGTCGGACGGCATCCTCGAGGTCGGCACACCACTCTACGTCTGCCCGGTGGGCCGGCATCGTACGCTGTATGCGCACCACGGGCATGCCCGATTCGGCCACGCTCCTGTGGAGGCCCTGGGCGAAGGGATGGGACGCGTCGACCACCAGCCTTACACCCCTTTCGCGGCAGAAACGGCGCAGCTCGGGGCCCGTCATCCCGCCGGTGAGGCGCACGCCGTGGACGAGGGGCAGCTCTCCGCCAGCCGTCAGCGTGGAATAGAAGAAACGCTGGCCCGCCGCCTCACAGACGTCGGCCGCCATGCGCCCTTCCGTGGTGCCACCAAGTATCAGTATCGTGCCTCTCTCTGCCATAGTTCACTGCAAAGTTACAATAAGTCGGTCAAACGGCCATGCCTAATGCGTTTTTATCTCATTCTACTAACGTTACTAAAGCAACGTTACTACCCTTGTTTTTCACCCTTCTGTCGATGGTCCGTCACCCTTCCGTAGATGGTCCGCCATCGTCCCTTCGTTGGCGGAAAAGGTGCGAGAAATGGGGGCTGTAAAGCTCGGAGAGTCCCTTGCGATTACCTATGGCCTCGCCCACCACTATCATGGTGGTGAGCGTCAGCCCATGGTCCTTCACCAGCCGCGCCAGGGAGCGTAGCTCGCCACGGTAGATACGCTGGTCGGGCCACGTCAGGTGGTAGCAGGCTGCAACGGGGGTCTCCGGCGGGTAGTGCTCCAGGAGCTGGGCCTGCACGTCGTCCACTATGGAGGCGGAGAGAAAGATGCACATCGTGCTCTGGCTCTGGGCCAGGCGGCTCAGGCTCTCGGCCTCGGGCATGGGCGTACGGCCCTCTCCGCGCGTTAGGATGATGGTCTGCGTGCGCCCGGGTATGGTCAGCTGCGAGCGAAGCTCGGCTGCCGCGGCCAGGAACGACGATATGCCAGGGGTGATGTGGTACGACATTCCCTCACGGTCGAAGTAGGCCATCTGTTCCTGAATAGCCCCGAATATGCAGGGGTCGCCCGTATGCAGGCGCACGATGAAGTGGCCCATGCGGTAGTGTCGGTGCATGAGCGCGCACTGCTCGTCCAGCGTCATGTCGGCCGAGCTCACCACCTCTGCCCCCGCCTTATGGCAAAGGGTCAGTTCCTTCGGCACCAGGCTTCCGGCGTACAGTATGAGGTCGGCCTGCTCAAGCATCCTACGGCCGCGTACCGATATTAGGTCGGCATCGCCTGGACCTGCGCCCACTATCTCGATATGACCCCGAGGCCCTCTCCCCTGCCCCTCCGTAGTTGCCACCGCAAGCGTCCAGTCTCTGCCCTTCACCTTCGGCACGATGAGCTGCCCGCCCTCGGAGGCAAGCAGGGCCGAAGCCTCGGCCACGCTGGGGGTGCCTACGTGACGACGGACCGTCTGGCTCGGGTTGGGCACCCGTACGGCGGCCAGTTCGTCGGCCGTGAAGAAGCGCACCTCGTGGCCTTCGGCCTGCAGCCGTTGGACGACGGGCTCCTGAGTCTTCAGGTCGATGGTGGCAAACGTGCAGGCCGAGGGACAGAGCCCCCGCTCCTCCAGCGTACGGCGGATTTCCTGCACGATACGGTCGGCCGGACCGGCCTGGTGGGCCAGGCCGAGGCCCACCCTCAGCACCCTGGGCACGAACTGCACGGACATCAGCCCCGCGGGCACCGCCCTGCGGAAGGGCGATACCACGATGACGAGGAGGAACCTCTCGGGCGAGGCCTCGCTGATGTCGCCGACAAGGGTGACGTGCGACGGGAGCGAGCGGAGGAGATAGTCCGTACCCTCGTCACACGCCTCCAGTAGCAAGGCCGTAGGTTCGCCGTTGACGAAGGCAATGACGGCCCGCTGCATCGCCTCGTCATCGCTGGCCGTCTGCCAGCCGAACTGCCGCGCCAGTGTGTCCAGGGACCAGAGGCCCAGGGCGTCGCTCTGTGTGGTGACGACAGGCACGGCCCCGAGTATGGAGGCCAGCCGACGGGTGAGCTCGTTGGCACCGCCTATGTGACCGGAGAGCACCGATATGACGTTGCGCCCCAGCGTGTCGATGCACACGACGGCAGGGTCGCGGTGCTTATCGCTGACCAGCGGGGCGATGGTACGCACACAGATGCCCATGGCACCGACAAACACCAGTGCCTCTGCCTCCGCCCAACGGGCGGCCACCTCGCAGCGGTCTATCGTCTCCGCCTCACGGCCCAGGGCCTGCGTCAGTCGCCTTGCGAGCGCGACCCCGGCATCTCCTGTAGGGATAATCGCTATTTTCTGCATCGTAGTATATCTATGGGATTATGGTTGTCGAGTTGAATCCGGACGGACGCGTCCTCACGCAGCCCAAGTTCGCGGCACGCCGTCCGGAACATCTGGCGGCTCTGCTCGCTGACGCTGTTCATGACCACCAGTCCGTCGGGCGCGAGCAGGCTGACGCACGTGGCCATGATGTCGGTGAGACAACCCCCGTGGCCCCCGACGAAGACGGCGTCGGGACGGGACACCCGCGCCAGGGAGTCGAGGTCCTGCGCCAGGAAGTCCCCGATGTGCAGCCCAATGCCGGGCGCACCGTGGCGGCGCATGTTCTCCTGGATGATGGCCTCACACTCGGGCCTCACCTCGAAAGCCTCTATGCGCAGGTGGGGGAAGCGCAGGCGCGCCTCTATGGACACACTGCCCGTGCAGGCCCCCACGTCCCAGAGCGTGAGACGGCGGGGAAGGTCGAGTGCCTGCAGGGTGAGCAGACGGATGGGCATCTTCGTTATCATCTTCACCCGCCCGTCCAGCAGGGCAAACGTCGCATCGGGCAGGCCGTAGGGGGAGCAGCGCAACGACGGCTCCCCCTCAAGTATCACGCAATTCGGCATCGCAAACACCTCCTTGGCGACCTCCTCCAGGGAGAGCGTGACGACACGCTCCTGACGGGGATTCCCTAGGTGCTGGCCGACGTGCATGCGATAGTCCCGATAGCCGTACTCCAACATACGGCGGGCAATGGCCGAAGGCGTATGTTCCTTGTCCGTAAGCACACCTATCTTGGGGCTGCGCTCTATCAGGGCGCGGTCGAAATCGTCCCACGGACGTCCCGTGAGCGACGTGACCCTAAGGTCGTGATAAGGCATCAAGAGGCGGTGAGCCAGCATTTGCAGCGAGTTCTGCGTCGGGTAGACCACCACCTCGGCCTCGGGCATGCGCCGGCGTATCGTCGTGGCGAAGCCAAAGAACAGCGGATCGCCTGAGGCGAAGACAACAATGGACAATGGAGAATGGACAATGGACAATGCGCGATATGCGTCGAACACATCGTCCAGCGGCGCTGCGATGTCTATCCACCGCACATCGGGCGGCAAGAGGGAAGCCACTATCTCGTGATGTCGCCGACCGCCCGAGAACACCCGCCCATGCCTTATAATCTCCTCGACCTCCGGCGGGAACCATGGCTGCGGATGGTCCGTTATTCCTATTACTATGAACCTTATCATTGTCAATTATCCATTGGTTAATCATTCATTGTCCGAAGGACTACAGGTCCCTCCCAGGGCGGAGTTGTCCTGCATCGTCGTAGGTAAGGATGGCGTTGCACAGCGTGGCGGCCAGGTTGGAGCCGCCCTTACGTCCCTCGACGATGAGCTTGGGGATGTGGCGGAAGGGCTTGACCATGTGCTTCGACTCGCACACATGGACGAAGCCCACGGGTGCGGCGATGATGCCCGACGGACGGGCCTTTCCGCGGCGAACGAGGTCGCAAAGCTCCATCAGGGCCGTGGGGGCGTTGCCGAAAGCAAAGAGGGCCGTGGGGTGTTCCTCTACGGCCAGGCGGATGCCGGCCTGGGTGCGTGTGATGCCAAGGTCGCGGGCCATGTCGGCCACGCGAGGGTCGCTGAGGTAGCACCGTGCGGTGACTCCCAGACGGTCCAGCGCACCCTTGCGGATACCGCTCAAGACCATGGTGACGTCGGTGACTATCGTTGTCAATTCACGCGCGCGTACCTTTTTGTATAATGTCTCCACGGCTCCCGCGTCACACTTCAGACGACGCTCCATCTCGAAGTCAGCCGTCGTGTGGATGGCATGTAACAATGCCCACAGATGGTCAGGTGCGTAGCCACCACCCTTCAGTTCGCTCGCGATGCGGCGGAAGGACTGTATCATGATGGACTGGCCGACACCTCCCCCTTCCCCTCCCAAGGAGGGGTGCCCCTGTGCTGGAACTCCCTCTCCCTGAGAGAGGGTTGGGGTGAGGTTATACCCTCGGGGCGTTATGAACCTGTCGCCCATGCGATACGACTGCGAGTTCCCGATGATGACGACCGTAAACATGTCCACCTCCTCGGGATTGAACGCTCCGAGCGTCGTCAGGCTCACGGCCTCGTCGGGTCGCCCTGCCTGGCGTACGAAGCCGACGGGCGTGTCCTCGCTCCTACCCGTCTGGAGGAAGAGTTCCACAAGTCGGTAGAGCTGCCAGTAACGGCCGTTGGATTTCGGGTTATAGATGGCGGTCACGAAGTCGCCCACTGAGGCGGCCCGGATGCGACGCTCGATGGTTTCCCACGGTGTCATTAGGTCGCTGAGCGAGATGACACAGAAGTCGTGACCCATAGGACACCCAAGAAGCGAGGCCGCCTTCTGGAAGGCACTGATGCCAGGAAGGGACCTTAGCTCGATGTCGTCCGACGTGCTGTCCTTCATCATCTCGAAGATGAGCGGTGTCATGCCGTAGATACCGGCATCGCCCGAGGAGATGACCACCACGTCGTGGCCCTGACGTGCCAGGGCGAAGGCCTGCCCGGCACGCTCGCGTTCCCGCCTCATGCCGGTGTCGATGCACCGGCAGCCGGACTTCAGGTAGGGTTCGATGAACTGGAAGTAATACTTATAGCCCACCACAATATCAGCCTTGCTGACAGCTTCGATGACTGCCGGCGTGATGTCTTCCTTGCTGCCTGGCCCTATGCCGGCGATGGTTATCTTTCCTTTTTCCATTACTTCATTTACCATTTACCATTCCTCTTTGGAATGCATTATCAATAAGCGTGTCCTTTCTGCTTGCATCGCCTGTTCTGACGGCATCTGCCAGTTCGTTAGTAAACTTCACAAGTGTATTATCCTCTCTTCTTGCTTTTGCCCGCTGCTCATCGATGAAATACTCCCAACTTGTGCCATCCAATGTAGCGTCCATCTTTTTCTCAGCGTTACCGACTGCGTTTGTCCATATCGCTTTCAGCATCTGCAACTGTTCATCGGTAATGGCAAGCGAATAAGCCTGCACGTTTGGAGCGACATAGTCCTTCGGATGCTTACGTGGCACCCATTTGCTATGTTTGTTTCCTTTTTTCTTCAACTTGTGCATGGCCTTGTAGGTAGTGTGCCAGATGCTTTTATCCGCCTTCCTGTAAAAAAGCGCATGAGTCGTGGAGTCATAGGTAAGTGCCCATTCGGGAGAAAAAGAGGGCTGGCATACCACACCGAATTCCACATCCTTCGGTATAAGAAGCTGTGTCAGTTCATTGCGTGCGAATGTCATCTGCCGGCTACTTTTCCACCATCTTTCGTCCTCACTATCGATACGTATGAGTCTTCCTTGTGCGGCCATTGTCAGCGTGACAAGGGCAAAGAATACGGTGGATACGACCTTTTTGTTCATGTTCAATTATTATCTGTGTCTTCTCGTTTGCAAAGATAAGAACAAATTGTCAATTGTCAATTATCAATTGTCAATTGTCCATTAAATTAGTACGTCATTCTCAGACTGGCCAGGAAGGAGCGTCCGGGCGAGACGGTGGAATAGTTCGATGTCCAGGGCGAACGGTCGCGCTGGTTGAAGAGGTTCTCTATGCCCGCTCCGGGCTCAAGCGTCAGACGGGGAAGGGTGATGGTATGGCGCGTCATGAGGTCCCACTGGGCGATGGCGTCGGCATAGCCGTAGGTTGAGCTGTAACGCTCCCCCTGGATGTGGCCAAGAAGTGAGACGTTGAGGTGGTAGTGGTTCCAGGTCTTGTCCCACGAACCCTGCACGTTGCCCACGTGACGCACGCTCTTGTCCACGGGCGAGGTGGTGACGACGTAACGCTGCGTCTCGGTCGAGAGAGCCTGAGTCTTCGCCTCGGAGTCGGTGAACGTATAGCCACCGCCCAGCGTGAGGCCGTAAGGAAGGTGGAATCTGACCGAAGCACTGAAGCCACGAAGCTTGGCACGGTCGATGTTGTCCCTCTGGCGGATGGTGCGCCACCCTTCGGTCTGCAAGGCCGTAAGTTCTGGACTTGCGTCAATCTCCGCTTGGGTCATGGTGCGGTAGTTTATCATGTCTCGTATGCGGTTCACAAAGGCCGTGAGGCTGAGGCTTACCCACGTGTTACCGTACTCCGCATTAAAGTTGAGGAAGTGGTTCTTCTCAGGACTGAGGTCGGTATTATACAGTGTGTAACGGGCCGTCGTCTTAGCCTGGTCGGTGGCATAGAGCTGAGATAGCGTGGGCGTGCGATAGCCGCCTGCGTAGGAAGCACGGAAGCGGAAGCCGCCAACGTGGTAGAAAAGGCCGGCGTTGGGCGTAACGGCCGCACCAAAGTGGTCGTTCTGTGTGTAGCGAAGGCCCACGACTGCCTCCAGCCCACGAAGGAGCTTCAGCTCGTCTTGGGCAAAGAGATTGTAGGTGTTCATCGTTTCAAAGTCGATGTGATCGCTCTCGCTGTCGAGGCTCTCCTGTACGAACTCGGCCCCCGCAGACAGCTTGTTCCAGTCGGCAAGGCGGAAGATACCGCGCAGCGTCTCACTGACGTAGTGGGTGCGCTTGCGTGTTTCGTCGTAGGCTTCCTTCTCGGCGGTCTGCCAGTAGGCATACTTCGACGAGAAGTTGTCGCTATAGGCATCGAGGTAGACATGGATACGGGCTTTGGGGACCCAACGCAGGCCGGCTCCGTAGGTATAGCTCCGGTGGTGGATGTCGTAGGTATAGGCTTGCTTCGGAGTGTAGGTATAGGTGGTGTTGCCGTCGTCGTCCTTACCCTTCTTCTGTGTAAAATAGGTGGCTGAGCGGTCACGTTCGGAGAGATAGTCGTAAAGCGACCCGCGAACGTAGGCCGACCACTGGTCGGTGAAGCGCCATTCCAGTTTCTCGCTGACATTATGGCTATGGAAGCCGGCCGACATGGGACGGCCCGTGAGCTTCAGCACCGTGAGGTCTCCCTCCTGAAACTCCTGATAAGGGTTCACCTGCCACGAGTCGGCACGGTGGTGGGTGTAGGACGTGTGGCTGGAGAACTTGCCGTGGTTCACGTCCAGGTGTATGTCCTGGTCCTGCCTTCCGTTATTACGTACGGTGGTGCTCATACCAGCCGACAGGGGGGCAGAGGCATCGTCGGTGATGATGTTTATCACACCGGCTATGGCATCGCTACCATAGAGGGCCGAGGCCGCACCGCTGAATATCTCGATGCGACGTACATTATCCATAGAGAGGCGATTCCACCTATCGTCGCCGGAGACACGCTTACCATTTTCGAGAATGACGATATAGTCGTCGCTCACGCCATTGAAGTTGACAAAGGTGCCCATGCCGTTGGTGTGTGTGGTGACGGTGGTAGTAAGACGGGAGAGGGCATCTTGGAGGTTGGTGACGTGAGCGTCCTGAAGTTCCTTGGCCGTGATTACCTTGACGGCCACGGGAGATGTGTTGGCCCGGCGGTAGGTTCCCGTACCGGTGACGACGACAGGGTTAAGCGTCTGGGCACGGAGGGAATCGACCTTCGCGGCCGAAGCTTCGGACTGGGCATGTGCCGTAGTCAAGGCGAAGAGGGAGAACAACAGGGAGAGGCGGTGCTTCATCGTATAGTGTCTATTCATCACTATTTAGGTTTTATTTCAGAAACATATAATAGGTGGGCACGTAGTCGGGCAGTATCTCGGGATGGAAGGCCTTTACGAAGTCGGCCAACAGCAGGTGGGGCTGCACACCGGCCAACTCACGATAGGGGGTGCGGGCCAGGTTGCAGAAGAGGACATGGCCCCGACGGTAGGCATCCATCGTGGCATAGCGGGGGTCCTCGTCGGCCAGAGTCTGGAGGGTGAACTCACGGTCGAAGCTGCCATCGGTCTGCCAGAAATCAGCATGAAGCCCACGGGCATAGACGGCCTCGAAGTCGAGTGCGCGGCCGCCAGAGTCCTGATTGTCGCTCATCACGTAACGGGCACCGGCATCGTGAAACAGGCGGGCCAGGTAGCTGCGGCCACCGGCCACGTACCACCCATCCCTGAGCTGCCGGCCGCTGACGACCGTGGGAAGCGTGAGGCTATCCTGCTGCGCCACCTCGTCACGCAAGGCAAGATACTTGCGCTCGATGTCGGCGAATACGGCGTTGGCCCTGCGGGTCTGGCTCGTCAGCAGCCCGATGAGTTTTATCCATTCGGCTTGCCCCAGGGGGTCGGTCTCCTTATACCCGTGGTGGGAAACCAACGGGATATTGCACTCGCGCAAGGCTTCGAAGCCGCCGTGTTTCGAGGCGGACACGAAGATGTAGTCAGGACGCGTGGCAATGACGGTCTCAAGGTCGAAGTTGCCCTCCTTCCCTATCCTGACGGTGGTGCCGTCCTGCATTTGCCGCTTCATGCGTGGGGAGAAGAGGTTGCGAAGTGAGTTCATGCCCACGATGCAGTCCTCGAGGCCCAGCACCTCGAAGTTTCCGAGCTGGAGGGCCGTGGTACAAATGAAGCGGCGGGCAGGCTCACGGACAATGAGCTCCTCCGTCTGGCGGTTGGTGACGGAAGGGTCGGGATTGGAGATGCAAACGTGTATGCCGTCGGTCTCGTAGCTTACCTGCAGGCCACGGGCATAGCGTATCGTTATGGTATCGCTGTAGGACGCTGTGTCCGACAGGGCCGGAGAGGATTCCTTGAAGAGTTCGTTGGCTGCGTGGCTAACGTCCGGACGGACGGCCTCCTGCCTCCGACACGAAGCAAGGAGAAGCAATAGGGAAAGAAGTGGGAGAGTTAGGTTTTTCATGCCTGATGCTTTACGCGGAAACGGGACACGCCAGGCGCACACGTGCGCCGGCGGTCCCATCTTCTTCATCAAAATATATTAATTAACAGATAGTCATCTCCTCACGGAGACGTTTTAGGATTACTCTTCTTCCTCGGCGAACATCTCGACAGCGTCCTTCGTATGCTGCTTCCAGATGGCGCGAATGTTAGCGTAGTCGCCCAGTCCCTTCAGTATGCAGTTGTTGGAGGCATTGGCATCGTTGCCGTCATACTCACAGATGAGGCCCTGGGACTGGAAGAACTCTCTCCAGCTGTCGTCCTCGTTCTCGATGCCGGACATATCGTTGTGGGCATGGTCACCGGCGATGCACATGAGGGCGTGCAACGTAACGGTGGTGCCGGTAGCTACGTTACCCTGCATGCGGCTCCACAGGTCGTCGAGGAGGTTGTCCTCCATGTCTACGGTAGCCACATAATAGTTGGAGTTGATGGCCTGCAACTGAGTCTCGAGCTGCGTGTAACGGATGTTGCCGTTGCCATAGTTGTAGCCTTCGGGGTTGCCATGACCCAAGAAGGCCATCACATTTCCAGCCTGTACGTACTGACTGAAGTTAGCGTTCAGGGCTTGAGCTACGGCCTCAACGTCCTCTTCCTCGGCCATCAGAGGACCACCGATAAAGACGCGGACACCCTCCTCCAGATAGTCGTTGTCGAGGTCGCCATAGACGTTGTTCTTGAAGTCCTTGATGTAGGTGTCGCGCAGACGCAGGTATTCCTCACCGGGGATTACGTGGAGAGACTGCACGCGTACCTCCTCGTACTTCTGACGGCCGATGGCCTCGAGCCAGAAGTTGGGAGCATAGAAGTCCTGGCTTGCATAGTGTTCGCCCTCACGACTCTTGTTGATGCAGATGGCAGAGGTGAAGGAGAAATAGACATCATAGTCCTTGAAAGCATTGTCGCTCTCGTAGTCGGACACGATGCCCTTGAAGGTCTTGTGGGCATTCTCCCACGTTGAACCGAAAGCCACCAGCAGCAGAGCCTTCTTGTTACCGCTCTTGGCCTTCTTGGCCTTCACTTGAGACTCCACGCTCGACAGGTACTTCTCGAAGTTACCTTGCTGCACTTCGTCGTCATCGTCGCAGGAAACGAAGCCTGCGGACAGGGTCATGGCTGCGAGAGCCACGAAGAGAAACTTAAATTTCTTCATTGTTTTGTTGTTTAAGGGTTGAATAATTAGATTGATTGGTCACTTTCTTTCCTTTGTTGAATCGTATCACCAGGGCCGCAAACACGGTGGTGCCCGGTGTGGTGGTGCCCAGATGACGCAGGTGGGGGGTACGGTCGACGTAGTTGAACAGATTGTCCACTCCAAGCTCGGCCCTGTAGGTTACGTACTTCGTCCGTCTGAAGTCGAAGTCGTGAGACGTGGAGAGTCGCCACAGATGGAAGGCTTTGCCGTTGCCGTAGTTCTCGTAGTGCCGGGTCGACGAGGCACGGCCATAAAGCCCGACGCCCAGACGATAGGACGGGCAGAACCGGTGGGCCCAGGTGGCAAAGAGGTTTCCCTTGTGGTGTGCCGTGCCGTCGATGGTGAGGCGGCGCAGTTGCTCCGTCTGCTCGTCGTACACACTGCCACGGGCCTGCAGATAGCTGTATCCGCCGCCAACGGTCAGTCCGTGTCCGGCATTCCAGCGGAGGTTGAGGTCGAGGCCCGTGGTGTAGGCATCCTCCAGATTCTTGTACTGGCGCACAAAGGCAGGGTCGTAGCGCAGAATCAACTCACCTGGAGCCTCCATCGTAGGGATGGTGACCAGGTTTATCATATTGTCTACCTTATTATAATATCCTGTCACGCTGACGTTGACCCGGGAGATGCGATACTCGGCACTGAGCGAACAGTAGTTGCTCACCTGAGGCTTGAGGTCGGTGTTCCCGAGGAAGAGGCGCACGCCACCCATGTCGCGGACGTAACGGTAGTGTTGTTCCTTTGGCGTGGGCGATTTGAAGCCCTGTGACCATGAGGCGCGCAGGCGCACGTCGCCCAGACTGAGCATAGCCGAGAGCTTGGGGGTCAGGTGCAGACCGAACTGACGGTTGTGGTCCAGGCGCAGGCCAGCCGTGACGTTAAGCACGGACAGCGGGTTCCACTCCTCCTGAGCATAGAGGGCCTGCGTCCAATCCCTGGCGCGGTCGGCATCGATGCGCAGGGGGGCACGCAACCAGTCGTGGCGGAAATCGTAGCCCACGCTCAGGCGGTGCTGACCGGAGAATGGGAACACGGCCTTCAGCTGTGCCATCGTCCTGCGCTGGTCGGCTTGCAAGGCACGGTCACCATTGTAGTAAATGTTAGGACGGGCCGGGTCGTCGGTCTCGACCACCCATCCGCGTTCCGACGTATAGTCGTAGTAATAGCCATGATGGTTCCATGAGACGTCAGCCGAGAGAAGATAGTCGCGTCCCGTCTTCCACGACCAGCCGACAGAGGCCGCGGCATCGTCGTAGCTAAGGTCATAGCCATGGACGTCGGCCACGGCATAGTTGCCGTTGGGACGATAGATACGTTTGTGATACAACATCCCGTCGGCCCACACCTCCATGCCCTTTAGGGGCTGCCACGTCAAGCGTTCGCTGAGCTGGTAAAGATGGTTCTCGTTCACGGTCTTGTTCTTCGAGTCGGTGATGATGCGCCCGCCTATCTGCGTGGGATCCTCCACACCCGTGTTCTGCCATCCGTCGGTGCGTCGGTAGTGGACGTTGGTAAGGCTCTGTACGCGTCCGAAGGTCAGTCCCACGGTGTTGTGCTGACGAAGGTCGGCGTAACTTCCGCCGCGCGTCTCGTTTTCCACCAGCCATCCGCGCGGAGCCTTGCGTGTGATGATGTTGATGACTCCGGCAATGGCATCGCTGCCGTAGAGTGCCGAGGCTGCCCCTTTTACTATCTCTATGCGCTCGATGCGTGCCGGGTCGATGAGACCAAGGTCGTTCTGTCCGCCGTTATCGCCATGAAGACGCTTGCCATCCACCAGTATGAGGATGTAGCTGTTGCCCAGTCCGTTCATCTGCATCTGACTACCCATGTCGTCCTCGTTGAAGGCAAAGCTGGCCGTCAGGCCACCGAGTATATCCTCCAACGAACGGCCGCCATAGAGCTCAAGCTCCCGTCGGCCGATGACCTCGGTCTGGACGGGAACGTCGCGCAGACGATGTTCCGTGCCCGTGGCCGTAACGACCACCTCGGGAAGCGTGTCCGTTGCTTCCTGAGCATGAGCACATACATCAAAGAGTGCCACAAGGGCACAAAGTAGCGTCTTTCTTGCTGTCATTAGTTCACCACGCCCCTATTCCTGGAGGCTTTTATCAGGCTTCACTCTATGATATTGGCAGGTCTTCTGGCTTCCCACTCCGAGTCGACGTCTTCCCGCCCTTGGGGCAGTGACTTGGTGTCGCTCATTACATAACGCGGGTTACAGCTGCAGGAACAGCTCAGGTCTTACACCTGATTCCCTTGCACGAGACGGTGTCTCGTTACCAAATCCACGGCAAAATTACTCAATTTTTCCGAACGTTCCAAGCCAATCCTCTGCTTTTTCAGCTTCAGACATATAAAAACAAGGCCCGAAAGAACGAAAGTTCCCCCAAGGCCTTGTCTCACTATGAAACAAAAACAGTATGTGTCTTACCTTACAAGCGTCTGTTTGCCGTTGACGATATATATGCCCCCCTTCGTCACCTTACCGATACGACGGCCGTTCAGGTCATAAACCTTCTGGTTGTCGGCATCGGGGGCTGAGAGGATATCGTTAATGGCATCGGCCACGGTGATATCGAACGTCGAATCGAAACGATAGGTGAAGGGGCTCAGATTGCTCCCACTCACTACGCTCTTTCCATCGGTGGCCAGCACGTTACCGCTCTCTGTCTCGGTGTAACTTCCTGCGACGAGGCTCGCATTGCTCAGGTTGTAGCTGGCAGCACCGTTAACCACTACGGGTTGGCCAGCCTCTACGTTTCCTTCGGCTTTCTTCATGACGTTACCCTCGATGGTCGTAGCACCTGCCACGGCAAAGGGGAGGCTGAGAGCCTGATAGCCCTCACCGCTCTTCGTGAAGCTAAGGCTCCCTGCCGTGACATCCTTAGTCAGATACAGGGGCAGGTCACCGTCGATGACGATGCGCTGAGCCGTGCCGTCGGTGTTCACCACATTGACGCTGGCCGTCAGTTCGTCCGGAGCACCGTTGGTCTCCAATACGGCAATGGCATTCTCGGGCAGATAGGCATCGATGCTCTGATTGGCCCACCACTGCTTGCTGGTCCCATCGGCGAAGCTGACCTGCAGTTTGTAGATAGGCGACGAACCGCTCTTATAGTAGGGGCAGGGCACATCTTTCATGTTCGCCTCGGCGGCCACTACCACCACCTGGTCGGGGAACAGACTGGCAATGGCCGAAGGTATGGTCACCGAGTTGCCGTTGCATCCCCAGATGAGGTTACCGTCAAGGTCGTACACCTTATGGCCCATCTGTCCTTTGCCAGAGAAGGTTATCTTCCCGCTGCTCAGCGAGTATCGGTCGTTGTTGATCTCGTAGTTCTGGTGACCGTCGTACTGCATGTAGTCACCCGTGGTGCCTACGCCCAGACCGTTACCCAGTTCGTCGTGCTGAGCCGTATCGTTCACCTTGTAACCGTCGCTGGCTGGCAGTCCCTCGAACTTGTTGTCGGGGTCGGCCTGATACTTGGCTACGTGGTCATCGATGAACATGATGTTGCCCAACTTCTTGGGATACTTCTGCATATACTTCTTTGCTGCGGCGATGTCGGCCTGCGTGGTCGTCACGAGGTAGTTGGCATAGTCACCAACGTGGTAGTTCTGCACGGGGATGAACATACCGTAAGCCTCGAAGAACTCCGAGAGGTCGGCCTGTGCCACGTCACATATCTTCTTGGCAAGGTGCAGATAATCCTTGGAGCCCAGCGTAACGTATGCGCCGGTCTTTGTCTCGCCTCCGTCCACGAATTCCGTAGTGCTGTCCCACGACGACCACTTGTTGAACGGGTCCTTACGCATGGCACGGAACAGGTTGGGATAGAACTCGTCGTCGTGATGCATGGCATGGAAGTAGAGGTAGAGCTGGAAGAACATGCCCGTAGTCTGCCAGATGCTGCGTTTTACCCAAGGATTGCCTTTAGCCAAATCGTCGAACATATCGGGAGGCAACTGACGACGGCTCGTCTGTATGCCTTGCTCGAAGCGGTTGATATTGGAGAAGAGGTTGTTGGAACTCTCCGTCGTGCCCACGATGTTGATACTTCCCTGATGGTTGTGTCCAATCTCATGGCTGGGACCCCAGATGCTGCCAGGCTTACGCATGTTGGCATAGTTCATCACAGTGGGAATGGTCGATTCGGTATACCATGTACCAAAGGTCGACGAGTGCATATAGCTGGACGCACCGCTGAAGGCGTTCCATATGTTGTTATACCGACCCTCGAAGTCTTCCACGCCCATGTAACGGTCCTCGTTGGCGGCTATCTGTTCCCAGATACGCATCAGTCCCTCCATTTCCTTGGGCTCTGCGCTCTTCACCAGCGGGGCATCCATCTGGAACACCAGGTGCTTGGTCTTCAGGTTCAGGAAGGGAGCCTTCAGGAGATCCTGCTGCAGAAGTGCCCAGTCTGCGTCCGTCATACCACGGGTAGCATCCCAGTAACCGTTCAGCATGCCTCCTTCGATATGAACCTTGATGTCGGGATAGTCGGCCAAATACTTCTGGGTGTTATTCAGCTGGTGGAAGATGTAAATCAACATCTGCTCGGAGGCCATGAACACGTTCAGTCCCTGCTTGATGGTCTTCTGTTCACCCGTCGAATGGTTACCGGACACACCGCTGGTGCCCACCAGTTCCACGGCCAGCGTACACTCCTCCTGGGGGTCTTGGTCCACGTAGATGTAGAAAATCTCACCCGGGTTGGCAACGATACCTGTAGGACCTGAGAGACGACCGAAGTTGTTACTCATGGTGAAGTTTGAGGAGTTGCACATCTCCTGATAGTTGCTGTATATCTGATAGTCGGCTATGCGGAAGAACTTCTCATAACCTGCCGTGTATCCTGTACTGGTGTTCGTGTATTGCTGCCACGTGTTGTTCTTCACCTTCTTCACCATTGCCTGCATGTCAGCGTTCAGTGCCTGATAGTCGGCATTGCTTTCCAACTGAGTGTCGGTCAGTGCCTGGATGCTGCTCTTCAGTGTGGTGCAAGCCTTGTCCTCAAACAGCTGGTCGAGATGGGTCTGGTAGGTGGACACCTTGGACAACAGGTCGACATACTCCTTATAGCTGGCCTGGGCATCGGCTATCTCCTCAGCTGTCAGTTCCACCTCCATGAAGAGCCACTTGCTGGCATCGGCACTGGTGTACCACATCACTACGTTGCGACTGGCATCGCAGTGCAGGCAGGCACTGCCACCGTTGCTGTTGGCGATGAACCATGTGTTCTTCCACGTGTCGCCAGCGTCGCTGATATAGAAGGTTGCAGGACTGGTTGACGTGCGATAGATGTTGCTTTGGTTGCTTTGTATCTGTATGTAGTTCTCGCTGTATACGTTTCTCAGTCTCCAGCCGTTACCGCTCTTGCGCAGCTGCCAGTACTGCGAGTAGTTGCTGTCGTTGGCAGGGATACACTTCAGCTGATTAGTCGATTCCGTGATGCATACGTCGTAGCTGTCGCTGATGATGCGGTAGTAGGCACCGTCTTTCAGTTCGGACGCATAGATGTTGCTGGCCTCCAGATGGTCCTTCACCTCGTCGAGCGTAACCTCGTAGACGATTTCCGCTGCCCAGTCACACCCTGCATCACCACCGTAGGCCCACTTGTAGAGCGTGACCCCGTCACCGTTCAGGTTAAGACAGGTATTGCCGCTGAAGTCGGTGCTACTGGATATGTTGAGGTAGAAGTCGTTGGTCCCGTTGTTAGGACTGCGCTGTATGTATAGCGTCGTAGCGTCGCCTGGTGTGCCATAGTTCGCAGTCAGGAACTCGCCCGTAGAGGCGTTGCGAATGGTGTAGCCGCTTTCGTTCGGTGTGATGAGCCAGATTTGGCTGTAGTCGGTCTTGCTGCTCAACGCTGCGCCATAGGCTGAGCCACTTGCCGTGGAGGTTAGGTAACGACTGGTGTTACGCTTGCAGAACAGGCGTGCCAGCGTGCCTTCCGTGTTCGCAATCTGCTTGGTCTGGTAGGTCAGTCGCTGGCTGGCGGTCAGCGCGCTCTGGTCTACCAGAGAGACGGCATAGATGGTCCAGGCCGTAGAACTGGTGCTGCTGCCCAGCGTCGTCTCGCTGCTCATGGCTCCGTTCATGTATCTTCCGCCGTTGCCTACGGCCCACACGTCGGTAGTGCCGTCCATGAGACTCACCGTAAAGGCGCCCGGCTCGGTGGTGGACACCGCAGTGGTGCCGTCGGAAAGTTGGCGCAGATAGTTGCCATTTCCTGTCTTGATGTAGTAGGTCCCCTCACTGGCTGACTCCAGTTTCACGAAACATCCCGTGTAGTCCCACGCATTGTTCAGTGCGGGGGTGGAGGAACTGGTGAGCAGACCGTTGCCGTCGTCCTTCAGGAATTGCTTGGTGGACACATTGTACAACGCATACCACTGCTCCGTGGTCACCGTGGTGGCCTTGGTGAAGGTGGCTACCTTACCCGTAAATTCGTCGGCTTTTACGCTGCCAAGCACGGCAAACATTGTCAGGAAGAAAAAGAGAAATCTTCTCATTTTGCTTAATATTAGGTTAATTAATGTAATCGTTGGGTACAAAGGTAATAAAAAAAACAACGCCATGCAATTCTCGCGCGTACCTTTTTATATAATATAACAAAGGACACCCTCCCGTTATGGGAAGGCGTCCTTCTGTTATGTCAGCCTTACGGCCTTTACTTTACTGCTATCTTCACGCCGTTGACAATGTAGATGCCACGGCCCATGTTGCGTACGGTGCTCAGGTTACCGTTGCCCACGTAGCGGCCGTCTGCGGTGTAGATGCGGCCTGTGGTGTTCAGGTTCTTAACCACCGACTGGATGTCAGTAAACTCGTCAGCACCCTCAACCATGAGCTCCAGGTCGAAGTCACCCGTAACCTCGGGAGTCTGACCCAGGTGGATGTAACCAGTGTAAGCCGTCACGTCGCGACTCTCAAAGCCGTTCTCGTCGAAGTAGGTGCCTTCTCCGGCTATCTCATACTCAGCAGAAGCTGCGGTAGCCAGTTTGTAGCCGAAGTAGTTAGCATAGTGGCTGCGAGGAATAACAACTACCATGTCGTCGTCCTCAGAGCGGCTGTCGTCCTTGAAGGGCCAAGTGTACTCGTACACACCAATCATACCGTTGCGGCTGCCGGCCTCGGGAGCCAGACCGTCCTCGGGATAGGTGGTGAAGCCAAGCACCTCGGTATTCTCGTCTTCGTCGGCCTCGTTCTCGTAGTCACCCATAACGATGAGGTAAGGAACACCTGCCTCGGCCTTCTCAACTTGGTTGAAGCAGAGGTTCACGATGGAACCTTCGTCTATCTTCTTACCCTGCAGCTCATAGATGCCTCCGTCGAGAGCTTCGATAGAGTAGCTGATGGGCAGCGTCCATATGCGGATACCGTTGGGGTTAGCCGTCAGTTGGGCAGCGACAGCGTCGCCAGTCAGTTCAATCTCCTGAATCAACAGGGCACTGCTGCTGTTCACTGCGTCGTTGGCCCATCCTACCAGTGCATGACCGGAATTCTGTGCGTGCAGGTAGCTGGGAGTACCGCCCAAGTTGAGGTCAGTACCGTTGAGTGTACGGATGCGGATCACGTTCTTACCGTAACCTACAGCGGTAACATTGAAGATGGCGGGCTTCAGGCTCAGCTGGATAGCCTCGGCCACAGCACCGGGAGCCTGCAGATAGAGACCGCTCGAATGCTTGATGACATAAGCGGTGTCACCTACGCTGATGAACTGGAAGGCCATGTCGTCCTTGTTGTAGCAGTCAATGTCGTTGATGAAGCGCACGGCCTGACCGGCACTAATATCTGATGCACCCTCCAAGGCATCGTCTACCACGTTGGCAGGAGCGGCTACACAGTCGAACAGGTTACCCAGTGTCTCGTTGATGGCCCCGGTCTTGTTCCACTTGTGCTCGGTGTAGTTGTCCTCGCTGTCGAAGCGAATGGCGTACCACTTGCCTTCCTGAACCTTGTTAGCAGCGTCCTTGATGGCTGCAGCCTTCTCGTTAATCTCCACTACGTAGTTGTCGCTCTCTCCCTGGGTGTACTTGCCTGCCTTGTCGTAAGCCGTGGCAGCATCGTAAACCGTCTGGAAGTCGGCGGCAGAAGAAGTGTCGCTCCACTCACCGGGATTGGTACCGATGACGATACCCTCGGCTGCGTCGCGGTTTGCTGCCAAGGCCTCACGCAATGGGGTAGGATCTACAAACAGGGCGATGAAGGCGTCGTAAGCCTCCTTCAGCGTGTTGTAGTTCTCGATGGTCAGGTCGGCGTCGGTCAGACCAGACTGCTCGTTGATGACCGTCTGCAGGGTCTCTCCCACTTCACCCATCTGTACGAACTGCGAATTGGGGTTGTCTGCAGGGATGGTGTACATTTGGAACTCAGCGAAGTGTACATAGCATGTACCCTCGATAGAGCAGTTGGAACTTGCCGTGCCCGTGAACTCAAACTTCACGTACTTATAAGGAGCACCCAGTTCGATGGTGGTCTCCCAAGAAGCACCACTGGTGGCATTCTCGATGGCAAAGTCCTCCTGAACGAGGGTGAAATCGGTGCCGTCGTTGCTGCCATACACGTTCATCAGGTTTACAATGTTACCATTGTTCTTACGACGCGTGATGGACCAGATGAATGACTCGATGGGATCGGTCAGCTCTACCGTGATGTAGGGCCAGCCCTCGGGGTCAGTGCTCCAGGTAGAGTGCCAGAAGGTGTCGGGATTGCCGTCGATGATGGCAGCCTCGCTACCCTCGCTGGTCTCGGTCACGTGGAACTCACACTGGCTGGTGCTGGTGATGAGTGCCTCGGATATTACGTCTGTGGCCAGTTCCAGCTTAGCCTTTGCGTCGGCCAGCACTTCCTTGTAGTTCGTTACCAGCAGGTCGTGGTTGCGGATGGGCTCGTAGGCCTCTGCCAAGGCAGCAGCCTCTTCGTCCGTCACAGCCTCCAGTTTCCACATAGAAGCGTCTGCGTCGGCTGTCCATCCTACGATGGTGCCTTCCTTACCTGTGCCCACTTGGTCGGTCATGCCGTGACCGCCCTGGTGGAAGTATATGCCAGCTGCGTCCTGGTCGGCACGGCGGAAGGAGAAGCGTGTAATGCCGTCCTCGGGGGTGATGTACTTTCCGAAGGCGATTTCGCTCTCTTCTGCGGTTATCTCCGTGCTCAGCGTGGAGGCTGCACTCTGTACAACCTGATTGAAGCGTCCGTCGGTTCCCAGGTTCTGAACCTGATAGTTGCCGGTCTCCTCGTTGTAGGTGAGCTTCCATACAAAGGCTGCCGCATAGGCATCCTCTGCAACGGTGCCCCAACGCAAGTTGGTGTCCTTGGCCCACATACCCTTGGTGGGATAGGTGGTGATGGTCTCTCCGGGGATAATCTCACCCGTCTCGGGGTCTTCGGTATCCTCGGTGGTGTCGGTCTGCCTGTAGGGATAGGCCGTCAGGATGCGGTAGTAACCATCGGCAGGATGGAAGGATACGAAGGAAGCCTCCAGAGCCTCAAAGGCACTGACGATGGCATCCTTCATGGCGTTGTACTGCTCAGCGGTGTACGTCTCCTCGCTGTCCAGGGCATCGGCGGCTGCGTCGAGTGCATCCTCAAATGCCTTGTACTCGTCTACACCGTAGTTACCGGGATTGGTTCCCGGGGTGTAGTTGTCCTTCAGGTCGCGATAGGTGCGATAGGTCGTGCCCAGATCGCTCTTGGCAAACTCGGCAGCGGTAATCTCCTTACAGCCCAGGAGCCAGAACTCAGCCACGTGGAAGTAGCCTTGGTTATATTGGCTGCTACCGGCCGTCTCCTCGTTGTAGAAGCGGATGAGCGTGAAGCCCTTGCTGTCGATAGCCGAAGACGTGAGGGACTCGGTGTTCGATCCCCAGGGGGTCTCCACCGTGGCCAGCAACGTGCAGGCCGACTTGGCAGCATCGGTGCTGGGGGCTCCGTAGACGCTCCACTTGGTGATGTGGTTGTTAATCACATTGCGACGGGTGAAGCCGAAGCCAAAGTGCTCGGGCAGGTCGGGGTAGTTCACCTCAAAGTAGTGCGTGCCGTTGGCAACCGTTCCACTGTGCCAGTTGCTGTGCCAGAACGTGCCAGCGTCGCCGTCCACCATGCCTTCGATGGAACCTTCACCGGGATCTGTGTAGGGCGAGGAAATCTGGTCGGCGGTAACGGTGAGGACGTCGTCCTCGTTCACCACCCACACCGATTCCTGGGCCGAAGCCGTCAGAGCCACACAAAGCAATGAAATGAGAGAGTAGAAAAACTTCTTCATGTTTGTTTTGTTTTGGGTTAATAATTAAATAATGTGTAAATACTAAATTCTCACTTAGGTCTAACGGGGCAAAGATACGGATAAATTGAATAGGTTACGCACTGGACGAGGGGATATTACGAGGAAATTAAACATATTTAACAATCGTCTGGTTGTTAGGCTACAAGCGGTACGAAAGGGTGTTCTGGGGACACAAAATACCCCTGACGGGGTGTCGGAATACAAATCGTGCGTTTTGTTTGGAGGTTCGTCTTATTTATCTTATCTTTGCGTGGGCTTTCGCCCATCCGTACCACACAAAAGAGGAAAAGACATGCCCGGTTCTCCGTTCCGAAATCCGCTGACATGGCTCCTGCGTTTCCGTCATCGCCGGGGCTACGGCGTGCATTCCCCCTTTGCCTACGAATTCATCACCCAGGTCATCTACAGCCCTGGGCGATACTATGCCTTCGAGTGGCTGGACCTTCAGTACCGCTGTTGGGAACGCCTGCTGCACGTGCGGCGGATGGCCGTTGACCACCTGCTCTTCCGTCTGGCCAACTGGCGGCAGCCCCGGCTGACGTGTGCCCCGGAGGCAGGGAAACGGGAACTGAGCTACCTCCACCAGGGATGCCTGCATGCCGAACTGGCTGCTGAGGGGCGCAGGGCGCAGTCCGACCTGCTCTACGTGAGCACGCTGCGAGGCGACGAGACGGACCTGCTGTGTGCCGACGGCCTGCTGGTAGTGGACCGCCTGCGGGAGAACAAGGCCCAATGGCAGCGGCTGAAGGAGGAGGAGCGCGTGAGGGTGACCTTCGATCTCCACGACGTGGGCATCGCCCTGCTCGACAGAGGCCTGCAGCGACAAGACTATGTAATAAACTGGTAAAACATAACGAAAAGACATGAAAAGCAATGTGTACACCCGTACGGGTGACGAGGGAACGACATCGCTGGCCAGCGGTCAGCGCGTAGCCAAGACGCACGTCCGGCTGGAGGCCTACGGAACCATCGACGAGCTCAGCAGCCACCTGGGGCTGCTCATCAGCCTGCTGGCCGACGAGCAGGACAAGGCACGGCTCCGGGACATACAGAACTGCCTGTTCGACGTCAGCTGCGAGCTGGCCACCGTAGGCAAGCCGCCCCGCCGCGCCATAACGGACGACGACGTGACGCACCTGGAACAGGCCATCGACCAGCTGGATGCCCTGTGCGGAGGCTGGAAGGGTTTCATCCTCCCCGGCGGGACGCAGGCAGCCGCCCAGGCCCACGTCTGCCGCACGGTGTGCCGGCGTGCCGAGCGGCGCATCTGGGCCATCGACGACGGAGAACCCGTTGATGCCACGCTGCGCCAGTACGTCAACCGCCTGAGCGACTATCTCTTCCTCCTGGCCAAGAAAATAAACTTTTCTGCAGGCGTGGAAGAAAATATTTGGAGAAAACGTTGATAGTATCGGAAGAAAGATGTACTTTTGCACGCCAAATAAGGCACAACGAGCAAAACATTAATAGTCAAATAGCGAAAGAACAATGTATTGGACACTGGAATTAGCATCTAAACTGGAGGACGCTCCCTGGCCCGCAACCAAGGAGGAACTTATCGACTATGCCACCCGCAGCGGTGCTCCGCTGGAGGTCATCGAGAATCTGCAGGAACTCGAAGAGGAGGGTGAGGTCTACGAAACCATTGAGGACGTATGGCCCGACTATCCCACCAAGGAGGACTTCCTCTTCAACGAGGATGAGTATTAAGGCTTATACTTGAGTCTAAACAACTTAATACCAGCGAGATAAGCAAATGTTATTTGTTTGTCTCGCTGGTGTTTTATACAATATAAGAAAGCTATTCAAATACACTCCTCTGTACGTTAGTGGTAAGGAGCCCGTCATTGAAGAGCAGGACGTGTACCGCATAGAGATTCCATACATTCCGACTTTACAGGGTAGTACTTTTGATACTACACAGAAAAGTACACAGAAAAGTACACAGAAAATAATAGACTTAATTCGTGAGAATCCGTATGTGACAACACAAGAAATGGCAGATTCCATCGGAATTATACGTCGAACTGTCGCCAAACATATCAGATCTTTACAAGATCAAGGAATAATTAAACGTATCGGCCCTGACAAAGGTGGCCATTGGGAGGTAATAGAATGACAGCAATGCTTCACTCAAATCCATTCATGCTTTGACCCAACCGACGAAAAGCAACGCAGGATGGCTACTGCCTATCTGCTAGAGAAAGTGTCGTGGACTGGTATGTCCGAGTTCAAAGCTGGTCTTACTGCATCTCGCACTCGGCAACTCTGTGATGCCATGACGGTCACCAAAGACTTGATGGCGAACTTACTCCTCGCCGCTGGCGGTAGAGGCTGTATCAGTACAGGAGGGGGAGGTTCTACAAGTGAGCTTACCAACTGGGACGGCACGAAGAAAAAGACGGGCTGGGGATTAAGTTGACTGA
>ERZ842401.1406-NODE-1406-length-34601-cov-11.146327_pt1 | contig 34601 bp, 27 predicted proteins | sample MGYA00521270_ERZ842401 | MGnify/ENA primary metagenome ERZ842401 (study PRJEB31892, sample SAMEA3878208) | bioreactor metagenome | biome: Moose rumen | place: Sweden | collected 2011-10 | study: EMG produced TPA metagenomics assembly of the PRJEB12797 data set...
ATGTTAAATATGTAGTTAAAATGAGAAAAATATTTGGAATTTAACATAGAATGCCGGAAAAACCCCTCCAAGGTCAGTCAAGTCTTTCAGACTTTTACGTATCGCTTTAATATCTTAATCCTTTATAAGCGAGCTTATACGTCTTAATATCTTAAATCGCTACATCTGCCTTTGGCAGTTTACTGCCCTTGTCGGAAAAAACCTCGCTTCGCTAAAAAACAGTTTTTGTTATAGTTATAGTCTATAACCTATAACCATTACAAAGCAAAGGTCTTTAACCGTTAACCGTTAAACGTTAAACTTTATACTATACACTTACCACTGACTATAAACTATAAACTATAAACTCTACACTCTCAAGAACAAAGTTCTTGAACTAAGTTCTTGAGGTCTTGGAGCTGGAGCATATTGGGGCCGTCGCTGAGGGCGTTGTCGGGGTCGGGGTGTACTTCGAAGAAGAAGCCATTAGCCCCGAATGCTTTGGCGGCTTTTGCCATTGCTGGTACGAAGCGTCTGTCGCCTGAGGTGCAACCATTGCCACCTCCAGGGCGTTGCACGCTATGGGTGCAATCCATCACAACGCGAGGTACTATGTCGAGCATATCGGGGATATTGCGGAAATCGACCACAAGGTTGTTGTACCCGAAGGAGTTACCCCTTTCGCAGAGCCATACCTCCTCTGCCCCACTCTCGTGTGCTTTCTGCACAGGATAGCGCATATCGACACCAGAGAGGAACTGTGCCTTCTTGATATTGATGACCTTACCCGTCTTTGCAGCTGCCACGAGAAGGTCTGTCTGACGACACAGGAAAGCCGGTATCTGGAGTACATCAGCCACCTCTGCCACAGGGGCAGCCTGATATGACTCATGGATATCGGTAAGAATCCTGAGCCCATACCTGCTCTTGATGTCAGAGAGCATCTGAAGTCCCTTCTCCATACCAGGTCCACGGAAGGAGGAGATACTGGTGCGGTTGGCCTTATCGAAGGAGGCCTTGAAGATGATATCGGTTCCTAACTCACGATTGATAGAGACCAGTTCCTGTGCTACAGTATCGAGGAGTTCTGCACTCTCGATGACACAGGGTCCTGCAATAAATATAGGTTTCATTTCTTCCAGAATTTTTTTGTTATATCCTCCCCTATCCCATTCTCAGCCTTCGGATTCACCTTATAGAGAATCTGGTTTGTGGTAGGTTTGTTGAGAGGTCCTTTCGCTTCGATATACGGTCCGAGCTTGATATAATCGAAGTTTTTGAGGTGTATCTTATCAGAGAGTATCGCCCTGCCGCTATACCATGCCGTCTTGAGATGAGGGTAAGCGCTATGCACCCATCCCGCCAGGGAGTCCACCTTATCAGGTGTTGCATCGCCCCCCATGAATGCCACACACGTGATGTCGTCACCATATTCCTTGAGCATGATATCGAGGGACATGGCATTGAGAGGTTCTCCGATGTCTTCCCACAGATACTGGCTGTGACACCCCATGCAATGGCAGGGGCAGTTAGAGATATTTATAGAGAGCGTGACCTCATCAGGAATCTCCTGAAAGACCACGCCCGTATTAACGTATTTCAATTTTTAGAAAATTGTATGTATGAAATCAATACTGTGCCAATCACTTATGATGCTCTTTTCTCGCCCAGGATTTCCTGCTGTACTGTCTCCGGCTGTCCCATCTTGTTTGGTCCGGCATAATAGCGACGTGCAGCCTCCTTCTGGCGTGCAGCAGAGAAGTTGCTGACTCTCTTGAGGTAGCCGATGATACGTGTCATATAATCGACATTCGTAGAGTGGCAGTTAGGACACTCGTGGAGATAGCGCTTATCGATAGCACCACAGTTGTTACAGATGGTGTTAGGAATATTGAATGTGAAGTAGTTACATCCCTCCTTTGCAGCCACCTTGATGAGCTGCTGATACTGCTTCTTGGTGAGGTGCTCCTCGAGGTTCATGTGGAGAGCAGAACCACCAGTGAGGTGCTCGATATATGGTGCACCATGCAGTTTGAACTTATCGATGATGTTCATAGACTGATCCTCTACGATGTAGAAGTAAGAGTTGTAGCAGTCGCGTGGTACGAAGTAACCATCCTCACGGTCCCACTTAGCATGCTTAACACCTACGTTCTCAGCAGGAATCATCTCACAGTTGAAGAGCACGTCCTTTGTGCGATACTGCTTGTTGAGCTTCTCTACGATAGAGAGGATACCCTGTACGAACTCCTTATACTTCTCGTTAGGAGTAATCTTGAGTCCCATGAACTCAGCAGCCTCTACGAGACCATTGACACCAATGGTGAGGTACTGACGTGACATATTGATATAGCCAGCATCGAAAAGAGGCAACATACCATGCTCCTGGAGCACCTTCAGGTTCTCGTTGTAAGCCAGCTGCACCTTATGGCAGAGGTCGATAATCTCTTCGAGGTATTCCTTATAATCGCGACCGTTGTTTACAGCATACTGTACGGCACGGTTGAGGTTTACGGTGAGCACAGACTTAGAACCAGTTGACACACCACCGGCACCGAGGGTGTAAGAGAAGCCATTATCCTGAATCTCGTTACGCAGACGGCAGCAAGAAGAGAGAGAGTCAGCATTATCGCTGAGGTATGTGAAGAAAGAGTGTCCCTCAGAATACATCTCAGCACAGAAGTCGCCCCATTCCTTATCGCGGCACTCGCCATTATCAGTGAGCAGAGCCATTGTCTCTACAGGGAATGTGAGGACAGTCTTTGTACGCTCTTTGTTGAACCACTTCATGAAACGCTTCTGGAGCCATGATAGGCCATTCCAGTCAGGCTGGCTGCCATCAGGGAAGTAGAAGTTTCCGAAGATAGAGTCGAAGTAGTACTTGTCATAGTATGCCACATTCCAGAACACTGCCTGGAAGTTACGTGCACCTGTTGGCTGGTTGATAGAGTAAACAATCTGCTCGAAGCAGTCTGTTATCACCTTATCTATAGAACGCTGACGCAGAGAGAGGTCAACGACGCGATCAGGATCTTTATAATAGTCAACACCATATTCCTTACCGATGAAGTAGTTGAGGTACATGAGGAATTCAGGAGTAGCACATGCACCAGAGAGCATAGAGCTGACGATGAACACCATGTTCACGAAGCCACCGCAGAAGCTCTTGAGGTTTGTTGGAGCAGTAGAATTACCACCGATAGCGGTAGTACCGTTGATGAGCCAAGGGTACATAGTGATGGAAGCACAGTAAGGGGCAATGCTGGTTTCATCATTCTTATATATAAAATGGTGTTCCAACAGGTCGATATACTTGTCAGCCAGTTCCTTGCCATACATTCTTTTAATACGGTCAGTTAGAAGACGACGGTTGAGGCGTATGAAGTTTGACTTTGGCAACTCACCGATGAGTGTTGCGATATTCTTATGCTCCACATTGGCGTTAGCGTCAAACTTAGAACCTGTTGCGGCATTAGCAGCTTCCATATAGTCGGTAAGGAAGTTGAGCTTATCGAGAGTCTCACGATCTTCGGTATGACTCTGGCGATAGAGCATGAAGCACTTTGCCACCCTGTAGTAACCCTCCTTCATGAGAGCTACCTCGACTTGGTTCTGGATGTCCTCGACAGTGATGTCATCCTTAATATCAAGGTGTGTGATAATCTTTGAAATGCTTGACACGTTAAATGGCTCTTCTACTGCCTCAAAAGCCTTAACGATTGCATTCATGATTTTGTCTAAAGAGAACTCGTCCCTTGTTCCGTCACGCTTGGTGATGGTAAACTTTTTTACTTCCATCATTGGTGTTTAAGATATTATTTAAGTAAGAAAAATAATTTACGAATTGTGATGCAAAGATAATATTTTTTTTTATTCTGACAAAGAAATTTTTCATTTTTCTTTGTAACAATTTGCGCACCTAATATACATACATTAAGGGCAACAGGCTTAAAAACAGTATGTTAGATATGATAGGTTAAAGTGAAAAATATTTTACAAGAAAACTCCAGCGATGTTGTATAGTTTTGAAAACTTTGTTTTAAAAGAAAAAGTGCAAAGTTTTCCAAAAAAGAAAACTTTCCACCCTGAAAATTTTATAAAAGTTTCCCGTTTTGGAAAACTTTTGGATTAAATATTTCTCGCAAGATATTCCGAAAACATCTAAAAATACGAAAACCACGAAAACCCTTTTTATGAGATAGATACTCTTGTCAGAGTATTTAAATGCTATTAGTTATAATCTTACTTGTGTACGAGCACCCAGATAATCTTATCACTAATATCATTATCCCTTTCAGGGACTCTATCTCGTCAAAAAGAAAAACCCTCGGCTGTTTGCCGAGAAAAACCATTCGTCGACAACAGTTGATAGTGATTAATATCGCAAGCAGAGTTTTTTTTCGCTCGAAGAGCGGGTTTTTCCATGACAATAGTATAAACCTGACGTAGGAAGGTGCAGAAGTTCAAGGGATATGGGCTTAGAAGCTTGCTTATAAAGAACATATAACTTGAAGTGCTGCAAAAGTCTGTAAAGACTTATACTATTGGAGTGGGGTTTTTACGGTTTTTGTTTTAATACTCGCTAAACACTAACCGATTAATAAGAATTTATTTCACGAAAAATGATACGACTTCGTTTTGTTCCGGGTCTGGGTAGCGGGTGCTGACACCGGCTCCGAGAGCAACGAGTTTACTCTCTGGAATGCGGAAAGTTTCTACGATGTACTTCTTTACTTCGTCTGCTCTTTTCTGAGCGATAGCGTCAACTTTCTCTTTTGCTGTTGCTGTACCACAGAAGCCACCAATGATTACCATGCTATCAGGATGCCGTCTGATATATTCCACTACTAGACCGATGCGGTCTTTCTGTGACTCCATGATATTTACAGAATCCTTCTTAAAGAGGATTGTCTGATCGAGCATTGTCTGAGCGTTTGCTGGTATGAGATATGCGAAGAAGGTTACCAGCAATGTTGTAATAAAAAACTTTTTCATAAATGATTATAATTAGAAATATATTTGACCACGAATTACTCGAATTTTCACGTAATCGCTTGCGCTTTCACAAAGCATCGCGACTGAAAGAATCTGTTTTTATTGAAACAAAAACCTTAAAAACTCTCACTTTGTATGTGTCGGGCTTTTCAGCCCTTTACGATGCAATGCATCTATTTTTTCTTGAAAACAAGCTTTTAGATAAAAATATATCCATTTCATCTTTGTCTCCTACTGAGCCTTCACATACTCAGTGAGCAAAAACATCAGTTTGTTCCAAACTTAAAAAACCATTTTCTTTTCACTCACAACTATAAACTTACAACTGACTATAAACTCTAAACTCTCAACTTTATAACGCGTGTTCTTGTTTAAATTTCTCTATGCGTTCCTTGAACAAAGGTTCCTGTTCTTTGCAGAAGAAAGAGGTACAGATGCGGACACCCTGTTGTGTGCTGCCCATAGTATCGAGCGGGAAGACTGCAATACCATAGTACATCAATTCGCGTGTCAGTTCCAGATCTGTCATGCCAGGATACTGCACAGTGAAATAGAAGCCATCAGCCAATGGTGCTCCCATATCGTTATCATATACGAGATAGAAGTCATTTGCCAGGAGCACATCCTTCATATACTTTGCACGACGACCATATTCCTTCACATCATCGAGGAAATTGTATGATCCGTCACATGCTGCCTCCATGAGTGCTGCCATAGCATGCTGCACGCTATGTGTGGTACCGCTGGAGAGAGTGTACATCAGGCGGTTGGTGAGGAAGTTACCAAACTCTCCCACTCCGAACTTCTCTTTCAGAGGAGCATACACCTTATTATATAATATATTACTGATGCATGTAACACCGATTCTCTGTCCGGCATATGAGAAAGCCTTTGAGCCGCTGACCCACAGGACATAGTTATCGGTATAACGTGCCACAGTAGCCTGGAAAGGTGCCTGATAAGGATGGCTCAGGTCACGACGGAAGTCCATAGCAAAGTATGCAAGGTCTTCGAGGATGATGACATCATACTTGGTGGCCAGTTTACCGATACCCTCCAGTTCCTCTTCAGTGAAGCATACCCATGAAGGGTTGTTAGGGTTGGAATATACTATGGAGTTGATATTGCCGCCCTTAAGTATTTCCTCCAGCTTATCTATCAGGTCCTTACCGCGATAGCCATGGATATCGAGTCCCACATGCTTCAGTCCGATGACATCACACTGTGTTGTCTGAACAGGAAATCCCGGCTGAATGAGCAACACCGTATCCTTTGGAAGTGAAGAGTTAAGAGTTAAGAGTGAAGAATTACTTAGGCCCATAGCGTGGTAGATAGCAAGGAATGTTGCGAAGGTTCCCTGCATAGAACCTGTTGTAGGGATGCAGCACAATGGATCGATGTCAACACCGATGAATGCCTTTACGAATTCTGATGCTGCCTTTTTGATACGTGGAATACCACCATTTGGCGGATATTGTGTAGCACAACCGTTGGCAAGAGCCTCCTGTTCTGCTTTCAGTGCTATGTCAGAGGGTTGCAGTCCCGGAACGCCCATCTCAAGGTGTATCACCGGTTCACCGGTTTTTTCCTCAAGGGCTTTGGAGAGGCTCTGCAGGTCACGGATAGTAGCCTGGGAGAAGTCTCCAAGGTGCATAGATTCTATTACTTCTGTTACGATTTCTTTTTTCATCTATTTTTATAACGGTTAAAGGTTAACGGTTAACGGTTAAAGACCTTTTTCCTCTTCTATTTGTTTTTATAACGGTTAAAGGTTAACGGTTAACGGTTAAAGACCTTTTCCTCTTCTATTTGTTTTTGAATTCTACTTCTAAGACCAGAGAGCATCTTTGCTATCTCTGTGAATTGCGGACGTAAAGCGTCCAATTGTTCTGTCTTTATATAATTGAGGTCACAAGCTGTTTGTAGTTCGCAAAAGACTTCAGTCATAGATCCAAAGGCTATCTCTATAAAACGAATTTTCTCTTTCTGTGACTGACGTCCGCTCCCCTCGGCAAGGTTTGCTGTTATCGAGGTAGCAGCTCTGCGCACCTGATCGCCCAATGCATAACGTTCTTCTTTCGGAAAAGTATTCTGCAACAGGTAAATGTCCTTAACTAATTGCCTCGCCTCTTTATACACTCTTAAGTTTTCGAATGAAAACATCGTCTTTAAACTTTAAACTTTAAACTTTAAACGTTATATTCGCGTGCAAAGGTAAGATTTTTTTTTCTTATAGTCAAAGAAATCTTCCACTTTTAGCATCTTTTATATTTATGTAATTCATCTTTGCTTGTAAACATTATTTTATTTGTATATTTGTATCAAATTAAAAGCGATACCATATGAAGATATGTTACATCATGGCATTACATGCCGAGGCGAAGCCTCTTATTGAGCACTATGGGATGAAGGAGGTGAAGGATTTCTTCTCTCCCCTGCCTTGCGAGCTATACAAGGCTGATGACGAGCTGTCTGTAGTACTGACAGGCAGGGACAGAGAGCGTGATCTCATAGGTTGTGAGGCCGCCTGTGTTGCCACTATGGCAGCAATACAGCAGCTGAAGCCCGACCTCATTATCAGCAGCGGTACATGTGGCGGTCTGAAGCGTTATGGTGGAGAGACCGGCAAGGTATATATCGCCAGCGGTGTTATTTTTCATGACCGTCGCATTCCCGATGACAATGCCTGGGGAACACAGAGTCTAGGCAACTATCCGCTGTGGGAAGGTGCAGAAGCACTCTATAAGGAACTAAAAAGCGAGGGAATGAATGTAGGCTACGAAAAGGTATCTACCGGTTCGTCGTTTACATTGACAAAGGAGGATGAAGCAGTAATAGAAGAACATGGCGGACGCCTGATAGAGATGGAAGGGGCTGCTGTAGCTTTCGTATGTTCACTGTATAAAGTGCCAGTGATGTTAGTGAAGGTGATATCGAATCTGTGTGATGAGGATAATGGGGATATCAGTGCTTTTTTTGATAACCTGCATATGGCGTCAGAGAATCTGCTGAAGGTGAATGATGAAATTGTTAAGAGGTTAGTGGTTAGTGGTTAGTTGTTAGTTGTTAGTTGTTAGTTGTTAGTTATTAGTTATTAGTTGTTAGTTATTAGTGGTTAGTGATTAGTGAAAGGGATAGGTCCCTGTGTGGTACCTATCCCTGAGAGTTGTCAGAACGTTTGGTGCATCTCGCCTGCCCAATCTGTGTTTACCTTCACTATTGTAAACGTATTTGAGGACGAAGAGCCGCTTCCGGAGAAGCATGCTCCCGAGAGCCACGAGATGTAGTTCTGCTGCATCGGCACATCGAAGTCATGCACGTAGAGCGTATTACCGTTAGCATCAAGTGCTGATACCTTCAGAGCGATATTATCGCCCTTCTCGTGCAGGAAGGTATAGAGGTCGAACTGCTTCTGACCAGGGGTGACATCATACGTCACCGTCTGTTTGCTGTTCACACTACCAAAGCCCGTTGCTGCATTGAAAGCACCCGAGCCACCAGTATAGTAAAACTGCAACTTCTTTACCTCTGCCGGGATATCATCGGTGATGACAAAACGACATAACGCCACAATACGATCGAGAGAGACACTGACCTCCTGTTCCTCTTCACCCATGGTGACATTACAACGGAACAGGAAAGTGTCGGTATAGCCCGTAGCATTAGTGAACTGAATCTTCGACGGATTTGTCATCGTAGGATTCCCCTTTGCACTATGAGCCACGACTACCAATTGATAGTTGCCCTCATCCAGTTGGAAGGAGCAGGTACCGAAACCAGCCTTATCAGACGTCTGGTTTATCTGCTTCACACGCGACCCGCCATCATCATAGACAGCAAAATTCAGTCGGGTGCAAACAGCAGATACTTCTTCTGCCCGCGTATCAGTTGTACGAGTAAGACTGGCAAATGGTGTCTTCTCTATCTCATAGACTTTCACCCGCAGGTTTCCACTCTGTGCGTCAGATGACTCACTTTCAGGAAGCACTGCCTTCTCGCAGGAGGAGAGTATCAGCATAGTGGTTACAAGAACCAAAAGTTTCTTGAACATAGCTTTTTCTCCTTTCAGAAGTTAAAAGTCCGTCTCTGCTTCTGTCAGCCAACCGGTATTTACGCTAAAAGCCCCCGCGATGCTATTGTTAGTGTACATAGCACCTGTGAGTTTTGTAAGTCGGTTGCGCTTGAATGGTACATCATCCACTGTCTTGCTGAAGAGCACATTATCATCAGCATCCAATGTCTCGATGGTAACATCTATATCCTGTTCATCAGAAGTGAGGAAGATATAGCCTCCATATGCAGTGGTCTCTCCAACAGATTTAGTGATAGGGAGAGTCATCGTATATCCCGTGTTGGATGTTGCAAGACCACTGGTAGGATTAAATGCCTTACTGCCTGCATTTAAAGACATACGGATTTTTGCAGCATTGGCAGTACGTACATCAGAAGAGTGCACCTCAAACTTCGCAACGATACGGTTCAGTGTCGCAGTAATATCCACCGCAGTGTTGCTATTGACATTCACCGCCTGCGTTGTTGCGAATGTCTCGCGTGTAAGATCCGTAGTGTACGCTGCCTGTGTAGGACTTGTCAGAGTCAGTACATCATCGCCAGCAGTACCTAAGCCATTTGCCAGCACTACCATGGTATAGCTACCCATTGGCAGAGAAAGGCTGAAGACACCAAAGGTCTCGCCCACTCCAAGGCTTGTCTTCACCTGCTTCACCTTGTACTGTTGGGTTCCATCACCGGTATAGAACGCCAGTGTCAGTTCCTTGATGCCCGCATAAGCTGCCGCATCCTCTGTCGCACGTGTAAGGGATGGGGTGCCAAGTTCCTCCTGCGAAACAGAGAAGTCACTCACATGCACCGTTACCGGCACGAGCACCTGCTGCTCTTCAACGTTACCAACTGTTTCAACACTCTCATTGCTGCATGAAGTAAATGCAGCAGACAGCAGTGCTATGACTGCCAAAAAACTTTTTTTGTACATAATAAAAAAATATTAAGTTATGGTGACCACTATTGGCCACCATAAAAAAAATTGCAAATATAATGTACAAAAGGATTTTTACGTTATAAATTAACGTTTTTTTTTGCATGTTACTGCCATGCAGCGATATCATAATGGGATTCGAGGTCTTCTTCCAGAGTGTCATCCAGTGAGGAAAAGAAATCTATGCCAGTAATTTTCTCCACCTCATCAACCGACATGCAACATTCGGACATCGGTTGTCTGCTGTCATCATTATTATATATAAAACCAATGGCCTTCTCTTTGCCTTTCTTCAACGAGAGAATCACCTTGAAGAACCGTGTAGGAACATAGACCTTGATACCATTACGTCTGAGGGAATAGTTATAGCCACCACCAATGGTCTTTACGGGAGCATCAAAGATTGGTCCGCAACAGATATACACTGTTCCTTCCTTTTCTGCCCATCTACGACAAGCATTCTCGAGATTGCTCCACCAACGTTGGTTGAGCACTGACACCTGCGGACACATATTCGTCATATAAAAACATTCCTTCATGGCTCGACTGCTCCATTTGTTATCGCCAGCAGGACACATATGACCACGGTCATAGCCACTCTTCTTATATTCATATGGTGTGACACGATCGGGTACAGGCACATCAGGGTCGCCCTGGAAATCATTATTCTTTCGGGAGATATTGCCTTTAAGGTGTTTACGTGTCAGTTTCCATGCCACCCAATCAGGACAGTAGGTATTTAGATTATACGAAAGAGTATATCCCGTATGGCGTATGACATATGCATCATCAGGAATGGCAGGCAGTTCCTGGGCCATAGCGCCAAGAGAAAAAGCGAAAAAAATTATTTTTAGTAGAAAATGCATTTTTTTAGTGTATAGTTTAGAGTTTAGAGTTTAGAGTCAGTGGTAAGTTTAGAGTTGATCAGTGATAGGTCTCTAACCGCTAACCTTTAAACGTTAACCGTTATTTCCACTTTGTATGACGGTATTTTGACTGTCGGTCCATTATCTTCTCGACATAGTTTACTGTCTCGGAGCCACGCATATATCCGTGTGACACTTCCGGATCATTATAGTATTCAGGTCGTGAGAGCAGCAGGACATATTTCCTCACATCTCTCCACCTATAGCTGTTGCCACCATATTTCTTTGTCAGCTTCATAGCATCACGAATATGGTATGCGCCACCATTATATGCCGCCAGTGCAAAGCGTATGCGCTCAGCCCTGCTACCCACATCACTGAAGTGAGCCTGCAACTCACGCATATAACGTGCTGCAGCAGCAATATTCTGTTCTGGGTCGTATATCTTATCTCGAGGCAACTTAAGATGATCTGCCGTACTCGGTATTATCTGCATCAAGCCACACGCTCCAGCCCATGAATGTGCCTTTGGATCAAAGCAACTCTCCTGATAGCACTGTGCCGCAAGCAGGGTCCATTCCATTCCGGCAAGAGGAGCATATCTGCGGAAGAAATGGTCGTACTTTGAAATCTTTCCTGAGCGGGCAGACAGCATGAAAGGATACACATGGCGCTTCACGCTTGCCTCAGTGAGCAGATATTCCTCCTCACGCTTTGTCTCCTTATACATTTCAGGCTTATACCATATGCGCACCTCTTTTACCAATTCCGGATTTTCTTTACTGACAGCCCAATGCTCACCACATTCAGAAAATCCCATAAGGTCCTTCGGGGAGAGAGGAAAGGCAATGATATCACCTTCTCTGTTACGCAAACGTTGGAGCATATCGATGGTATCGCGACAGACATCTACGCGAAGAGTCACCCCCAAACGTTCAGCCAGCTTCTCGCAAAGGAGATAGTGAACACCCATTCCCTTGCCGTGATAGTCATAATATGTTTCAGGTCCCGACAAGGTAAGCATTATCAACTCGCCACCTTTTACAATATCGTTCAGGGTATATTCGTCAGCATCGAGAGTATCTGACTCTTCACCGATGACAGAGCCCCACGGGGTCATAATCTTTTGATTCTCACGTTGCGAGATACACTGTTGCAGTGAGACAAAAGCTACGATAGAAATAAATATTGCTAGCAGAACCCGTCCCATCATCAAAGCAGGGAGTCAAATTTCTTACCCATATTAAGGTTCAGATACACCTCATACAAAATAGGATACCAACGTTCGCGGTCATTTGGCATCAGCTTACGGTAACGCTCAATATAAGGCAGACATTTACTGTATTCCTCCTGTGCATCCTTCTGTCTCTGGCGATATGATCTGTCATACCGTTTCTGAGCATCGAGAGCACGAAGATAATAGATGTATCCCACATTATAATTCGGAATAGCCTGATCTGGGTTATCACGTAACAGTGTCACACCATATTTCAGTGCCTCGTCATAATTTTTCTGGGACATGAGGACACTATGTTTTGCCAATAAGAACAACTGATTCCGGGGATCAATCTCCAATGCCTTATTGATATACAACATTGCCTCATCCGCCTTTCCGTGTGACGTATAGTAGTCTATCAGTCGTGGGAAGAAATATGAGGATTGCGGATAGAATTTGAATCCCTCTTTGAGGTAGTGCAGATACATCTTCTGCGGTGTGAACAGTTTCCATGCCTCTGCCAGCAGCTGCAGTGTATATTCACGTCGCGGGCTATAATTTATAGCCTCTTCCGAATACTTCATCATCAAAGACAGGCTATCGAGGCTCTTACCGCACATAAGTGCAAGGAAGGCAGCAAATTCATCATTTGCGCTATTGAACTTGATATTAGAGAACAGCGGTTGTCTTCTGCTATCAAGATAGAGATCGAGGCAATCCCAGGCCTCTTTCCATTTCTCGTGTGCCATACAATAGATACCTCCTTTCAGGAGGTTGCCATGATAGGGTGCGAGCATCTCGGAATGTTTCTTGCGGTAGCTCTTACCCACCTCAAGACTGTCAAATGACAGCATACTGACAAGGTACTGCTTTCCCTTCAACACCATTGCCATCGTATCTATTGGCATATTAAGATACAAACGATCGTTATAGACATCATACTGTTTCTTCAAAATATCCAAAGAAATAAGTCTGAGGTCCTTACGATTTCTGAAAAGCGAGTCTTTAAAATAGGCGTTCAGGGTTCTCTCACTATCCTGAAGAGCTTTGATACGCTTTCGTGACTCATCGTTATCCTCTACCAGATTCACTGCTTTTCTTACGGCAGTTCTGGCAACTTCAAGGTCATTCTTCAACTGCCTCGTCCTTCTGTTATCAAGGACAGAAGCCGAGGCAGATGAAGTAAGAAATAATATAAACGTAAAAAGTAATGTTACTTTTTGCATTTGTCTGTTTAAACGTTATACTTATTCGTCACCGATAATCTTTGATATTTCCTTAGCTTTATCGGTCTTACCCATGCGGTTGTAATACATACGGAGCAGCATAGGCCAGTTTCTGATTGTCTCGTGGTTAGGATCGAGAGTGCGTACATGCTCCAGAGCATCAGCAGCACCTTCATAAGCCTCAGAGCAAGCCTTGAGGTCATCACCAAAGAGACGGCCAGACTTATCAGCCTTATTCAGCTGGATATCATCAGCAATATTACCATAGCATGCAGCAAGGTTGAACCATCCATATACGAAGTCAGGATCAATTTTCACTACCTTGAGGTAATCCTCAAGAGCGCTCTTATATTCCTTCTTGTCACTCTTCAGAGTTCCCTGTGTAAAGAGAGCCATCTTGTTCTCAGGATTATTTGCGAGAGCAGCATCAACAAGAGACTGCACCTTATCCTGCATACCCATATCGATATAGAGGTTAGAGATTTGGATGAAGTACTTATCGATGTCCATTTCCTTCAAAGCCTCAACGTACTTCAGAGAGTCCTCTCTTGTATTCAGGTTTCTTTCCAGAGACATACGATAGATCTGCTCTGCCTGCTCCTTTACGCGATCGTCACCAAAGGCCTCCTTAGCATACTTTGCAGCACCAGTATAGTCACCTTTGTTATAGTTTGCATAAGCAGCAAAGAAAGAAGCCAAAGGAGCGAACTGGTCACCAGGCTCTGCAGACTTAATGTATGTCAGTGCATACATCAGCTTCTCATCATTATCATTAGTAGAGTTTGCTGCATTAATCATCAAAGGACGATAGTTCTGGACACCCTTAAAGAGATCCTCACCACCCTTTGCGCCAACTTTCTTACAACGGAAAGCAGCATTAATCATATTAGCGACGTGCTTGTTGTCTTCGCTAGTAGCTGCATTACCGGCAGAAATGCTCTCAATACTCTTCTGGCTCTCAGCAGCAGCCAGCTTATTAAGAGCCAATGCAGCCTTCTGCTTCATCTCAGGATCCATAGACTCCTTTGCATTGTTGTAGATTTCAAGGCCAGCAGCATAACTCTTTGTTGCAGTAATTTCCTTGTCGTACTTTGGATTTTGAGCAAATGATGCAGTAGCTACTACAGCTGCCAACATCGTAATAAACATCTTTTTCATAATTGATTTGTTTAATTAAAGTTATTGGTTATTATTTTCGTTTTGGTTTTGGTTTTCGTTAACGTTTTCGTCCTCCACATCCTCGTGAGGAACAACGCAAACAGAAGCGATAGACTCGTTACGTTTCTTCAGGTCGATGAGTTTCACGCCCTGAGTATTACGTCCCTTCTCATTACCGGCATCAGCAATAGCGAAGCGAATAGCGATACCACTCTTGTTGATAATCATGAGGTCTTCATCGCCTACCACACACTTCATGGCAATCACCTTACCTGTCTTCTCTGTGATATTAAGAGTTGTAACACCCTTTGAGCCACGCTTGGTGAGACGATAGCCACCGTCTTCAACCTTCATGTATGTAGTACCATCTTCACGAGTCTGTTCTGTCAGCACACCAATCTTAGAACGCTTACCATAGCCCTTCTCAGAAATCACCATCAGAGACTGCTCTGGGTCGTATGCCACAACGAGATCGATAACTGCATCGTCATCACCTTGCAGTGTCATACCACGTACACCAGTAGCAACACGAGACATCACACGGATATCTGTTTCGTTGAAACGTACTGCACGACCATTCCTTGAAGCAAGGATGAGTTCGTTATGGCCATTTGTCAGCATAACGTTTACTACCTCGTCATTTTCCTGAATATTGATGGCACGCACGCCCTTTCCACGAACACGGGAGTAGTCTTTCAGGGTAGTACGCTTTACGATACCATTCTTTGTTGCAAAGACAACATAGTGGCTTGTAAGGAATTCCTCATCGTTAAACTTCTGACTCCGGATTCCGAGGAAAGCATTGACAGCGTCATCCGGCTCCAACTGGAGCAGGTTCTGTATAGCACGTCCTTTGGCATCCTTTGCGCCCTCTGGTATCTCGAAGCAACGCAGCCAATATACACGGCCCTTCTTGGTGAAGAACAGTATCATATCGTGTGCATCTGCTGCATAGATGTATTCTGTGAAGTCCTGCTCACGGGTACGGGAGCCGCGAGAGCCTACACCGCCACGTGTCTGAGCACGGAAGTCAGCCTGCAAGGTACGCTTGATGTATCCCAGATGTGACATTGTGATGACAACAGGATCGTTTGCATAGAACTGCTCTGGGTTGAACTCAGCATTAGAGAGTTTTATCTCAGTGCGACGCTCGTCACCATATTTCTCCTTCACCTCCTGGAGTTCGTCCTTCATCACCTTCTTACACAGCTCTGGGTCATCCAGAATCTGCTGCAAGTAAGCAATGAGTTCCATTATCTCCTTGTACTCAGCTTTCAGTTCCTCTACACGCAGACCTGTCAACTGTGACAGACGCATATCCACGATAGCCTTTGACTGCAGTTCGTCGAGTTCAAAGCGCTGCTCCAAAGCACGCTGTGCATCAGCAGGAGTCTTTGAGGCACGTATCAGTCTTACTACCTCGTCTATATTGTCAACGGCAATTATCAAGCCCTCCAAAATGTGGGCACGAGCCTCTGCCTTTGCCTTATCGAACTTAGTACGACGTATTGTGACATCATGACGATGCTCTACGAAGTATTTCACACATTCCTTCAATGACAGAAGGCGTGGACGACCCTTTACGAGAGCGATGTTATTAACAGAGAAAGAGCTCTGCAGGGCAGTCATCTTGAAGAGTTTGTTCAGGATGACGTTAGCATTCGCATCACGTTTCACGTCAACTACGATACGCATACCCTGTCGGCCTGTCTCATCGTTGACATTAGAGATGCCATCTATCTTACCCTCTTTTACGAGGTCTGCGATGTATTCTATCAGCTGAGCCTTATTAACACCGTAAGGTATCTCGGTAACGACGATCTTATCATGATTCTCATCAGACTCTATCTCAGCCTTTGCACGCATGATGATGCGTCCGCGACCAGTCTCGTAAGCCTCTTTAACGCCCTGAATACCATAGATGTATGCACCTGTTGGGAAATCAGGAGCCTTGATATACTGCATCAAGCCATCGGTATCAATATCAGGATTGTCGATATAAGCACAGCAGCCGTCAATTACCTCACCGAGGTTATGTGTAGGCATATTCGTTGCCATACCCACAGCAATACCGTTACCACCATTCACGAGGAGGTTAGGAATCTTGGTAGGCATAACTGTTGGCTCCTGCAGAGAGTCATCGAAGTTATTCATCATATCGACGGTATCCTTCTCAAGGTCGTCCATGATATGTTCGCCCATCTTTGAGAGGCGGCACTCCGTATAACGCATCGCAGCAGCAGAGTCACCATCGACAGAACCGAAGTTACCCTGTCCGTCAACAAGAGTGTAACGCATGTTCCAATCCTGTGCCAGGCGCACCAGAGCGCCATACACAGAAGAGTCGCCATGAGGATGATACTTACCCAACACCTCACCTACTACGCGGGCACACTTCTTATAAGGTTGGTTACTGGTATTACCGATTCCCAGCATACCATAGAGTATGCGGCGGTGAACCGGCTTAAAGCCATCGCGCACATCGGGCAGAGCGCGAGCTACAATGACTGACATTGAATAATCAATGTAACTCGTCTTCATTTCTTCCTCAATATTCACTTTGAGGATTCTGTCACGGTCAAAAGTTTGTGTCTCGTCCATTTATACTAATTTTTTCGTTATATGTACTTTACATTTTCGGGCCCAAAGGTACAAAAAAAATATGGTATAAATGCGACAGCGCGCCTAAAAAACGTTAAAAACGGGATTTTTACTTTTTATCGTGGGTCTGGAAGACAATATACTCTTTATCGCCATCTAGTGTAAAGAAATCGCCTAAAGCCTCGTTCAGAGTTCCTTGCCACATTTGGTCATAGGGATAAGAGTTCCATCTGAGCCCTTTACTCTTCATCTGCATATCATTGCCAAAGGGAAGAAATATGCTGACCTGCTGTCCAGCGAAACTATGAAAGGTCGTCTTACCCTTCGCAGGGGTAAACACCCCATAGTCACTTATCATTACAGGCTCAATATGGAAATCGCGCATATAGCGAGCAATAAGAAAGATGTTACCAATGGTATGGTCTTCTCGCTTTCCTGTTGCTCCAAGGTAAGTAATATATGTAAACCCTTGTGCCATACAGAATCGTGTAGCTTTTGTCAGGTCGTTATCTTCCTGTTCGTCAATCTTGTGCCAGATATGACAATATTTCTCTTTAATCTCATCATCGATGGAATCTCCGTCACCCACTATAGCATCCGGTTCTCTACCCCACGCCAAGAGGCTTTTTGCTGCACTATCGCAACAGCAAATATAATCAGCAGCTTTGAGGGCTGCCAATGGTTCTGGAGCAGTAGGGAAATCGCCAGCAGCGAGAATTATGCAATTATTTTCATTGAACATTGAAAATTGAAAATTAATTTAGTTTCAGGTTTCAAGTTTCAGGTCAACAACCTATAAACTATTAAACTGACTCTAAACTTTAAACTTTAAACTCTAAACTTTACTTGACGTAAATCTGTCCATTTTTATCCAGACCACAGGCGGAGACATCTACTCTTGTGTCTTTGCTGGAATTATTATAGAATGTAGCACGGAAGACCCCATCAGCATCTGGGGTTGTGTAAGGATTCCAATATAAGGTACGTCTGTAGTCTGTTGGTTCCTCAGGCTTTACATTGCTGTAATCAGGCTGATAAAATTCCTCTGCGTATGTTATTCCATCAAGGATATATCTACGATCCCTGTAGGTATAGCGCTTTCCATCCAATGATTCTATACATAATGTCACTGCTGGTGCTCCATCAATCTCAAGATGCGTACCATTGCGCTTGTCGTAATCGGTATATGCACGTATATTCCTCATCTTATTAAGACGAAGCAAATCGAGCATAGCAGTCTTCGTCATAGGAATGTCGTGCTCGCTGCTGGTTTGTACGTAGTTACGATAGAATGTTGTTTTGTTGTCATTAACGAGTCCTCGTATCTTTGCATCAGTAGCCTGATCAAGATATCCAAAGAGATAAGTTGATGCCTGCTTTGCAAAACGTGTCATATCAAGCACACCATACGACAGGCCATAATCAGTCATCTCATTATACAATTTATAAGCATCAATGACAATAGCTGGCTTTTCATAATTCAGCTTGCGCTTTGAACGGCGATATTTCCTTACTGTCACGTTTTGGAGATAGTGATCACCTTCAAGGCGGTTATTCTCAGGACCAAGTGCTGCATCATCCTCTTCCTCAGTGTCATCCAAACAATAATTCTCATCTTCAGGCAGGTTGCACTGATACCATGAATAAGGCTCGCAGAACATAGGGAAATCCATAGTACGCTTTACATAATACTTAGGATACTGTGTCTCATCCATTTTCTTGCTATTTTTCACACCATGCAGGCCCCTTTTCAGGGAGTCTTTGTTTTCGTATGCCGTAATGAAGAATATAGCCTGATCAGTGTACCAAGGCAGATTAATCTTAAAGAAGCCATTTTCGTCAACTTTTGCCTTTACGTCAGCAGTCTCAGTCCCCTTTACTATTTCTCCCTCTATCATTACATCCTTATTCTTGAATCGTCTATAGGTCAACAGAGGATTATCATTCTTGGTTTCATTGTATGTGACATCCGTAGTCTCTGTTGTGCTTTCCTCCTCAGAAGTCTCTGATTCTTCCAGAATACTTGGTGTCGTCTGCTCTGTCTTACTTGTATTAACTATACTCCCCAGTAAGCGTCCCTGCATCTCCAGCCAGTTGGTTTGCGTCAATGCTTTATTACTCATAGGTGATACGAGAACGTAGTTGGAACGGTCACTACCATATTGGCTCAGGTCACTGATGTCATCAATATCTATAATGTTAGCATTTGATGGTATGTTTAACACCTGTCCCTCATAGGAAAGATTTCTTTCAGGCAGGAAGTATATCTTATCAATACGCTTATACCTGCGCCATCCCTGTACCATCATCAGAAGATCCAACTTATCCTCTGTTCCTTCCTTAAAGTATTGTGACACATTAGCCACAAATCCATGCAGTTCTCCTGTAAGAAGCATATCTGTCAACATATTACCATCATTATAAGACACATCCTGCGTACTCTTGTCATAAACTGCGACACTCATAGGGACCTGACCATTAACTGTCAAGTCTATCTTCTCGTATGGCTGTAATTCTGTCTTACTATTGACAGCCTTATCGCCAGAAGTCATTGATATGTTTGCTTGTGTCTCTTTATCCTTATTGTTTACAAAGAAGAGCCTTGATGCCAACGGACGTGCCTGCTCATCATAAAGAGTCAGGTCATTGATGCCAGTAGGACAGTTTGCTAATGCAATCCTTTCGCCTGGGTTTCTGCCAAAAGTAATCAGTCGTCCCCTGCACGTTACACTATATGCTGCAACTGTTACGCCCTTTGCCTTCACGACGAATTCTCTGCCACCCTTTGTCTGTTTGTCACCTCTTATGACAACACCTGATGCTTGTGCTGTTGGCAATGGGAAGGTATATTTCTTGTCCATATACTCAAACGTTGCCTCTTTTGGGGGCTTCTGTGCATTATACTCAAACACACCCCTTCCACCATGAGAAGGTTTTATGAACAATCCGTTGTCGAGTGCTCCCACACTACTACCAAGTTCCTGTCCATCATTATCCTTCACCTCAAAGGCAATGCGACAGTCCATTCCCTCAATAATATGTCCACCTTCAGGATAGAACTTTACCTGTATCTCTGGTTTGTCAGCATATATCCTCTGTTTCGGACGTGGGATGATACATTTGTCTGTATAGTCGCCTGGCTGTTTTGGTTTTTCGTAAATCGGAAGCACACGAGAATACAATCCTTCGTACTCGCGGAAATAGTTCGTCTCGAACTGCTTGCTATAAAACTCAAACCTGTTTTGAGAAGAGTGTGGACGTATCTTCCTGTTGAAGTTAAGCTGCCATTTTGTATAAGCCCTCACCTCATAGTATCCTGAATACAAGCTATCATTCAATGCAAACTGACATGTTGCCGTACCATCATCCCTGATATACAGCTGCTGACGTTCTACCAGATAGCCATCAGGAGTAAGGAGTTCCACATACAACACCTTGGAATAACGTGTAGGCTTCAGGCTGTCAGCCATCACCACATATGCCTTATACCACAGAGTATCACCAACGAAATAACAGTTATTGTCGGTATGGATATAAATCTTTTCCTGGGTTACTGATTTCTCCTTCAGTAAGTATTCCAAAGAATCCAACTTGTCAGCATAGCAGGCACAACCCACAGTGACCAACAGAATGAGTGAAATGATTTTTTTCATTTTATCTAGTCAATATCATTATGTATGTTACACAGTTTACTATAACCACAATTTCTGCAATGCGAAGTATCAGTAGTGCATGGGAATGTATTCTCTTTATCAAGCATTTCTTCAATAAGTTTTCTTACTCCCTGCATGAAAGGTTCCTTATATTGTCCGGCATCAAGGATTGCCTCTTTTTCAAACATAAGATTAGAAATATACGCCTCATCATTCATACGTTGCACATAGAAAAGATTCGGTTGCAGAGGAAAGTTTAATATTTGACGTTTAATATCTGCTTTCGTTGAATCAGAGAGTATAAAACAATACAATAATGCCTGCAAAAAATAATCAGAATGGTTTTTAATTGACTCTGGTTGGAAGATATCCTCTACTCCTGAGAGCTTTAACCTACCAGAGCGTCCTGAGATACGTCCTGTCTTATAGTCAATGACCCTAATATATTCCTTACCATCGATAACAACTTTATCAAGACGATCTACGACACCTTTTATGTATATGTCAGGAAACACTTCCTCTTTTACAGGCATTTCAAGTCCTAATATAGTCAGCGAAGGAGTATTTGCATCATAAGAAACAAGATTACGCAGAAACTTTAATACCATTTCCCTGTTTATCACTTGCAGACCACTTAATCTTGGCATTTTGCGACTGGAGTCTTTCAGTTTAAACAGTTCTATGCGAAAAGCCTCATCCACTATACGCTGCAGTGTCACATTGCCACGTTCTTTCAAAAGGTCCTCAAAGAAAGAATTTGGTATATTACGTCCTATCAACGGCTTATAAAGTATCTCGGCAGCCTTATGAAAAATAAGGCCAAAGGTACGATTATCCATTTCTTCCTCATCACTGTCTTCCACATCACTAATATTTTGTACCTTATTAAAGTAAAAAGACTTCGGACAGCGCAGATATCTGCCTAGAGAAGATGGTGAGAGAGTAACAGGCAGTGTAAGATGCTTCCTTTCCAGAGGTTGGATGGAAGGAACTTCTGCCTGCAATGAAGGAGTAAGAATGCGATGAGTCACTAAATCGGAATGCCCTGCAAGATACTGAAGCATGAAGCGTGACATCTCATTCATTTTTCCATCCGTTGTAGAATCACTATATACAAGTGTTACATCAGGACATCGCTTTAATATATGCTGGAAATAGTAATTATATATGGAAACTTTGTTATCAATCGTCGTCAGGGAATATCCCTTTCTTACGGAATATGGAATAAAAGAGGTGTCATTAACATGTGCAGGCATAAATCCCTCATTACAGGATAACAACAGTACATGCTCAAAATCGAGATTTCGTGTTTCCAGCACACCCATTATCTGTATTCCCTGAAGTGGTTCACCATGGAATGGAATTGTTGTCGTCCTTATTATCTGTGACAGCAGATTATACAACAGAGAAGAAGATAGCGGTGTTTTCTGATTGATGTCATACAACCGTTCCATTATACAATACATACGGAACACCGACTCATGGAAGAAATCATCATTTATTTCGTCCGAATGAGCTATTACTTCTATCAACCACTTCAGGCGTGAAATAACATCATCCGTAGGAGAGAAAAACACCTTTAGGTTTTCATCCAGCGAAAGGTTCTCCATTGTCGGATAATATACGGACTGTTCATTGAGGGTTTCATGCAGTTCCATTGCCCTATCAGATACCAGTCTCATATACGGATGACGCAATACTGCATTTATATTATGAAGGGTGAATGATTTATGCTGGAGCATATTGCCATACTGCCTCACCATTGACGATATGGGAGATTTTGCCAATGGATAGCCTATTGTTATGTTCACATGCTCCACAGATGGAGGCAGACAATGAAGTACTGTTTCCAAGAGACTCTCGTCAGCGAGTACAATAGCTGTTTTTCTACCTGCTGCTATACGCTCTGGAGTGAGCCATTGCGCAATATATCTTGCTTGCAAATCATTTGTCGGACTGGACAGATATGTTACAGGCAAAGGTTCCGACGAATCATCATCCTGAAAGAATAATGCTCCATTCTCAAGATGCAGATAATCGAACAGTTTCTGTTCTACAGGAGTGATATAGTTAAAACCTACAAACACATATCTTGACTCAAAAGTGTGACCGGAAAGATTTTCTATTACCTCACGATACAGCATACCCTCGTAAGCGACACTTTTTTCCTGAAGCACTTTTCTGAACGTGACATATATATCACCAAAGTGTTTCCATAGTTTCAGGAAACGTTGTTTCAGTTCCGTATTATGATTCTCTGTGAAATTCGAGAAGAAACGCTGTAGTTCTGACTTCTGGTGTTCATTAAGATAATCGACATCGTCAAGTTCATGAATGTTTTCCAACAGAGAGAATATCTGAGTGGCATTAGCCATATGTTTGTCTATATCATCAAAATCAGCCAGCATCATCTCTCCCCATCCATAGAACTGATCCAAAGACTCTTCAGAACCAGTTATATTGCAATACACCTTATACAGAGTAATAATCAGGTCTATATGATCTGCCAACTCTATATCAGGCGAACAACTTCTGAACAGTTCTGAGATTGTTACATATCGTGGTGACCATACCGGTGTCTGGAATGCAGCCAGGGCCCTGTTAAAGAACAGGGAGGCACGCTTATTTGGAAAAACAATCGTGACATCAGAGAGATTTCCTTTGAACTCTGCATGCAAGTTGGCTGCTACGGTATCGAGAAATGTATTCATGTATATTATTTAGCGAAACTTACCGGAACAATTCTTTCAGACGGAGATGAGGCATTTATATACCACAGGAATCCCTGTACCTGAGGGTATCCCATTTTGTCGAGCAACTGCATATATCTGCGCACCTGACTCTCATATCCCTGATGAGGACTACCGAATTTAAAGTCAATAACAATGGTCTGCTTTTCGTCTGTTATAACCCGATCAGGACGATATTCTCCTGATTCTGTAATTATAGAACATTCATTGAACACTTTCCAATGAGGATTAAACCACTGGCGCACCTGTTCATCATTGAAGACCTCCTCATATTCAGGTGGCACATCATCCAGTGTCTTTATATGGGAGAATATCCAATGCTGTTCTGTTCCAGACAGACGGGCTCTAAGCTGATCATCCATATTATCGTCAGCAGCAAACCGCTGGGCTGCATTACTTTGACGGAAATTAACGGAAGAAGTATAAGAAGTCATAGAAAAAATTTCTTCTATCTCCACAGGAAGGTCAAAAGGATTCGCCTTTTTCTCTTCTTTCCCTTCTTCATCTTTAGCCATATTGAGACTACCAAAGGTGAGAGTGAGAGGTTCGTCTTTATCTTCTACTCCACTAAAATAGAGTTCCTTACCATCTATTGTCTTCATATCCTGCATAGACAACAGAGCCTCCTGCATCAGGTATGAACGTGATATCTCCTTGCTGTCACGTTCTCCAAGCACAAAGAGCGACTGCTGAGGGCGTGTCAAAGCAACATACAAGAGATTGAAATTATCCACTACACTCTGGATATACTCCTCTGTGCCATCTGCTTCATAAATAGTATTTTTCAGAGAGTCCTTGTTTCTGTAATCGACAGGAACCAATGGCAACTGTGAGAAAGGAGATTCCTTTGGCTCCACCCACAGAGTATTTGCAAAAGGAGGATTAGCATCCCAGTTGCAGTATGGTACAATGACGTGATTAAATTCGAGACCTTTACTCTTATGTATCGTCATAATGGTAATACCGTCACCATTCGCCGTCTCTATCATGTTTTTATATAATTCCTCATCCCATGCTGCAAGGAAATCATCAAGAATTGGAGATATATCATTAGAAAACGATTCAAGGACATCAAAGAAAGCCGTAATAAAAGCCGGCTCTGTACATCCAATCATTGAGACGAGACTTTCAGCAAGGTCATGAAGAGTCTTTTGTACCAATTCCTGACGTTGTTCCTCTATTAATGGCAGCATATCAGGACAAACCAACTGCAGATATGCCTTTGAGAGGTCATCATTAGGATGGGAAACAAGTTTCATGGCATTTACTATTGCCATAACATTTTGTGAGGCATCCAGTCGGAAGGCCTCAGCAGAGAGCACATGGATATTGTTTTCCTCAAGATAGTCAGCAATCTCACAAACCTCACGTCTTCTGCGCACCAAGATAGCTATATCATTATAGTTAGCACCTTTCTCAACTAATTGGCAAATGATATCATTTATCTTTTTTGGAGTATCAGGGAGTTGCTCCTTAGGAAGCAATTCTATATGTACCAATCCCAGAGTGTTCTGATTTCGAGGTGATACTGTCTGTTCCAAATCATCATAGGCACGTTTCAGGTCTGATTTCCATTGCTCATCCTCTATGCCATCAATCTCTGCATCAACAACCTTTCGGAGGAATACATTATTGAATTCAACGATATTGCGCCATGAACGCCAGTTGGTAGAAAGATTACGCACCTCACTAACACCTGGGAACGAAGTCTCCAAGTCATTGAGAAGGCGCCAATCACCAGAACGGAAGCGGTAAATGCTCTGCTTCACATCTCCGACAATAAGATTGTTGCACAAGTCATCGTCAGTTTCATTACTGATACTCATACATTCCTTAAGTAATGTCTGGAAGTTTTTCCATTGCACCGTACTAGTATCCTGAAACTCGTCAATCATCACATGTTTCAGGCGGGAACCTATTTTCTCGAATATAAATGGAGCATCATCGTCGCCTATGATTTCATGCAGCAGGGTTTGGGTATCGCTTAACATAAAGCGTTGTGCTGCAGCATTAAGATTATGAGCACAATCTTCAATACGTGCCAACAGACGCATTTCATTAAGATGTTTCAGTGTTACGACAACACTATTATAGTCTTTAGCATCCTGTTTGCGTGTTTTCTCTATTTTCTCAATCGCTGGCAGTATAATATCTGACACAAACGAGGTAAGAACAGCATCCCCTGCATTACTCTTCGTATACCATTTTGTAGGGTCCTCCTTTGCCTCATTGACTGTTTTATTCTTCAGATTCTTCTCATCATAGAAAAAACCTTGAGAGAGTTTCAGGAAATATGATATAGGCCCTCTTGTCTTACTTGCAAAATTATCTTCAGACAGCCCACGTTTTCTCATCTCGTCAAGGACCTTTTGAGCTTCTTCCTTATATTTACCACAAACAGAGTCACGCAAGACACGTAACGTCTTTTGGTAATTATCAAAAAAATCCTGATTCTTAAATACCTCCTCGAGTTTATTACGATTTACCTTATAATATTCTTTAAATATTGTGCTACCGAATTTTTTTATATCACCAATGATATTCCACTTCTTTCCATCATTCATGGAGTCCATGACATAATTCATGACAATACGCTTAAGCTTTTTATCATCAGCCAGAGTATCTATCAAGTCATCTACAGCCTCACTGACCACCTCTTCAGTGCTCAGCGAAACACGTAAGTTAGCATTCAACTGCAATTCATGCGCCAAATTTCGCAATACTGTCTGAAAGAAGGTATCTATCGTCTGAACACGGAAAAAATGATAGTTTTCAAGTAACAGCGAAAGTGCCTGCCTTGCATTTTGTCTTTCTTTAATAGAGCGTTCTGATTCCTGCGTCACAGCCCATAACTCCATCAGGATACGACGCTTCATTTCTGCTGTCGCCTTATTGGTAAACGTTACAGCAAGAATACTTTCGTAAGAAGACGGATTATGTAGAAGCAGATTTATATAATCCATCGCAAGACGATAGGTTTTTCCACTTCCAGCACTCGCTTTATATATAGTTAGAGACTTCATAATAGAAATTTGCGCATGCAAAATTATAAAAAAAACACAAAATAAATAAAAACTTTGTTGTTTATTATTCATTCTTTAATCTTTTTTGTATCTTTGCACGCAAAATATAAACCAAAAAATGTTGAAATTCATTTCCCTCGGTAGTGGGAGTAGCGGAAATTGTTATTATTTTGCACAAGATGATGATGCCATGCTGATAGATGCCGGTGTCGGAATAAGGAGTATAAAGAAATTCCTTCACGACAAAGGTATCAGCATTGATAGTATCAAACGAATACTTATAACGCACGACCATGCCGATCACATAAAATCTGTGGGGGTAATCAGCAGCGAATATAATATCCCCGTCTATGCTACCAGCGATGTGCATGCTGGTATTCTGCGTAACTACTGTGTTCCAAAGAAGATTCCTGAAATCCATCAGCAAGTCATTGAGAAAGATGTTCGTGTAAAACTTGGTAACTTCTATGTCACCCCATTTACTGTTCCCCATGACAGCAGCGGCAATGTAGGCTATCGCATAGAGGTGGATAACGGGACGGAAGAAGGACTCACATTCTGCCTTATGACTGATGTAGGACATGTTACAGAGGAAATGCAGAAATATATTGGTGAGGCAAACTATCTTGTCATAGAAGCCAATTACGACAAACAGATGCTCAGAACCGGTCCTTATCCGCAATATCTTAAAGTACGTATAGAATCTCCTACAGGACACCTGTCAAATCATGAATGTGGTGAGGCTATTGCTAATTTTGCTACTGCTAAACTCAAGCACGTATGGATGTGCCACTTGTCTGAAGAGAATAATCATCCGATATTAGCATTAAAGACTATTGAGCAAGTATTGCGTTCATACGGACTGGTAGCTCAGAAAGATTTTATCATTGAAGACTTAAAGCGCAAATTCCCCAGCGAATTATTTGAATTAGACTAAATACTTAACAAAATAAAAGAGACAACTATGAAAAAGATTCTTTTCCTGATGTTCGTTTGTTTGGCTTCTGTTGCAACCTTTGCACAAGACCAGACCATTACCTTTGACAAGTACACTCATAACTTCGGAAGTTTTCCTGAGAGTAATGCCACACAGAAATGTACCTTTACATTTACCAATACAGGCACTACACCTCTCGTTATCAATCAGGCAGTAGCATCATGCGGATGCACTGAGCCCACATATACGAAGACTCCTGTAAAACCAGGCGAGAAGGGTACTATAGAAGTTAAATACGTTGGTACAGGAAAGTTCCCTGGTCACTTCAAGAAGACCATTACAATCCGCTCTAACGGCAAGCCAGAATTGGTACGTCTCTATATTGAAGGTGACATGACTGAAGCGAAGTAAAGGTTCGCTCGGCACTTGTGACGCTTTTACAAAGGCCACAGGCCGACTAAAAGAACAGGTTAAAGGTTAACGTTTAAAGAATTAATTATGAATATAACAAACGATATCATATACATTGGGCAGGATGATAAAGACATCCGACTCTTTGAATCTCAATATGAAACACCTGATGGCATGTGTTACAACTCATATGTCATCATGGATGAGAACATAGCCATTATGGACACTTCTGACTCCCGTACTCTTGATGCGTGGAAGGAAGACCTTAAAAAAGCTCTCAACGGCAAGCAACCAAAGTATCTTGTGGTTCACCACTTGGAACCTGATCATGCTTCAGGCATTGGTGATGTCGTTGAAATGTTCCCTGACATCACTATAGTATGTTCAGCAAAGGCTCAGGCTATGATGCCCCTCTATTTCCCTGACGCAAAGGTTGCAGACAGAACTTCTGTGGTAAAGGAGGGTGATACCATTTCTCTTGGCAAGCATCAATTGCAGTTCTTTATGGCACCGATGGTTCACTGGCCAGAGGTAATGGTGACATATGATGCAACAGACAAGGTATTGTTCTCTGCTGACGGCTTCGGAAAATTCGGAACCATTGATGCAGACCTTGACGACTGGGCTTGTGAGGCTCGCCGCTATTATTTTAATATCTGCGGAAAATACGGTGCTCCGGTATCTACATTGCTGAAGAAGGCATCTGCTTTGGAGATAGAACAGATTCTTCCACTTCATGGTCCTATTCTGAAGGGTGACATGCTGGCAGAAGCCTTGAGGCTTTATTCTATCTGGTCAAAGTATGATGTCGAGGCTGAAGGAGTATTCATTGCCTATGCTTCAATACATGGTTGCACAAAAGAGGCTGCAGAGAAACTGGCAGAGATTCTTAAGGCAAAGGGATGCAAGAAAGTTGCTATCTCTGACATTACCCGTGAAGACCTTCATGAGGGCGTTGAGGATGCCTTCAAATATGGAAAGATGGTAGTTGCTGCTTCATCATATGATGCAGGACTCTTCCCACCAATGTATGACTTCATTCATCATCTAGAGATAAAGGCTTGGCAGAAGCGTGAGGTTGCCATCATTGAAAATGGTTCATGGGCTCCTTCCGCAGGTCGTGTTATGACAGAGATGTTCTCAAGAATGAAGGATGTTACCATCAAGGGTGATCTTGTAACCCTTCGTGGTCGCATGAAGGATTCTGATATTCCAGCACTGGAGGCTTTAGCAGATGCAATCCTGGGTTGATAATATCATAGATTATTTCTTTCCCGAGGCAGAAGTCCCCGAACTGAGAAATATCCTCTTGGTTCACAGCAAGGCTGTGGCAGAAAAGGCTCGCAGCATCTGCCGGAAGCATCCTGAGCTGAAGGCTGATGAGCAGTTTGTGTATGATGCTGCCATGCTTCACGACATCGGAATTATAAGATGCAATGCACCTTCCATACATTGCTTTGGTAAAGAAGACTATATGAAGCATGGACCTTTGGGAGCAGAAATGCTGACAGAAGCTTCACAGGTGTTTGGTGACAAGATTCCTGATATGGAGAAGTACAAAAGAGTTTGTGCACGACATACAGGAACCGGTCTTCCAGGATTTGAACCAACATCAACAGAAGAGAAAATTGTATGCTATGCTGATAAATTCTTCTCCAAGACTCGTCTTACACACGAGAAGACATTTGAAGAAGCAATCCACTCTCTCGAGAAATTCGGCCAACATGGTGTGGAGATATTCAAAGCATGGCACGAAGTTTTTGATTGAACATTGAACATTGAGAATTGAACATTGAAGAAATTCTTCACTCTTAACTCTTACATGACTCTCTATCCTTGTGCAAAGATAAATCTGGGTCTTAACGTTACAGAGAAGCGTCCGGACAACTATCACAATCTCGAAACGGTATTCTTACCTATCGCAGTTTGTGATGAGTTGGTGGTGGAATTCAGTGACAAAGAAGATGTGCCTTCTGAAGACAATCTTGTTACGAAGGCATACAGGCTATTGTCACAATATCATTCTATTCCCCCACTCCATATTTCTTTGACAAAGAATATTCCTATGCAGGCTGGTCTGGGTGGAGGATCCAGTGACTGTGCATATACGATACGAGCCATCAACGAGATATGTAATCTCGGACTTTCCATAGAACAGATGCGACAATATGCTGCCATATTAGGGGCCGACTGTGCCTTCTTCATTGACACAGATCCTGAGAATCCTGTTCCCGCTTTTGCAACAGGAATTGGAGACATCATTACTCCGATGAAGCCCCTCAGTTGTCTCAACGGAAAATATCTGCTACTGATAAAGCCCGATGTTGCAGTATCTACGAAAGAGGCTTATATGGGCATCAAGCCACAAAAGCCACAAGAGAGTCCTGCGGTTTCTGTTCTCAGGCCATTAGATGAATGGAAAGACTATCTTACCAACGATTTCGAGAAGAGCATTTTTCCGAAGCTTCCGATATTGGCAGAGACAAAAAAGAGAATGTATGAAAATGGTGCCATCTATGCAGCTATGTCCGGTTCCGGCTCTACGGTATTCGGTATCTTTGATGCACAACCTGACACCACAAAATTTTTAAACACAACAACATCACAATATTATGCCAAGACAATCAGGCTCTAAGAAGACGCCAGTCATAGATACCTCTATAGGCCATGTGCCCCCGCAGGATGTGGAGATAGAGAAAGCGCTGCTTGGTGCTTTGCTCATCGACAGAGATGCTTTTACGGTGGTCTCTGAGCTCATATCTCCCGAAACATTCTGGGACCCTCGCCATCAGAAGATATATAATGCCATCCAGACACTGAATATCAAGGAACTGCCTGTTGACTACCTCACTGTCATGGAAGAGCTGAAGCGTGAAGGTACCTACGATGAAGTCGGTGCTCCTGCCTATATCATTGGACTTACCGAGAATGTGATGTCATCAGCACACATAGAGCATCATGCTTCTATCTTGCGTGACAAATACATGGCCCGGGAACTCATTTCCTTTTCTTCACGTGTAGCGACAAATGCCTTTGATGAAGGACAGGATATCAAGGATGTGATGCAAGGGGCTGAGGCTGACCTCTTTGTTATTTCCCAAAACAACCTCAAGCAAGACTATACCCAGATAGACCCAGTCCTGAAGCAGGCTCGTGATGCCATTCAGAAGGCTGCCGCCAATACTGGTGGTATAACAGGTGTGCCGACAGGATATAGGGACCTCGACCATATTACGGCAGGTTGGCAAAGGTCTGACCTTATCATCATAGCAGGCCGTCCTGCCATGGGTAAGACATCTTTCGCACTCTCCCTGGCGAAGAATATTGCTATCGACGAAAAGATTCCCGTAGCATTCTTCTCTTTGGAAATGAATAATCTCCAGCTGGTCAACCGACTGATATCAAACGTCTGCTCCATTCCTGGCGGAAAGATTCTTAACGGACAGCTGACTGATGATGAGTGGAAGCGCTTCGACAACAATATCGGTAAGATGCAGGGAGCGCCACTCTATGTTGATGATACGGCAGGATTGAGTATCTTCGAACTTCGAACCAAGGCACGTCGTCTGGTGAAGGAGAAGAAGGTGGAACTCATCATGATAGACTATCTGCAGCTGATGAATGCCAGCGGAACAAAATTCAACAGCCGTCAGGAAGAGGTTTCTACTATCTCACGCTCCCTGAAAGGTCTTGCAAAGGAATTGGACATACCCATCATTGCCCTCTCACAGCTATCACGTGCCGTTGAGCAGCGCCCGGGTGATCAAGGCAAGGTGCCACAGCTCTCCGACCTGCGTGAATCAGGTGCCATAGAGCAGGATGCCGATATGGTAATCTTCGTGCATCGCCCTGAGTACTATCATATTTTGGAAGACTCACAGGGCAACAGTCTCAAGGGTATGGCACAGATATGTATAGCAAAACACCGTAAGGGTGCCACAAAGGATGTCACACTGTCCTTCAAGGGTGAGTTTACACGCTTTGCTAATCCTGACGAATACGACCAGTATGCTACGAGCAGCCCGACGGAAGGTTCTTTCCGTGCCAGCCGCATGAATGAAAACATCATTGCCGACGACCCGCTCGACGGCGGTGCCGGTCCTTACTCAAACGATGTGCCGTATTAAACTCCCTTTAACTCCCACGAGCGAAGCGAGTTAACTTCCATTTTAACTTCCAAAAAATAAAATACATAAAAAATGATGTTAGAAAAGATTGAAAAACTGACACAAGAAATCAAATCCCTGCATGCTAAGAATGCAGAGGAGCTGGAGGCCTTGCGTATTAAGTATCTCTCACGTAAGGGAGAATTGCAGGCTCTGATGGCTGACTTCAAAAACGTTGCTGCCGAAGACAAGAAGACGGTAGGTATGAAGGTCAACGAGCTCAAGCAGCTTGCCTTTGATACCATCAATGGTCTCCGCAGCCAGCTTGCAAATGGTGAAGAAGGTGATGCCTGCGAACTCGACCTCACACGTACTGCATACCCTATAGAACTGGGTACTCGCCATCCTCTTTCTATTGTAAAGAATGAGATTGTAGAGATATTCCAGCGCATGGGATTCACCCTTGCTGACGGTCCGGAGGTGGAGGACGACCTGCACATTTTCACAAAGATGAACTTTGCTGCCGACCATCCTGCCCGCGACATGCAGGATACCTTCTTTGTTGAAGAGAGTAAGACAGGCGATGTTACAAAGAATATCCTCCTACGTTCTCACACCTCTTCCGTACAGGCCCGAGTAATGGACATCGCATCAAAAATGGGCGAAGAGGGCCTTCCTATCCGTGTTATCTGCCCGGGACGAGTATATCGTAATGAGGCTATCACAGCACGTGCCCACTGTTTCTTCCATCAGATTGAGGGATTGTATATCGACGAGAATGTATCCTTCACAGACCTGAAGCAGGTGATGCTTACCTTCGCCCGTGAGCTGTTCGGTCCTGATACCAAGATACGTCTCCGTCCTTCTTATTTCCCATTCACAGAGCCATCAGCCGAGATGGATATCTCCTGCCACATCTGTGGTGGCGTAGGATGCGGATTCTGTAAGCATACCGGCTGGGTAGAGATTCTTGGCTGCGGCATGGTGGACCCGAACGTTCTGGAGCTTTGCGGCATCGACTCAAAGAAATACAGCGGTTATGCCTTCGGACTTGGCGTGGAACGTATCACCAACCTGAAGTATCAGGTCAGCGACCTCCGCATGTTCTCAGAAAACGACAAGCGCTTCCTCGAAGAATTCGTTTCTGCAAACTAGGCCCCACCCCGACGACCCCCCTCCGACTCCCCCAAGTGGGGAGGGAGTGGTTAGTTGTTAGTTGTTAGTTGTTAGTTGTTAGTTATTAGATACAGCAATCCCTGACAGGAGTTAAACCCTGCCAGGGATTGTCAGTTATATGCCGGAAGGCTAATTGTTCGCTCGGCACTTGTGACGCTTTTACCAAGCGAAGCGACTAAAAGAATTGTTAATTGTTAATTATTAATTGTTAATTGAAAATCAGCCTTCCTCCACTTCGCTGCTACCGCCGGAGCCGGAGCCGCCACCGTTGTTATCACCACCACCCTGTTCAGTGCCACCACCTTGTTCGGTTCCACCACCTTGCTCGGTGCCGCCACCGTTTTCGTTTTGGTTTTGGTTTTCGTTACCAGTTCCGCTGCTTGCGCTGCTTGCGCTGCCTGCGGTGCCGGGCTTCTGGTTAAGAATCTGCTGCTTGATACGGGCAACCTCCTGTGACCACCATGCTATGAAATCATCATACTTGCCGGTTTCGTCAAGAGTCTGAAGGGCTTCGATGCGGCTTGCCAGCTTATCGTATGCGGCATCAGTAGCCTGACGGGCCTGCTTGATTTTGTATGCAGCATTGGCAGCGCGCTCTTCGCCGCGAAGGGAAATGAGACGGCGCATCTCTTCGTTAGCAATCTTCATCTGCTCAAAAACGGCTGTCAGCCCCAGAGTCTGAAGATGCGCCTTCATGGCATTTGCCTCAAAAGGCTGCAGGAAGTTATACATGATACCCGTTTCCTGGTCGTACTGAGCCGTAGTATCTACATTATAGTTATTATACTCCCTGAGGACGGCATGGGCAGCAGTGGCCATTGGCTCGATGGCAAGAGCTGCCCACATCTCTGATGTCGCCTTGCCGTTATTGTACAGACGGTCGCGCTTGTTGTCCTCCTTGAGAATCTGGTCGCTATACTCGCTGGCACGCGCTATCTTTATTGCAGCATCTTCATTATTCTTTGCTGCCACAAATTCATTGTAAGCCGCTGTCAGCATACTTTCATTCTCAACAAGAGGGCCGACCTTCTCGCCGAATGATGTCATAACTGCAAAATGTGCTCCGTAGCGGAGACGAGTCTTGTCAAATTTAGGAAAATTAGCCATAGTTTTTACTTTGATTTTTGATTGTTAATAAAAGAATTATTTACACAATAATATGATTCTGCAATTTAGATTTATCGGATTCTCCCGATGTCATTATTCTCTAATTTGAAGTCGTTGGATATACCCGATAAGTTCTTTCTGTAACTCAAAGCCGTTGGGGGCGCCCGACGAGTTTGTTCTGTAATTTGGAGCCATCGGGCTATCCCGAAAAGTTTATTTCGTGATTTTTGAACCGTCGGGGATGCCCGATGAATTATTTCTGTAATCTTGGAATCGTCGGGGCAAAAAAATCCACACAAAAAGGCACGCCACAGTCCTTTCGGGACCGCAACGTGCCGTCTGAGTGCTGCGCAAAGCGCTTATAACTTATTGATTTTGAATTACTTCGGGGGGGGGGGTAA
>ERZ842401.1407-NODE-1407-length-34600-cov-14.820379_pt1 | contig 34600 bp, 25 predicted proteins | sample MGYA00521270_ERZ842401 | MGnify/ENA primary metagenome ERZ842401 (study PRJEB31892, sample SAMEA3878208) | bioreactor metagenome | biome: Moose rumen | place: Sweden | collected 2011-10 | study: EMG produced TPA metagenomics assembly of the PRJEB12797 data set...
GCGACACTTATCCTCCACCCGCTATTCTTTTCCGTTGGTAAACCTCCGATGGAGTGCATCCGCTTGGACTTATCCAGCATATTGACCGTGAAAAGGCCATTCAATCTTGGGGAGGAAGGCGAACGCGGAACAACGTCTGGCTTAATCTATTGGTTTCTTAGGTTGTATACTACCTAAAATACAAAGTTCTGCAGGGATATGCTTCCGATGTTAAACAAAGCGCCGGGGTTGTAGCCCCGGCGCTGAAATATAAAAGTACTATTTCGTTGAATATACTAATTTGTCAAAACGAAGGTGTCCATTTGCGGAGCCAGTATCGTTAGTAACAATCTCTATTTGATAGTACTTGTCCTTTGATGGTGTCGTAACGGTTGCAGATACATCTCCCGTTCCTGTGATATTGAAATCATAAGAATCTTTTGTCGCAAAAGTAGATGAGGATGAAACGTATAATTTTGCAGAAGTAATTGCCGCTGTTTCAACCTGTGTGATATGTATTGTAACAGTTTTAATGGCTTCACTAATAGCAGAATTAGACGTAATAGTAGGAGTAGATGCTGTTGTCTTCCTTCCAGCACGCATTTCTGTCCAATTGCTATTACCTCCGTTGTTCACATTGGCGATAGTTAAAGCAAGCCCGTCGCAAGTATTAACAAATGAAGACGTATATGATGTTACGTTCGTAGTAAAGGTTTTTCCCTTCGCAAATGTAACTGTGTAGGTCTTATCTGCCAAGAACGACCCACTTGTGCTTGCCGGCTCAGAATCTTCTGTAGTTACGCCATCACCGGCGGCCACAACATAGAAATAATAGGTCGTGCCGGCAGAAAGCACTACAGATTCTGTTACAGAGTGAGTAGAGCTTCCGACAATGGCATCCTCAGCGAGCGTATTTGCGGGAGTGATTCCTGCATAGGTGCTGGAAGTGGAAAGTGTCCAATAGTAACCATCAGCCTCAGCGACTTCATCCCAAGAGGCAGTGAAGCCGTCGGCATCGATAGCAGAGATTGTGACATTATCTGGAGCGTCAAGTGCTGTAGCGCCCGCCACAAAAGTAGCAGAGACAGAAACATTGCCTGCAGGCATTGTGAAGGTCGTAGGATTCGTAGTCGTGCTGGCAGGGGTGGCACCGGTAACAGACCAGGAATCAAAGACATAACCAGTGTTCGGCGTTGCTGTGATGGTGATGGTCTCGCCGGCGATTGCAGTGGTGGCCGGAGAAACGTCAATTGTACCGTTAGATGCCGTAGCCGTGATGGTGTAAACCCTAGCGAAAGTCACCGTGATGGTTACGTTATCCGACGGCATAGTAAAGCTATAGTGGGTAGCATCAACTGGAGTAGTAGCAACAACATTGCTGCTGGCATCAACCACACTGACATCACTTATGGTATAGCCATCGTCTGGTGTTGCGGTGATGGTTACGGTAGAAGTCTCGTATGCTTTACCGGACGGGCTTGTGGTTACCGTTCCGTTAGAAGGAGTGGTAACGGAAACAGTATATTCCGTTGCTGCAACAGAAGACTTCTTGTAGAATCCATAATCGGTACTAGAGATATTGGCATGCTTTGATGTGTAGCTTCGCCAGTCAGAACCATCTTTATATTTACCAAGATATCTCCCTTGCCCAATGTTATACAAGAAATCACTAGTTATATTGAACGTTTTGTCAGTGCCACTACCTACTCGTATACCTGTATTGCTATTGGTGCAGTATAGATAATTTGAAGAACCATATGCTTTGAAAGAGTAAGTGTTCGCCGATGGGATTTCAAATACCCATTGTACAGATTCGGGGACGATCCCTGTCAAGTTACTGCCCGATATCGTTACTGAAATAGCGCTTGGACTGGAAGAAGTACCATTATTATTTCCCAAAGCTGTACTTGAGTTCTTGTCAACAATGGCGATAACATCATTAGCAGCAAGCGAACCGATTGCGGTCTCAACCCAGCTAGTGAGCATAGGCGGATCAACGGCCTTGATTGTATAATTTGCGGTATTGTACGTTCCTGCAGCAAAAGTGACGCCCGGAGCGGAAATCGTATTGGTCTTCGTATAGGTGTTGTCAGCACTGTCGGTCACGGTGAAAGTGACTTCTCCAGTATATCCAGAAACGGGGCCCATCACGAAATACACATCCAGGGAGCCGTTGTTGGCGACGGTGCCGTTCGAGATGTTGATGGTAATCTTGTCTCCGCCGCTTTTATTGTAGGCGACAGAAGGTGTCGTGCCAAATGTCACGTTGAAGATGCCATAAAGGTTTTGTCCGGGGATCTCCACCTCAAATTTGTTGATGGTTACGGAAGCACCTGTCTTGTTATTCAGCGTAACTTTCATCAAAGAGAAAAGGTGGGACATATCCACATCGGCAAAAGAGGTCGGTGTTGTTGCCGTAACCTGAGCAGCCAGTGCATCATAACTCTTCAGATTAGCTGTAGGATTAGAAGCATCAAATGATTGAGTTCCGTACAGTTGGAATGTCGTGCTTGCTCCACGGTGATAAGACTTCTGCTGACCGTTAGTGTACAAGAAATTGAAGGTGTGGCTTCCGTCCGAAATTGCCAAATCGGTAGAGAAGGTACCGTTTACGGAGTCGTATGCAAATTCGGCGATTGTGTTGCCATCATTGTCGGAAGAATATGCCACGCCCCATTCTTCATCCGTAGTTACGGCATAGATAACATCAGTATCCTCCCATTCAACGGCCCAGGTGCTGGTGTTAAGGGATGTTTTCGTTGCGTCTTCTACAGCGGGAATCGTGGCTCGAAGCTGGAACGGAACTGATGCAGGTCCGTTATTCGTGGCTTCTTCAATTGCAGTTTCCTGTTCTTTAAGACAAGAACCGAGTGCGAGGACTGCTAATACCGCACTCAAAAGGATGGAATACTTTTTCATAGAATTCATTGTTTTGAGTGGAACATTAGTCTTCATCGTCGAACCAGTCAGCTTCTCCCGCCGTCCATGACTTGGCTGCCATATCGCCGGATGTTGTTAGTAACGCCTCCTCGAATCGTACCACGAGGAGGTCAGCCGCGGGGGCTGTGTAAAGTTGTTTTTCTTTCATAATGATATTAAGTTTAACGTTTGTTCATCCTTTGCCCGGTCTTTATCCCGGACATATAGGGCTTATGCCCTTTGTGTTGGTCTGTATCTAACAGATGGAATAGTTTCGATTCCTCCGTCAAAGCCATAGGATAGGCCCTTGTCGGGGAAGATTCTGCTGGCACTGTCCCGCCGCCATAGACCCGGTTCGACAGTTCCAAATGATTGCAAACCTTGCAAGATTTGTCAATAAGACTTTTTCTTCCGACATTTGTATAGGACTGATAGAGGATATTCTATGAACGAGGAAATACCGGACCTCACCCGCATTTTTTTAAACAATGAAAACGATTGAAGTAGTTGCCGCAATAATCCAAAATGGTAATAAAATATTTGCCACTCAGCGTGGGTATGGAGATTTCAAAGACTGGTGGGAATTCCCGGGCGGGAAGATGGAAAAGGGAGAAACCCCGGAGGATGCTCTCGTTCGGGAAATAAAGGAAGAGTTATCCGCAGACATTCACGTAGGGAAACTGCTTCACACAGTTGAATGGGACTATCCAAAGTTCCATTTGACTATGCATTGTTTTATGTGCTCCCTTTTGCGCGATGCATTGCATCTGAATGAGCACGAGGCCGCAAGGTGGCTGGATATGTCCTCGATTCACTCAGTAAAGTGGCTTCCGGCGGACGAGATCCTTCTCCCGATGATAGAAAAGGAGATTGCTCTTTTTCAATAGTTACGGACGGAGGGGCGCAGAGGGCGTGAAATGTAACTAATTGATTTGTAGTATATTATGCAAAAGAGGGGGTGTCATTTAAGATACCCCTCTTTTGCATAACTGTTTATAAATCAACAAGTTGCACTTTACGCGCGCAAATTCAGTACGGGGAACTGGAGCAGTAGCAAGGCCGCCGTCGAGGCAAAATGGGCCGGTTTTGCACACGGGGGGGCGTGGAAGGTCAATCACTATTGGAAAAAAATCCGGGAAGTATTACCTTTGCGAAATACAAAGTCCAGAATGAAACAGGAATACACACCCGTGAGGTGCGAGGTTATCGATCTCCGCCTCGAAGCCGCGATTATGTCCGGGGAGTCGGACAAGGATTACAACAAGGACCACGACCTCGGAGATATCTAGCTTATGAAAAAGAGGATATTTCTCTTTGCGGCGCTGAGCGTTCTTTTCGCCTGCCAGGTTGAGGATGATTTCGGCCCATACGAGCCCACGAACCCGCGCCCCGGCGACGAATCCGTCGCAATCCCTTCCGTCCGCCTGAGTTTCTCATCCCTCGACCCGTCGACCAAAACTGCCTGGGACGGAACTACCGTTGTATGGAGCGTGGGCGACAGGATGGGCCTTGGATATACTTACGCCGGGGGAACGTGGGATGACGGGTTCTATGAGTCAGACCCGTTGACGACCTCCTCCAACAAGACGAATTTCGACGTAACTATCACGGGCGGCCATCCGGGACCCTTCAATTTCTACACGATTTTCCCGATATCCTCCGTCTCAGACTACGCGGGAGGCATAGCCATCGTGAACATCCCGGGGACTCAGACTCCTGGAGCATCGACCTTCGATCCTGCGTCGGACATTATGACCGGTACCGGAACTCACTCATTCGTTTCGTTCCCCGATACTCAGATTCCAATCGACTGGACGCGACTTGTGGCCCACGGAGACATAACCCTGAAGAACCTTTCCATCACCACCGGTGAGACTATCGAAAAAGTCGTCTTCACAGCCCAGGAAGGCGCAGAACTTACCGGTGAGTTCCTTGTGGATATGACTGACGGGTCCGCCACCGCAAACAACGCTTCCAATACCGTAACCGCCCTTGCGGACAATCTCGTGTATTCGGCGAACACCCTCCGTGTGTGGGTTGGAATGATGCCTGCGACGATAACTGAACTTACCGTGGAGGTCGTTACCAACCACGCCAAGTACACAAGGTCCATCTCCTCGCTCTCACTCGATTTCGCTGTCAACGCGCGTAATACACTTGGCGTAAATATGTCATCGGCCGTACGGACGCCTAAGGTCTATACCCTTGTGACATCCGCCCCGGCGGACTGGAGCGGCGAGTATATCATTGTGAATGGGACCAATGTACTGACCGGGAAGTCCGGCTCCGGGAATTATGGTGCTTATACATCGGTTACGGTGACTGAAAACAAGGTTACTCTTGCCGAGGCCGGCGCATACAATATTGTCATAGCCCCTTCCGCGAACGGATATACCCTGAAGCAGGGGGATTATTACCTTGGACTGACGAGCGATAATAATAATCTGTTTTTCTCGACAGTCCCTTCGACAAATACATACGAATGGACCCTGTCTTACAGTGCGGGCGCATCGCACGTATTCAGTGTCAGCTATCCGGAACGTGAGATAAAGTGGAACTCCGGTAGTCCCCGCTTTGCTTGCTATAGCAGTAATCTCCAGAGCATATCCCTCTACAGGCTCGAATTCCCCTCGGCGGGAGGCAGCGGCGGAGGCGGCGGGGGAGACCCCGTATCCCCGACACGCTGGCTAGAACTTCCCGTTTACTCTCTGTCTTCTATGTCCGGCACAACGACATCGTCGCTTGGAGACCTCTACGACAATACGGTGTATTCGACTATGGGCGGAAACACAGTCAGGAACTATTCCTACCTGTATGACCCGGAGATGTATGCGTCGTACTGGGTGGCTTATCCGCTTTGCGCGGATCACCTCGGGTCCGGACGGGATGAAAGCTGGGCCTTTGACCCGGATGTCCCTTCATCGAAGCAGACAAAGCTCACGAACGGGGCGTACGGCGTATCCGTAGCATCGGCAAATTACGGTTCCCAGTACTATGCGAGGGGACATCAGATCCCTAATGCGGACCGTAACGGAGTCGATGAGATGATGGCGGAGACGTACTATATGACAAATCTCACCCCTCAGCTCCAGAATGGCTTCAACGGCGGAATATGGTCTTCGCTCGAGGGCGCGGTGCGCGGACTCACATCCTCCTGCGACACGGTCTATGTCGTCACCGGCGCCGCGTTCCGGAAAAAGGGCGGAAGCGAAACCGTGAAAACGATAGTGAATACCCGTGACTCCAAGACGGTTGCCGTCCCCAATTACTACTGGAAGGTCCTCCTGAAGGTCAAGCGCTCCGGCGACGGCATCACGGATGCCTCAGCCGTGGGATTCTGGCTGGAACACCGTGAGTATATCAGTGATTCATACACGAATTACGCTGTAAGCGTGGACCAGATCGAGACCTGGACAGGATTCGATTTCTTCCCGGAGATAGGGGATTATCAGACGGCAGCGGAGTCTAATACGTCCTGGAGTACGTTCCAGGCGTTCTAGCGGCTACCATTTACGCTTTTTCGAGAACATCCAGGGGAGGAAGTCCTCCTCTGTGACGGCGGGGTCCCACGAGTTGTGGCCCACTCCCGGATATTCCTTGTACTCAACCTCTACGCCGGCTTCCTTGAGACGCCAGTATGCGACGCGGGAGAACTTCAGGGGTACTACGGGGTCCGCATCGCCGTGGAAGATACGGAAGGGGGTCTTGATTTCTGCGGTAAGGCGGTCGTTGTTGACGGCCCCGCAGATTGGAACAGCCGCGGCGAATTTCTTCGGGTGCCTTATCACGGCATCGTACGTTGCCATTCCGCCCATCGAAAGGCCCGCGATATAGAGCCTTCCTTCATCGATGGGGTAGTTTGCGACAAACGCATCGACAAGGTCCATTACGGCTTTCATTACGTCAGTTTCTTCGAACTCGAGGGGCATTGTGTCGAGCGAGAATCCCGGGCGGTCTTCATAAGCCCAGTATCCGTCAGAAGGGCACTGCGGGAAAAGTACGTATGCGGGGTAATTCTCGCGGTTTACGGGACTTGAGAACATCCTCGAGCAGTGGATGAGCTGCCTCCAGTTGTCGCTTCCCCTTTCGCCGGCTCCGTGAAGGAACAGGACGAGCGGGTAGGACTTTCCCTTTTCTACCGCGATGGGCTCCATATACCTGTAGCGGAGGGTGTCTTGTCCATAGTAGAATTCTCCGGCGAGATAATCGTTGGTGGGGTCTATACCGGGAGCCTGCTCCGCAACAGGGGGAACGCTCCTCAGCTCAGGGATGACGGTTTTTGCTTTTTGCGCGCAGGCGGCTGACAAAAGGGCCGCGACCAGAAGGATAAAGTACTTTTTCATAGCACACAAATATAAGCAAAAATTTCCCTATATTTGTCTCCGTTGGGTATAGAAGGGATGCCAGGGCCGGGTGCGGGGCGTCCCTTTCCGGGAAATCAATTATATGTCCGAATTCGTATCAACCCTTAACTCGATAGTTTGGAATCCGGCGCTTGTCGTGCTTCTGCTGCTTGCCGGCCTGTACTTCTCCCTGCGGACAAGGTTCGTGCAGGTCCGGCGGTTCGGGCTGATGCTGCGCTCGCTCTTTGGAAAGACCGGCGGGAGTGACAAGGGAGTTTCTTCTTTTGAGGCGTTCTGTATCGCGCTCTCCGGCCGCGTGGGCACCGGAAATATCGTGGGCGTTGCGACGGCAATCGCATTCGGAGGCCCCGGAGCGGTGTTCTGGATGTGGGTCGTGGCTTTTTTCGGAGCCTCTACGGCTTTTGTCGAATCCACTCTCTCCCAGATTTATAAATTCCACCACAAGAGCGGATACCGGGGCGGACCTTTCAGTATTATTGAGGACGGACTGGGAAAGAGATGGCTGGGGGTCGTGTTTGCGATAATTACGATTGTAAGCTGCGGGGTTTTCCTCGTTACGGTCCAGTCTAACGGCGCTTCGATGGCGATGCAGAATGCTTTCCCGGTGCCGCCGCTCCTGAGCGGAATCGGCCTTGCGGTTCTTCTCGGGATTGTCGTTGTGGGCGGTGTCCGTCGGATTGCGAAAGTCGCGTCCATCATCACCCCTTTTATGGCCCTTGGCTATATTGTGCTGTCGCTCGTTGTGATTGCCTTCCATATCAATGATGTCCCCGCAGTCCTTGGGTCCATCGTGAGCAATGCCTTCGGTGTCAGTCAGGTATCGGGGGGTATCATCGGCAGTACGATTGCGATGGGCGTAAAACGCGGAATCTTTTCGAATGAGGCGGGGCAGGGGACTGGCGCGATTGTTTCCGCATCGGCCGATGTCCCTCATCCTGCCCAGCAGGGACTTGCCCAATCGTTCTCCGTGTACGTAGATACGCTGCTTGTCTGTACAGCTACAGCCCTTATGATCCTGACTTCCGGGACGTACAATATCATCGATTCCGGGACTGGTCAGCTTCTTGTTGCGAATGCGCCGGAGCTTGGGAACAACTACGCAGCATTCACCCAGAGCGCCGTGGACTCCGTATTTCCCGGGTTCGGCAGCAGATTCATCTCCGTCGCGATGGTGTTTTTCGTCTTCAGTACGATAATGGCCTATTATTTTTATGCGGAATCGAGCATTATGTACCTGTTCAGGAGGCGTTCTGACGCCGGTTCCCAGAGGGGCGAAAAACTCTGCATCCGTCTCCTCCAGGCCGTCCTTCTTGCCGCAGTGATTTTCGGGTCCATACGTGAAGCGGACCTTGTCTGGCAGCTTGGGGATATCGGGGTGGGCCTGATGGCCTGGGGCACAGTCGTGTCCATAATCATACTATGCCCGAAGGCGATATCGGCCTTGAGGGAGTTCGAGGTGTCAGAGCACGCGGAGGCGCTCCGAAGGCCTCGGAAAAAGACCACCCTACGAACGGAGAAAGACGAAGAAGACGGCAAGGACTAGGCACGCGAAGGCAGCGAAGTGATTCCACTGCAGCGTCTCACCCTTGAAAACGAACATCACTATTACCGTAAAGACGGTAAGGGAGATAACTTCCTGGATTACTTTGAGTTGGAGAAGGCTGAAGGGGCCGCCGTTAAGGCTGTATCCTATGCGGTTTGCCGGTACGGTAAGGCAGTACTCGAAAAACGCTATTCCCCACGAGAACAGGATTACCACTATCAGCGGCCACCCGTCGGATATTTTCATCTCGCTCAGCTTGAGGTGCCCATACCAGGCGAAAGTCATAAAGATGTTGGACATCACCAGCATCAATACAGTCCAAATCCCTTGCATCTTCGTATTTAAAATAAGTCAGGTTTACAGGAGGTTTATGATGTCTCTTTTCCCCGGGTTCAGTTGAGGGGGTCGGGGCCTGCCCGGAACGCTAGCGTTTCTGAATTCTTTTTGCAAGTCCGATGGCGCCGGTGGGGCAAACCAGGCGGCAAAGGTGACAGCCGACGCATCTCGCGCCGTTTACGCGGGGCTGGCGGTCTTCGCCGAAGGTGATGGCCTGGTGGCCGCCGTCCCGGCAGGAGGTGTAGCATCGGCCGCAGCCGATGCACTTGTCCCGGTCTATCCTGGGATAGACTACGGTGTCGCGGTCCAGGTCGTGCGGCAGGTAGAACTTGGGAAGAAGCTCGCCCACGAGGTCAGCAAGGTTGGCTATGTCACGCTGTGCCATATAGTTCTCAAGGCCCAGGATCATATCGTCGATGATGCGGTAGCCATACTCCATCACGGCCGTACACACCTGCACGTTGCGGCAGCCCAGCTGGATAAATTCCAGGGCGTCCCGCCAGGTCTCGATGCCGCCCACGCCGCTTATCTGCTTGTGGCTGATGATGGGGTTCTTGACCATCGCGAGGATATGCCTCAGGGCAATGGGCTTTACGGCTTTGCCGGAATAGCCGGAGCCGGTCTGGCAACCGTTCACCTCCGAGCCTTCGCCCAGCGTGACACTCTTGATGGTGTTGATGGCCGATATTGCATCGGCCCCGCCCAGGGCGGCCGCCATTGCCGGTTCGGAGATATGGGCTATGTTGGGTGTCATCTTGGGAATGACGGGAATGCTCACGCTGCGCTTGACGCAGGCGGTGAAGAAGGTCACGAGCTCCGGGTCCTGCCCCACGTCGGAGCCCATACCCGTCTGGCGCATCTGCGGGCAGGAGAAGTTGAGCTCCACGGCATCACAGCCGGCCTGTTCGGCCATCTTGGCCAGTTTTATCCAATCATCTTCCCGCTGGCCCATAATGGAGGCGATGACCACCTTGGAGGGATAGTCCTGCTTTAGGCGTCGGAGGATGTCAAAGTCCATTTCCACGGGGTTCTCGCTCAGCTGCTCCATATTGCGGAAGCCTATGAAGCAGCCATTGGAATCGCTCCGGACGGCGTCAAAGCGGGGTGACACTTCCCGGATCTCCTGAAGGCAGATTGTCTTGTAGAACACGCCCGCCCAACCAGCCTCGAAGGCGCGGGCGACCATCTCGTAGTTTGTACAAACGGCCGAGGAGGCGAGAAAGAAAGGATTCTCGCAGCGGATGCCGCAGAAGTCAATCTCCAGAGACGGGCGGGATGTCCGGTCGGAGCCGGGGAGCTCCGGCAACGCCGCCACCATCTCGCGGATGCGGATTGGATGGTCGTAATGGATACAGGCCTTTTCGGCGGCTTCAAGCTCCGCCTCATCGGCCTGAGCTACCCACTGACGGGCGATGGCTTCATTGCCAAAGCGGACGGCACGGATGGCTCTGGCGGGGTCAACTCTCTTGCAGGCTTTGCTGCAGGGCGCATCTGCGCATAACAGACAGCGCGCGGCTTCTTCGTTTAAATGCATATTGGATGTTCTTGTCGAACTTTTTGATGCCCTCTTCGCCACCAAAAGCGAAAGGCTGGGTGTAGAACCCGTCGCCGGAATTTTACTGTCAGTATTTTCACGGCCGATTACATCATTGAAATGAGGAAATTCTCATTGTTTTAGTTCGTATATCAATTGTTTTGCAAATGTACATAAAAACTTGCGTTTTTAGGCCAGTTTTTATGTACATTTGTTTAAATTAAATGGGATTATTGATTATGGCGACAGAATTCGGACAGAAGACGCTTTCCGAGCGTCAGAAAGGATTGGCCTCTTGCGCCTGCCTTATGGCGCAGGGAGATTTGGTTAGACTCGAGCCGGCCGTTCGTTCAGCGCTTGATAATGGCGTGACGATTAACGAGTTGAAGGAGGCTTTTTCTCAGCTCTATGCTTACACAGGATTTCCCCGCTCACTCAATGCACTGGGGGTTCTGAACAAGGTGCTTCAGGATAATCCCGCTCCGGACTGGCGGGAGGGTAAGCCCTGGACACGCCCCGCTCTGTGGGACGATGCTGAAACAGCTTTGGAGAAAGGAACGGAGGTGCAGACGCAGCTTTCCGGCCGTCCGTTTGACTACACCTTCTGCCCGCAGGATGACTACTATTTGAAGTCCCATCTTTTCGGCGATATCTTCGCCGGGGACCAGTTGACTCCCGCTGACCGGGAGATAGTGACCGTCGCTGCCTTGAGCGGTCTGGAAGGTGTGGAGCCTCAGTTTGCCGCCCACAAAGCGGGAGCCGTGAATATGGGCAATCCGAAGGAACTCGTCGATGAGCTTTGCGCCTGGCTTGACAGCGAGGGCTATACCCTTCGTAGCAAGTGGCCCAAAGGCGAGCCGAATACAGCTTATGCCCAGTATTTTGTCGGCAACAGCTATCTGGCTCCGATGGAAGGCGGCATTGCCAATGTATCTTTTGAGCCTGGTTGCCGCAACAACTGGCATATCCATCACGGCTTGGTCCAGGTGCTGGTCTGTGTTTCCGGCCGTGGCTGGTACCAGGAGTGGGGGAGAGAGCCCGTGGCGCTGGTCCCTGGCGTAGTGATACCCATTCCCGAAGGCGTCAAGCACTGGCACGGTGCCGCAGGGGACAGTTGGATGCAGCATCTCACATATCACACGGATATCCAGCCGGGTAATTCCACCGAGTGGCTGGAACCGGTTTCCGATGAACACTATAATAAACTGTAAATCATCAAGTAAGTTATTCTTTCGGGAGCCATCGGCCTCTCATCATACTGAGGGGCCGATGCCATTGCCCGCGAAGGCTACCGCACCTAAAAAAAGCCCTTCAGAGTAGTCTGTAAGGGCTTTAGGGTGGTGCTGGGAAGAATCGAACTGCCGACACATGGATTTTCAGTCCATTGCTCTACCATCTGAGCTACAGCACCATCTTTTGGGATTGCAAAGATATAACGTTTTTTTTGATTTGCAAAATTTCTTTGTATTCATTGTCTTTCTGAATGAGTGTGATTTTGGGGCGTAAAGTGTAACTGATTGATAATGAATATTATAGGAAAAAGAGGGGTGTCGGTTTTCGATACCCCTCTTTTGCGTAAATTGCTTATTTATAATAAGTTACAGTTCACGCATCTGCAAAAGGTGAGTTTATCATTATATGGATTGGAGGATTTTGAGAGCCTCGAGGCACATCCGGGTGTTGTGGTAGGGGCACTTCCAGAATCCGGCCTTCGGGGACTTGGTATCGGGAACCAGGCTGGCGGCGGGGGCGGCAGCGGGGTCGAGGCCCCAGAACCATTCGCCGTGGGTCTTGTCCACGAGGTTCGAGCGGATGAACTGCCAGGCGGCGAGGGCATTCTGTAGCCCATCATCCAGCCCATGGTACTTCCAAAGCCACAGGTTACCAACGACGGCTTCTGCCTGGACCCACCACTGACGGGAGTCGTCGAGCTTCCCGGATGGGAGTAATTCGTAATACATTGATCCGTCCGGCGCGAGCCCTTCATTTCCGGCAAGGCCCATTGCAAGCGCAGCGGGAAGCACCCGTGAAACCGCCGGGCCGGCGGCCAGGGAGGAGGATCCGTCGCCCGGGGAAACGTCGCCACTGCTGGCGTCCGCGCCCAGGGAGGAGGGTCCGCCGCCCGGGGAAACGTCGCCCCCACTGCCGCAGCCCCTACTGCCGTTGCCCGCGCTGCATCGGCCCCTGCTGGCGTCCACGGCCTGGGCGCACTCAAGCGCGAGCCAGGAGGTTTCGATGTCGTGCCCATAAGATACAGCGCCGGGGATGACACTCCAGTCCCGGTTGAAATAAAGGCGGAGGTGCCCGTCCGGGCCCATCACCTTCCCTGTGACTATCTCCAGCAGCGCCTCAACCCGCTCCCGCACGATGTCAATCGTCTGGGCGGAAACGTATGGACCTGAGACATCCTGCAGGGCGGTCAGGGCCCGCAGAAGGGCGGCATAGGCCTCCAGCAAGTGGAGGTGCGAGTTCATCGTTTTATCAGCGTTGATGTCGTGGGCGCTGAGTGACATGTCCGAAAGGGGAGAGAAGTCGCGGGCGAGGGCTTCGGTGTAGCCGCCGTAGTCGGCGTCGGCAAAATGGGCCTCGACGCATTCAAACAGCGAAACGGCCTCGCGGAGAGAACGGAGCGCAGCTTCCCGGCGGCCGGCGTCAGCGCAGGTGCCGCTGCAGTCACTAGCCCGGCCGGCGTCAGCGCAGGCGAGGGCGTACTCCGACAGACCATAGATTGCAAAGCCCTGGCTGTAGAGCTGCTTTTTCGTTTCAAGCGGCTCGCCAGAGGGAGAGACAGACCAGTAGACGCCGCCGTGCTCCGGGTCAATGAAATGGGATACGAACCAGTCGTACGCCCTCGTCGCAACGTCCAGGTAATCAAGGTTTCCAAGCGCCCTGAACGAAGCGGAGAAGGCCCATAGGATCCGGGCATTCAGGATAGTGCCGCGAGGCTCTTCCCGAAGGATTCTTCCGAAGCCGTCTGTCCCGCCATAGAATCCCCCCGACGGGTCCTCAAGGCCCATCCACCACCGTAGGATGTTATTCTCGACCTCCTCCCGAAGTTCAGCGGAAAGCCGCCGCCTGTCAATACTCCCAGTCATCGCTTCTGAAAGGCGGAACGGCTATACCGAAGGTAGTCTGGAGATTTGCGTCCATATAGTTACGGAAACCGTAACGGACAGCAACCGGATGAGGCACCTCAGGGCACCAGATATCGACCGTCTGGCCATCCCAGTCAACGGCAGCCTTTGCAAGATGGAACTGCCGGTCTTCGCCGGCAAGCTCGAATCCGCGGACGTCGGAAAGCATCTCGAAGTTACTCCAGACATTGCCAAAGCGAATCCGGACGTGCCCGTCCTCGCGATATTCCGGGGCCCAAGGTTCCGGGAAATCAATCGTAATCCCAAGGTCCACCCCGTACACCGAAGCGAGCGCTCTCATACACATCAGATCCGCAGCCTCCTGCTTCCTCGAAGGATGGACGGTGCCGGGGTCTCCAAGAGTTTCAAGACATACGGCCCAAGACAGGGGAGTGATGCCCTGAGCGGCGATCTGGGTACGGACGAAATGGGGTCTCCACCTCCCGTCAGCGTCGCCGTGGTGATAAGGAGCCAAAAGCGCGTAAATGAAAGGCATATCATCCCTTCCCCAAACCTTCCTCCAGTACCGTACCATCGAGGCCTGCAGCTTGTCGTAATAGTCCTGGCCTATGTTTGAACAGCCCTGATACCACAGGAATCCCCGTGCCGCATACCCCGCGACAGGCTTCATCCTTCCGTTCCAGCAGGTGGCGACCGAAAGGGGATATGTGCCTGTTTTCTCGCGAAGCGCCTTTACCTCAGAAAGCTGAGAGGGGGTAAGGCCGGCGTCCTCGACCGCCTCAATGGGCATCCAGGGTTCGATACGGCTTCCGCCCCAGGCGTTCACGATAATGCCCACGGGTACATCCAGAGCCGTCGCAAGCCGCTTTGCAAACATATAGCCCACCGCAGAGGTTCGTGTCATAACCCCCGGCGTCGTGAGGGCCCACGCTGCGTCGACATCCGTCTGCGCTACGTGAGTCGTATCGGCCTTGATGTCGAAGACACGGACGCGGGAGGAGTAGGCCGCGGCCTCGAGCAAATGGTCCCTGTAGCCGTCCACTTGCTGGAATCCATATCCGCCCATAGGCATTTCCATATTAGACTGCCCGCTGCAGACCCAGACTTCCCCGAGCCAGATATCCTCGAGGGTGATTTTCTCAGAACCCGAGGAGATACGGAGAGTGTACGGCCCACCGGCCTGGTCCGTCGCGACGGAGACCTTCCAGGTCCCGTCGGGAGCGACCGTCGTCCTGACGGTCCGGCCGCTCCAGGACGCCTTTACGGCGACCTTGGCGCCGGGCTTGCCCCACCCCCAAACCGGGGCGGAAGTCTCCCTCTGGAGAACGGCGTGGTCGGAGAATATATGGGCTACGCGAAGGTCTCCCGCGTAAGCGACGGCTGCGATGAGAAGCGCTCCGATAATCGACGCTACGATCTTTTTCATTTTTCTTCCCTTTTTACTTTCAGTTCCTGCTGGATTTCCCTTACTCTCCCGCTCGTTAGCGGGTAGAAGGAAAGCAGCGCCACCGACAGGGCGGCCCCTATTGCCGGAATCCAGCTCATCATTGCCTTTATTACGGTAAGTGTTCCGGCGGACTGGACCTCGAGCGCACTGTCGTATCCTGCTGCGCCCATTATGCTCAGCAGGAGGAATCCTCCTATTGCGCCGCCGAATTTCTGGGCCATCGAAGACGATGAGAATATAAGTCCTGTGGATGCGTTCCCGTTCTTCAGTTCGGAGTAGTCTGCGACATCGGCATACATGGACCAGACAAGCGGGGCGGCGATTCCAAAGGCAAGGCTTATCAGAATCTGCAGGAGGAGAAGGCCGTAAACGCCGGCATTAGATGCGGGGAGGAACGCGATGCAGGTGCTCAGAACGGCGACAAGCACCATCGCGCCCATAAATGTATTCCGTTTCCCGAAGCGCTCGGAAAGCCCTACGGCGAAGGTTACTCCGATCATCTGGCCAATTTCACCTATCGTGAGATAAAGGGCACAGGTTATAAAGATGTTCGCTCCGATGATATTCGCAAAGTAGTAGGCCGCCGCGCCTCCCCGGATGGACCCGCAGAGAAGCTGGCTCACAGCGGCTCCAAGCAGGAGCCACCACGGGCCGTTCGAGACAAGGGCTTTGAGGTCGCGGAGGATGGACCCGCCGCTTCCCCGGGCCTTCTTCTCCGGCTTCACGTGCTCCTTTGTCATAAGGAAACTGAGGATGAAAAGAATGGCGCAGAGGACCGCTACGATGGAAACGACAAGGGTCCAAGACATAGGATCGGCATCGCCGACTCCCTTCATTACCTTACCGGCGGAATTGGTTTCGCCGATGATGCTGCGCTCGAAGAGCCAGAATATCCCCATCGCGACGAAGCTTCCGATATAGGCGAAGAACATCCTGAATGAGGAGAATACGGACTTTTCGCGGCTGTCGTCGGTTACGACTCCAAGCATTGCGCCGTAGGGGACGTTAACCGCGGTATAAACCGTCATCATAAGGATGTACATTACGTATGCATAGACGTGTTTAAAGGCGTACGAGCCTCCCGGAACGTAGAATGAAAGGATGCCGATCACAGCGAAGGGGATTGCCATCCAAAGCAGGTACGGGCGGTATTTACCCCACTTCGTCCGGGTCCTGTCAGCGATAATGCCCATCACCGGATCCGATATTGCGTCATAGAGCTTTGTCACCAGCAGGAGCGTTGCCGCGTGGACCGGTCTCAGGCCGAAAACGTCCGAATAAAATATGGGCAGATAATAGGAGAAAATCTTCCAGAACATACTGGAAGCGAAGTCTCCGAAGCCGTAGCCTATCTTTTCTTTCAGTGATGCCATCAGGAAGGATTGTTCAGCTCGATGAGTTTCAGGATATTCTCGACGGATGCGCCGGTTCGGAGCCCGTCCGGATTCGTGTGGAGGCAGTAGTCCACGAGGCGGTCGACGGTGGATGTCGCAACGTGGAGGCGGTAGTCGCTTGATGCGTAGTAGATAAACACTTTACCGTCCGGATCGGCGATCCAGCCGTTTGAGAACAGTACGTTCATCACGTCTCCTATGAACTCGTCGCCTTCCGGGGCCATGAAGAAGCCGGCGGGCTGGGCTATGACCCTTGAAGGATCCTTCAGCGACGTCATATACATATAAAGGACGTAGCGGAGGCCGGAAGCGCAGCCGCGGACGCCGTGGGCAAGATGGAGCCATCCCTTGTCCGTTTTGATGGGTGCGGGGCCTTCTCCGTTCTTCAGCTCCATTATTGTATGATAGTTCTTCCCGTTTATTATCTTTTCGTCTTTGATGACGACGTTCTCCATACTGTCTACGAGGGCCCATCCGATTCCGCCGCCCTTCCCGGCTTCGATGAAGCCGTCCTGGGGACGGGTGTAGAGGGCGTACTTCCCGTCGACGAATTCCGGATGGAGGACAACGTTACGCTGATGGCTTTCCGATATCATATCCGGTAGCCTGTCCCAGTTCACGAGGTCCCTTGTCCTTGCTACGCCGGCCGATGCAACGGCGGCGGAAAGGTCATCCGGAGCTGAAGGGTCGTGGCGCTCCACGCAGAATATGCCGTATATCCATCCGTCCTCGTGGGCGGTCAGCCTCATATCATAGATGTTAGTGGCGGGTTCGCCCCATTCCGGCATTACGACCGGCTTGTCGGAGAAACGGAAGTTGTCAACTCCGTTCGGGCTCTCGGCTACGGCGAAGAAGGACTTCCTGTCAGCGCCTTCGACACGGGCTACCACAACATACTTGTCCCCCCACTTTATGGCGCCCGCGTTGAAAACCGCGTGGATGCCTATCCTTTCCATAAGGTAGGGATTGCTCTCTGGATTGAGGTCGTATCTCCAGTCCAGGGGAACGTGTTCCGCCGTAAGGACCGGGAAACGCCAGCGCTCATAGACTCCGTTCCCCTCTATGGCCCGATTCTGCCTTTTAAGGAGTTCCTCGTGACGCTCGCTGAGCATAGCGAGCCTATGTTCAAAAATCATATCAGTCCAGGTTTAGTAGTTCTGTCTTTTCTAATCCGGCGAAAGTCCGGAAATCTTCTTCTGCGGCAAATCCCTTCCACGGGGCATAGAAATGGCCCGGCCTGTCGTGGGCGTTCCTCCAGGTAAGGACGTAGGCGATGGGGAAGTCCTTGATCGCGGGGTAGAGCACCTCGGAGAACCAGTCCGGGTCCTCGAGGCCCTCAAGTCCCGTCTCCGTAAGGGCGATAAGCTTGTGATGGTCCCCGCCCACGGTATTCAGGAATGTAAGCGCCTTCTTCACCTCCGCAGTAAACCTCACTCCGGCTTCCTCCAGGGTGCTGTCACCAATCCATTCATATGAATCTACGCCGATGATATCGACAAAGATATCCCCGGGATACCGGTCCATAAAATCCTTCGGATCAGCTGCTGCGTTGGGGGAGTAGCACCAAAGGATGTTCTCGAGCCCGCGAACCTTCGTAAGATAGCCGTGAGTCATCCCGAAGAGACGCTTGTACTGATCCGGAGTGCACAGGTCGCCGCCCCACCAGAACCAGCTTCCCACGTTCTCGTGATATGGCCGGAAGATGAAGGGGATGTCCCCGAGGCTCTCGAAAAAGTCCGAGAGGCGGTTCAGCCATATCATATAGTCGTTGTGGAACGCTCCCTCCTCGAGGACGCTCGAAACGGCTTCCTTTGAGGAAACGTCCCAGGCGTCGCCCCCGGTGAGGGGATTACGCGCGTGCCAGGAGAAAGTGACTATTCCGCCCCTTTCGACGTGAGTCACGGCTGCCCTTGCAATCAGCTCGAACGGGACGCCGTCAAGGTTGAGGCTGTCCCCACGCTCGATACCTCCAAGGTCGAACCCAACAATCGCAGGATACTTTCCTGTGACATCCTTGACGTCCGAACGGTCGAGGGGATCTGTGGTGACGTCGGTTACGACCCAGTTGTGGCCGTACACGAGATCATCCTGATGCCCATACAGTATTTTCCCGTCCTTCACGGCCGTGAAGAGCCGGTGGATGAGCCGGTCCTTCGGGGTGTCTTCGGGCTTTTTGTCGCCGGAAGAGCATCCGCAGAGGAGCAGTATTGCCGCGAGGGCAAGCGCCGGCGATACTACGAGGCTAATTGAAAGTAACTTTTTCGCCTTCATCTCCAAGTATGTTATAAGCAGCTATCTGATATTTGTCGGAGGATTTCCCGTCATAGTCAAAGTAATAGCCGGGTACGGTCTTCGGGGTGATCTGCATCTTCAGAAGCAGCGAGCCGTTCTTGTAGATAGCGAAGCCGTCGACGTCGGTGCGGGTTGCCATAGACCACGTCAGGGCCACTCCGGTTCCAACTTCCTTCTGCGTACTGGTTACGCGTCCGGGCTTTCCCGTTTCCGGAAGCTTTCCCGTCTTGAGATAGCTCAGATATGCATTGTGATAGTCCTCACGTACGGCCTTAGGGCTCATATAGTGAGAGTATGCAAAGCAAATCAGGCGGCTCGCAAAGGTCTTTTCCGCACTGATCTGATCGACAAGGCGGGTAAGGGGAGCGGTTACGAACTTTGTCTCCCCGCCCACATTGAACTGGTTGAAGATTTCGATATTGGACCAAAACTCCAGCCCGTCAACGGTCTTTGCCGCCTCAGAAAGCTGATACAGCCACCCTTTGACGTTTGATACGGAAAGGGAGAAACCGCCGACGCAGTCCTGCGGGGCGAAGATGTCACCTTTACGTAAATGGACCTTCGAGAACAGTTCCTTGAAGAAATCGCGGTACTGCGTGGAGGTCCCGAGAACCGGATTCATAAACGGACTGAAAAGAAGGGGCATCGAGGCGTCGATTTCGCTGATTCCGTCAAGTGTGACGTTCCAGGCTGCGGCGAGGTCGTCAATGCGGGATTTCCAACTGATGTTGTCGATTTCCCAGTCCCAGTACCATCCGTAAAGGGTTTCGCCATAGGTGTCGTGGAAGCGTCTGTACGCCTCCTTCGCAATTACGATTCCTTCTTCCATCCGGGCCTTGAGCCAGGAGCCGGTTGCAGTGGAGGAGCTCCACCATCCGTTGTGGAAGTTAGTCCCGACAAAGATTTTCACGCCCTTTTTCTTTGCGCTTTTAAGGCATTTTTCAAGGGTTGAATAATCTGCGGCGGAGCCGTCGTCCGAAAGGGGGGTTAGGATGAGATACTCCAATCCCGCATCGGCAAGATAGCCCATTTCTTCGTCCCAGTCCGCTTCCGTCCATCTCTGGACGTACCACATCTGGATAAAGGACCCGGAGATGCCGTCCACCGTCACTTCGGGCGTAGTTTTGCCCTCGTCCCCTTCGTCACCCGGCCCCGGGTCCGGATCGGGATCTTTGCAGGAGGGGACGAGAAGCAGCAGCAGTGAGAGTATCAGTGAAAACAATCTTTCCATCATTCGGCCTGTGGAGTTGTTGCGCTGATTACGTAGGAGGAAGCCATCCAGGCGCGGAAATCAGCCGTGCTGTTATGAGGCTCAGTCATATGTTCGCCGTACCAGGGCATCCACCAGCTCCACATTGAGCCGTCCACAAGGCACTCGGTTACGGAAGGCATCGCCCCGCATTCGCCGAGGGCAAGCATCTTGTGGTTGGAAATCTTAAGCAGGTCATTCCAGTTGTCGATGCCGGAGGTATGATAGAGCTCTGTTTCCTGAGGGTACCAGTCGTAGGCGATGAAGTCCACATAGGCATCCCCGGGATACCAGTCGCTGTCATCGAGGCAGGAGGTCCATACCCAGAGGAGGTTGTGGACTCCGGCGCCCGTGATGTACTCATAGACATACTTCCACAGGGCTACGTAGTCAGCGCCGCTGCGGGAGCCCCACCAGAACCAGCCGCCGGATGCTTCGTGAAGTGGCCTGAACAGGACAGGGATACCCTCGTCCTGGAGAAGCTTCAGGCAGCTGACCAGTTCGTCAAGGTCCGCATTGGCTATTTTGTTCTGCCAGTTGCCGCTGGAGATTGCATCGACGGGGTTGAAGTCGTTTGCATTCGAATAGAAGGCGTACTGGACATCAGCCTGTTCAGCGGGATTCTCCACGACGACCATTGTCAGGGTGTAGTTCTGTCCGCCGATGATGATGCCGTTGGCCTTGATCTCAGCGAGGGTAACGGAATCCAGGGTAAGCGTGTAGGAACCTTCTCCTTCCGGGATGGAGAAGTATCCGTAGTCTGTTCCGTCCTCGGCGACTATGGCTCCCCAGCCATGGTTCTTGAACGCCATCTGGGCGTCGGAGGCCGCATCCTTGTAGTAGAAGGTCAGGGTTGTCCCGACAACGGCTTCCTGGAACACGGGCATTGCCACCTTGGAATCCTCGTCACCGTACCAGTCGATCATATCCTGGGTCAGGCATTTGCTGTTTGCCCATCCTCCGGTCTCGACATCGTCGAAGTCGATGGTGACGGCCCCGTTCTCCTTGGGATGGGTTACAATGACATAGCAGATGGTGAAGTTCTGTCCGCCGATGATGATACCGTTGTCCTTGATCTCAGGGAGCGTGACGGCATCCAAGGTAAGGGTGTAGTGTCCGCTTCCTTCCGGGATGGGGAAGTATCCGTAGTCTGTTCCGTCCTCGGCGACTATGGGTCCCCAGCTGTGGTTCTTGAACGCCATCTGGGCGTCAGAAGCGGCATCCTTGTAGTAGACATCGATGGTGGAGCCCACATTGCACTGCTTGAATATGGACATTGCGAGGGTGGAGACAGCGTCTGCGTACCAGTCGATCATATCCTGAGTCAGGCAGATGCTGTTAGCCCATCCTCCGGTTTCGACGTCGTCAAAGTCGATCAGATCCTCAGCGAGTGACGAGTTGGGATTTGACGTAGGAACGAGCCAGTGCCATCCTGCGGCGACTATTCCGCCCAGGCTGACCCAGTCCCTGACAGGAGTGATGTCGCTGTAGTCAATCCAGTCTGAAGGGCTGGAAGGGAGGTGGATATAGTCGAACGCATTGATTGCAGGATACTTGCCCGTCATCTGATGGACTGCTTCCGCGTTTTCGTAGTTCCAGTTGACCTCCGCCATAGTAGCGGAATAGATCTTCTTTCCGAAGTTCTCCTTCATCTCAGCGTATAGAGCCTTGGCGGCATCTGTTGCATCAGGGTCCGAAGGATTTTCGTCGATGGAGAAAGCGTAGTCCTTGAAGTTGTTATGGACAAGGGTCGTGAAGGTAAGGGTATAGTCCCCGCTGAAGTTTCCTTCAGAATCCTTTATGGTAGGGCTTGCGACCTTGACGGTGTAGGTAACGCCGCCGCGAAGCTCGACCGGGATGTACAGGGAGTTGTCCAGGAGATATACGTCCTCGTTGTAGACTCCGTTCACGGAGATGGTCGTGTTGGGGGCGAAGAAGACGGGCTTGTCGTATGTGATTACGATTTCGTCCACAAGGTTTGCCGCAGGGTCGTTGGCCTCCGGAATGGTGGATACCACCTGGGGGGCCTTCGACGGGTCTGAGATCTTGGGCTGGGGCTTCTCCTTCTCCTCAGGAGTACAGGCTGCCGCAATTACGGCAAGGCCCATAAGTATATATAAGAAGCTTTTTTTCATGGCTCATCAATAGTTAGCGGGTTCTATGCGGAAGTTTGCGAATGCGCAGTCCACGGTCCAGTCTGACGGAGGCTGGATGGTGAAGGCAAATCCCCAATAATCGCCGTTTGCCGGCATTTCGGAGACAATCTCTCCAAGAGGGAAGGAGAATGTTTTCCACTGTCCTCCGGTATTGATTGCAGAGCCGCCGAAATCAAGGGGAGTGTTCTCCTTCAGGTTAAGCTGGACGAAGACTCCGTTCGGGGAAGAGGCGTGGGCATCGTACGCAGGAAGGGGAATTGAGGGATTCGTCCAGACTTCAAGTTTGAAAACCCAGTTCGTAGCCCAGTCCGCGGGAGTGTCATAGTACCACCCGTCTCCAAGTCCGACCGAATTCCAGCTCCAAGCTCCGAAGCTTCCGTTGAAGCGGAGGAAACGGTATCCCTGTGAAACGGGATCGCCGGAGGCGGAACCGTCCGTAAGGTGCTTGGCCTTGAGGTCTTCGCTCCAGAACCCGGCTGTGTCAAAGTTCCCGAAGAAAAGGTATGAGGTGTTTCTGTAGGGAATCTTCTTTGTCTGGGCTCCAAGGGTTACATCCTCCCAGGAGAAGGTAATGATTGAATTGTCCGGAGTATCCTCGGGGATGACGATGCTCATATAGGTTTCTGACACGGAGTCAACCTGGACGGGCGTATCGCCAATCTTCACGGATGCCGCGGATCCTTCCACGCCGAATCCGAACAGGTCGAAGAAGTCGCCCTCGACCTTGACGCTGGAGCCGGCCGCGGCAAATTCGTTAGAGAGTCCTGTAAGGACCAGCTGAGGGATGTTTACGGTAAAGTCAAAGCTGGTACGGCCTTCCTTCGTGACGTATTCAATGGTGTTGGAGACGTCGCTCGGGAGGACGCGGGGAATGACGACATAGCTGTCTTCATTCTCGCAGTAGCATTTGTCAAGGTCAGCCTCGATGCCGTTGAAAGCGATCTTTTCAGGCTTTGCAAGGTTCTTTCCCTTGATGTGTATTATCTGGGCAAGAGAGCCTTCGGTAAGCTTCCTCTCGAGTTTGCCGTCCTGGATGTCGAACACGGAGTCTATCACGGGCGCTCCCTCGTTTACGAAACGGTCCGGAAGCTCATCCTTGTAGGTCACCACCTTGCTGCAGGAGAAAACCCCTGCAAGAAGAGCTGTAGCAATTAATATGTGTCTTGTTTTCATACTCTAGAACTGATTAATTCCATCCGGGGTTGTTTGTATTTATCTCCGAGTTGGAGTTGATTTCCTCCTGCGGGATGGGGAAGAGAAGGTGCTTGGCGCTCCTTTCCTTGTTGATTCCGGAATCGTCGTACATCACGGCGTTCATCGCATCCACATAGATTCCCCAGCGGATGAGGTCCCAGCGGCGGTCGCCCTCGCAGGCGAACTCCTTGGCCCTTTCCTCGAAGATGGCGCTTCTGAGGGCATCCTTGCCTGCAACAGTTGTCATCTCGGTCGCATTGGAACGCTTGCGGACTATGTTCAGGAATTTGACGGCCTCGTCCTGGTATCCGAGTTCGTTTTCAGCCTCTGCGTAAATCAACAGGACATCAGCGTAGCGGAGGAAAGGCCAGGCGGAATCTGTGTAGTTTGCGGAATTGTCCTTGACGTCGGAGTACTTCGTTGTGAATGCGAGGCACTGATAGTCAGCGGAATACTGGTAGAAGTTGCCGTCGGAGACCGTTGAATAGTAGCTCTTAAGGCTTTCCGGATAGTAGAAGTACCCGTCGTAGTCAGTCTGATAGTAATACTGCCACAGATGGCGCACACCCTTCGTGATACGGTAGTCGTCCTCGTCGAAGAGGCGGTACCAGTTATAGGTACATCCGATCCATCCGCCGGACTGGATTGTCGTGGAGGATGCCGATGCGGAGTAGCCTGCATAGTAGGTATGGATCTGGGTGCAGTAGACGGTCTCGCCATTGAGTGACTGGACGTTGAAAAGGAACTCGGAAGCGTCACGGTTCGATGCCTTCCAAAGGTCGTCGTAAGCGGAGAGCTCGACTGTGCCGTACTCGCCGTCAATTACCTTCTTGGCCCACAGCGCGGCTTTTCCGTAGAGTTCGTCAGAATCGAAATCCTCGTAGCCGGCGACATCAGTTTTAAGGAAGATGTTGGTGTAGAGGGGATTGTACTTGTAAACCTTTGAGCCGTCCTCTTCAGTCTCGTAGCGGGCGTTGATACCGTTACCGGTACGGACAGTCATCGGAGTGTTCGCAGGCATCGCCGCGGAAGCCATTGTGGCATAGACCTTCGCAAGGAGACCGGCTGCTGATGCCGCGCTGACGTGACCGGCCTTGTGGCGGGAATCACTGGCGGAATACATCATTCCTGCGGCGTCCTCCAGAAGCTTTGTGATATGGGCATAGACTTCACTGACGCTGTTCCTTCCATTGTTGTATGCTCCTCCGTCCATCACATCCTTCTCGATAACGGGAACGGGACCGAATGCGCGGACCATCAGGAAGTATGCGAACGCTTCCTGGAAGTAGAGTTCTCCGAGAGCGTTGTCCTTGTAGTCATCGGAGACGTTTTTCATCTCAGCGACCTTGCGCTGGGCGAGGTTTGCGTCCACGATAAGATTGTAGGGCTTTTTCCAAAGGTTCATTACACCTTCTTCGCTCTGGAAGTTGCCCGCGCCGAGGTTACCCATCAGCCAGTCCGGACCGGAGACATAGTCACTGTCCAGTTCCAGGACAAAAGGGAATCCGCTCCAGCGGAACATATCGTCGAGCCAGTTGCTATAGACACCCGCAACCCAGACATCGACTCCGGCTTCGGAATCTTCGATGCTGTCCGGGCCTATGAAGGATGTCGGATTCTCAGAGAGCCATTTTGTGCAGGATGCCGCTCCAAGGGAGATGATGGCAGCCGCAAGTATGGAGAGTATAATATTCTTTTTCATAGTCATCCGGATTTAGAAGATGCAGTTGATTCCAAGGGAAACAGTCCTGGAGGCGGGGTAGGAGTAAACATCCACGCCGCGCCTTGAGGAATCGGAACCAAACGCGTTCACGTCCGGATCGTATCCGGAGTAGTTCGTAATCGTGAACAGGTTGGATGCGGAGAGGGAAACCAGGATCTGTTCCACTCCCTTGAAGGGCTGGGGAATCCTGTAGGAGAAGCTGAGGTTCTTGAGCTTGAGGTAGCTTCCGTCTTCGATGTAACGGTCAGAAAGGAGGAAGGTCCTGTTGTAACCTGCGGTAGCCTTTGGCCACTTTGCCCCTTCCTTGTTCTCCGCGGTCCAGCGGGTGTCGTATGCATCGCGGGTGATGTTACCGACGTTGCCCAGCTTGATGTCCCAGAGAGTTCCGTTGAAAATGTCGTTTCCGTAAGAGCCCTGAAGGAGGAAACTCATTGAGAAGTTCTTGTAGTTGATGGTGTTGGTGAGACCATAGACGAAATCCGGGTTCGTATCGCCGATGACGGTACGGTCGTCAGCAGTGATGTCGCCGTCACCATTGAGGTCCCGGTATTTGATTTCACCTATCATTGAGAGAACCTTGGTTGCGGTTGCGTCCCTGTATTTGGGGTCCGCCCTAACCTCTGCCTCATTGTCGTAGAATCCGTCCTCCACATAGCCGTACATTGCGCCGATGGGGAGTCCGTTCCTCTGGATAAAGACATCGTCCGCCGCATACCAGAGGCGGTTTGCGAACTGGTCACCGCTGAGGCCGCCGATCTCGTTCTTGTTGAAGGAGATGTTGCCGTCGACGGTCCAGGAGAAGTCACGCTTGGAAACGGCGACCCAGCGGCCGGTCAGCTCAAGACCGGTGTTGGTAACGTTTCCGCTGTTGACGAGCATATTGGAGAATCCCGTCGAAGAGGGAATCTGGATTTCCTGAAGAAGGTCGCGAGTGACCTTTTTGTAGTAGTCAACGGTGAAGGTAAGACGGTCCTGCATAAAGCCCATATCGACACCGAGGTTGTACTGACGTGTGGTTTCCCATCGGATGTCCTTTGAGACCGGGCCTCTCCAGCTTACGAGAGCGGAACCGGAAGCCATGCTGCCTCCGTAAGGGTAGTTGGCGGTGGAGAGCATCGCTATGGACCTGTAGGATCCGATACCCTGGTTACCGGTTTCACCGTAGCTGGCGCGGAACTTAAGGTTCGAGAAAATACCCAGTCTCTTGATAAACTCCTCCTCGGAGGCCTTCCAGGCTAAGGCGCCGGAAAGGAAGGTCGCCCATTTGTTGCCTTCGGCAAACTTGGAGGAGCCGTCGGAACGGACGCTTGCGGTAAGGAGGTATCTTCCAAGGAGCGAGTAGTTTACGCGGCCGAGGAAGGATGCGAGAGTCTGCATTCCGTCGTCGCTGGTCACTACCGGCTTGTCAAGTGCGCGGGAAAGGTCGTTGTCCTTCGTGAGGTCGTCCGGGAAGTTCGATGCGAGGATCGAGGAACTCTTCCAGGCGCTCCGTTCAGCGGTGAATCCTCCGACGGCATTTACCGAATGGACCCCGAAGGTTTTGTCGAAGGTCAGGAGGGATTCGCTCGTGAGGCTGTTCCAGGTGGAGATTCCGCGGCTTGCGATACCGTTACGGGGAGTGAAGCCTTCCTGCGTGTGACGGTCATAGTATGATCCGCGCTCCTGGTTGCTGTAGCCGATACCAAGGTTCTGACGGAACTTCAGGTAGGGGAGAAGCTTTATCTCCAGGTAGGAACTGTTATAGAAGTTGATGGCGCGGAGCTGGTCCTTTGCGTTGTTGACGTATGCCGCGGGGTTGGCGGCCAGCCAGTTCACATTGTCCATCGTGTTAGTGTCCATATCCGCTCCGTACACGGGAGGGAAGATGATTGCGGAACGGATGATACCGGTGTTGTAGGAAAGGGTGTTCGCGAAGTCCGTGAGGGAGTTCGTGAAGCTGGAGTTTGTCCCTATCTCCATCCAGTCGTTGATGTGACGGCCGATGTTGGCGCGAAGGCTGTAACGGGAGTAACCGGAATTCTTGATGATACCGTTCTGTCTTGCATAGTTGCCGGAATAGGCGTAGAAGCCCTTCTCGTTACCCCCGCTGACGGAGAGGTTGTAGTCCTCCGAAAGGGCGGTCTGGAAGATTTCGTCCTGCCAGTTGGAGGATCCTACCTCTTCGTAGTTGCCGTACTCGTCATAATAGTAGCCGGGATTCTTGAAATCCTCCGGGGAAGGGGAGTAGGAACCGAGACTGTAGTTGGGATGGCCGTCAGTGTAGTTCTGGTAGGACCAGGTCCCGTTGTACTGGTAGGTGTTGAACATACGCCCCTCGTAAGTGAGGGAGTTGTCGTACTGCTCGTTGATGTAGAGGGCATAGGTGTAAGCGTCGAGAACGGGAATCTGACGGACGATGGTAGATATGCCGGTAGTCGCGCTCAGTTCCACCTTGGGCTTTTCCGTCCGGCCCTTCTTCGTGTTCACGATAACGACACCGTTAGCGCCTCGGGAACCGTAGATCGCGGTTGCAGAGGCGTCCTTCAGGATTTCCATTGACTCGATGTCGTGGGGGTTGATAAAGCTCAGGGGGTTCGATGACTGCTCCGAGGTGAGGGCTCCGTTGGCAGGCGTGGTGCCGGTCTCAAGCGGAATTCCGTCGACGATGATAAGGGGCTGTGAGCTGGTTGTGAAGGAGTTTGCGCCGCGGACGACGATACTCATACCGCCGCCGGGGGCGCCGTCACTCTGCTGGATCATGACGCCGGCCATCTTGCCCTGCATTCCGTGGGCAAGGTCAAGGGCGCCGCCCTTCATAAGGTCTTCGGCCTTGATCTGGCCTACAGCGCCGGAGAGGTCGCTCTTCTTGACGGTTCCGTAACCGACGACGACGACCTCGTCGAGGAATTCAGTGTCTTCCTCAAGGACCACGTTGATGACGGCGCGGCCGCCCACGGGGACCTCCTGGGTCTGATAGCTCATACAGGAAAAGACGAGGAAGGAGCCGGGGGCCACCTTGATTTCGTAGTTTCCGTCAAGGTCTGTGATGGCACCGCTCGTGGTGCCACGCTCCATTATGCTCGCGCCTACGATACCGTAACCGGCATTGTCCTTGACGGTACCGGTGACGGTGATCTTGTCCTGGGCCTGGAGGGCTCCTGACAAGGCAAGGGCGAGAGTCACAATGGCGAACAGCTTCTTGTGTTTCATGCTACTTGATTTTAGTTTTTATTATAGGTTATGATTGTATCGATCGTGGTGTCGGTGATATATACTCCGTTAAGGCCCTGGGCCTCCTGGGCGGGGTCTCCGGAGTAGGGGTCTCCCTTTTCCCACTGTGTATGGGCCGGCACTGCGAATCCGCTCCAGCCCCAGAAGTTTACTCCCTGGAGCCTTTTCCCCACCTCGGAGAACATATATTCATAGTACGCGTCACGCGCGCGGGTAGTTGCGTCCATCGACGGGCTGAATCCGTCACGGGGGTATCCGAACTCCTCAACGACTACGGGAAGCCCGAATTCTGAGGCTATCGCGACGTTTGCGGTGATATACTCGTCTGTCTTTGCAATCGCTTCCGGGAGCGCCTCTTCAATCCTATCTTCCGGGGCCCATCCCCAGTTATACGGCCAGATATGGATCGTCATATAGTCTATCTCCGGAATTGCGGAGATCCTCCGGAGAAGCTCCGGATCCCCTTCACAGCCCATTATGCCCTCGTTTCCGGTGGAAAGAAGATGATTCCGGTCGATGGATTTAACTATTCTCGCCGCCTCCGCGATCCAGAGGGCGAAGCCGTCCCTCTCCTCGGGCTCGTCGGAAAAACACCGGGGCTCGTTTCCGATCTGCCACGCGAAGATCGCCGGATCCTCGCTGTAGGGTTTCCCCGTTACGGTGTTGGTGCGGCTGACCATCGTCCTGACGTGATTGAAGAAGAGTTCCTGCGACGCCTTTGAGGTCTGGAACTTACGCATCTGCTGCATAAAAGGCCAGTACCCGTCGATAAGGGGAATCAGCGCCTTCTCTCCCGTAGCCCATTCCAGGTATTGCCCATATCCGCCGGACCATTCCCAGGAATTGTTCAGATACAGCACCGCCTGCATACCCCTCTTGCCAAGTTCCGCAAGGAATACATCGAGGCCACGGGCAAGGGTGTCGTTGTAAACCCCCGGCGCCTCCTGAAGGGTAGGTTCCACGCGGGAGAAAACCCCGCGGGGACCGTCTGCACCGGCCAGGACGCGAAGGTTGTCGAGCCCGAGGGCGTGGAGCGTGTCAAGTTCCGCCCGAAGACGCGCGATGTCTCCTCCCTCGCCTTCGGAAGCAAGGATGGGCCCATACCAGAAGTTAGTGCCGATGAAAGTCTGGACCTTGCCGTTACGGTAGAATTTTCCGTCCCGGACGGAGGTGAATCCGCTCTGCCTGGAGCAGGAAATCATTGACGGGACCACAAGTACCGCCAGCAATAGTTTCAGTGTCAGAATCTTCTTGTGAGAGATCATACCGCAAAGTTAGCGTCGTGGTCAGTGCTAAACAATTAAAATAATATCCAAGATTGATATTTTTTTATCATCTCTTATACAAAAACCTTATTCTTTTTGAACAGGGCCCGGAAATCCCTCGGGGTATAACCCCGCCTTGACTTGAAGGTCCGGTTGAAGTTGGAGAGGTTGTTGAAGCCGCAGGCGAAGCATATCTCCGAAACGGACAAAGTCGTATCCACAAGCATCCTGGCCGCAACTCCAAGCCTTGTATCGATAACGTATTCCATAAGCGTACGTCCCGTGTGCTGCTTGAAAAACCGGCTGAAGGCGGACGGAGTCATCCCGGCGATGGCGGCGCAGTTTTCGAGCCTGATGTCCCCCGGATAGTTCTCCGCCACGTAGGATTTCACCTTCTGGATCCTCCTGCTGCTGGCTTTACGCTCGTCGACCTTTGCGAAGGTGCTTGATGCAAGGGTCCTTGAGTCCTCCGCGCGGGAAAGGTCGTAGAGTATCTTAAGGAAGTGGAGGAACTGCTCGAAGCTGTCTTTTTCCGTCGAGAGGCTGTCCAGGCGGTCGTAAACCTTCATTATGGTCTGAAGGGAAAAGTTCAGTCCGAGTTCAGCCTTGTGGAGCATCTCCTTAATGGAGGCGAACTGGGTCCGGGTGAGAAGCTGCTCCGGAAGTATGTCCCGGGAGAACTGGATAGTTACCTCCCGGACGTCCGGGGATACGCAGCGGCCCTGCTCCCAGCTATGCTCGAGGCCCTTTCCGGCGATCAGCGTAAGGTCGTAATCCCCGATGTATTCTATCGAGTCCCCGACAACCCTCTGCACGCCCTGGCCCTTTTCTATGAAGTTAAGCTCGCATTCCGTATGGCAGTGCAGCGGAAAGGTGAATTCGCTTTTGTGGCGATCTACGATGTAGAAGCAGTCTTTGTCTGAGAGGGGAGTGGATTCCTGAAGTATTTTTCTCATACCTGCAAATATATGATTAATTTGGAAAAAGATAGAAAAAATGATACTTTTTTTGCATTTTTCGCGTCAGATTTGTCTGGAATCTATTTAATTAGTAGATTTGCAGAAACTCTGAAACTAAGAATGAACCTACTCAAGCAGCCGGCATACAAGCCGGAACAGACCGGCCCCGAGGCCGATGCAAAGTACAAACGCCTGCGTCTGCAGGTCTTCATTGGAGCCTTTGTCGGATATGCCGGCTTCTACCTTGTGAGAAAGAATTTTTCGATGGCGATGCCCGCTCTGGAGCCTCTTGGCTTCGTGAAGACGGAACTCGGTATCGTCCTGTCGATGAACGCGATCGCGTACGCCCTGTCGAAGTTTCTGATGGGCAGCGTATCGGACCGCTCGAACGCCCGCGCTTTCCTTCCCCTCGGACTTATCCTTACGGCAATCTCGATGGCATTTATGATTGTCCCGATCCAGTTCATCGGCGCGGAGCACAAGACTCTTGCCATCGTGGTGATGGCGGTCCTGAACTTCCTCGTGGGATGGTTCAACGGAATGGGCTGGCCTCCGTGCGGACGTGTAATGACTCACTGGTTCTCAGTAGGGGAGCGCGGTACTATGATGAGCATTTGGAACTGTGCCCATAACGTTGGCGGCGCCCTCGTAGGGCCTATGGCAACTTATGGCGCGGCCTGGTTCGGAAGCTGGTTCTACGGTGCCCATACCGAACTGTATTTCCTTATCGGAACGTTTGCATTCCCGGCTGCCGTGGCGCTTTTCGTCGCCCTGTTCGCCTTCGTGATGCTCCGTGATACGCCCCAGTCCTGCGGCCTTCCTTCCGTCGAGAAATGGCGTAACGACTATCCCAAGAACTACTCTGAAAAACAGGAAGAGACCCTTTCCACGAAAGAGATCTTCTTCAAATACGTCCTGAGCAACAAGTTCCTCTGGTTCATCGCCCTTGCGAATGCGTTTGTCTATATGGTCCGCTACGGATGCCTCGACTGGGCACCTACTATCCTTACTGACAAGGGAATAGACCTGAAGTCGGCGGGATGGGCCTATTTTGCCTATGAGTTCGCCGCGATTCCGGGTACGCTTATCTGCGGATGGGTGTCGGACAAATTTTTCAAGGGGAAGAGGGCGCTGCCGTGTATGATATTTATGGCGCTGGTGGCTGTTTTCATCGGCCTGTACTGGGTTTTCATCGACAATCTGACGGTGGTTATCATCGCTCTTATCGGCATCGGGTTCTTTATCTACGGGCCGGTGATGCTGATCGGGGTGCAGGCGCTGGATCTTGCTCCGAAGAACGCTTCCGGCACCGCTGCCGGGCTTACGGGCTTCTTCGGCTATTTCTTCGGTACGGCGATTCTCGCGAACATCGTCATCGGCGCGGTCGCCCAGTCCGCGGGATGGAACTGGACTTTCGGGCTGCTGATCGCGGCGTGCTTCCTTGCGATTTTCTTTATGGGCCTTACTCTGAAGGAGGAATCTTACAGGAGGTAGCAGATGAACAGTAATGACAGGAAGGAGCTCTGGAACTCGATTCTGGAAAAATTCAAGGATGCGCTGCTGTCGGTTTTTCCCGTCAGTGCGATTGTGCTCGTTTTGAGCTTTACTCCGCTGATTCCGCTTTCCGGCGCTGAAAGGATCGTCTTTTCGGTTTCTTCGCTTGGGCTTATCGCAGGTATTGCCCTTTTCAACCTTGGGGCTGATATGGCGATGACTCCGATGGGCCAGTATATGGGCGTAGGACTGGCAAAGTCCGGGAAGGTCGGGCTTCTCCTTGTGGTGAGCTTTATAATGGGCCTTCTCATTACTGTGTCGGAGCCTGACCTTTCGGTTCTCGCGGGGCAGGTGAGCGCTGTTATGGATGATACGCTGCTGATTGTGACGGTCGGAGTCGGGGTGGGCCTGTTCCTGCTTCTGGCGGTGCTGAAAATCATTTTCAAGAAGGATTTGACGTCGATGCTGATGTTTTTCTACCTCGTCCTGTTCTCGCTTGCGGCGCTCTTGATCCAGCAGGGAAAGGGTTCGTTCCTTCCTCTTTCGTTTGACTCCGGCGGCGTTACCACCGGTCCGGTGACGGTTCCGTTCATAATGGCGCTCGGCGTTGGAATTGCGATGACGGTGGGCGGCAGGGATGCGGCTGAGAACAGTTTCGGCCTCATCGCGCTGTGCTCCATCGGCCCGATTATCGCCGTGATGGCGCTGTCGCTCGGCGCCGGGGGTGATCTTACGTACTCTGTGCCGGATTATTCGGGGCAGGCGCTGACGTTTGAGACGGTGCTTATCGTGATGGGCGAAGTAGGGAGGTCGCTGCTCCTTCTGACGGCGGCGTTCCTGGTGCTGCAGTTTACGGTTCTTCGTCTTCCGTGGAAGCATCTTCTGAGGATTTTCGTTGGCATCGTATATACTTTTGCGGGCCTTGTGCTCTTCCTTTGGTTTGCCACGGCGGGGTTTATGCCGGTGGGATATAAGATTGGCGTTTCGCTTGCTGGATGGAGCCGGTATGTCCTGTTCGGGTTCGGACTGCTGATAGGAATGGTTGTCGTTCTGGCTGAACCGGCGGTTCACGTCCTCAACAATCAGGTTGAGGATATCACCAACGGCGAGGTGACGAGGAAGGAGATGATGATAGCCTTGTCGGTTGGCGTAGGGGTATCCATATGCCTTTCGCTTATCAGAATCCATTACGGGTTCTCGTTGTTGTACTACCTGATTCCGGGATACCTGATTTCGCTGGGGCTGTCGTTCTTCGTCCCCAAGATCTACACTGCGATTGCATTTGACTCCGGTGGTGTCGCTTCGGGTCCGTTGACTTCGAGTTTCATCCTGCCTTTTGCCATCGGCGCGTGTGTCGTTCTCAGGGGGGATGCGGCTGTCCTCGATTATGCTTTCGGTGTCGTTGCTATGGTCGCCATGACGCCTCTGATTACTATCCAGGCGCTTGGTTTCAAGTCCGTTGTGAGTGTCCGGATGAGGGACAGCTTCGCCATGAGGCGGATTCTGGAGGCGGATGATGATCAGATTATTTATTTTGATGTGTAGAGGGGTGACGGGGTGGTTGGATTGTTGATGGGTGGTTTGATGGGTGGTTGGTTTTTTGATGGGGTGGTTGGTTCTTTGATGGACTATGTTGATGTTTTGATGGGCTTTAGGGATGGCAAAAAATGAATATACAAGAAATGTAGCTCCGGGGAGGCTCGAACTGCTGATTACGATAGTCGAGACTACCAGGGCCCAATACTATATCGGCCTTATCCAGAGCGCGGGGGCGAATCTTCAGGTTTCGACGCTCGCCAAGGGTACGGCTGAGGCGGAGATTCTCTCCTATCTCGGTGTGAATGAGACGTCAAAGACGGCGATTTTCAGCATCGTACGCGAGGATGCCCTCGATTCTGTCTTCGGCCTCCTCGAGGAGAAGTTCTCTACGGCGCGTCATGGCAAGGGGGTTGCGGTCAGCATTCCCTTGACTTCAGTGGTGGGAACGCTGATTTACGGGTTCCTTTCGGATGATAAACGGATAATAAATGATAATGGGTATGAGTCAGGAAAGCGGATATGAGATGGTTTTCTGCATTGTGAATGCAGGTTTTTCACAGAATGTCATGGAGGCGGCAAAAAAGGCCGGCGCCCGAGGAGGTACTGTTATCCGTGGCCGTGGTACGGCTGACCCGGAGGCGGAGCAGTTCTTCCACCTCGCCATCCAGCCTGACAAGGAAATCCTTATGATCATCGTCCCGGCCTCCATCAAGGACGATGTCCTACGTTCCATCTACAAAGAAGCCGGCCTCTCCTCCGAGAGTAAAGGCATCGCCTTCTCCCTCCCCGTCTCCCACGTCGTCGGGCTTTCATAGCCCTCCACGGCACTGCGGCGGCGGCCCTGCTGCGCGGTGAAATTATTTTTCCGGGCGGTGCCGGAAAAACCAATTTCCCCGCTCCGCACTTCC
>ERZ842401.1408-NODE-1408-length-34596-cov-5.774760_pt1 | contig 34596 bp, 27 predicted proteins | sample MGYA00521270_ERZ842401 | MGnify/ENA primary metagenome ERZ842401 (study PRJEB31892, sample SAMEA3878208) | bioreactor metagenome | biome: Moose rumen | place: Sweden | collected 2011-10 | study: EMG produced TPA metagenomics assembly of the PRJEB12797 data set...
CTGTCAACTCCGTCACGGCGCTCGTGGGTGCTCCAGTTATTGCCACGGTCATTTTCGGCCGTAGGAAAAACGAGGTCGGTGACTAATCACAATATGTTCATAATATCCGTCAGACGGGTCACGACATACGTGGCCTCCTGCGAAGCTTCATATTCCGGGTAACGGTTAAAGAAAATGGTATCGAGACCTGCCGACTTGGCACCCATGATATCTGTCTGCAGATTATCGCCTATCATCAGAGCGGTTTCACAACAGGCTCCTGACTGCAGAAGGGCATAATCGAAAAACTGGGGCGAGGGCTTGTTTGCCCCAGCATCTTCACTGAGAATGATGGTATCGAAATAATCAGTCAGGCCACAGGCCGCCAGTTTCTTGTATTGCACCTCATGGAAGCCATTGCTCGCCATGTGCATCCGATAGCCACGCTTACGGAGATAATCCATCAATTCTACCGCACCTTCCACGACACCAGGCTTTGACGAACAGAAGTCCAGAAAACGGTCGCTCATTTCCAGACAATAGGCTTCTGTCACTTCCAGTCCCTTACACACGCTCAGTGGACGACGGAAGCGCTCTACAATCAGGTAATCGCGGGTGATTTCACCTTTGGAATACCGCGTCCAAAGGTCAATATTTGCCAACCAGTAGGCATCATAGAAAACCTGCGGGTCTGGAAAATAGCGGCTGAGTGCAAAAGCCTCGAAAGTCTCACGCAGGGCGATGACAGAATTGCCGTGGGTGTCGTAGAGGGTGTCGTCGAAGTCGATAAACAAGTCTTGATAGTTCATAAGCTTTAGTTGTCTTGAGTCTGCGGGTTAGAATAGATATGACCGTTGTCGTCAATGAGAAGGATGGTGAGCGAGCCATTGGGCATCAGCGGACGGCAGTGTCTGGCACAATGGCAGATAATCGTTGCAGCAAAGTCCCGAAGCTTCTCTTGTGGAATCATTTTCCAAAGTTCACGTGCCAAGGTGACAGGACTGAGGTCGATGGAGACACCAGCCTCATCAAGCATCTGCCGGACGAACGTCTTGTTCATCACCGCCTTTTTGCTGTGGGTATCCAGATGCCCCTCTGCCAATTTCACAGCCTTGCCCAACATCACCCCCAGCGTGACGTTCTCAAATCCAAGTTCATCGGCCATCTTGAGTGTCTCGCCGATATAGTTGCCATATTCCACGAAAGCCTGCTGGGGCAAGGCCGGATAGCATGCCTTGACAAAGCGCTCGCTCTTAGCCCCGCTATTGATGACCACACGGTCTGTGCCAGAGGCCTTGGCCACCTCCATACACTTGCGGATGCTATTGATAAAAGCTGCTTCGGAGAAAGGCTTGACGATGCCAGACACCCCAATGATGGAGATGCCACCCTCAATGCCCAGACGGGGATTGAACGTCTTTTGGGCAATCGTTGCCCCTTGAGGAACGGAAATGGTGATGCAGACCTGCTCATGGATGTTGTCGCGCATCATCTGCCGCGGGCCTTTATTAATAGCAGGCTCGCCAGGAGGAAAGTCGAAGCCTGGCAGGGAAAATGTGCCAACGCCCTCGCCACCCAAGATTCTGAAGGCATCCGATTTTTCCACACTGGCTCTGACTTCCACCCCGTTGGTCACGTCAGGGTCATCACCCGCCTCCTTGATGCAGTAAGCATAGCCGTCGCCATAGCCCACAGCCACCATGATGGTCTCACCATCTGGCAGCACCACAGGCACCTCGGCAGGGGTCTCGCCGTGGAAAAGTCGCATCGTAGCAGCTATTGCCGCAGCAGTAGCACAAGTACCCGTTGTCAGCCCGCTATGCAGCGGATAGAAATCGGGCAGCAACTTCTCAACAGCCCGTCGCAGGCCATATGGGCCATTACACACGGTCGTCCCCTCATGCATCTGGGGAACATCTGGTCGCTTGAGGGCCAGAATGCGCATGCCCTTTGCCTTGGCTTCATTCACCTTTTCCAAAAAGCCACCCGAAAGTCCGCTCTCCTTCAGCAGTATAGCCTCAGCCTCCACAAGGATGGCATTCCCATCTTCGTAGTAGCACAGCTGACTGTCAGTAGCCCCTTGGGCATGCGCCATCTGAATGGATGACTCACGAGGCAAGATGCGATAGCATATCTTCATGCCCTCTGCCTCTAACGGTTTGAGCTTTGAGATGCTTTGCACCCCTGTCGTGGCCAACAGCGAACGGATGTTGCGAGGCACTTGGCTATAGTCGTCTATCCATGTGATTTCCCGGTCACGGGGAGGATAGATTCGTTCGTACCTGACAACGGGAATGTCCAGCAACTCAGCCACGTCGGCTATCGTCTGATGGAGCTGTGAGGCAAAGGGATGGGCAGCATCCACAACAAGCCGGATCTGGTGTTCCTGACAAAACGCCTGCATAGCCAGCTTATCCATGGCTCCGTCTGTGCGCACCCCATGGTGCAACGCAATGTTCTGTTCGCCCGTCTTGGTACTATAATAATAGGTAGTGCCTGCTTCTTCCAGAACCTCCACGGCCTTGCGCCCCTCCGTTGTGCCTCCGAATACCAAAATCATGTTTCGCCTTGACGGAATAAGTGGGTGAAATGCTTGTTGTAGAGTTCAGAGAGGCCTTGGCGATTATCAATGGCTTCGCCTACGACGAGCATCGTGGTAAGGGTGAGGTGGTTATCGTGGACCAGCGTGGCGAGGTCCTTCAGCTGGCCGCGATAAATCCGCTGGTCAGGCCACGTCAGATGGTAGCAGGCAGCAACAGGGGTATCCTCCGGATACTCCATCAGCAGTTCTCTCTGCACATCGTCTACAATGGATGCCGAAAGGAAGATGCACATCGTGCTCTGACTCTTGGCCAACAAGTGCAGTTTTTCACGTTCTGGCATAGGGGTGCGCCCTTCACCACGTGTAAGGATGATGGTCTGGCAACGCTCCGGGATGGTGAACTGTGAACGGAGTTCGGCAGCAGCAGCGAGGAAAGAGGATATGCCTGGAGTGATGTGGTAGTGCATTTTGTTGGCATCGAAAAAGGCCATCTGCTCCTGAATGGCGCCAAAGATGCAAGGATCGCCAGTATGCAGCCGGACAATGAAGTGCCCTTTATCGTAATGCTCCTTCATCAAAGCACACTGTTCTTCCAGGTTCATGTCAGCAGAAGAACGTACCACAGCACCCGGCTTGTGGCATTCTGTAAGCGCTTTGGGCACCAACGAACCGGCATAAAGAATCAGGTCGGCACGCTCCAGCATCTGACGCCCTCGCACGGAAATCAAGTCAGGATTACCGGGACCGGCACCGACAATCTCAACATGTCCTTCACGCAGGAATCTGTAACTAATGGCAACAGCTACGGTGAAGTCCTTGCCCTTGACCTTGGGAAGAATCAGTTTTCCATTGTCTGAACCAAGGATGGCGGCAGCTTCGCAGACACTGGGCGTACCCACATGCCTTGCCACCGTTTCACTGGGCGTGGGCACGCTCACCATGGCGAGTTCTCCTGCAGCGAAAAGCTTGAGTTCCAGCCCATCGAGACTCTCTTGAAGTTTCCTGATGACGGGTTCGTCAGCCTTGATGTCAATGGTACAGACTCGCCGAATGCATCCGCTCCAAAGACCGATGTTGTGCTCACCCAGCAATTGCTGTATATCCTCGCAACTCTCTATAGGGGCCTGATGAGCCAAGCCTATGCCTAAGTCTAAGACCTGAGGTGTATAGGCGACAACGGGTATGGCATCGGGCAGACTATAGATAAAGGGAGAGACGATGACAGCCACGGAGAAGTTGCCTGTCAGGATGTCGTCAACAGACTGCACAACGGTGACGTGCGGCGGACAGGTACGCTCCAGATAGTCTGTCCCCTCATCGCGGACGTCAAGCAAGAGTGCTGTCGGCTCTCTGCTGACAAACTTTCCTATCAGCGCGTTCGGGTCGCCCGTCCAGCGTGTTGCCCATCCGTATTCCCCGCCCAGCGTGTCAAGAGCCCACAGCCCCGCATTGTCGCTTTGCGTAGTGATGACAGGCTCCACGCCTAAAACTGCAGCAATCTGTCTGGTCAACTCGTTTGCCCCGCCTACATGGCCGGAGAGTACAGAGATGACATGACTGCCGAATGTGTCGACACAGACCACGGCTGGGTCTGTGTATTTATCCTCTATGTAGGGGGCAATGGTGCGAACACAAATGCCCATGGCACCAACGAACACGAAGGCATCGCAGTCGGCCCAATGCTTCCCTGCTTCTGAGCGCTCCATGAGTTGTGCATCCAGTGCTTGCCGGATGAGGCTGGCCACACGTCTGCCCGCCTCGCTAATCTGTATGACGGCTATCTTTTTCTGCATTTCAGTATTTCTATGGGGTGATGGTCGTTGAGGATGATTCTGGTGGGGGCTTCTAAAATGAGTCCGAGGTCCCGGCAGGCCTCGTCCCAGAGCTGGTGACTATCGGTGACCACCTTGGGAGCCTTGACGCTGTTCATTACCATGCAGCCATCGTCGGCCAGCACCGTCGCCACCTTTGCCATGACCTCCTTCAGCCGCCCCCCATGCCCACCGATAAAGACGGCATCGGGACGGGGCAGGTGCCCCACGTCTGTCTCGAGGAAATCACCCATGTGGACGCTGATGCCGGGAGCACCAAACCTGCGGGCATTCTCCAGAATAATAGGCTCACACTCCGACCGGATTTCGAACGACTCGACGCGCAGATGTGGGAACTGAAGCCGGGCTTCTATGGAAATGCTGCCCGTACAGAAACCTATATCCCAAAGCACCTGCCTGCGAGGCAATTCCAAGGCTTGCAGCGCCAACAGGCGGATGGGCATCTTGGTCAGCATCTTTTCACGGCCGTCAAGGAGCATGAAGCCGACATCGGGAATCCCAAACGGCCGCACACGTTCGGCAGTCTTTTGCAGGATGATACAGTTAGGCTGACCGTAGACGGCATGCTCGTCATAGCAGCTCACACGTTCCTTGTCCTCATTGCCCAGATGCTCCCCGACCGTCATCTGGTAATTGTCATAGCCATATTCCACCATTCGCTGATAAATAGCATGCGGTGTCTTCGTCCTGTCTGTCAGGCACCCTATCATCACTTCGCCGCGAATCAGCGACTCATCCAATTTTTCCCAGCCGCGGCCCGTCAGCGACACCACATGCATGTCGTGGTAGGGCACGCACATCCTGTGCGCCAGCATCTGCAACGAGTTCAGTGATGGGAACACCCTCATCCTTACACCCCTGCACTCACGCCGTATGGTGTTGGCAAAACCATAGAACAGAGGGTCGCCAGATGCAAAAACGATGACGTGGTCATAGTGCTCATACAGCTTGAACACGCCAGCCAATGGCACCGTAACGTCTATCCACACCACATTCTCAGGCAGCCACTGCCGCACTATCTCATGATGCCGCCTGCCGCCAGAGAACACACGGCCACCCCTGATGATTTCCATCACCTGCGGGGGCAACCACTGCCTTCGGCTGTCGCTAATCCCTATGACATCACACATCTTCATAAGTCACGACCGGGTTTAAGCTGGGCGGCATCATCGAAAGTGAGAATGGCATTACACAGAGTGGCGGCGAGGTTAGAGCCTCCCTTGCGGCCCTCAACAATGATTTTGGGAATTTCACTGAAGGGCTTCACCATATGCTTCGACTCCTTCACGTGGACAAACCCCACAGGCGCTGCTATGATGCCTGCGGGACGGGCCTTGCCCTTGCGAATCAGGCTGCAGAGCTCCATCAGGGCCGTAGGCGCATTGCCAAACACAAAGAGCGCATCAGGATGTTCCTCTACAGCTAAGCGAATGCCCGCTTGAGTACGGGTAATAGCTTGAGACGCTGCCATCTCTGCCACACGCCCGTCACCGAGATAGCATTTTGCCTCGACACCCAAGCGCAGCAGTGCACCCTTGCGGATGCCACTGACGACCATGGTGACATCAGTGACGATGGTGGTCAGCGTGCCATCCTTCACCTTATTATATAGTGTCTCCACGGCATTCCCGTCCGTACGCAGCAACTGCTCCATTTCGAAATCCGCAGTGGTGTGGATGGCATGCAGCAGTGCCCATTTGTGCCCTAAGGGGTAGTCATGGCGACTCAATTCACCCTCAATGGTGCGAAAGGACTCCATCATGATTTGCTGACCCGTCCCGACGCCCTCCTGCTGCGCCTCACGACGATATCCGCGAGGGGTTATCATCTTGCCGTCAAAGACATAGGACTGGGAATTACCGATAATCACAACTGTGAACATGTCTACATCCTCAGGATTGAACGTTCCTAAAGTGCAGACTTTCACCTCCTGCCCCTCGCGGCCAGCTTGGCGCACACAGCCCACGGGAGTCTCCGGCGAGCGGTGCTGCAGGAAGATATCCTGCAGGCGATAGAGCTGCCAGTAGCGGCCGTGCGACTTGGGATTATAGACGGCAGTGACGAAATCGCCCACAGCAGCAGCCTGCACGCGCCGCTCTATCGTTTCCCATGGAGTCATGAGGTCAGAGAGGGATATGATGCACAGGTCGTGACCAATAGGAGCACCCAGCAGAGAGGCAGCCTTTTGGAAAGCAGAGATGCCCGGCAGACAGACTATCGCAATGCCGTCAGCCCTACGCTCCGACTGCATTTCATAGATGAGCGGTGCCATGCCGTAGATGCCCGCATCGCCAGAACTGACCACCACCACAGTCTTGCCCTGCCCCGCCAACCGGAAAGCCAGCTCGGCACGTTCGCGCTCCCGTCTCATGCCAGTGTCTATGCACTCACACCCCTCCCTCACATACGGCTCTACAAACTGAAGATAATACTTATATCCCACGACAGCATCCGCCTGCCCCACTGCTTCCAGCACGGCGGGAGTGATGTCTTCCCTGCTGCCCGGTCCGATGCCTGCCACGATAATCTTTCCCATGTCACCTACTGATTTTTTCCTTATGGCCCACAAAGTTACAACTTAATTCCGAAATATCAGCAGCATCACTGCTTAAACTTCACTTTCAAGCCAAAAACCAACATGCGACCAGGGCTGTAGAGGGCATACTTGCGAGAAGATGAGTCAATGCGGCAGTCCACACGGTCGAAGATATTGTCTATGCCAATGCTTGGCTGCAGGAACACCCGTTTCAGGCCATCGAAACTATGTGTGGTATACAGATTCCAAATGCCATAGCCCGGTGCAGGCTCATAGGCAGGATAATAGGTCTTTGACTGCATGCGTCCATTTAGGTTGACATTCAGGGCATAGCGTCCCCAGACATGATGATAGTTTGCCGCCACGGTGGCAGCATGGCGTATGCTGCGCTCCAACACCGTCCATTCGCCCCCGCTCTGACTGCGAGCATAGGTGTAGACATAGTTGGCTGACAGGTTGAAGCCATGAAACAAGTTGGTAGAGACGTTCACCTGCATGCCCTTAACATCGCCCTTGTCACTATTCTGGTAGAGTGCGTAGCGTTCCAGTTTGGCAGCCTGCTCGTCTGTCATTTCTGGGAACTCACCGCGCAACATAGCGAGGGAGGCCCCATCCACCTCTACATTCTGCTTCACCACCATATCGTTGATACGATTCAGATAGCCCGTCACACAAACTGCCAGCAACTGCGTACGATATTCTGCATTCAAAGCCACATAGTGGCTTTTTTCTGGCGACAGGTTCTGATTACCAAAGCTGATTTGTGCCTTACCTCGGTTCACGGCAAAATAGTGATAGTAAAGCTCGTCAAGACCTGGAGCACGGAAACCGGCAGAGTAAGTGGCACGCAAGCGGAAATTGCCAGGTGCATACATCAGGGTAACCTTTGGGGTCAAGTGCTGTTTGAAGGTCTCATGGTGAGTGAGGCGCAAGCCCATTGTGGCTGTAAAATCCTTCATGAGCCTCATCTCATGTTGGGCATATGCAGCGAGGGTGTAAACATGCTGGTCGATGTTGCCCGAAGTAGCCATCAGATTGTCTTGATGCCAGTCGGCCCCTATGATAGTTGTCGAGTGAGCAGTCAGTCCAAGAATGGCTTTTAGTTCACCTTCCATCCAACGTTGCTTTTTCGATTGCACATAGTCGCCAATCTGGTTAGTCTTCGTCTCAACGTCGTACTCCTTGCCATAGCGGAAACGGTCTACGGTGAAGTCTGCCTGTAGAGAATTACGGTTGGTGAACTTATAAATGCCACCAATATTCCAGCGCAATCCCTTGTAGCGCATCTCGTAGTCAGTACCACCAGTTACATCCTGCCGAGTATCTGGACGATCTGTTATCTTGTACGAATAATCAAGACCTGCATTCAATGCCAAATGAAGGTTGGGGGCATAGGTAAACTTTTGTCCAACCAAATTGGAACGATAGCCCGTATAGAGTGGTGCTATGGTCTGTTGTGTCTCCGTATCTGAGCCTTTCACATATTCTAAATCTGTTGTTTGGTAGCTGTCGGCGCGATCGTGTGTAAAAGTGGTATAACTGCCAAAGCCATCCTTAAAAATATCAAGGCTGACTGCCTCTGTCAGTTGTCCATGCCCAGACACACGGGTGTCACTGGTGACACTGACGAGTTGTTGAGTAGGCTGGTCAGTAATTATATTGATGACCCCTGCTATGGCATCACTTCCATAGAGCGAAGATGCTGCTCCGTCAAGAATCTCAATACGCTTCACTCGCGACATGTTGATTCGATTCAGGTCCACATTATTGGAGATATCGCCCGAGAGCTTTTGTCCATTAATGAGAATAAGGATATATTTGTTGCCCAATCCATTCAAGCGAAGAAAACTACCCATCGAATTGGGAGCCATCGACACCTGCGGCATCATACGCAGCAAAGCTCCATCAAAAGTGCTGATGCCCTGCTCGCTGATTTCCTGCTGAGAGAGTACATGGACAGGAGTGGCTGTAGACTTTAAACGCTGGTGATGACCAGAGCCAGTGACCACCACAGGATTTAGGTTATACGTGCGACTTGTCATCGAGGAGTCGCGACGTTCCATCTTGTGTATTTGGCCGAAAGTGGCACTCCCCACGAGGAGTGCCACTAACAATAGTGTTTTTCTTTTAGGCATGATAATTGATAATAAAATTGTTATTCTTCAGGGTACATGCTATGGTAAGCATCCTCCAAGAATTCAGCATTTTTGGTGTGATTGATCCAAACGTTCAGCACACCAGAAAGTTCCAACAAGCCTTGCGGGTGTTTTCCTACTACAGGAACTGTTGCAGTATAGCCTTTGTGGTTAAAGAATTCAAACCAGCTGTTGTCCTCACTTTCTGGGTCATCGGCGTCCCAATACTCTGCTTCATCCTGTCCTTCCAAAGCACCACCAGCCATATCGTTGTGAGCATGGTCACCAGCAACGGACATCAGAGCATGGAGGGAAATCTTACCACTATTGATGCCCTTATCCTGCATACGGTCCATAACATCCTGCTTGTAGTTGCCACTCATGTCAACAGTGCCAACAAAGTAGTTTGGATTGATTTGCTGTAAAGCATCCTCCAACTGTTCATAACGGATGTTTGCCTTAAAGGTATCATAGGTGTCAGGATTGCCGTGACCCATGAAAGCAACCACTCCCTGCTGCGCCTCAGAAGCGTAGAGTGCATTCAGCTGTCTGGCAACCTCTGGCACATCTGTATCGGGATCGTTCAGCAAGGGCATACCCAGAAAGATAGCCTCATCATCAGCCAACTTTGCCAAATAAGCATCGTCCAGATGAGCACTGGCCAAATAACCGTTATTCATAAACTTCTTCACACTGGCCACCACAGCTGCAAACTCCTCACCAGGAATAACCTGCAACGATTGTACGTAAATCTTGCTATACTTGGCAGCACCAATGGCGTGTAACAGATAGCGGGGTTCGTAGTAGTCGCGCTTGACGATGTTTCCGTTGTCATCCACGTTCTCACCAACGCTGGCGCGGTTGATGCAGATGTCGCTAGAGAAGCTCACATACACGTCGGCATTGGGAAATGCCTGCTCATAGGCTGTCTTGGTCTTGTCAAAAGCCTGAAAAGCATTGTTCCATGTAGAACCGAAAGCTACCAGCAGAACGGCAACATCCTTCTTTGACTGGGCCTTCTGTCTGGCCACCATTTGGTCGTTAACCGTGTACTCAGATACGATATTCTCTATCGTCTCTGTTTTGTTGTCGTCATCACTACATGCAGTGAACACAGGGACTACAAAGGCTAATGCCATCGTAGCCAGAAAAAAAGACTTAATCTTCTTCATTGTTAATCTTTAGTTTTGTTGATAAATTATGTTGTTTAACTCGCTTTCCTTGGTTAAACTGGATGCTGAAAGTGGCATATAGCGTAGTACCTGACGTATTGTTACCCAGATGATAAGGGTGCATGGTACGGTCTACGTAATTAAATATGTTGTCAACTCCCAGTTCAAGTCGATATGCCAGCATTCTGTCAGGCTTGCCAAAATCGTGCGTGGTATTCAGACGCCAAATCTGAAAGGCTTTCCCGTTGCCGTTATTCTGATAATAGCGGGTGCTACTGCCACGGGTCGAGAGGCTGACGCCCAAGACATAATTGGAAAAGAACGAATGGTTATACATAGCCGAAGCGCTCCACTTGTGATGTGCCGTACCATCTATAGTGACAGTTGTCATACGGTCTTTGTGTTCGTCGTACAAATGGGCTTTGGTGTCCAGATAACTATATGCTACGTTGAGCGTAAACCCCTTCACTACCTTGTATGAAAGCGTTGCATCCAGACCACAGGTGCGTGCATCATCCATATTTTTATACATGCGTGCCTGTACATTACTACTACCATCGCCCAGATAAGCCGTAGTAATGCCCGCAGGTATCTCACCCACAGGCACATTCACCAAGGCAATCATATTATCGAGTCTGTTCTTATAACCAGTAACTGAAAGCGTCAGTCTGTGCCCACGATACTCTGCATTGACAGAGTAATAGTTGCTGGTCTGTGGATTCAGGTTGGTGTTACCGATGTTGAAAAACGTACTGCTGCCCATCACATGCAGATAACGATAATGAAGCTCTTTAACGGTAGGCGTTTTGAAGCCTTGACTCCACCCCACCCTGAATCGGAAATCACCTGTCGACAACATGGCATTCACCTTGGGAGTCAGTCGGAGTCCAAAGTTGTGATTGTCCACCAGACGCAGTCCAGCAGTCAGATTCAGCCATTTCAACATATTCCACTCATCCTGCACATAGAGGGCCACAGTCTGGTCGTTAGCAGTTCCTGTCTCTGTGCGGTCTGGGGCTTTCAGATAATCGTAACGATATTCTATTCCTGCATTCAGCGTATTTTCATAAGGTAGGTAGAAGATACCCTTCAACTGCCCCATCACACGCTGCTGATCACTCTGCAACTTGCTCTGTCCTGACTTCATCAGCACAGAATACCACTCTCCGTTCAGATCGCCATAATCTTCACCCTTCAAATACATATATTCATAGGTGCCTACCGTATAGTCATAATAATAGGCATGCTTATTCCAATCAACATCCATTGAGAGGTAGTTTCTCCGTTTCCCATCTGACGCCTCTCCCAAATACCACTTACCACCTGTTGATGCCGAAGCATTGTTGTAGCGCAGGTCGTAGGTGTAAACATCACAACTGGGATGGGTGCCATTACGCGGACGGCAGATATTTTTCCTGTAGTAGGAGCCTTCAGCATACAATTCCAAACGTTCTATTGGCTTGTAGGTCATCCGTTCTGCCACTTGCCAATTTTTGAATTTGTTGACTGTTTTGTTTTTGCTGTCAGTCAACACCATCGCCTCGGCATATTCTTCTGCAGTGTTCTGCCAGCCGTCATTACGCTGCATCTGAAAATTGGTCTGTGAAGAAAACTTGCCAAAGGTGAATGTCAAGCCGTTGTGCTGACGCAGGTCATTGTGTGAACCGTAGCGAGTACTATTGTCAACAAAAATGCCTTTCTCTGTATGCTTCTTAGTGATAATATTGATGACACCAGCCATCGCATCGCTACCGTAAAGTGCACTCTGTGCCCCCTTTACGATTTCTATTTTCTCAACGTTGTGCGGATCTATAAGACCAAGGTCATTCTCACCGCCCACATCGCCGTGGATGCGCTTTCCATCAATGAGTATTAAAATATAACTATTGCCGAGACCATTCAGTTGCATCTGTGAACCCATATCACCTTCATTGAAAGCAAATGAAGCAGTGAGACCAGAGAGAATATCCTCCAGACTCTTGCCACCATACTGCCGAAGCATCCTATTGTTGATAACCTCTGTCTGTACGGGTGCATCTTTCAGCAGGTGCTGAGTACCAGTACCTGTAACTACCACTTCCTGTAAACTGTCAGCGCGCCAGATGTCAGTCTGCGCACTTGCGCTAACAGCCAACAGCCAAAGGCCAAAGGCCAATTTCTGTCTTCGTTTCATCTTACAAGTTTTGCATTCCGCTACCGCATCTTCCTGTACGGCGCGTACTTCATTTTGTTTCAGGCAGGTCTTCTGGCTTTCCCCAGACTGCTATACCTTCCCGAATCTGTGTTCAGTGGCGTTATACTAACAGTCTTTTCCAAGGGGGATTACAGCTGCAGGAACAGCTCCGGACTCACACCGGATTCCCTTACATCATGGCGGCTTCAGCCACCAGATTGCCTTTTCGGCTGCAAAGGTACAAAATAATTATGAGTTATGAGTTATAAATTATGAATTATTTTTGTACCTTTGCAGCCGTGAAAACGCAATTTCTCATAGCAGCCCCCATGAGCGGCTCTGGCAAGACGACGGTTGCCAGAGGGCTGATGGCTCTTTTCACAGAGAAAGGTTACAAGGTGCAGCCTTTCAAGTGCGGTCCTGACTATATTGACACGAAATTCCACGAGATGGTGTGCGGTAGGCCCAGCATCAATCTCGACACATTTATGGCATCAAAGGAACATGTGCGAGAATTGTTCACCCAATATGGTGCTGATGCCGATGTCTGCATAGTGGAGGGCATGATGGGTTTATTCGACGGATACGACCGTGACAAGGGGAGCTCCTATGACATAGCTCAGACGCTGGGGTTGCCCGTAGTCTTGGTGGTCGATGCGCGTTCTGCTGCCTATTCTCTGTCAGCACTTCTACATGGTTTCCTCCATTTCCGCAAGGATGTGCATATTGCTGGTGTCATATATAATAAGGTGGGCTCTGTGCGGCATTACGAGATGTTGCAACAGGTCTGCGCTGACCTGCAGTTAGACTGTCTGGGCTGTCTGCCGAGGCAGGCTTTTCTGGAACAGGGCTCCCGCTATTTGGGCTTGGACTTCTCTGAGACTCCATCGTGTGCGGAGCTGGTCAGGCTGATGGAGGATGCCATTGACTGGCGGAAGCTGGCGCGGCTCTCGCAGCCTCTGCTCATAACTCATAACTCAAAACTCATAACTCACGGCTCCGTTTTAATTGCCAGAAATTCGGAAGCGTTCTCCTTTGTATATCAAGAGGTCATTGACAGCTTTAGGGTGGTTCGCTTTTTCGACCCCGAGAGGGAGGTGCCTGACTTTAGCGGCATAGACCTGCTGTATCTGCCGGGCGGTTACCCAGAGAAGCACTTGGAGGCGCTGACCGGCAATGAGGCATGCAGACGGGCCATCAGGCGCTTCGCCGAAGGGGGCGGATGCATATGGGCTGAGTGCGGCGGCATGATGTATCTCTGCGACAGGATCGTGGCCGATGGCGGCGACTATGCGATGTGCGGGGTGCTGCCCTACACCATCTCTGCCCGCCAAGCCGACAGGAAGCTGTCGTTAGGCTATCGCTACTTCACGCTTGACGGCAGGGAGTATCGCGGGCATGAGTTCCACTACACGCAGTTTCTGGGCAGGGCACCCAAGTCGGCCACGCAGGTCTACAATGCCGTGGGGAGGCCTGTGGACACTGCTGTCTTGAAATATAAGAACGTATTGGCAAGCTACGCACACCTCTATGCGGGCTTTGCACTGAATGGGAAATGAGAAACGAGAGACTGCACCCACTGATGCTGGCCGGTACGGGCAGCGACGTCGGCAAAAGCGTGCTGGCTACGGCGCTGTGCCGGATATTCAGGCAGGACGGGTACCATCCGGCTCCCTTCAAGGCGCAGAACATGGCGCTCAACTCCTATGCCACGCCGGAGGGTCTGGAGATGGGGCGCGCACAGGCGGTGCAGGCTGAGGCTGCGGGCGTGCCCTGCCACGCGGACATGAACCCCCTGCTGCTGAAGCCGCAGACGGACCACACGGCACAGGTAGTGCTGAACGGCAGGCCCATAGGCAACAGAAATGCCTACGACTATTGGCGGAGGGGCTCGTCGGACATTGACTTCCGCAAGGAGGTCTGCAATGCCTTCGACCGTCTGTCGGCCCGCTACAACCCCATCGTGATGGAGGGGGCGGGCAGCGTGGCCGAGCTGAACCTGCGCGACACCGACCTGGTCAACCTGCCCATGGCCCGCCATGCTAAGGCTGACGTCATTCTGGTGGGCGACATTGACCGCGGCGGGGTGTTCGCCTCCGTCTATGGCAGCATAGCACTGCAAACGCCAGAGGACCGCCAGCTCATCAGGGGCATCATCGTCAACAAGTTCCGGGGCGACATCAGGCTGTTTGAGGATGGACGCCGCATGCTGGAGGAGATATGCGGGGTGCCCGTATTGGGCGTGGTGCCCTATTTCACCGACATACACATAGAGGAGGAGGACAGTGTGGCGCTGGCTGCCAAGAACTCAAAACTCATAACTCAAAACTCAAAACTCAATATCGCCGTCGTCATGCTGCGCCACATCTCCAACTACACCGACTTCGATGCACTGGAGCAGGACCCGCGGCTACATCTTTTTTACACAAACAACACTGACGAACTGCTGAAAAGCGATATCATCATACTGCCCGGCACAAAGTCAACACTCAGCGACCTTTATGAACTGCGCCGCAACGGCTGTGCACAGGCCATCGTCAGGGCACGCCGCCGTGGCAGCAGCGTGCTGGGCATTTGCGGCGGCTACCAGATGATGGGAGTGGAGGTCTGCGACCCGGACCACGTGGAAGGTGACATAGAGCGGCTGCCTGGACTGGGACTGCTGCCCGTCACAACAACCATGAGTGGGGAGAAACGCACACAGCAGGTGGGGTGTGAGTTTGGCAAAGGCTACGAGATTCACATGGGGGAGACGCGGCCTTTCGGCAATGCGCAGCCACAGCCGCTGGTGCATCTGGAGGACGGACGGGAAGACGGCTATATGGTTGACCGTAAATGCATGGGGACCTACCTGCACGGCATCCTCGACAACGCATCTTTTGTGGACTATCTGCTCCACCCCTATGCTGAAAAACTGTCAGAAGCCGACAGGCCTTTCGACTATCAGGCCTTTAAGGAACAGCAGTATGACCTGCTGGCTGACCACGTGCGCAAGCATGTGGACATGGGGAAAATCTATCAAATACTGACGGGCCATGATTGAAGGACACGGCGACAACATCTATCAATATGGCCCGCTGCGCTGCAACTTCAGCAGCAACATTTCGCCACTGATTGACACCAGACTGCTGCGTGGCTATCTGGCCACCCGCCTGTCGGCCATCGACCATTACCCCGAACCGTCGGCCCGCTCATTAGAGGTGCTCATTGCAAGACAGCATGACATCGAGCCCGGCGAGGTGATGGTCACCAGCGGTGCTACCGATGCCATCTACCTGATAGCTCAGACGCTGCGCAACGAGCACACCTTTGCCGTGAAACACCCTACATTCAGCGAATATGCCGATGCATGCCGCATGTTTGGCTATGAGGAGACTCCTGAAGGTGGCGCGGTGCGCTGGCTCTGCAATCCCAACAATCCCACTGGCGAGGTGCAGTGCACTGACACCCTCAAAACGCTATCGCACCGACACCGCTGGCTCGTGGTCGACCAGTCGTACGAGGACTATACGACGGAGCGGCTGCTGACAGCACAGCAGGCCATCCGAATGCAGAACGTCATCGTCATCCATTCCATGACCAAGCGCTTTGCCATTCCGGGCCTGCGCTTGGGCTACGTCACTGCCCCGGCTGCCGTCATCAGTCGGCTGCGTGCCAACCACCGTCCATGGGCCGTCAACGCCTTGGCTATAGAAGCGGGTCTGTGGCTGATGAGGCACGAGACGCATGACTATCGGAAGCGCATGAAGTTAATGCTTATCGAAACATATTTCTTGGCTGAGAGGTTGCGCAGCATTGTCGGCATCCGCGTCCGGCCCACCAGCACTAACTTTATGCTGTGTTCTATCCAGCAGACTTCAGCAGCGGAACTGAAGGAGCATCTGCTGGCCAGTCATAGATTCCTCATTCGCGATGCTTCCAACTTCGAGGGGCTTTCTGCCAGCCATTTCCGCATTGCCACACAGCTGCCGAAATACAATCAGGAGCTGGTGGAGGCCATTAGGGAATACACTCAAAGTAAAAAGCCATGATGCCAGACTGGATATTTGCCGTAGGGCCCCTGTTGACGGGATGGACGCTCGACCTGCTGCTGGGCGACCCGTCGTGGCTGCCTCATCCTGTGGTAGGCTTCGGACGGGCGATAGCCTTTGGCGAGCACCGGCTCAACAAGGGCAGCCATCGCAAGCTGAAGGGGGCACTGATGGCCGTCCTGCTCATCGCTCTGGTCTATATGGTCACTTGGGTCGTTTGCCGCCCCCTCACTGCCTGTCTCTCGCTGCTTAACGCTATTTTCATTTTCTATTGCTTAGCAGGGACTACGCTTGTCCGCGAAGTGCGCGAGGTGTTCAAAGCCGTAGACCGCTCCTTGGAGGAGGGTCGCCGACAGGTAGCCCGCATCGTGGGCCGCGACACCTCGCAACTGACGGCACAGGAAATACGTACGGCAGCACTGGAGACGTTGGCCGAAAACCTGAGCGACGGAGTGATAGCTCCCTTGTTCTGGCTGGCCATAGGCGGTGTGCCGGCCATGATGGCATACAAGATGGTGAACACGCTCGACTCGATGATTGGCTATCGCACAGATCGCTATCGGGACTTTGGTTGCTGGGCTGCCCGCATAGACGATGTGGCCAACTACATCCCAGCCCGTCTGACGGCACTGCTGATGGCGGCAGCAAGCTGCTCGCTCCCCGCACTCCGCTTTTCACTCAAATACGGACGCTGCCATGCCTCGCCCAACAGTGGCTACCCTGAGGCTGCTCTGGCTGGCATCTTGAATTGCCGATTCGGAGGTCCTCACTACTATTTTGGCGAACTGTTCGACAAGCCCTACATCGGCGAGAACGAAAGGCTGCTGACAACTCAGGACATGCAGAAAGCCGTACGCACCAACCGAACCGCAGAGGTCTTGGCTATACTCCTGCTCATCATCATTTACTGCACGATATGAAGAAAATAATACTAATAACTGGCGGAGCCCGTTCTGGCAAAAGCCAATATGCAGAACAACTGGCCTGCTCGCTAAGCCCTCACCCCGTCTATGTGGCTACTGCCCACGTGTGGGACGAGGAATTCAGACAGCGCGTCAAGCGACACCAGCAACGACGTGGTCCTGAATGGACTAACATTGAGGAGGAAAAGCTGCTCAGCCGCCACGACTTGACGGGGCGTGTAGCCGTCATCGACTGCATTACGCTCTGGTGCACCAACTTCTTCTTCGAATTGCAAGATACAGATGCAGCCCTGAATGCACTTAAGACTGAGTTCGACCGCTTTACGGCACACGATGCCACCTACATCTTTGTGACCAACGAGATTGGCATGGGGGGCGTGAGCGACAATGACATTCAACGCAAGTTTACTGATTTGCAAGGCTGGATGAACCAATACGTGGCTGCTCATGCCGACGATGTCGTGCTCATGGTGAGTGGAATTGCGGTAAAGATAAAAAAAATGAAAAAGGAAGATTTGTAACACGATGCGAACATTCAAGATAGAAAAGCCTGACGAAGCACTGCGCCCTGCCATCCAAGAGAAAATAGACAATCTGAACAAGCCCAAGGGCTCATTAGGGCAGCTGGAAGAACTGGCCATGCAGGTGTGTCTGATACAACAGACGCTCACCCCCTCACTGTCCGTCCCCTGCCACCTGTTATTAGGCGGCGACCACGGCATTGAACGTGAGGGAGTCAGCGTGTCGCCTCGCGAGGTGACCTGGCAGCAAATGATTAACTTCACCCATGGCGGAGGAGGCGTCAACATGTTCTGCCGACAACATGGCTTTCGGTTGCGCATTGTGGATGTAGGCGTAGACCACGACCTCACAGCTGTCTCTGGCATCATCGACAGAAAGATAGCCCGAGGCACCAAAGACTTCCTCTACGAGCCTGCCATGTCGGAGGATGAGTTCGACAAAGCCATTGAGGTGGGGACATCTTTGGCCGATGACTGCATAGCCGAAGGCTGTCGTGTGCTCTGCATTGGCGAAATGGGCATTGGCAACACCTCACCATCAAGCATCTGGATGAGCATCTTCTGCGACATTCCTCTTGACGAGTGCATTGGTGCCGGGGCAGGGCTTGATACGCCAGGCATCCACCATAAGCTGAAAGTGCTGGCACAGGCTGTGCAGAATCTGGAGCATCAAGGAAAACTACATCATTGTAGCCTGCAACCCAATCAGGAATCAGTCTCCTTGATACTCCGCTATTTCGGCGGCTTTGAGATGATTGCCGCCATCGGGGCCATGCTGCGCGCTGCAGAGCAACACCTTGTGGTCATGATAGACGGATTCATCATGACGGCATGTGCCTTGGCAGCTTGCAAGCTCTATCCTGAGGCAATGGACTATATGGTGTTCGGACACTGTGGCGATGAGAGCGGCCACCGCCGAATGCTCAATGCCATGGGAGCCCGCCCGCTGCTCTCCTTGGGGCTGCGCTTAGGCGAGGGCACCGGAGCCCTCTGTGCCTTCCCTATCCTCGACTCTGCCGTAAGAATGATAAACGAAATGAACAACTTCAACAATGCCCGTATCACAAAGTACTTCTAATGAAATGATGCATTATGAATCCATAAAATGGTACGACCGTCTCTGGGCGGCATGCATTTTCTTCACCCGTCTACCTTTCTGGCACATCCACCAACCACGTCAGGAAGCCTATCAGTGCGTAGTGGAGTTCTGGCCGCTGACGGGCTGGCTGACAGCTGGCGTCATGGCTGGAACACTTTATGGTGCGTCAATGGTTTTCCCCTATGAAATAGCAGTCGTCTTAGCCATCATCAGCCGACTACTGCTCACAGGTGCATTGCATGAAGACGGACTGGCCGACTTTTCCGATGGCTTTGGCGGTGGTGGCAGCAATCGTCAGCGCATACTCGACATCATGAAAGACTCACACATTGGCACCTATGGCGTGCTGGCCCTCATTGTCTACATGCTGTTGCTATTCTTCGCCCTCCATTCCTTGCCACCACAGACTGCAGCCCTGACCATCCTTGCCGCCGACCCCTATGCCAAGATGGCCAGCGCACAGGTCATACAGATGATGCCCTATGCCCGCACAGCCCAGACGGCCAAAAACAAGACCGTCTATCGCAAATACCCTTTGAAAGCAGGCATTGGAGTGGCTATGCAAGGACTACTCCCCATAGGTCTCTACCTTTGGTGGATGCAGGGTATCATCAGCTGGAGCACCCTCATCTTTCTGCCTTGCGTAACTACATCTTTCCTTTACATTCTCATTTGGCGACGGCTCAAGGGTTACACAGGAGACTGCTGCGGAGCTCTCTGTCTGCTCACAGAACTCACCGTCTACCTCGTCGTATCCTACCACTTTGCATGAATCGAAGCGCTCGCAGACTTAGAAGGGATAGCCAATGGCGAAGTGGAGGGTGTGGCTGTCCTTAAACGAGGGCATGTTGTAGAAGCCTGACTTTCCTGTGTCGTAGGGTGCATGAAGACCTACGCCCCAGTCTACACGGAGAATCAGGAAATCAAGGTCGTAGCGCAAGCCAAGGCCTGTACCGACACCGAGGTCGCGGAAGAAGTTTTTGGCTCTGAGCTTGGTGTCGCGGAACAATTCATTATACTCCTCGTCACCATATTTTTCAGAGGTATTCCACACGTTGCCCGCATCAAGAAAGACGGCGGCATGCAGGTTGCCCCAGATGCGGGTGCGGTATTCGAGGTTAGCCACAAACTTGACATCACCGTTTTGAAGCAGATAGGAGTAGGCACGGTCAGTGACACCAGAGAAGCGGCCAGGGCCAAGGCCACGCACAGAGAATGCACGGATACTGTTGGCACCACCCACATAGAACATTTCTGAGTTGGGCAGCCAGTCGCTATTGCCGTAATAGAAAATGTAACCTGCATTGAGGTGTCCCACCAAGCGGGTGTCCTCGCCCAGCGTCCACGTCTTAGTGAAGTCGGTCTCCAGCTTAACGAACTGAGAATAGGGGTTCTTAAACATCTGCTTGTCCTTGTCGTTCCACTTTTTACCCGTAGCCACATCATATAGTGCCACCAGATTGCCCGACTCGGCGATGGAAGTCTCCCAACGGATGGGATGGCGCAAGTCAGAGGGACTGACATAGGTGTAGGTGTAGCGCATTTCGGGAATGAAGTAGTCTTGCATGCTAACGGCCAGATAGGGATTTTTCTCCACTACGTCTTCAAACTCCTGTGTGTGACTGTTCATGAACTGATACTTCACAGCAAGTGGTGAAAATTCGTGGCGACTCTGTGCTGATGGCTGCCAACGATAGGTCCACTCGCCTGAGACGACATGCATCTTGTAGTAGCCGGGACGGAAGATGATGTTGGTAGACCCTTTAGCCAGCGTAGTGGGCGTGGTATAGAAGCGGCGTCGAATGACTCGGCCGTTCTTGTCACGCCGCACACGGTTGCCACCGAAGAAGGGGGCTATGATGCGTGGAAACTCCACCGAGGCATCGGCACCGTACTCATAGTTATTCATGCTGGAGCCGCTATGAGTACTCCACTCGTATGAGCCATGCAAGTTGATGTCAATTTTTTCTCCGCCACGGAATGCATTGCGGCGCGTCAGACCCATCTTCAATTCGGGACCCATGCGGCCGATCGTGCGCGCATTAAAGTTGGTCTCGACATAAAAGTCCCACGGTTTGTCGAAAGTACAATTGATGGTCAAGTCGAGCGTGTCGCACTCGGCGGTAGTATCACGTGGGGCAAAAGCGAACTCTGTGGAAGAAAAAAGTCCCATGGCATTGATCTTGCTCATCGACTCCATGTGCTTCTCGTAGGTGTACAACTCACGGGGGCGGAGTTTCAAGTCAGCCAATACTACACGAGGGCGCACGGGAGGTTTCTTGCCAGCATAGCGGAAAGTGAAGAAGCGGCCACGGAACGAGTCGGTGAGTTCCTCACGGATAGTCTTGCGCATATTGACGTTGACACGTCCGATGTACCATTCATGGACAGCCTTGGGGTCTATGCCCTGAGCCAATTGGAAGCGCAGTTGTACGTTGCCGTCCACTGCGAAGGTATCGGCCAAGTAAGAAGCATAGCCAGGCTGGTAATAATAATATCCACTGCTGCGCAAGAGGGAACTGATGCGCTGGCGTTCGGCTTCCAGACACGATACATCGAAAGCATCGCCAGAATGGATGTGTGCATCATCGAGTGACGACTGGATGAGCATGTCGGCATGGGCAGGAAATCCAAAATAGCCCACACTGTCAAGACGATAGAGACGACCTGGGTGAACAGTGTAGCCAATCTTCATCGTCCTGGGATTCTTTTGGGGAATGGTGTCGAACTCGACATAGCCGTTGAAATAGCCACGATTGCGCAACACGCCACGGGCCACCTGCGAACGCAATACGGGGTTGACCCACGACATGAGCACGGGCTGTTCACCAAAGGTCTTCGTCATCCAGCGCGCAAAGCCGTTATCGCGGTTAGCGTATTTATTCCACACGCTGACTCCGAACGAGAACGGCAACCGCCAATAGCTGCTGCCGAGGATGGAGCCGTTGGGAGCCGTGGCCAGTGCCGCATCCACTTCGTTCATGGTAGACTTGATTTCGTCTTGCGGGTCATAGTCCACATAATCCACATATGACAGGCCCGTAAACAATTTGTCATCCTCGGGAATGTCCTTGGTCATCGAACAAGAAGCGAGAAAAAGTAAAAAGACAAAAAGGTAAAAAGGTAAGAAATACTGCACCTTCTTACATCCGTTACAATGCTTTATATTCCACATTCTCATCGCTTATTTTTTACTTTCTTGCCTATTACTTTTCACCTGTTTACTTTTACTGTGTCCGTCCGCGTGCTGTCTTGTTTCACAGGAACCACGTTTTGCCGCATGGGCGCAAGCATGGTTGTCTGAGTCCGACGGAAAATGTCACCCAAGGTCTGCAGTGTACGCCGCCATGTGAATCCTCCGCCATACTTCTGCGTGTAGCCGTCGAGCCAGTCATAGGAGTTGTTGACATAGAACACATTGACGTACTTCGTGGCATTGTTGTCAAGGCGGTACTCCAAGGTCACGTTGTCGAAGAACGAGTTGCTTCTATCCTGCACCTCGGCACCTGTTGATACTTTGCCACCCACCGAGAAACGCAGGCGATTGTTCAGAAATCGCTTGGCAAACTTGAACGAATAGTCAGTATGCGTCTGTCCCGTGGCATCAGTCGAGTTGTCCATACCGAACGAGAGGTCCAGCGTACGCAAGGCATTGCCTGTGATACTGTTGATGCCCGAATTGAGGAACGACGACAAGGCAGAGTTCATAGAAAAGCCCTCCGTATCGGCATTGTCCAAATAGACACCCGTGGTGAGCATAGCCACAGCCAACTTGCCTCGCTGCTCTACGCTCATGGCTTGTAGTTCACTGTGCAGCTGCATGTCCTCCGGAGCATCAAGCGTAAACTCAAGCCCCATGTTGCTCAGCGTACGCGTTATTTTTACGCCACAGTCGAACTCCACGCTACGCCCCACCCCATTGGTACCAGTCACAGTACTCTTGGTACGCTCCACGGCAGTGATGTTCAGCGTGGGGTTCATCATCTCGCCCGTAAACTCAATATACGAGCCGTCCTGAATGGTGAACGTCTTCAACGGGATAATGGGAAGTGAATATTTCATCTCGCCGTTCGACAACGTGTATCGGCCCGTCAACCGCATGTTGTCAGCGGGGTTATAGGTCATGCGCAACGTGCCGCCACCCATCAAGTCCACATAGTTAGAATGGTCGGTATTCAACCACGCTTTGATGTGTGCTCCCTGCGACACGTTGAGCGACATGTTCATGTTGAAGCCCGTGATGGCAGGACGCTCCACCACCACCTGTGCCGTGTCCGAGAAGTCCATAAACTTCACCAGACTCTCCAAATCATTGTCTGTGGTCAGTGGCGAATCGCGGAGTATGTAACTCATGTCGGTCGAGGGCAATACATCTAATCGACCGCTCATGCTCAGGTTGTCAGCAGGTCCCTGCATACGGGCAAAAAGGTTCACGAATGCCTTACCATAAGCCACACTCTTGGTGTTCTCCTTGGCCCCGATAATCTGATAGTTTTGGGCACGCATACGCAAGTCAACCATAATCTTATCCATATTGCTGAAGTTCACGTTGCCGTGCACCGTGAGCGGAGCATCATTGTGCTGGGAGTAGACTGTGAAGTTTTCAAACAACAGGTTGGAGCCCACAATGCGCACAGGGTCGTCGTCGAAGCGCATGGTCACACCATACGGAATGCTCTCCAATCGCGACTCTGCCAAGTAAATTTCGCCATCCACCTTTGGACTCGACAACAGGCCCTTCACTGCGAGCGTGCCCTCACCATAGCCTTGCAAGCCAAATAATTGGTCAGGAATAAATCCGTTAACCATGTTCAGAGGCATGCGTTCTAACTGAAGGGTGGCATCAATGGTCCCGTCGCCCACATCATAGTAGGTGCCGTCCAACAAGCCAATCTCCTCATCGTCCTTCATCAAGCGGGCTTGCACGGCGTGTGCCGAGTCGCTCTTTTGCAGATATACAAGTTCGGTACTGACATTGCCGATAGGACTATGCTCATAGGTCATGTTTTGCACCGACATGTCGCTGACCACCGAGAAGTGCCCGCCTGCATCTTGCACCACGTGATAGTCACCGTTCATGATGCCTGAGAGTCGTGGCAGATAATAGGGCATGACCGAAGTCAGTTCTTCAAGGTTGATGCGGTTCAAGCTGACGGTCAAGTCTTGCAAGGCTGTCGAGTCGCTGTTCTCGGAGTAAATCTTGGCACCCGTGCCGTCGTCAGCTATCAAGTCCACCTTTGCCTGCACTTTGCTGTCGGCACCAAGGAAGACGAAATTGTCTTTGTTCAGGGCGAATTCCTTATAGCCCAACGTGGGACGTGCAGGCACTAAGTGGAATTGCAGACCGCTGTCCACCACCTCAGCCTGTGCTCCGATGCGCGCACCTAACTTGTTGTCAGAGTCATAATAGCGCACGCCAAAGGTGGCTCCGCGCTCTTGCAGCACACCGTCGAACAGAGCGTTGAAGACAAACTGGGGGTTCTTCTTGTTGTTGCGTATCTGACCGCCAAACGAGAGACGTTCCTTTCGTTGGGTCAGGTTGAAGTTGATGGTGTCGAGTCGGATGCTGCTCACCACCAATGAGTGCACATGGCCACTGCCGTTAAGCCCGCTCTCCGGCGACGAACTCATGTCGAACAACAGGTTCTTGAAGTCGATGTCCTGACCATTCTTCAACAGACTGGCCAGCGGGTTGTCGCGTTGGCTCTCCACATGCAGTTTCATGGTGGGCAACAGACGGCGCAAGGCTGGCTGATCAATGGTCTTGTGAGCATATTGCGCCTGAGCAGAGTCGGCCAAGATGGTCAGTTGTTTCATCAACTGTTCATAGTCACCACTGGCATCTGCCTTCACAATGAAGTCGCCACTCTGTACACGGAGTAATGTCGTGTCGGCATCGGTCTTGACATGCAAGCCGATGAACTCCGAACGGAATGCCTCTGCAGAGTCGCGGATGATGATGTCGCTGATAAGTCCGCTGATGTAGTTGTTCAGTTTCAAGTCAGAGGTCACGTCCACATGGCCGCACAAAGCCACGGTCAGCGGATTGTCCATCAGGCCCATCGCATAGAGGTCTGCTTGTTTCACGTCGGCGGTTAGCGTGCCGTTCAAGCGCCGACGATCCATAAGTGCATCCACACTCACATTGCCGTTGAGCAATGCATTACGGCTGTCCACACTCGCTATGGCGTGCCCGTTGTGCACATCGGCATGAGCGGTAATGTTGGTCAGGTTCCACCGGCCATAGCGCAAATGGGTAAGGTCGGCATCGGCTGTCAGCGTGGTACGGGGCGAAAGGAAATCGGTGCCTTGGCCATGGGCCGTAGCATGCAGAGAAACAGTATAGATGGAGTCGCGCGGCATAAAGTGGTGAACGTTCAGGTTGCGCACGTCAAGGTCGGCTTGATAGCGCATGGCATCGGTATTGAACGTACCTTTCGCCTTCACCGTGCCTGCACCCTCGCGAGCAATGATGTCGGCAGCATATTGTGACCCGTCAGCCTTCACACGACCTTCCGCAGAAAGGGGTGGCAGACGGTACTGACGTTGCATGTCGCGCGGCATCATGGCCATCACGAAACCCAAGTCCTGAGTGCGGGCGTTGAATTTCACGTCGGCACGCAGGTGCTTCGGGTCGGTCACATTGGCGGCAAAACCGCTGGCCGTGGCGTAGAAAGCGGTGGGCAATTGCACATCAAGGTCTTCAAACTCCAGGTACTCCATATTGCCACGAGCCGTTCCCTTCACCGTCAGCGGATAGTAGGGCCAGCGATCGCGCATGGCTTGAGGCAGGTCGCCCATGAAGTGCATCAAATCCTGACGACCCACTGATGCATCTAAGCGCAGACGCATCTTGCCGGGGTCGATAGAGTCGGTCAAAGAGAACGGCATGTCCATCTCCACATAGATGTCACTATCGGGAGTCTTTAGGCGGAACCGCGGCAGGCGGACGGCCCCATCCTCCATGCTAAAGGGCCCCGAAAGCTCAGTGACCTGCAACCCGCTCTTTTCACGCAGAGCCACATTGCGGATGTTGAAGCGCAACGTAGGGTCATGGTAATATATCGAATCTATGCCAATGCTCAGGTTCGAAAGATCCAGATGGTTATAGTCAAGGCCTTCTATGCGAGGTTCAAAATTCTGGTCATACGTCACGGCACCATGCAACCAGTCAACGCTGCCCACGGTGTAAGTCTGCGAACCCAGATCGATGAGTGCCTCGCGGGCCGTCAGGGAACCCAAGTGCGCTCCTACGCTCATGGTGTCGCCAGGCATGTGTAGCAACAAGTCGCTTCGCACAATGGCCACACTGTCAGCATGAATGCGCCATAGCGTCTCAGTGGTCGTCGTGTCTTCTGGCACAGAGTCATTCATCGCTACGTCCAAACTGGCATCCTCCAATCGGGCGCCATTCACCTCCACAGTCTGCTGGTCAAGATCAATGCCCCGGCTCTCCACATACAGGCGGCCGAAACTGCCCTTCACGCGGGCAGCTGCCACCATGTCAGAGGTGTTAATCCGCGTGTCGGTCACCTCCAGTTCGTTGATGACCACCCTACTATTAAACAAGGGCAACAGTTGCACATCCACCACCATGCGCCGCACGTCGGCAATGGTGTCTGGCGACTGGACGATGCGAAAATCGTCTATAGCGAGGTCCAGAGGGAAAGAAAGTTGCACATGACCGACACTGATTTGCATGCCCGTCTTCTCCGATGCAATGGCAGCCACCTTATCTACGGCCCAGTTTTGCACGGGGGGCAGGTAAAGCAAGACCGTGAGCACGACAAACAGCAAAACGGGGCTCAGCAGTATGCCTAATATCCACCATAAAACTTTCTTCATGTGCGCTTACTTCATTTTACACCTGCAAAGATAGGAAAAAATGATGATTTACATGCTATGAATGGCAAAATATTTCCAAACTTTTCCACAGATTATCATTAGGCAATGGAGATTCCACGCTAATCAACTGCTTAGAGACGGGATGGACAAACTCCACCCGACGGGCTAAGAGCGAGATACTGCCATCGGGATTCGACCGCCGCGCACCGTATTTCAAGTCACCGCGAATGGGGCATCCCATGGCGGCCAGCTGGCAACGTATCTGGTGGTGGCGGCCCGTCATCAGGTTTATCTCCAGCAACCAATAGCGTTCCGAATGCCCTATCACCCGATATTTCAGCACGGCCTTCTTCGCCCCCGGCACCTCATGGTCGTAGGCATACGACTTGTTCTGCCGCTCGTTGCGCGTCAGCCAGTGTTCCAGCGTTGCTTCGTTATGCTCAGGACGGTTCTGCACCACGGCCCAGTACGTCTTGTGTACCTCACCATTGCGAAACATGTCGTTCAGCCGCGAGAGCGCCTTCGACGTCCGCGCAAACACCACCAGTCCCCAAACGGGCCGGTCCAGCCGGTGCGTCACGCCGAGAAATACAGCCCCCGGCTTTGCGTACCTTTCCTTTATATATTGCTTCACGTCATCGGACAGCGTCGGGTCGCCCGTCTTGTCGCCCTGCACAATCTCGCCGCTCCGCTTACTGACAATGATGACGTGGTTGTCCTCGTAGAGTACCTGCATAGTTGTAATATACAATTAGGTTACACCGCCAAATCTAATGGCAAATCACTGATGTCTTTCAACCGCTTTCCCTGGATAAGGATTTCCAACATTTCCAATGCATCCTCTGCCCCGATTTCCTTCACCGCCTCAACAAGTTCGTAAAGCGCAAAGTGGTAAACACAGTCAATATCGCCAGTTCCCAAGGCCAGCGATGCGATGCGAGCCGGCAACGGTTCACCTGTTACAACAGCGATGTGTGGCAGATGCCCCTTGCGGTTTCTTATCAGGCCAAGAGCCTCCGTCCGGCTGTTCTGTGCACGGTCACTACGCATAGTCCACTTAGCTGAGATTGAGGCATGGAGAATAGGCAGGCCGCCATTGGCTCTCCTGATATCCGACAGCCCGCTAACCGTTTCGTCCACAACCACCCGTTCCTCATTAATCACCTCGTCAGGTTCGGTCTCCCGATAGACCACGACATCAGGGGCTACCATGTAGTCATTGCCCATGCTGGCGGCCAGTCGCGCATCTTCCTTCGTCAAGCGATTGAGATAATCCAAATGCTCATATTGGGCAAAGCTACTTGTCTTGACGGCATTCTTGTTGCCCAGTTTGGCGACATGCCACTTGCCTGGACGAAGATTCTGTAAACACGGGAATGTTGCTTCAAGGAACTCCATGTTCAACTGCTCAAACTTTGCACCGGTTGTCTGTCCGACAGCTTTCTCCTGTGTCTCTGCCATCAGCCGTTTGGCAATACCCTGGGCTATTCGAGTTGACAGTTTGGAATCCTTGTCGGCATTGCTCGGCACGCCCTTGGAATCAATGGTCAGCACAGAGTTAGCCAACAGCCCGGCATGGTACAGTCGTCTCGCTTCTGCTATCAATGCTCGCATAATCTAATACTTGTTTTATTTTGAGTCCAACTTCACACGCAACAGGTGGCGGGAAAGCATTGCCAATCATCCGGCAGGCCGTGGTCTTACGGTCTCCAAATTGCCAGTCGTCAGGAAATCCCTGCAACCGTGCCATCATTCTCGGCGTAAGCCTCGGCATTCCCTCATAGTCAGCAGCAGGAGCTTCATTGGCAATACCGCGACCGTCAATTCCCATCTCAGCCCAGGCCTGTCGTGCCCGTGTAGGCCCCAGATCTGGCCCACCATGTTTCTTGCTGCCGCCCACCAGTGTCGGGGCGATCTTCTTGGCATGCTGCCGCCACTCCACGGCTCCCAGCCAGCCATTGGCCGACATCAGGTCAAATAACACTCCACCGACATCGTTTCTCAATTCCGGCTTGGGCTGCGGGAAAGTGAAGGTGTCGTAAATATCCGTCCTCACGCCTATGATAATGGCACGTGGCCGTAACTGCGGAACACCATAGTCAGAAGCATTCAGCAGCCGCAAGTGAACATTGTAGCCCTGTCGGTTTAGACTCGTGATAATGGACTGCCGGTAAATATCGAACTGCTTGCCTAAAAAACCACGCACATTCTCAATCATCACCACTCGTGGTTCTACCTCGCCCACCAGCCGAAGCATCTGCGGAAAAAGGTCGCGCTCATCGTCAGCACCAAGCTGTTTGCCTGCCACACTAAACGGCGGGCAAGGCACACCACCCGCCAACAAGTCTATCAGCCCATGGTAAGGCCGACCGTCGAACTGCCGTACATCCATACACATCACATTCCATCCCGGACGATTGCGCCTAAGGCATTCGCAATAGTCCTTTTCATATTCCACCAAAGCCAAATGGTCAAACCCTGCCATTTCCAAGCCGAGAGCCTGACCGCCGGCCCCTGCACATATTTCTATGGATGTGTACGCCATTATCATTACTGCTTTACGAGTTGCAAAATTACAAAAAAAACGTGATATTATAACCCGATGACAGCTAAAATTACTGAAAAACACTCTTTTCTCTTGGTCATGCGACTTTTTCTTCGTACTTTTGCCGTACCAAAATAAGAAAATACAATGGAAAATCAACTATTCCCGTTCAGTCAGGTACCTAAGGACTGGACGTTGTGCTTCCTCAGCGAATGCCCGCTCAAGGAAAACTGTCAGCGATGGCTGGCCTACAGCTACGCACCGGACGATGTCCGGGTGCGTTCGTGTGTCATGCCGCAGGCACTGCGGTCAGGGCGCTGCCCATACTACGTGGAGCCACATCCTATACGCATGGCCAGTGGATTCCGCAAAATATTCCGCAGCGTACGGCGCGAGGACTACCCCTCCATGCAGGGGGCATTGTTCGAATACCTGGGCTCTCGGAGGACTTTCTACCGCTACTACAGTGGCGAGAAACTGCTGTCGCCCGAACAGCAGTCGTGGATGAAGAACCTGTTCAAGAAATATGGATATAAGGAAGACGATGTACAGTTCGACAAGTTCATCGACACCTATCTGTTCCCTGTGGCCCATTAGCGGCATGTGTGCCCATGGGCTGGCACGACCTTAGCCTATATACTGTCACAACCCAAGCCCGTGTACTGGCACAACCCGTGCCAACTATTGGCACAATGTGTGCCAACTATGGACACAAAGTGTGCACGCTATTGGTACAACCCGTGCCTATCACTGGCACCAGACGAGACAATGCACCCAATAACTGCCAACAAGATATGCCGAGCCCGGAGTCTGATGAAATAAGAGAAATGCTGAATTGAAATATAGTATGTCACCATTCCTCTCATGTTTTTTGCTTGTCTGCATGTTATTCTGGTATTCATGGGGCATACCCGTAGGCATCGCCGCCTTCATATACTCCGCCACCGCAACCTTCATAATCGAAGGCTCAATACTTGTGTTACGACATGCCTCCTCACCCCCATTTTTTCCACGGTCGTGGATATAGCGATTAAATTTCAAATTCATGTATAAGTACTTACACATTTGCATTAAAAGCCGTATTTTTAGCATTTTTTGTACGTTACAAGCCGAATACTCAATAAAATTGAGTAACTTTGCATCCAATAAGAACAATCCTAAGACATTTGATAATGGCAAATACGAACTTAGCAAATGCAAAGACGGCGAAGAACGACGAGTTCTATACGCAATATCAAGATATTCAGAAGGAGATAAACGCCTATCTGGATTTCGACCCTAATGTTTTTCGTGGTAAGACGGTGCTGCTGCCTTGCGACGACCCGGAATGGAGCAACTTTACCAAATTCTTTGCGCAGAACTTTGAACTGCTGGGCTTGAAGAAACTTATCTCTACCAGTTATGCGCCAGAAAGCAAGAAGTACAAGATGCCATATCAGCCGACGCTCTTTGAGACACAACAGCCGTACTTCGATGACGACAAGAGCAAAACGCACGGCAAGATATTTGTTCTGACCGAGGACGTGTCTGGGGATGGACGGATAAACTTAGATGATTTGCAATGGCAGTATCTGGAGGGTGATGGCGATTTCCGCAGCAAAGAAATACGAAAACTGCGTGACGAGGCAGACATCATTGTAACCAATCCGCCGTTCTCGCTGTTCCGTGAGTTCGTTATGTGGCTGATGGAGGTTGGAAAGCAGTTTATCATTATTGGCAATATGAATGCTGTCACTTACAAAGAAATATTCCCATTGATAAAAGATAATAAAATGTGGCTTGGCAATGGTTTCCAAAATGGTAATGCTTATTTTCGTGTAGAAGCTCCACGCGAAAGTTATGCTGATGGTGTGTATGACGAGACCACAAGTCTTGTAAAGTTCCGTAACTGCTGTTGGTTTACAAATATTGACCACGGACGCCGCCATCAACCCTTGCGTTTAATGACAATGGCAGAGAACTTTAAGCATAGCAAGCATAAAGAGATACGAGGACGGGAAGACTATATTCATTATGAAAATTATGATGCTATAGACATTCCTTTTACAGATGCTATACCCTCTGATTACGAAGGCGCAATGGGAGTTCCTATTACCTTCCTTGACAAATATTGCCCAGAGCAATTTGAAATTATTGGTCATCCACATGGAGATTACGGATTAGAGTTAGGATTAAAACCATATCCCCGTGAACTGAAAGAGTTAAATAAAGGACTTCGTGATGGCGACTTGTATTATATGAAAGACGGAAAGCCTGAACTTCCATATCGTAGAATATTAATCCGCAAAAAGCAATCGTAATATGAACAACGACCAGCATAAACAAACTCTGCTTGACATACTCCGCGAGCAGAAGGCGATGAAGATGAAAGGCAGCATCTATCACAAGACGCAGATAGACCTGACCTATAACTCTAACCATATAGAAGGCAGTCGTTTGACGCACGAACAGACGCGATATATCTTTGAGACAAACACCATCGGCGTGACTGCTGACGAAGCGGTAAATGTAAATGACATCGTGGAGACCGTCAACCACTTCCGCTGCATCGACCTGATTATCGACAAGGCAGAGGAGCCGCTTACAGAAGAACTGATAAAGCAATTACATGGCATACTGAAGACGGGAACCAGCGACAGCCGCAAGGACTGGTTTGCCGTAGGCGACTATAAGCGTCTGCCCAACGAGGTGGGTGGTGAGCAGACTTGTGAGCCGGAACGGGTGCAAGAAAGCATGCAGCGACTCCTGGAGTGGTATAACGCTAAGTCGCAGCACACGCTGGAGGACATCCTCGACCTGCATGTCCGCTTTGAGAAGATTCACCCCTTCCAGGACGGCAATGGTCGTGTGGGGCGTCTCATCATGTTCAAGGAGTGTCTGTGCTGCGGCATCGTGCCGTTTATCATTACTGACGAGTTGAAGATGTTCTACTATCGCGGCCTTCGTGAATGGGGTCACATCGACGGCTACCTGACTGACACCTGCCTGACGGCGCAAGACCAGTACAAGGCCGCACTTGACTATTTCAGAATCAAATACTGACACACTATGAAGACAGAATTGAAAATCTATACCGCCCGGCAGATTTGCGACGGCTTCGAGTACAACGAACTGGAAGGAAAGGGCCTTTATGGTTTGGCTGGTCAGTTGACTATTCAACCAGAGTATCAGCGAAACTATATTTACGCCGATGGTAAGCGAGATGTGGCAGTCATTGAGTCTGTATTAAAAGGCTATCCGCTTGGACTGATTTATTTCAACCGAAAAGAAGACGGACGATTAGAAGTACTGGACGGACAGCAACGCATCACATCATTAGGCCGTTTCCTCAAAAACAAGTTTGCTGTAAAGATTAACGGACTGGAACAGATATTTGACGGTCTGAATGAGGGATTGCAAAACAAGATTCTCAACACCGAGCTATTGGTCTATATCTGTGAAGGTGAGGGAGAGAAAGCAGAGGAAGAAATCAAAGAATGGTTTGAAACAATCAACATAGTTGGCATACCTCTAAATGAACAAGAGAAACTGAATGCCATTTTTAGCGGAGAGTTTGTAACTCTTTGTAAAGCTGAGTTTAGCAATTCTCAAAGTTCTCACATTCAACGTTGGGAAAGTTATGTGAAAGGCCCAGCCAATCGTCAGCAGTTCTTGGCTACAGCATTGGAATGGGTGAGCAAGGGCAATGTGGCTGGCTATATGAGTGCTCACCGTCGCGACACAAACATCAACGAGATAAAGACTTATTTCAATACGGTTATAGATTGGGTTGATAGCAAGTTCGACGATGTATATCCAGAAATGCAGGGCTTGAATTGGGGCGAACTCTACGAGCGTTTCCATGCAAAGCCATACGACCACACAGAATTATCGGCAAAAGTCCGCGAACTGATGCACGATGATTTTGTGACCAATCGTCGAGGAATCTTTGAGTATGTGCTGGGCGGTTGTCAAGATACAAAGTTGTTGAATGTCCGTTTGTTCGACAAACCCACCATGCGCAAGGTCTATCAGCAGCAGACCAACAAAGCCAAAGCCGAGGGAACATCAAACTGCCCCTACTGCGCCATCGGCCACGATGCCAACCGCCAGCGCATTTGGAAACTGGAAGAAATGGATGCCGACCACGTTACTGCATGGAGCAAGGGCGGCAGCACAGATATAGAAAACTGCCAGATGTTGTGTAAGACACATAACAGGGCGAAAGGGAATAGATGATTATGGGAGAGATAACTATTTCTAAGACCTCAGCGGTTGAATTTATATCGCTTCAACTTTTAAAATATGCAGCAAATCCAAATCCTGTTGCAGCTCTAATTAATGCCTTTTGTGATGGTTTGAATACTTTGCAAATAAACAATATTGTAGAAGTACTAAATGGATTAAAGGCACGAATAGATAATATCGAGGAAAAGACTGGTCGAAACCTGTATTTTGATAAAATCGTCTTTGAAGAAGATATTTTACCAATTTTACAGAAGGCAAAAGATGAAGTGAATGCTAAAAAGCGGAAAACATACGTTACATTTATTGCGGCATGTATTCATCCTGATAATTTAGATTGTAATAACAAGAGCATATTCTCAAATTACTTAGACAAGTTAGACTATTTGAGCGTATATATTCTTAATAGTTTAGGAGCATATCTCACAGAAAAACAACTTGTCGAAAAAATAGGGAGTAAATATGATGAGAATGTTATACTTGTACATCTTTGGGATTTAAAGGCTAATGATTTGGTCGATAAAATAAGTGCAGAAGAATATGAGAGATTACTTAGAAGGTACGGGAATATTAAACTTCGTACTTCACAGAACGTATTCTTGTACAAAAGAAGTAAGTTTGGAGGTGAATTACTTAATTTTATAATCAAAGGAATGCCAATAGAATAATATTATGGAATACGGAATAGTTTATCTTTTAACCAATCCTGTAATGCCTGGTCTTGTGAAGATTGGCATGACGACACAGGAAGATATAGACAAGAGGATGAAGGAACTCTATACGACGGGCGTTCCTGTTCCCTTTGAGTGTCAGTTTGCTTGCAAGGTGAAGAAAGGCGACTGCGCCAAAATTGAGAAAGCCCTGCACACGGCATTTGCACCGCAGCGCATTAATGCCAACCGTGAGTTCTTCCGTATTCAAGTGGAACAGGCAAAGGCCATTCTCGAACTATTCCACCATACGGACGTGACGGAAGAAGTGAGTGACGAGATAGAAAACGACCTGACCGACGACGACAAGGCCGCATCGGTTAAGGCAC
>ERZ842401.1409-NODE-1409-length-34588-cov-5.664524_pt1 | contig 34588 bp, 29 predicted proteins | sample MGYA00521270_ERZ842401 | MGnify/ENA primary metagenome ERZ842401 (study PRJEB31892, sample SAMEA3878208) | bioreactor metagenome | biome: Moose rumen | place: Sweden | collected 2011-10 | study: EMG produced TPA metagenomics assembly of the PRJEB12797 data set...
ATGGAAACACTTCCCATGCGTTAGGGGCACTTTTATACCGCCATCTATTTCGCGGCGTCTGCCCGCATCCTATCTGGAGCAAACGCTGTTTTCGATGTGGGAAGTTTGAGTTAGTAAATGAAAAAACACTTGATTATATAGGGAGGGCTCTTGCTCATTAAAACAATCGGATGCATAATTTAACTAAATGTATGTCAAAAATAGACGAAGTATAGATAATTATTTGAAAACGTGTGGTAAACACCTGACACGATGAAAAGGTATCGCATAATAGCTAGATACACTAAAGGAGGCATCATGGAAGGAACTGGTATTTACTTGGATTTCAATATAGATCTTGATATTGTCGGTTTTATTCTCCTGTGTTTTATATATGCAGTCCTAGAAATGCGTTTTTCTAAAACAAATGAAAATATAAAATACAGGAAATTCATCTTTTTTGCTATTCTAACTTCTGTGTTTGATATAATCAATGCCTTTTGCATTAGTAATGTACTGACTTTCCCTATATTTTTATGTAAGCTAGGCTATTTGTTATATTATGATAGCCAGATGATAATGATATATTATATTTGTGCTTATATGGCCAGCGTTATTGACAAGCGAACAGGGCTACATGATTATATATACAAAATTCTTCCGGCTAATTTACTTGTAGCTATATCCGTAGTTCTTATGATATTAAATTTTATATTTGGCTTTTTCAATGATTTTGATCATCAAAGCGGATATACGCACGGACCGTTTTTTTATGTAATGTATGCTATGCCGGTATGTCTTATGTTGTATTCGCTCATACTAATAGTATTGGGCAATGTTGCATTATCAGTATTTGAAATACATAACATAGTTTTTTTCTATGCAGCAATATGCGGAGGCGTTGCGCTTCGAACATTTGTGTTTGTCGATTATATGCTTGATTCATTTTTTGTTGCGTTTGGCGCTCTGGGAATATTGTTCCTACTTGAAACCCCGGATTATCGTAAGCTCATGGAAGCAATGGAAGAACTTGATAAAGCTAGAAGAGAGGCTGAAAATGAAAAGAGCATCTCGAATAGATATAGAATAGAAGCTGAAAAACAGCGCGATATTGCACTTGCTGCAACCAAAGCCAAGGATAACTTCATTATAGCAATGAGCCATGAAATAAGAACTCCGATAAATGCTGTTCTTGGTATGAATGAAATTATAATACGAAACGAAAAAGATCCGGAGCTCAAATCCTGTGCCGTTTCTGCCATGCAATCCGGCAATACGCTTCTTTCGCTTATTAATGATATTCTTGATCTTTCAAGGATAGAGTCAGGCAATATAGAGTTTATTAATGAAAAATATGACGTTGCATCTCTTATACAAGATAGCTGTAATATAATCCGTGACAGAGCCAGCAAAAAAAAATTAGGATTTTATGTAGAGTGTGATGAAAACATGCCGGGAATCCTTATAGGAGACGTTGTCCGTATAAGGCAGGTTATAGTCAACATGTTGACCAATGCTGTTAAATATACAAAAAAAGGCAGCGTAGCAATGAACATTTCATGTCAGAAACGAGATGATGGTAAAACCAATCTTATTGTAAAAGTTATAGATACAGGTATTGGAATTAAGGAAGAAGACAAAGACAAGGTCTTCGAAAAGTTTGGAAGAGCTGAAATAGAAAAAAATGTAAATATAGAAGGCACAGGGATGGGTATGCCTCTTAGCCGTGATATATGCAAAGCAATGGGTGGAAGTATTGAACTTGAAAGTAAATACGGTGAGGGAACAACTTTTACTGCTATTTTCCCTCAGGATGTTGCAGATGCAAGACCAATAGGCAATATAAATGTTGATTACAGAGGGAATGCCAAAGTAAAAGAAAGATACCACCTTTTTGAAGCGCCAGACGCAAGGATTCTTGTTGTTGATGATACCAAAGTTAATCTTAAATTATTCTCAAAACTAATTGAGCCGTCGCTTATAAAAGTTGATACAGCAGCATGCGCAGAGGACGCTATTTTGCTTGTAAAAAGGTATAAGTATGACATTATATTCATGGATCATTTGATGCCGCAAATTGACGGAATTGAAGCCTTTAAACGTATGAATGAACTTGATGACAATTTAAATAAGGATACGCCTGTCATAATGCTCACAGCTAATGCTGTAGCAGGAATGAGGGAAGAGTATCTGAAAGTGGGATTTAAGGACTATCTTGCAAAACCTATCAAAGGTGAAAAGCTGGAACTTATGATAATGAAATATCTTCCGGATGATAAATACATAACAATTAAGGAAAATGATGACTTATTAACTCAAACTTCCCACATCGAAAACGGTACTTGCTCCAGCTAGGATGCGAGGTGTCAGCCACAATTTATATTTGCATTTGGGATTTTATTTGACGAGTCCCAAATGCAAATATAAATTGTGGCTGCTGGCAAGTGGGGGTAGTAGTAACCTAAACCTTATTATACCGAAAGTTCGGAAGCTTCTTCATTAAGCGCTTCAATTTTATAAGACAAATTGCAAGTCGAACTAAACTCCTTGGACCAGCTTGCCATAACACGCTCAGCTGCAATTCTGCCGTTATCAGTGCTGGTTCCGGATAGAAGCACCAGATACTGATTTCTTCCATACTGAGCAGCAACATCACCAATACGAAGGGTCTGCCCAATCAGACGACCGAGTTGCCTTTCCATATTGATAATACTAAAGCTCACCGAAGGCTCTTTCAATGCCAGTGTAAAAAGAACCAGCTGATAGCTTGTATCAATTCGTCTAAGATTTCTAGTAAGGAATCTGTACAGGTTCTTAAAGGAATCATAGTCAATCAGATATGCACCTTTATCGAAATCGTTCTCACTAATCATACTTCTTAGTAAGGATATATCTACAGTTCCGCGGCGCTTTGTAACCTTATGTATGCTATCAACACCATCCTCATAGAAAAAGAATCCATGCTTACCATGCTGCTTGACGTAATAAAGCGCTTTGTCTGCATAACCGATAAGCTCTGTCAATTCGTTGCCATTAATGCCCGAAATAGCAATACCTATTGACGTGGATATAGTCTGCCCCATCCTCTCATCAACCATGTCACCCAGAAGATATTCGGTTTTTTCAATGATTCGCCGACACCTTTCCGAAAGCTGGTCGGGATCTGTAAAATTACGGTAGAATATGATGAATTCATCACCCCCGAGCCTTGTAAGAATATCTCCGTTCCTGACAAAGCTCTTCAAAATTTCTGTGAAACGTTTAAGAATCCGATCACCCATAGCATGACCATAAGTATCATTCACACTTTTAAAGTGATCGATGTCAATCATAAGAAGAGCGCCCGACGGATCGTTGCTTTTAAGCACATCGGTAATTAGTTGCTCTCCACTTGCTCTGTTAAGAAGGCCTGTCAACGGATCGAGGTAAGAATATACTGCCTGATCCTGGTTAATAATCTCCTGGGAAGGAGGCTGGTTGTTCTTTCTCATTCGCATTCTCCTGGTACATGCCGCCATTATAGGTGGCGGCACAGAAATCTAGATATAATTAAAACCCCTACTACAATTATAATATGATGTAATTACATGGATTTCTACAGATATTGTGCGAAAAAACGTTTAATGGTAATAAAAAATTCATAGCGCAAAAGTTATAAATGCATCGTTAAGCTTTGCTTATACTCTGAATCTTTAGTTTTATATGTCCCAAAAACATATACGAAAAATAGTGAGCAACAAATCGAAAAAGCTGTTGCAAAAACATTGTTGCAAAAACACAAATGTGGAAATATAGTAATATATAGGTTTCAAAAGTTTATTTTTGCACTAAATAGCGATTATAACATTTGGCATATCTAAATAGCGATTATAACATTTGGCATATCTAAATAACGATTATGACATTTGGCATATCTAAATAGCGATTATGATATTTGACATAAAAAAATAATGCCTTAAGAATTTTTTTAAATATGAGGGGTAATCAAAATGGATGCAAATGCAATAATATCTAAAATAAAATTTATAGAAGGAACTGATATCGAGACAGGACTTGAATATTGTGCATCGGACGAGGTTATATATGTTGAAACACTAGAAGATTTTCTGGAAGATGACAGAGGAAACGCTCTGCAAGGCGCTTTTGAAAGCGGCGACATAGACACATATCACATCAATGCTCATGCGCTCAAAAACCTGTGTTATACACTGGGGCTTAATGCCTTGGGAGATAAAGCCAAAGAACTTGATGATGCAGCCAAGGCAAACGATTTTGATTATATCAAATCTCATAACGAAGAACTTTATTCAATGTACATAGAAGTGACAAGTAAGCTTCGTACAATTATTGATGAATCATAAACTTGCTCAAACTTCCCATATCGAAAACGGCGCTTGCCCCTCACCCTGGCTGGAGCAAGCGCCATTTTCGATGTGGGAAGCTTTAGTAAGCTAGTATATCGCAGCTGACGAAGTTATGGCTCCGTTTTGATCTGTTTTAAAGCTCCATATGGCATGGTCGGTTAGTCTGTGCTCGGTCAAATACCAAGAGCCTTCTACAAAACCTATATAATACGGCGTCCCACCGCCTACAAAGAATTTATCATATACAATTTCATAATTGCCATTTGCAATATCGTCAATAGAAGAAGCGCAGATCATAGTAGCCGCATCCTGGCTTCCGGACAGGTCGGTAGATACTGTTATGTAATACATATTATCAATATGCGTAAGCATAACCATACCGGCTATTTCACTTGGAACGGTTGTGCTTTTTAGAAGAGTAAAAGTTTTAAGGTCGTATTCAAGAATCTGCGGCGGATAGTCACTGCTTCCGTCTGCAGGAAGTCCCGATACGAAGTACAGATTATCATCATCTATTGTAAATGAACGTACATAAGTATCCGAAAGTCTTTCAATAGTAATGACATTAGTAAGATACATACGACTGTCATTTTCTTTGTGTCTGAATATATACATTTCTCCCGAATAGGAACTCCAGCAATAAAATGCATCAGTATCCTTGTCATAGACAATATAATGGGGTTTATTACCAATATCATCAAAAGTCTGAGTAAGAGCATACTCATCTTCATTTTTTTCAAATACCAAAATACGGTTATTTTCTGTATCATCGGCCAGAAGTACAATCCCATCAGATACAATTGTATGTCCGAGCGAATAACCGCATGAGTTGTTATCAGTCAGTACTTTCCAGGAGGTTAATGGATCCGAGAGATTATCATTGTATATGATTTGAGAATGGTAGCAGTCTACAATATAATAGTCGCCATCAATATAAGTTATATCAGTTGGCACGGACAATGAAGGGTAGCTGTTATTATAACCACATACCAAATAGCTGTCTCTAAGATTAGACTCCTTAACATAGCATGTGCCGTCAAAAGAGCCATCTATAATAGCCTGACCTTCCAAGGGCTTCCCATTATTTAATACAGTAGTATTACTACTATTCGAATCATCATAAGTAGCTGTCGCAAAATCGTCTAAAAGGTAACTGCCATCAGATGATTTTAAAGAGCTACTATCCACATTTTCATCTTCTGTCTTTTCTCCTTTTACAGATGACGTATTATCATAAATGCCTGAATCATTTGCTATATTGCACCCTGAAAGGGTTATGAGTATCGATAGTACAACCGATAATAGACTTGGAACTTTGCGATATTTGTAGATGAAATTATGTATACTATTTTTATATAAATGATATAACATATATAACCTCGAAATCGTTAAAATATGTCTTACAGCCAAAAAAAGCTTTTTTAAATAATCTGTAAGAAAAAGGCTTTTGACCTTTACATCATATTATACAATGAAAGCGCAAGGAGAATGCAATGGTTACATTCAGTTTGTGTATGATAGTAAAAAATGAAGAAAACAATATAGGAAGATGCATCGACAGTCTTAAAGACCTTATGGATGAAATCATAATTGTTGATACAGGTTCTGTCGACAAGACCAAAGAAATTGTAAAATCGTATGGTGCACAGGTTTATGATTTTGAATGGATTTATGATTTTGCTGCTGCAAGGAATTATGCCTTCTCAAAGGCAAGCTGTGATTATATATACAGCGCAGATGCTGATGAAGTAATAGATGCTGCCAATATCGATGAGTTCAAGAAACTAAAGCAGGTGCTAAGCGATATATACGAAAAGAGTCTTAGAACTTTTGACTTACCATCAAATGATTTGGAAGGGGTACTTGCTGATATAACTCTTCCGGTAGATATAGTCCAAATGTACTATTGCGGGCAGACAGAAGGTAAAGAAAAAAGCGTTTACAATTATGATAGAGAACTACGCCCCAAACTTTTTAGACGAACAAGAAATTTTGTCTGGGAAAATCCCGTTCACGAGCAGATAAGAACAGAGCCCGTAATATTCGACTCAGATATAGAAATACAACATATGCAGTCAAAAGGGCATGCATCCCGTGACTTGGATATATTTAGAAGAAGCATTGAAAAAGGCTATACGATTTCATCGAAGTTATTGGATTTCTATGCAAGAGAGCTATACATGGCAGGAACCCAAAAAGACCTGGAAGAGGCTAAAAGCTTTATGATAAAGGTGACAGAAAGTGATAATTCAAGCATTGACGATATCAGAAAGGCTAGCATAATACTCGCAAAATGTGCACGAGAGTCAAATGACTTTGCTCTACTTATGAAGTATTCTCTCAAGGATGTATCGGCAGGATGTGCCAGTGAGATGTGTTGTGAACTTGGAGACTATTATCTTGATAATAACGATCCCCTGGAAGCTAGCCTTTGGTACTATAATGCTGCATTTGAACAAAAGCCTATACTTGATATTAATGCCGGAGGCAAAAGACCGCTTGTCGCTCTTTCAAAATGCTACAAACTCCTTGGCAATGATGAACTGGCAGAGCAGTATATGAACATAGCTAAGAATTTATCAGGTGAAAAGGTTGGCACCAGCCTGGCAAGTGGGAGCTTTTAGTTCTTAACTAAAACTTCCCACATCGAAAACGGCGCTTGCTCCAGCCAGGGTGAGAGGCGTTTTCGATGTGGGAAGTTTTAATTCTTAATACTATAAAAACGGGTTGTTATTTTAAAATCCAAAAACAGCACCAAGCCCAAGAAAACTTACTGCACTCATGATGATCCCGGCAAGAAGCACACCGAGAATGACAGCGATAACACTTGACTTAAAGTCCATATCAAGTATGCTTGCTGCAAGCGTTCCTGTCCAGGCACCTGTCCCCGGAATCGGAATTCCAACGAAGAGAAGAAGAGCTACAAGAAGTCCGTTACCTGCTGTTGCCTTTAGTTTTTCTCCTCCTTTATGCCCCTTTTCCAAACAGAAGGTGAAGAATTTGCCAACTACAGGTTTATCGGCTCCCCACTCCAGAACTCTTCTTGCGAAGAAATATATAATCGGAACCGGAAGCATGTTCCCAATTATGATTATTATATAAGCAAGAGGCATATTGAACGATTGCCCTGCCGACTCAAAAAGCTGATTGAAAATAGCTGCTATTGGAACAGCGCCTCTAAGCTCTATAAGAGGCAGCATTGATACTACGAATATCATCAGGTACACCTCCCACATTGGTGCATCCTTAAACATATTGACTATTGCGTTACCCATTTAAATCTCCTAAAAAATTTTATTAACATTTCCTAAGTTTTTTCATTTGAGATAATCCTTCAAAAATGCTATAAGCTTATCCATCTGATCATCTGTGCCGATCGATATTCTAAGATAATCTTCAATCCTTGGAGCGTTCCAGTGACGTACGTATATACCTGCAGCTTTGAGGGCGCAGAAAAGCGATTGTCCGGAAATATTCTCATGCTTTGCAAAAATGAAATTAGCCTGGGAGTCCGGAAAAGAAAATCCCAATGCCTTAAGCTCACACTTGGTTCGCCTTCTTGTTTCCATAATCTTGCGGCATGTGCTTTTGAAGTATTCATCATCACTTATTGAGGCTGTGCCAAGTTTTATTGAAGGTATATTCATTGTGTATGAGTTAAAAGAAAACTTAGCATCACTGAGGTATTTTATCAGCTTTTTGGATCCAAATGCAAATCCTATCCTCATACCGGCCATAGCTCTGGATTTAGAGAAGGTTTGAACGACTAGTAGATTGTCGTATTTATCTATCAAAGGAAGAACGCTTTTGCCTCCAAAATCAATATAAGCTTCATCAATTATAACAACAACATCTCTGTTGTGAGCAATTATATCTTCGATTGCAATTACATCTTCCAAAACACCTGTAGGAGCATTAGGATTCGGAAGAACAATACCACCATTATTGGTATAATAGTCGCCCGTGACTATGCGGAGGTTTTCATTAAGAGGGCATACCTTATAAGGGATGTTGTAAAGCTTTGCCCATACATCATAAAAAGAATATGTAATATCAGGAAATAGAACAGGCTTATCTGAATTAAAAAAAGTCATAAATGCCATAGATAGAACATCATCAGATCCAACCCCAACGAAGATTTGATCGCCAGGAACGTTGTAATATGAGCTTATAGCATCGACGAGTTCTGATGCATTTGGATCAGGATATAAGCGGAAATCTTCATATTTCATTTCACCTAGTATCTTTTCAACTTTTGGGGAAGGTGGATATGGACACTCATTAGTATTGAGTTTGATTAAGTTTTTAGTTTGTGGCTGTTCACCCGGTATATATGGAATAACCTTACGGACGTTATCTTCCCAAGACATAATAGTACTCCCTTCTATGATTGAATTATAAACTAAAACTTCGTACTTATAAAAAGCGCCAGCCTTTACTGTTATGCATATACAGCCAGTCTATCTTAATAATGGTTGGCTCTGTATAGTTCATAAGCGCTAAGGACATTCTCCCGTAGCTTTGGGCTTATATGAAGTTCGGAGCCGCCACGCATGGTAACAATATTACCATTTATGTTATTAACTCTGTAAAGAGCTATTATTTCGAATCTTGATACCTGAACGAAGTCTGAAGCAGGGAGCTTTTTCTGAATAGCAGACAAAGCCATGTAGGTGTATACATCTCCCTTCATGGTGTGAATTACAATTTTTCGCCCCTGTGTTTCGATATAAATGATATCACTTAGAAAAATACGTATCTGGATGCGTTCGCTGTTAACTGTTATAGAACGGGAAAAATTGACGCGCTGCACAGCCTTATCCATAACATGTACAAGACTTTCGTATTTAACAGGCTTCTTGAGATAAGAAATAGCTTCAACTTCGAAGGCTTCTGCAGCAAAAGAATCACTTCCTGTCATAAAGATTATCTGACTTAACTTTGAGATAGCACGAAGCTTCCGGGCTGCTTCTATGCCGTTTTGAATAGGCATAAGTATATCAAGAAGGATGATATCCGGCTTTTTGTTTTTAAGATAAGCAAGATACCCATCCTGAGTAGAAATATCTACAATTTTATATTCAAAATCGCGTTCATCGAGATATTTGGTGATAAGTTTATGATGAAGATTAAGGTCAGTCATATCATCATCATATATCATAACCTCGAGGACGGTTTTGTCATCATCAGCTGAACTATTCATAAATGTCATACCCGGTTTTATTTTATAGGTGTGGTAATCAATACAGATATTCTAAAAAAACAATTATTTATATCATCAACGTCTATTCTAGCATATTTGTGTAAGCGTTTTCAATACTGTATGAATCCTATGAATGGCTCAAAACTTCCCATATCAGAATTTAAGTCTGACATGCGCTTGAGAAGGGTATTTTGCTATAAGGTTGTGCCCCCTTCAACAAAGGATACAGGGAGGTTTGTAATGCTGGATATTTGATGCCCGTCGATCATATCCAAAAGCATACCAACACCTGTCTTTGCAATCTGTTCAATAGGCTGCCTTATGGATGAAACGATAGGATTACCTGTTATAAAATCAGGCATTCCATCAAAGCCTATAACCTGTACATCTTCAGGAACCCTTAAACCCATTTTTTGAAGCTCGTCACATATAAGATGAGCAAGATGATCAGATGAAGCAAAGATTCCATCATATATAAAATCATTATTGTTATCTAAAGGTGAGAGATAGCTGTGTATAAACTTTTTATATGAGTCGGAAGGATACATAAAACCGGTATCAGCCATGTTGTAATCCATGAAACTTAGTACATTATGTGCGACGTTTTTCTCTAGGCAGAATCTGTTAAACCCTGCTATTCGCTTTGTAGGCTCGCTTTCATAGTCTGTACCGGCCCAGAAACAGAGAATATTACGGCATCCCTTTTCATAAAGTGTTTTAGCAGCCAGATATCCACCGGCTTCATTGTCGCATGAGATGCATGGAATCCCACCTTCAAAGTGCCTGTCAAAAGAAACCATCGGAATATTGAGCTTTGAATAATCAGTAATCTTGGAATAGGTTACACCGAATATTCCGTCCACACGTGCATTTGCAGCCATCGAAATATATGAATCAATTTTGTCGGAATCATTTCTGGAGATGCACAGAAGCATTCGCATATCACGTAGATTCAGCTCTTTTTCTATAGTATCTATCATAGGAGGAAAAATGGCATTTAGTAGAGTTGGAACTATAACAAGAATATCGTTTGTTTTCTGAGCTTTTAATCTGTGAGCATTTGGATTGAGCTGATAATTAAGCTTCTTGATTGAAGTTTCAACCTTATATTTGGACTGTTCACTTACGTGAATCCCGTTTAGGACTTTGGAAACCGTGCCCAAAGACACTCCTGCATCTTTGGCAACATCTTTAATTGTAGCCATATAATCTCTCCGATTTCGATAATTATTAGAATTAGATTTTCAAACTTCGCACTTGCCAAAAAAAGTGGCGTCTTTTGGCAAGTGCGAAGTTTGAATTAGATTCTTGTTAAAAATGTAAGAATCATATTTGAGTTATATAATCGTATCCGTTTTCAAATTGCAAGAATCTTATATACAAAAATCTCATGAAACGTTTCATGTACCTATAATACATGATATCATTGTGAGCAATAGCTAACAATTGGATAATAATACCAAAAATCACAATATAAGTTTATGCAAAATTTATGCTTTACTTTAGGATGAATGTTTGCTATTGTTGAGTTGTGCCGGAGGAGAGTTCGCTGTATGATAATGAATTCTAGAGGGCATATTTTTTAGAAGAAGAAATGAAACGTTTCACTTACATGCGATAAAGATAAAAGTTGGATGGAAATTAAACTGAAAACTGAAATAAAAGTTGGAATGGAAATTAAATTGATATAAAAGCTGAAATATAAAACTGTAAATAAATGCTGAAATATAAACCTGCAAATATAAGCTGAAATAAAAACCTGTAAATAAAAGTTAATAAAAACTGTAAATAGAAGTTGGAAATTAAAATTGTAAATTAGAGTTGTAAACAAAAGTTGTAATAATAAAAAGGTCACCAACTGACCTGAAAGGAATTATCAAGATGAACACTAAATATAACAGAATAGTCAAAGAAACCGGATGCAAAGAGAAAGTCCTTTCTCTTCTTCCATGGAATAAGATATTGATTTCGGATGATAAGGATATTCCTCACGGTGATATGCCGGGTGACAAGATAGAGATAGAAGATAGTCATATAAAAAAGGCAGAGATAATTTTCCCAAAGCTTTTAGAGCTTGTCGGTGGCGCAGTATCCTCAAACGAGTACGGAAGATGTGTAATTGCAGTATGCGGAGGCTCCGGCGTTGGTAAGTCAGAGATTGCTTCTCTTTTAAGTTATTATTTTAATGAGGCAGGAATCGGAAGTTATACACTGTCCGGAGATAACTACCCTCACAGAATCCCCAAATATAATGATGCAGAACGCCTGCACATCTTTAGAGAGGCGGGGATTAGAGCTCTTGTAGAAAATGGTGCTATGAATGCACAAAACTTCGCTATGGTTCAGAAATGGCAGATAGAAGATGATGATGCAAACCCTGATCATGCAAGGGAATATGAGTGGTATAAGTCATATATAGATGCAGGGAGTAAGGCTCTTACAGAATATCTCGGAACACCTTATGAAACAGACTTTGATGAGGTTAGTGCTATAATTAAAGCCTTTAAGGACGGTGCTGACACGCTTTCTCTTCGACGTATGGGAAGGGATGAGAGCTCACTGTGGTATGAGAATGTAGATTTTTCAGATAAAAAAGTTCTTATCATTGAATGGACACATGGTAACAGTGATTATTTGGAAGGCGTAGATATTCCGGTTCTTCTTAACAGTACACCACAGGAGACGCTTGCTCACAGGAAGTCGCGTGCAAGAGACGGCAAGGTTGACAGTGCCTTTACTACACTTGTTCTTAATATAGAGCAAAGAAAACTTCATTCACAGGCGCATAAAGCCAAAATAATTATATCCAAGAATGCAGAACTTATCAGCTTTGAGCAGTATTCGCAGCTTATGGATAGCCAGTTTTAAGAGGTAGAGGGTATGAATAATAAATATACAGATAACGGACCAATGCTTAATGCCTATCCCGATAGCATAGGCGGAACTCTTGGAGATATAGTCACCTTTCTTGAAAAGGATGAACTTAAAGATGTATTCCAGTCATTTTATATTCTTCCAAGCATTTTTAATACAGACCTCGACAGAGGCTTTTCTGTAATTGATTATGGAATCAATGAACAGCTTGCTTCCAAAGAAGATTTAGAGAGGATCAAAAAGCTTGGAATAAATCTTAAGCTTGATTTCATTTTAAATCATGCTTCGGTTCTTTCACCTCAGTTTCAGGATCTGCTTAGGAATGGCGAGAAATCTAAATATGCAGATTTCTTCATTAATTGGAACAAGTTTTGGGACGGTTATGGAGAAATGACGGCAGATGGCTATGTTAGACCAAGAGAAGATCTTATCAAGGATATGTTTTTCAGAAAACCGGGACTTCCCATTCTTATGGTTAGAATGCCTGATGGCAGGGATGTACCTTATTGGAACACCTTCTATCAGGAAGTCAGATATCCAAGGTTTGATGCAATTGATCTTTTGTCCAAAATGAATATGCAGTATACAACTGCGCTTAAACTTTCGGAGCATGTTAACGAAGAGCTTGATAATGGTAAGACGCCCTCTGAAATAGATTTTACAGGATTTGAAAAATATCGTGACGGCGTTACAGAACTTTTGGAATCCAATCGCAAATACTTGGGTCAGATGGATCTTAATATTAAATCCGACCTTGTATGGGAACATTATGATAATACTCTTAAGACTTTGTCAGAGTATGGTGCACAGATAGTAAGACTGGATGCTTTTGCATATGCGCCTAAGGAACCGGGCAAGAAAAACTTTATGAATGAGCCTGATACCTGGGATGTACTTGCCAAGGTTAGAGAACTTTCGGATAAATATAATCTTAAACTGCTCCCGGAAATTCATGACAGCTATGCCTCAGGAACCTATAAAAAGGTTGCAGATATGGGGTATATGACCTACGATTTCTTCCTTCCGGGGCTTATAATAGCTGCTCTTGAAAAAAAGGATGCTTCACTTCTTATAAAGTGGGCTAATGAAATCTATACCAATAATATACGCACCGTGAACATGCTTGGTTGTCATGATGGTATTCCACTTCTGGACTTAAAAGGACTTCTGCCTGACGAAGAGATTCAGAATCTCATCGATACAGTGGTTGGTCGTGGCGGCCTGGTCAAGGATCTTCATGGCAAAAAAAATATGTATTATCAGGTCAATGCTACGTATTATAGTGCTCTTGGTGCAGATGACAAGAAAATGCTCATGGCAAGAGCTCTTCAGATGTTCATGCCGGGCAAACCACAGATATGGTATCTTGATCTTCTGGCCGGTGAGAATGATATAGAAGCAGTAAAGTTAGCCGGAGCCGGTGGACACAAAGAAATCAACAGAACCAACATAAGCCCATCAGAAACAACTTCAAGACTTACAAAGCCTGTTGTTCAAAAACAGCTTGAACTTTTGCATATGCGTAATACCAATCCTGCATTTGGCTGGGATTCCAAATTCAGTGCAACAGTAGATAAGTCAAAACTTACGATGCGCTGGGAAAATGAAGGCAGCGTTGCCGAACTTATCGCTGACCTAGAAACAATGGATTTCGAAATTAGACACTAAAATCATCAAACTTCCCACTTGCCAAATTGGCAAGTGGGAAGTCTGAGTTGTTCACCTGATCATTATCTTCTCTATTTCACCTATGAACATGGTGTGGAAGCCTTCTTTTTTGTAAAAATCATCAATGAGTGATTTGTCATCAAATGAGTCTATGTCCAGCTCCTTTGTTATAATCTTGTGGCATATGATTACATTGGAAGCCTCATCTATAAAAGGAACCTTCGTATCCTCGTCATGATTTATCGTAAGACGGGCACCTTTTATTTTGTCTTCATTCCTTCCGGAAATCATTCCCATGAATTTCAGTTCTCTTTTATAATCCACAAGATCCAGAAAACTTAGAGCAAAATAATCTGAAGAATCAATAAGCTCTCTTGTATAGCGCTCTTTGCGAAGATATATGGTGACAATGTGTTTATCCAGAAAAAAACCAAAACTCCCCCACGAAGCTGTAGTTGCATTGACCTTATCACCTGTCTGAGCAGATATCAGCATCATGTTTTCTTTTTTGAAAGTAAAAGGACCTGTCATAATATCGTCTATACTTACCGGTTGAAATACATGCATGAGCGTCTCCTTTCGAACGATATACTGATAAACATATGATAACATACTAAAGCTCCTCACACCAGTAAATGTAGTTGTTCTCATTTGGCGTGTACTCAAAAACGGGAAAATAAGGGAAATTTGCGTTAGCTAAAGAATAGTTCGAAGATAGTAATATTTAACTTTGTTTATGCCGATAATTATAGATAGACAACTGCGAGTATATGACAACGGGCAGATAACAGAAGATGACAAATGAAAAGAATTAGTTTCCCCTATTTGGCAAAAGAGGGCTAGATGGAGAATTATGCATTTTCTTTTAAAAGGCTATGGCTTATTCCTATAGCAATGCTTTTTATTATATTGCTGTTAGTAACAGTCGACAGCTCTTATTTGGATACAAAAATCCAGTATGGATGCTATAACCTTACAGAGGATTGGGACGTTGTAAATGAAAATACAAACGTTAATCTTTCGAATGTTTCCTTGCATGAAGCCAATATTGGCAAAGCAGGGAATTTTAAACCTGTCACAATTTCGAGAACAATTCCTTATGACAATATTCCATCCAAGGCTCTTATTTTCTGCTCGGGTTATTGTTATGTTGAAGTTTATCTTGAAGATGAACTTATCTATACCTATGGCAAAGATATAGTCGATGCAGGAAGGATGGCACCAAATCATTATAATATAGTTCCGCTTCCGGACGATTGTATAGGCAAGGAGTTCAAAATCGTTTTTATACCCAACGAAGTGTTTTCGTTCTCGGGTTTTTCTCCTGTTTATTATGGAAATGTCGAAGATGCATACAGGTCTATCCTTGAAAACAGCAGACTCTCATTGCTTATCGGAGCTTTCTTGTGTGTATTTGGTTTTGCGATGTTCATAACATCTTTATACATGATCGTATATCATAGAGGGAATCTTGCACTGGTTTTTGCTGCCAATATTTCTTTTAACATAGGAACATATACACTGTGTTTCAATGATATATATTATTTTATCGCGGATGCAGATGAATTCTATACCTATATAGAATATCTGTCTTTGTATTGCATACCTTTGTCTATAGTTGTATTCCTTATGGCATCCATGCAGCAGTTCAGAAGACCGCTATTTTATATTATGACAGTGGTAAATGTTATATTTGTTGCATATGTGATGATAGTACATGCGCTTAATATTGATCATATCTGCAATTATGTATCAGTTCTTCATATACTGGCAATAGTCGAGGGACTTACGCATATAGTCACGCTTGTAACAAGCATTGTTAAGGGTAGGAAAAAGAAAAATGATGATCTGTCCATAGTAGGAAGCATCTATAATACTAATCCTGTATCATCGATTGTATTTTTGATGGGAGTGCTTATCTTCCTGGTATGTGCGGTTGTAGATATAATCATTTACAATCTGACCATATATTCTTCTTCGGATGGCGAAGCAGATGCAAGCATTAACTTCTTCATTGTCGGTTCGCTTTGCTTTGTACTTTCAATACTTCTTAATTATTTTTTCATATCCATAGAGCATATCCGTTTGAAAAATACCAAACGACGCCTTCAAGGACTTGCATATACTGACGAACTTACAGGACTTTATAACAGAGCAAGGTGCGAACTGGAACTGGCATCTTTGCAACAGTCTTCATGCCGTTATTATTATGTTATAAGTATTGATGTTGACAGGCTTAAGAAAGTTAATGATACTTTGGGACATGCTATGGGTGACAAACTATTGACAGAGTTTTCGGAAACTCTTAAATCGGCACTTTATGATGCTGATCTCCTCGGGAGAATGGGCGGAGATGAGTTTATTGCAATATACAAAACGGAAGCTGAAGAAGTATGTCAAAAGGCTTTGGAAAGACTTGCCAGAGAGCTTGATGCAAAGAATCAAATTCCTCAAAGACAATTCTATCTGTCATGTTCATATGGTTATGCCTTTGGAAGCAAATACGGCAATCAAAATCCCAGAGACATATACATGGAAGCTGATGCTAAAATGTACGAGATGAAGAAAATTCACCATCAAAAGAGGGCGTAGCTTATGAAAAGAAGAATTTTTTTCATATCACTTAGTCTAATTTCAATAGTCTTTATCGCGATGCTTGTAAGTTATATTCTTCCGTTTAAACCTGAAGGAGAGATGTTAAGGCTTGATGGAGAGTGGGAGGTTGATACAGAAGATATACATCTTGAAAATGTATCTGTAGATGAAGTCTCTGATATACTTGCAAATCTCCATGAGAGGGATGTGATTACTCTTTCTTATGAGCTTCCGGAAAATGAGATAGCTATAATTCCGACTATTATGTTCGAAAGCAAGTATAGTGCGGTTGAAGTAAGCTGCAAAGATATGCCCATTTATACTAAATGGGTTGATAGGTTTAATGAACACAAATATATAGGAGTAAGTTGCCATTTCGTTCCTATCCCTATGGATAATTCAAATAATATAATCAGTATCAAATTATATGTATCGGAAGATGGGGCATACAATTATTTCAATACGCCTGTCTTTGGATCTTACCATGATGTGCAGCATCAGTTTATAAGAGAAAATCTTCTGGTTATGGCTGTTGCGTGTTTCCTTATAGTATTTGGGATTTCTTTTATATTCATTACCGTTCTTTTTTATAAGGCGGTTCCTAATATACTTGGACAGTTACTTTCTTCAATAATGTTTCTGGATCTTGGGGTATGGATTGGATGTTTTTACAGACTGGCATCACTATTTTTTGACACCACATATATAACAACGGTGGAGCTTGTGGCACTTTATGTAATGGTTCCCCTCAGCATACTTATATTCGGAAGCATCGGGGGACATTATAAGATTAGCTCGTATAGAATCTGCACCTCGATATGCGGTGTTATAACGCTGCTTCTTATTGTTTTCCACCTTACCAATCTGGTACATCTAAACAGAACGTTGAATGTGTTTTATATAGTCGTTATCGCGACATTTATAATGATAGTAAAAATTGCAATAGGCGATCATAAGAAAGCAACGATTCTCAAAACTGAAATGCTACAGGATATGGAATTTTTTGTCTTTGGAATATCTACTCTTTTGAATACATTGTTTTATAACCTTGAAGAACAAAGGATTATATCAGGGAATGTTATAACAAGAAATGTATTTCCTGTCGGGGTCATGATGTATATATATCTGTACCTTCTTAACTATTTTTTGTATATTACAGAGATGTATGCCCAAAATGAGGAGAACAAGTCACTTACGCGCCTTGCATATGCGGATGGTCTTACCAATATACCTAATAGGTCTATGTGGACCAAACGTATGAATGAGCTAAAAGAATTAGATTCTGATTATTGTATTATCTCCATGGATCTTAATGGGCTTAAAGATGTTAATGACAGGCTGGGACATGCTTTTGGTGATGCATATATAGTGGCTTTTGCCAAAATTTTGAAGGAAACCTTTAAGGAAGATGCCTTTATAGCAAGGATAGGCGGAGATGAATTTGTTGTTGTACTTGAGAATACTAAAGTTAAGGATACAGAGAGCTACATATATCAGGTATCTGAAAAGCTCAATGCTCTAAATGCAGGAGATGATACTTATAGAAGGAGCGTTGCAGCAGGCTATGCTTATAAATCAGAACTTACCAAAGACAACAATTCCGATCCCCAGAATGTATATCTACTTGCAGATAAGCGTATGTATGATGTCAAAAGACATATGCATTATAGTAAGCGTATAGGAGAACGTCTGGTAGAAAGTACATAGATAGTGTACTGACTAAAACTTCCCGCATCCTAGCTGGAGCAAACGCTGTTTTCGACGTGGGAAGTTTGAGTTAATAAGAAACCATTTTGGCAATTGCATAGGGCTTGAGATATTTGACTATAGCGTGTATAATTTGGTAGCGAATAAAACAAAATACAATCATCCTGATAATTCATCTAAAGAAAAGAGGTTCTGATATGAAGAGAAAATATAATTTATCAAAGAAGGTTACAGAAGAGCAGGCTGCTAAGGCAATGGAAGAAATGCATAAAATAACAGGCTTTGGCGAAGCTGAATTTGCTGATGACAGAAAATCTTTGATTGTAACAGCTGATGATGATAAGATCACACACGTTATGAACCGTAGTGTTAACATTTTCGCAAGAGTATGCGACGAAACCAAGATTTCATTTGACTCTTTTATTTACGAAGACTAAGTTTATATCCTGATATATAAGGATAGTTTTACGTTAATTTGTAACCGTAATGCGGATGCAGAAGGGACGCTCATAATGAAGCGTTCCTTTTTTGGGTCTTACTTTACTTGACTAAAAAAGCCAAAGAAACCTACAATAAATTATGAAAGTACGTTTGTTCAAATGTTATTGTCGCTTGAGATTGTTCTGATTTTTATATGAGTCAGTATCCCTTATAAAAGGATTGATATATTTATGAATACAACTAGTATAGAAACATATTCAGCAAATGAAACTTATGAGTTTGGTGTACGTATAGGTCAAAATGCAAAAGCCGGGCAGGTTTATACATTAATAGGCGACCTTGGAGTCGGTAAGACTGTTTTTACACAGGGCGTAGCCAAGGGATTGGGAATAGAAGGACCGGTTAACAGTCCTACTTTTACCATACTTCAGGTATATGAAGACGGAAGGCTTCCTTTTTATCATTTTGATGTATATAGAATAGGCGATGTATCTGAAATGGACGAAATAGGTTATGAGGACTGTTTTTACGGAAATGGTATATGCCTTGTCGAATGGGCCAATCTTGTAGAAGAAATCCTTCCCGAGCACTATACGGAAATCCGTATAGAGAAGGATCTTGAAAAAGGCCTTGATTACAGACTTATAAGTATGACGAAAATTTAGCACCAGATAGGTGCCATTACCATTAATGAAAGGATTATAGCTTTGAAGATTTTAGCTATAGATACATCGGGGCTGACAGCTACAGTTGCACTTTGCGAAGATGACAAACTGATAGCTTCATTCTCGATACAGTACAAAACTACACATTCCCAGATTCTTATGCCTATGCTTGATAAGATTAAAGAGCTGACGAACCTTGATCTTAACTCTATAGATGCAATTGCAATAGCTAAGGGTCCTGGGTCTTTTACGGGGCTTAGAATAGGAACTGCTACGGCTAAGGGACTTTGCCTTGCACTTGATATTCCGCTTATTGCGGTGCCCACTGTGGATGCCATGGCCTACAATTTATATGGAACAGAGAAACTCATCTGCCCTATGATGGATGCAAGAAGGTCGCAGGTCTATACAGGTGTCTATACATTTATTCCTGACAAAAAAGAAGATACAAACCTATACGGTTATTCAATGAAGACCGTCCTTGATCAAAGGTGTGCGTCGGTTGATGAAATCACAGATTTTCTTAACGAGCAAAATCAGCCTGTGGTACTACTTGGAGATGGAGTTCCCGTATATCTAAGTGAATTGGAACAAAAGCTTAAAGTGCCATTTTCACTTGCTTCACTTTCTATGGATCGTCAGAATGCAGCATCGCTTTGCGCAGTTGCTGTCAGATATATGAGAAAAGGGGAAGTTTTGGACGCAGATTCTTTTGCCCCGGAATATTTAAGAGTATCACAGGCAGAGCGAACGGCTGCGGAAAAGCAAAAAGAACCTGTTAATAAAGCTTTCAATAATGATTTAGACGCCTCCAATAATAGTAAAACGGAAAATACCGCTTCTATAAATGATTTTGGGATGAAGATTCCTAAAGTCAAGGAACGTGTATTTATAAGACTTATCAAGGCTGAGGATATTGACAGGGCAGCAGAGCTTGAAAAAGAAAATCTTGGAAACGAAGCTTGGACACAAGGTCAGATATTAACTGCCAGTACAAGGGATGACACGATATATCTTGTTGCAGAAAAATCAGGTCAGATAATAGGACTATGTGGTGTTCAGAATATTCAAGGTGATGGAGAGATTACCAATGTGTCTGTAGATAAAAGGTTTAGAGGCCAGGGAGTAGGCTACAAGATGATGAGACAACTCCTTGAAAGAGGGCATGGCATTGGGATAAAGAATTACACAATGGAAGTTCGATCCAAGAATACTGCAGCCATAAGGCTTTATGAAAAGCTTGGATTTAAGTCAGAAGGCAAACGTCCGGGATTTTATGATAACCCCAAGGATGATGCTGAAATTTACTGGCTTAGAGACAGTCAGTAAATAAAGTTTATAAAAAGATATGAGGATTATATATGATAGATTTATGTCTACTTGGAACAGGCGGAATGATGCCTCTTCCATACAGATATCTGACGTCACTTATGGTGCGTTATAACGGCTTGAGTATTCTTGTCGATTGTGGTGAAGGAACCCAGATGGCACTCAGAAAGGTAGGCTGGAGTCCTAATCCGATCAGTATGATATGTTTTACACATTATCATGCAGACCATATTTCGGGGCTTCCCGGAATGCTCCTTACTATGGGTAATGCAGAACGCAAAGAGCCGCTTATAGTAGTAGGACCAAAGGGACTTGAGAAAGTTGTAGGAAGTCTTAGAATTATTGCTCCTGAACTTCCGTTTCCAATCATTTTTCATGAGCTTTCAGAAGCAGAGGAGACGCTTAGTCTTGAAGGAATGCCGGATTTTGAAATTACGGCTTTCAAGGTCAATCACAATGTTGTTTGCTATGGATATGACTTTAGACTATCAAGGAAGGGGCGCTTTAATGTAGATAATGCCAATGCTCTTGATATTCCAAGACAGTACTGGAGCAGGCTCCAAAATGGAGAGAGAATAACGCACGAAGACGGAAGAGTTTTTGAGCCCGATATGGTACTTGGCAAAGAAAGAACAGGAATTCACTTTACGTATGTTACAGATTCAAGACCTACTAAGAGCATTGTAAGTCATGCAGAAAATGCAGATCTTTTTATATGCGAAGGAATGTATGGCGAGTTGGATAAAGCGCAAAAGGCTAAGGAAAAAAAGCATATGACCTTTTATGAGGCTGCTGATATGGCTAAAAAGGCAAATGTCAAAGAAATGTGGCTTACACACTATAGTCCTTCGCTTAATAATCCGAAAGATTATCTGGATGAAACCAGAAAAATTTTCAAAAATACAATTGCAGCAAAAGATGGCAGAATGTTAACACTGGAATTTCCAAAAGAATGATAGATGTAGTATATACCGATTTTATCCATTAGTCTTTTACGTGGTTTGGACTTTATGTCAGTCATGAAAGGAAAATGAGATATGGCCAAAAAAGGTAAGGGTATTATAAACTCAAAGGTATTTCAGGCAATAGTTATGCTGGTGCTGGGAGTTGCCGTAGCGTGGGCGATTCTGACGAGATTTACATCGGTACTTACTAAGGAACCTGAAGAGAAAGTCGGAACTCAGAGTGAGGTTCAGGCCCTTTCTACCATGAACCTTGATAATGCCTATCCGGGAACAGTAGACGGTGTTGTTACATTGTTTGCAAGGATTACCAAAGCTCTTTATAACGAGGACTATACTGACAAGGAACTTGAAAAGCTCTGCACCAAAAGGTATGAGCTTATGGACTCAGACCTTCAGGATGCGCAAGGGTCTATGGAACGATATCTGTCGTCCATGGAGGCTGAAATAAACAATAAGAAGGATAGTAGTATTACAATTTCCAAATATTTTGTTGATGATTTTGATGCGAACAGTGATATATATACGCTGGATGGCGACAGCCGCCAATATGCCAAGATTAACTGCCAGTTCGTTATGAGGCAGGATAGCGTAGCAGATACCTACAATTATCTTTTTACAATGAGAAAAGATACTGAGTCCGGCAAAAACTGGAAAATCCTTGGCTGGGAGATAACGCTTGAAGACGAGGATACAGATCCTGTTGCAGCGATATGTTCAAGGAACCTTGAAAATGATTATCCCGCTACGCCTGAAGAAGTGGTTGAATATTTTGCTTATATAACAACTGCTCTTTACAATGAGAGCTACAGTGATGCGGAGTTTGCAAAGATGAGCGCGGCAAGGGCATATCTGTACGATGATGAGCTTCTTGCAAATCAGACGGATGTTGATGCTCAGCTTAAATCAGAGGTTATTGCCAAGAAGGATGCAGGAGTTGTAGTTGCTGCATATGTGGTTGATGACGCAGATGATTTTAAATACAAATATATTGGCAATGATTTCTGCGCATCAGGCAATTGCATGTTCTCCATGAGAGGGACAAGCAACAGACAGATATTGACTTACCAGTTTGTACTAACACAGGATTCCCAGGAGAGATGGAAAATCTACGGCTGGGAGATTGCAGACGATTAAAAAAGGAATCAGAAGTAATGGTTATAGATAAGAAAACAGAAGATGACGGCGTCATAATGATGTCGGTTAGAAATGATGAATGTACGAGTGATGAAGGCGAGCATGTAACTATACTTGCTATTGAAAGCAGCTGCGATGAGACTGCGGCAGCAGTTGTAGTGGATGGAAGAGAGGTTCTTTCTAATATTATCTCATCGCAGATTGCACTCCATACCGTATACGGAGGAGTAGTTCCGGAAATCGCTTCAAGGAAGCATGTTGAGAAGATAAATTATTGCATAAGAGAAGCTCTATCTAAGGCAGGAAGAAAACTTTCGGACATAGATGCTATAGCAGTAACTTATGGCCCGGGGCTTGTCGGAGCACTCCTTGTGGGAGTATCAAGTGCCAAAGCCCTTTCTTTTGCCACAGGCATTCCGCTTGTTGGTGTGCATCATATAGAAGGACATATAAGTGCCAATTTTATTGAAAACAAAGATCTAGAACCTCCCTTTGTATGTCTGGTGGTTTCGGGAGGTCATTCCCATCTGGTAGTTGTTAGGGATTACGGCGTATATGACATAATAGGACAGACAAGAGATGATGCGGCCGGTGAGGCTTTTGACAAGGTTGCAAGGGCTATAGGACTTGGATATCCCGGAGGACCAAAGATTGACAAGGCCGCCCAAAATGGTAATCCAAATGCAATATCTTTTCCTACAGCAAAGATTGCAGATGCCGAGTATGACTTTAGTTTCAGCGGTTTGAAGTCGGCTGTTCTTAACTATATCAATATCGCCAGAATGCAGGGAGAGGATTTTAACAAAAACGATCTTGCCGCATCCTTCCAAAAGGCTGTTGTGGATGTGCTTACAGAGCATGCTATAAGAGCAACCAAGCAGTATGGATACGACAAGCTTGCAATAGCAGGAGGAGTTGCATCTAATTCGGCGCTTAGACAGAGCCTTATCGATGCATGCAAAGCAAACAACATTAAGTTCTTCAAACCTTCACCTATTCTGTGTACAGATAATGCCGCAATGATAGGTGCGGCCGGATATTATGAATATATGAAAGGTGTAAGATCAGGACTTGACCTTAACGCAGTTCCAAACCTGCCTCTTGGTGACAGAGAGAGAAGATTCCACGCAAGAATAGGTTTGTGAAAGGAAATAAAATGAAGACAGCAGCAATAGTGCTCGCCGCTGGAAGTGGCAGCAGAATGCATAGTGACATCAAAAAACAGTACATGGAAATAGGCGAAAAGCCGCTTATATATTATTCTTTGAAAGCTTTTGAAGACAGTTTTACAAATGAAATTGTTCTTGTAGTATCTCCCGGTGACATAGACTATTGCAGGGTGAATATCGTAGATAGATATGACATAAAAAAAGTTATAAAAATAGTAGAAGGCGGAGCAGAGAGATACGACTCAGTAAGACTTGGGCTACATGCTGTATCTGCAAATACAGATTATGTCATGATTCATGATGGCGCAAGACCGTTTGTGTCAGAAGATATAATGCAAAGAGCGGTCGAAGGAGCAAGAGATTACAGAGCCTGCGTTGTCGGAATGCCGGTAAAGGATACTATCAAAATTGCCAACAAGGATTGCTTTGCCAAGGAAACTCCCGACAGGAATTCCCTTTGGATGATACAGACCCCTCAGACTTTTGAATACAAGCTTATAAGAGAGCTTTATGACATGCTTGAAGAACAGAAAGAGGATATCGCCAAAAAAGGTATAAGTATTACTGACGACGCAATGGTAGTTGAAACCTTCTCTGATGTAAAGGTGAAACTTACATATGGCTCATACAATAATATAAAAGTTACTACACCGGAAGATATCGTTATTGCAAATGCAATTCTAGGCTTAAATCACAGCTGCTAATGAACTGTCAAAAAAACACTTATTCGTCCCTATTTGTGACATATGATTAAGGAGGAACTATATATGAGCGTCATTTCGTGTTCGGCAATTATTCTTGCAGGAGGAGTTGGTGCCAGAGTTAGTAGCAGCAATGTTCCCAAGCAGTATATTGATATTTGCGGAAGGCCGCTTATAGCTTATGTTATTGATACGGTAATATCAGACCCTGTAATTTCAAACGTAGTAATTGTATGCGATACTACATACAAAGAACTGGTGAGCGAGTGCTGCGCATCAGCCATGCGTGATAGTGGCAGGCATGGAATCGAGATCAAATATGCTTTGCCGGGCTTTAACAGACAGATGTCTGTCTTAAACGGACTTAATAAACTTGAAAATTACATCGGAGACGGTGATCTTGTAGCAATAATAGACGCTGCAAGACCTAATATGACAAGGCAGATGCTTGATGCCTGCATTGAAGCGGCAGATAATGCTGATGGAGCTATACCCGTTCTTAAAATGAGGGATACCGTTTATATGTCAGATGATGGCAAGCACTTAACTAACCTTCTCGAAAGATCCAAAGTATTGGCAGGTCAGGCGCCGGAAGTCTTCAGATTTGGTAAATATCTTGCTGCCAATAGAAAGCTTTCGGAAGCTTTGATGGATCACATTCATGGAAGTAGTGAACCGGCTATTATGGATGGGATGAAGATAGTCATGATACCTGGTGATGAGAATAACTATAAGATAACTACAGATGCTGATCTTGTGCGTTTTAGAAATGAATGCGAATGGCATCAGGAATTGTGATTTTGAAAATTGCAGCGGAGTCTTCTCACCACTTTAGTCGTGTGTGACTTAACGAGCACATATTCGATATTATTATTTTTTGGAGTTTTTGTAATGGATTCATATACTGATTTTGCGCTTGTCTATGATACATTCATGGATGAAACGCCTTACTTGGAATGGGCGGATTATATAAGCACTCTTATCGAAAAGTATGGAATATCGAAACCTACTTCGTCATCTCAAAATGAAGATGCACTTACACAGGAACGCAATATGATTGTTGAGCTTGGCTGCGGCACAGGCTCTTTTACCATAGAGATGGCCAAAAGAGGCTATGACATTATAGGAATAGACAATTCTGCGCAGATGCTTCAAATCGCCATGGACAAAAAAGATAAATCAGGCTACGATATCATGTACCTTGAGCAGGATATGAGAGAATTTGAACTCTATTCAACTGCGGGTACTTTTTTGAGCGTGTGCGATAGCGTCAATTATCTTACAAGCCCTGAGGATATTATCAAGATGCTAAAGCTTGTTAATAATTATCTGTATCCTGAGGGGATTATCATTTTTGATTTTAATACAGTACATAAATATAAAGATGTAATCGGTAATACTACAATTGCGGAGGATAGGGAAGATTGCGCTTTTATATGGGACAATTGGTATGATAGCGACACATTCATAAACGAATATGATCTGACTATTTTCGTGCATGAGGAAGATGACAGATACAGGCGCTTTAATGAGACACACTTCCAAAGGGGCTATACTCTTGATGAAATGCGCTCTATTGTTGATAAATCCGGCATGGAATTTTTGGATGCTATTGATGCGGATACTCATAAAAGACCGGATGATGATAGTGAGCGAATCTATATAATTGCAAGGAAAAATTCTACAAATAACAGCAAGGCTATAGATATAGGCAACTAGTGTACTGGCTCATTCATGTTTAATCAAATTACTTGTCTATAAATATGGAAAAGAGGTATTACATGGAAACAAACACACAGTACAAGGATTATATGGTGCGTGCAACGGCCGCATCAAATCAGATAAGAGCATTTGCAGTTACTTCAAAGAATCTAGTTGAAGAGGCAAGGCTTTCTCATAATACCAGCCCTATTGCCACAGCAGCCCTTGGCAGACTTATGTCCGGAACACTTATGATGGGCGCTATGATGGACAATGATGATGATCTTATTACAGTCAAGATTGATGGTGACGGCCCTCTTGGAGGACTTCTTGCAACGTCTGACAATAAGGGACAAGTCAAGGGATATGTCAATAACACTCTTGTAATTCTTCCGCCCAATGCGTCCGGTCATCTTAATGTTGGTGGCGGCGTAGGCAAGGGAACTTTTACCGTAATCCGTGATATGGGAATGAAAGATCCTTATGTTGGACAGGTTCCCCTTTATACAGGCGAAATTGCCGAAGATTTTACGTACTATTTTGCAAAGTCACAACAGACACCCTCGTCGGTAGGACTAGGCGTTCTCATGAATCATAATAATACTGTAAGGCAGGCCGGAGGATTTATCGTTCAGCTAATGCCCTTTGCCACAGAGGATGTAATATCGCACCTTGAAGCTAATCTTAGGAGCTTTACAACGGTTACCGATGTCTTAAAAGAAGGCAAGAACCCGGAAGATATGCTTAAAATAGTTTTAAACGGTTTTGACATTACATGGAATGGAACTATGCCCGTTTGTTGGCACTGTAACTGTTCCAAAGATCGCATATCAAGGGGACTTATACTTTTGGGTCAAGAGGAACTCGAAGATATTATAAGCGATGGAAAACCAATAGAAACCAAGTGTCAGTTCTGCGGCAAAAAATATAATTTTTCCATAGATGAGCTTAAAAAACTGTCCAAAAAAGCGCTTGTATCTTCTGACAACAGTAAATGAATGTAAAGTTTTATTTTTTTTGTCCGATAAGATTAAATGAGAGCGTTCTGCCTGCAATAGGCAAGCTTAACTCTGCCCCCGGTAAATATCGTGCATTTTTGAGTGGGGATTTCCAGCTATAATATTAATTTTAACTTGTCGGAGGTCGTTGTTTATGAGCGAAAAAAACAAAACTAAGAATTCAAAAACCGGTTCAAAAACAAAGAAAACGGTAAGCGGAAAACTTATGATGGTTGTTATCCCTATTATTGCAGTTGTAATTGCAGCTGTTATAGGTCTTATCACGGTTTATGCCCGCAGTATCATTACCTATCAGTCAGATAACAGACTTGTTGAGGAATCCAAAGCCAATGCCACATCTATAGGCAATGAAATGACAGAAATTATAAAATATATGGATTCTGTCGGCGATGCTTTGGAAATAGCGAATATAACAAGCGATGATGATATCCTTGCGTTTATGAAAATTATCATGAATGATTTTGATACAGCGTCAGATGCCTATTTTGCGATAGGAACAGATACATTTGTCGATGGTTCGGGATGGGTTCCAAGCGATGATTATGATCCTACTACCAGAGCCTGGTATCAGACTGGAATTACATCAAGTGAAGTTCAGATAGGTTCCCCTTCATATGATATGACGACAGGGTCGATGGTTGTTGTTTTATCAAGGAGTGTAACACTTGCAGACGGCCGGGTCGGTGTTCTTGCAATTGATATGCTTATTAGCAGTATCGCGCAGGAAGTAAGTGAATATGTGCCTCTTGAAACTGGCGGAAGTATGCTCCTTGATGGTGACATGATTATTTCGTACTTTACTTCTGATTTTAACGGATCAAGTGTTACAGAACATACTGATGATTCGTTCCTTACAGCGGTATATGAATACGTGCAGACAGGCTCTTCGGAAGCTACGAATATTAAGTCATACACAGGTACTACTTATGTTATTGCTGTATCAAGCGTTCCCGGAACTTCGTGGTCATTAATATCATCTGTGGACAAGAATGATGTTTTTGCAGACCTCAATAGATTTATATATATTGTAATTGGTATTGCGGTAGTAGTTATTGCAGGTATTGCGCTTGTAATGCTGGCTCTCATCAATTCTATAGTTGCAAAGCCTGTAAAGAGACTTACAGGGGATATTGGAAAGATTGCTGAGGGTGACTTTAGGGTTAATATAAAGACAGGCGGTAATGATGAAATTGGCAAGATGAATAACGATATGAATGATTTCGTTTCAAATATGCGAGATACTCTTGGTGAAATTCAAAATGAAGTTGACAGGCTTGCGCGGGAGGCTAACTCCAGCAAATCGGCTTCAGATAAGCTTACTCACGAAGCTACCGAGCAGGCTCACGGTATGGAACAGATCAAAGATGCTATGAGCGGCATGGCTGATGCGGTTACTGAACTTGCCAATAATGCAACAGAACTTGCAACAGAAGTATCTGAACTTACAGAAAAGGGTCAGGCTGCCAATAATACAGTTACAGATCTTGTAGAAAAGGCTAAGAACGGTAAGGAAGACATGGAGGCTGTTCAGAAGGGTATGACAGATATATCTGCTTCCATGACAGATATGAATGAAGTTGTAGAAGTAGTAAGAGACTCTGCTCAGAAGATTAATTCGATTATTGAGATGATTACATCAATAGCAGAACAGACCAACTTGCTTTCATTAAATGCTTCTATAGAGGCGGCTCGTGCCGGAGAAGCAGGTAAGGGTTTTGCGGTAGTTGCTACAGAGATAGGAAGTCTTGCTACGGATTCTGCTAATTCGACAACAGAAATTGCCAAGATTCTTGAAGAGATTACCCAGCAGATTAATTCTTTGTCAGAGAAATCTCAGGTTAATATGCAGGAAATCGATACCAATGTTGAGGCTGTATCTAAGGCAGGAAACACATTTGCGGATATATTCAAGAATCTGGATGAAACAAGTGCGACCGTAAATGAGATGATTGATAAGATAGGCAAGGTCGATACGATTGCAACATCTATGGCTGCTATATCAGAAGAACAGTCGGCTAGTACTCAGGAAGTTAGCGCAACCGCAGAAAATCTTGCGGAAAGTGCTCAGGCTGTATCAGATTCCAGCCGCGGAGTAGATGAAAGCGCAACTATAGTAACAGATTCTGCAAATTCTATTGATGGATATGTCAAGAAGTTTATAATCGGTTAATCAAAAGATATACGTAGATTCATTTGATATGCAAATAGGCGGCGATGGCGCAGAAAGTGTCATCGCCGTTTTATACAAAATAAAATTTTTTAAATATATCTTGCATTCATGCCTTATTGTAATATGTGTTTTTGGGCTGTAAGAAAAATGGGGAGCCTCTTACAGATAACACATATAAATCAAATAAATTATAGTTTTTTGTAATTAGTTGTGGGAGATGAAAAAAGTTTCATAGATTGTACTGTCTATCTAATTCAGATTCGCTGCATTCGCAGTAGTATCCTCACATGTATTTATTCTGGTTAAGGAAGAAATATACTATTACTATTTTTGGAAGAGTTAAGCGATGTTTCTGACACAAACAAAAGAAACATATATAGTAAACAGGTTTTACAGGAGTAATTATAAATGGCAGGAGATAACGGGGAAATCACATGGGACCAGGCTAAACTGGCCGAATACTTTACAGCATGTCAGGACAAGTACAATACTTTCCTATCAATGTCTGATACACTGATACAGAAATTTAAGGATACTGTTCTAAACTACTTGGATACTACCCTACTTCCTTGGTATAAAGATCCATCCTCATCACTTGATGAAGCTACCAAACAGGAATACGACACCTATATGCAGAACATGTCCGATTATCTTAATGGTAAAAAGGAAAGATGTGAAGTATATAAATACGACCCCGTAAACATGTGCAGCGGTAACTACATAAATGAACATGAAGATCTCAAGATAGGCGGACTCTATCATCTATCATTCAAGAGATTCTATAACGCCCTTCCATCATCCAAAGAAGACTTCATCCTTGGAAACGGCTGGAGCACGACCTATTCAGAGCATCTTACAAGAGACGAAGAAGGAATCCACATATCATATGCAGATGGAAGTATAGGTCTTTATAAAGAGCGCATCATCAAAGGTAAGAAATACTACGAAGAGATCCATGGAGAACCTGGGCTCTTGTCAGAGATAGAAGATGACTCTAAATCAACAGCCGAAGAGATAATAAAAAAGAAAAGCTATATCCTCCGCCAGGACAATGGTCAGTACAAGAAGTTCGATGAGAACGGATACCTTGTAGAACTGGGTGATGATAATGGAGCAGTTGCAGAGCTTTTATATACTAATGTGAAAGTAGCTATAAATACCAAAGCTACAAATACTAAAGCTACAAATACCAAAGCTGAAAACACCAAAGTTGCAAACACCATAGTTGCAAACACCAAAGCTGAAAACAAAGACCAAGATGCTGATAGTCTGGCAGACGATAGATCTTTGGTTAAACGCCTTGCATCTGTTAAGACGCCGGGAAGTGCAGCACTGTTCTTTACATACAATGAATACGGCAACATAGAAACCCTTAAGGACCATACCGGAAGGGTTGTTAAGTATACCTATAAAATTCAGGATGTTTCAATTGAAAGTAGCATAAATGAGTCATGTGAAAACGGATCGTCAGGAATCTCACAACAAGATACAAAATCTTTAGAGAATCTTTCTAAGGCTACATCTTTAGAAAACAAGCAGACTGAGATTGGTTTTTCTAAACAGAATCGTTCTAAATCCGTTCAGTTTCTTACATCAGTTACATATGCTGACGGAACTACAGCTACTTATGACTATTCAGAAGATGGTAAAATCTCCGAAGTAACCAACCAGCGCGGCATAAAAGCCATAACCAATACCTATGATAGCCAGGGAAGGACTATAAAGCAGTCATTCCCGGATGGCGGAGTAATGACTTACGTATATGATGACAAGAAGCGTACCACAACAGCAACAGAGCAAAATGGCAATAAAGTAGTATATAAGCATGATGCCAAGATGCGCCATACAGGCACAAAGTACTATGACGGTGAAGAAAGCTTCACATACAATAAGCGTAACCAGAAGATATCCCATACCAACAAGCTGGGATATACAACCAGATATACCTATGACAATAGAGGTCACCTTACAAGCTCACAATGGATGGGTACAAAAGGCTATAAGTACAAAGAGACTAACCTCATTTGGATTAGTCTCAATGTTAGATTACTACACCGAAAGGTGTGTTACTTGTTAAGTTGATTGAACCGCCGTGTACGGAACCGTACGCACGGTGGTGTGAGAGGTCGGGGGATTATTCAAATCCCCCTCCTACTCGATTGAAATTATAGTTAGCAGAGACTAACAAAAAGAGTTATAATGTCAATATATATGGATAGAAACGGAGGAAAAAACATATGAAAGCAGATTATAAAAACTGGATGCCAAAGGGTATGGTGATGGGAACCGGATGCGGAATGATAGCTTCACTGATTCTTTTTCTTATTTTAGGGGTGTCTCCAATAGTAACAGAAGGAAGCGCAAAAAGAGTTATTGGAATTGTGCTTATGATCCTTACAGTTATTTTTTGTGCCTCGACTATATGGATGTATTTGATGTACAGAGCTTTTTCCTACAACGGAAAGCGGCAGATGTCAAAACAAATCATTGAAGGGGTAGCCTCTTATGTAAGCATTCCTGATGGTGGAAAGGGGCTTGATATTGGATGCGGAAGTGGAGCTCTTACGATAGCTTGTGCAAAGAAGAATCCCGGAGCGTCTTTTACAGGAATTGACAGATGGGGCAAGGAGTATGCTTCATTCAGTAAAAAACTTTGTGAGAGCAATTCTGAAGCAGAAGGTGTAAGCAATACTTCTTTTATGCAGGGAGATGCGTGTAAACTGCCTTTTGATGATGAGACCTTTGATGCAGTAACAAGCAACTATGTATATCATAATATTCCAAGCAGAGACAGGCAGGCGATCCTTCTGGAGACATTACGTACTTTAAAGAAGGGCGGTACATTTGCAATCCATGACATTATGTCAAAGGCAAAATATGGTGATATGCAGGCTTTTGTACAGAAGCTTAAAGACATGGGATATGACGACGTAAAGCTTATAGATACAACAAGCGGAATGTTCATGACTAAATGGGAGTCAACTTGGATGGGATTATCAGGTTCGGCTATTTTGATGGGGAGGAAGTAAGAAATGGGACTTTTTAAAGATTATGTGAATCAGACAAGAAAACCGGAAGGTTTTCTTGGGAAGATGATGGTAAATGGCATGAATGGTGGACATGCCAAGATGGCTGATTGGGGGATGTCACACCTTAGAACAATTGAACCAGAGCAGATAGCTGAGATTGGATGCGGAGGAGGAAGAAATGCAGGAGAGCTGCTTAAGAAATATCCGTTGGCGCATGTTACAGCAATAGACTATTCCGAAGTTTCTGTAAGTAAAGCAACCGCATATAATGCAGACGCGATAAAAAATGGACGATGTGAAGTTATGCAGGGAGATGTTTCTGCATTGACTCTTCCGGAGGGAGAGTACGACCTGGCAACTGCATTTGAAACTATATATTTCTGGCCGGGACTGAAAGAGTGCTTTGCGCAGGTTGCAAAGGTTTTAAAACCGGGCGGAACTTTCATGATAGTTAATGAGTCGGATGGAACTGATGAGATCAGCCTAAAATTTGAGAAAATCATTGAAGGAATGAAATGCCATACCATAGAGGAAATAGAAGAAGCACTTAAGACAGCCGGATTTAGTAAGGTCAAATCCGATCATCATAAGAGCAAACCGTGGATAACCGTTATTGCCAGAAAGTAAGATAGGTGATGAAGTGATAAAACTGACCGGACTTAATAAAGAAGAAGTAGTTACGATTTCAAAACAGATTGCAGATGCCTTTTACGATTATAAGTACAATGAAGCTGATCTTGGACTGGTGAAGTATATAAGGTCCAGGGAGGATATGTTTACGTATATGAACGCAATAACGCAGGCGGCGTATAACAGTGGATTATTATTCACTACGTCTGACAGGCAGGAAGGGTACCTTATGCTCTCCGGGGAGGGAGCAGGGGCTGTCAGATTCTTTGATGGAATCAAGATGATAATGGCAGAGAAAAAGGCACTCGGCAGTTTTTCCAATATGAAGAAATTTATTAAATCCTGCTTTGCAGAAGGCGGAACTATTGAGACCAGGATGAGGAAAGCAAAAAGGAAATTCGTAAGAATAGAGATGCTTGTGGTCAGACCGGAGTTTCAGGGACAAGGATATATGCGAAAAATGCTTGAGGATGTATATAAAATGGCGGATAAGAAAAGTATTCCTGTCATACTTGATACCGATGATAAGGATAAAGCTGCACGATACGAGCACCTTGGGATGAAACTTGACAGGGTTAGAAACTGCGGGGAACAGTTTCACATGTATGACCTCATAAAGGAGGCTTAGGGAGGTAAGTGATGAAATCCAAACAAAGGAATCTCATTTTGGGACTGCTTGGATGACTCTGCTTTGGTGCCGGGGACTGGTTAATGATGTATGCAGATCCGACATTTGAAGGAAATTTGAAATGGTTGACGATTGGAACGGCGGCAATACCTCAGTGGAGATACAATCTTGCAATGCTGCTTGCTTTTCCGGGAGTTATTCTCTATGGTGCAACACTCTTTGCGGTACAAGAATACATAACAGATGAGAAGAAAAAAGTGTATCACTATCTGAATGCTTTTGGACTCACACCATGGTTTTCGCCTCCCAACTGTTTGTAAGTCTTGAAGATTAAAATGATTGCAATTATAAAGGTGAGAATGTCCGATAGCGGCATAGAATACAAAACCCCATTGAGGCCGAAGAAAAGAGGCAGGAGCAGCGCAAAGCCGACACCGAAAACAATCTCACGAACCATGGAAAGCATAGTTGATTCCACTGCCTTTCCCATCGCCTGAAGGAATATAAAGCAAGCTTTGTTCACACAAGCGAAGACCATCATACACAGGTAGATGCAAAATGCCTTAATCGCAAAGTCCGTATAGTATGCACTTTCATTTGCTGCGCCAAAAATGTTA
>ERZ842401.1410-NODE-1410-length-34587-cov-6.004431_pt1 | contig 34587 bp, 41 predicted proteins | sample MGYA00521270_ERZ842401 | MGnify/ENA primary metagenome ERZ842401 (study PRJEB31892, sample SAMEA3878208) | bioreactor metagenome | biome: Moose rumen | place: Sweden | collected 2011-10 | study: EMG produced TPA metagenomics assembly of the PRJEB12797 data set...
CTTTGCCGCCGTAGAACGCTGCTGGCAAACCTACAATACCACTGCCGCCAGCGCCCCAGAACTGGAAGCCGCGCTCCGCGATTTTCTTTTTGCATACCAAGCCATGCGCCCCGGCTTTGCCGCCTTTTCCGCCTCCCTCGTCAAAAACGGCGACCTTGCCGCGCATCTTTTAAAATTTATGCAGGAACAGTAAAAAAAAATTGTGAGTGTCTTTAACAAAGCCAGTACAACAAAGTGAAACACGCCTTCGCCAGCAAAGACGCGCTCCCCTTATCTCTTACAGCCCGAACAGTCCTTTTTTTGGCTTGTTGCGGTATTCGATGATGACCGGGCGACCGCTGGCGTTGTTGCGGCGCTGAAGCTCAAAGTTCTGATCAAGAGATTCAATCAGCTTTACCAAGGAAGAAAAGCCGTAGGTGCGGGTGTCAAAGCCAGGATCCTGCCGCTTGAGGATTGAACCGGCGGAGCCTATGTTCACCCAGCCTTCCTCGTCGGCATATTTGTCGGTTTCGGCAATTTTACGAAGCTTCTGAACGAGCTTCTTTTTGTCCCCGGCAGAAAGCTTTGCGTCTCCCACGGACTCCTTTGCTGGCTGTTCCTTTGAAGCGCCGGTACGTGCAGGCTCCGTGTCGGTCTGTTCCGTCTCAATGTTTTCTATATAGATGAACTCGTCGCACGCCTTTATAAGCGACTCCGGCGTCTTTTGCTCGCCAACGCCAATAACAAAAATCTCGTCATCGTGAATGCGCGTTACCAGCTTTGTAAAATCGCTGTCGCTTGAGACAATCACGAACGTGTCGTATTTTTTGCTGTACAGCAAATCCATTGCGTCAATAACAAGAGTTATGTCGCTGGAATTCTTTCCCTTGGAATTCTCAAACTGCTGGATTGGCGTAATCGCGTTGTTCTTGATGGCGCGTACCCAGCCTTCCGCACAATTCTTCCAGTTTCCGTAGGCTCGCTTTGTGATGATATGTCCGTAAAAAGAAACTTCCTGAATTATATCTGATATTTTCTTATAATTCGTGTTCTCTGCGTCAATAAGGACGGCAATTTTTCCCTGTTCCTGTGTTTCTGTCATAGTAATTCCTCGTAAAATTTGCTTCAGAGCCGCTGATTTTCAGCCTATACGTCAATTTCAATCTGAACCGGGCAATGGTCGCTTCCGGTAACGTCAGAAAGGATTTTTGAAGCACGCACATTTTGAATGAATGATGGATTCACGCACTGGTAGTCAATGCGCCACCCGATGTTTTTTTCGCGGGCATGAAAACGGTAGCTCCACCACGTGTATTGCGCCGGCTCCTTGCAAAAATGCCGGAAGGTGTCTACATAGCCGCGCCCGGTGAACAAATCCATCCAAGCGCGCTCCTCCGGCAAATACCCCGGATTTTTTTCGTTGGTCTTTGGATTGGCAAGGTCAATCGGCTTATGTGCAATGTTGTAGTCGCCGCACAAAACGATGTTAAAGCCCTCGGAAACAAGCTGGTCGCACTTGGCAAGAATCGCCTCGCAGAACGCAAGCTTGTAGTCCAGACGCGCACCACCATCCTGACTGTTGGGAAAATACGCCGAAATAACCGCCGTCGTTCCATATTTTGCAATGGTCACGCGACCTTCGTCGTCAAAACGGTCGTCGCCCAGCGGCTCCACGGAATCGGGTGCCGTTCTTGTATAAATTGCCGTGCCGGAATAGCCCGGCTTTTTTGCGCTGTAAAAATACGCTGAATAAGAAACGCTCCCGTCCGCAGATTTGGGGCTTACCAGCTCCGGCGAAAGCTGTTCGGGACGTGCCTTTGTTTCCTGAATGCACACAACGTCAGCCCCGCTCTGCAAAAGCCAGTCTGCAAAGCCCTTCTTTTCAACCGCACGAATGCCGTTCACGTTCCACGAAATAATGTTCATACCTTAAGATACCACGAAGACCGCGAAGTACACAATATAGAATTTTTGTTGTTGTTTTTCAATTCTTGTTGTAAAATTGGGGCATGAAAAAAGGGCTTCCCTATGAACGACTCGTGATTTTTTTTGCGGCTCTTGTTCAGATTGTTGGCTTTGTGATAAGCGTTACGATAGAAGATTATCAGTATTCTTTTTTGCCGCGACCTGAATACGTCATTCCATCTGTAAATGCATTGGGTGCCCTTGTTTGTCTGTTCCTGCTTATTTTTCCCCGGTTCAAATTGCTGCAATCCCTTGTGCTTTTTGCGCAGGGAATTACGATGACGCTGAACAACCTTATTTTTTTGGGAACCTTTTTGTATTCTGCGGGCGTTATTTTTTTATTCTGCAATGGATTTTTAAAGGAACGGAGCAAAAAGCGCCTTGCCGCAGTGCTGGGCGTGTGGTTTGCAACGCTGTTCGTCATGCTTCCGCAGAATTTTCTGAAATTCTGCATGGTTTTTGCCTATTCGCTTTTTGTGAGCTTCTTCTATTTTTACGTATACGCAAGCGTCAGAAAGGATTTGCTTTCGCTGTTTCCAATTACGGCGATGACGCTTTCTTCCGTGGAAATGCCGGAGCTTGGACAGGAACTTCATCTTGAGCGCTACCAGCTTACCGACCGCCAGATTTTTCTTGTTCAGGAATATATAACCACGCGAAAGACGTACAAAGAGCTTGCGGAAACGCTGAAAATAAGCGAGTCAACGGTAAAAAAGGACATGACGGACGTTTTTGAAAAGCTAGGCGTTCAGAACATCGCATCGCTGAACGTGCTGCTTTCGCAGTACAAGGTCATGAGATAACCGATGATTACTGTTGATTTTTCTGCCCGAGGAACGGAAGGGCTATGCGAATTTCTGTACAATTCCCTTAAAAAGCAAATTTCATGCGGAGAACTGCGCGCGGACGAGCGGCTGCCGTCAAAGCGGGCGCTAAGCGAGCATCTTGGCGTAAGCATCATAACAGTTCAGAACGCTTATGCCCAGCTTATTTCCGAGGGGTACATCTATTCAATAGAAAAAAAAGGCTTTTATGTAAGCGACGTGCTTTTGCTTCCACAGGGCGAACGTGGAAAATCTGTTACCAAAAAAACTGACCTGAACGAACCTCCCGCATGGACCACAGCCGCTCCCACCTTCTTTACCGACTTCCGAAGCAATTCCGCGGCGCTGGAAAAGTTTCCTTTTTCGCTGTGGGCGCACATCATGCGTCAGGTCTTAAATTCCGGCGATGAGCAGCTTTTGGCGCGGAGTCCGGCAGGCGGAGTGCTTGAGCTGCGCCGTGCCATCGCAAAATATCTGCGGGAATTTCGCGGTATGAACGTGAGCGCCGAGCAGATTGTGGTGGGCGCCGGAACGGAAAGCCTGTATTCCATGGTGGTGCAACTTTTGGGGCGCGAAACGATTTTTGCCGTCGAAAATCCGGGCTACAAAAAAGTTGCGGGCGTTTTTAGGCTGAACGGCGCACGGTGCGTGCCGGTTCCCATTGACGCGCAAGGCATTAATCCCGCCGCACTTGAACGGCTTGGCGCAACGGCGGCTCACGTGTCGCCGGCGCATCATTTTCCTACGGGAATGGTCATGCCGGTACGGCGGCGCAGCGAGCTGCTTGCATGGGCGGCGGGCGCACCGAACCGTTTTATAATAGAAGATGACTACGACAGTGAATTCCGCTTTAACGGAAAGCCTCTTGCCACGTTGCAAAGCGTGTGCGCCACGGACAGCGTTATCTACATGAACACGTTTTCAAAAACGCTTTCGCCCTCGTTTCGCATTGCCTATATGGTGCTACCAGCCACGCTCGCAAGCAGGTTTGCCGAACAGTTCAGTTTTTATTCCTGCCCCATCAGCTCATTTGAGCAGCTAACGCTGACCCGTTTTATAAACGAGGGGCATTTTGAAAAGCACATAATCCGCATGAAAAACTACTACCGGAACCTGCGGAACACGCTGATTCACACGCTGGAAGCAAGCAGCTTGCGTACGCGCACAAAAATTCAGGAGGAGGAATCCGGACTTCACTTTTTGCTTTCCGTGCAAAGCAACTACGACGGAAATGAACTGAAAAAAAGACTTGAGCAGAACGGAATCAGAATCGCGCTTCTGAGCGACTTTTTTTATGACAAGGCAGACGGCTTTGCCACTTCCGATGCTGACCTTCCTTCCGACGCAGGCATGACCACGCACACCATGGTTCAGGACGCGCAAAAGACATTCGTCGTAAACTACAGCGGCATCCGCAAGGAACGCATTGCCGAAACAGTGCGCCGCATGGAAAGCGTCTTAGGGTGATGACTTTTATTCTGAAAATATGTATAATAGTAAAATCTGCGGTTGACGCAAAAATCTGAAACTTTATTTTTGAGGTTATATATTATGTTAATGACATCACAGTTAAAAGTTGGAACAGCTTTTATGTATGAAGGAAACCCGCTCATCGTTCAGAAGATGCTCGGTCAGCGCTCTGGTCGTGCCGGAATGGTAACAAACCTTCGTGTTCAGAATCTTGTTACAAAATCAACTATGGATCTTGGTATTGATGCCGGTGAAAAATTTGATGAGGTTGACCTTGAGGCTCACGTAACAAAGCTCTCTTACATCGATGGCGAAACCTATGTTTTCATGGATCAGGAAACCTACGAGCAGTTTGAGCTTCCAAAGGAAAATCTCGGCGACTACGCTGGCTACATCACTCCAGAGGACGATCTTGAAGTAAAGCTTACATTCTATGAAGGAAAGCCGGTCGGAATCGACATGCCGGTTCAGGTTGTGAGAACCGTAACCTACACAGAACCTGGAATCAAGGGCGATACTTCTGGAAAATCCCTGAAGCCTGCCACAATCGACACAGGAATCGAGGTTCGAGTTCCGCTTTTCATCAATGACGGCGAGCGCATCGTAATCGATACACGCGACGGTTCATTCGTAGAGCGCGCAAAGAACTAAAAAAAAAATCGCAGATTGTGCATCGCGCAATCTGCATAATTCGGGGTTGTAGCTCACCTGGCTAGAGCGCTACAATGGCATTGTAGAGGTAGTCGGTTCAAGTCCGATCAGCTCCAGTCGCCCGCTATCGCGGACTAACGAGTTTTCTTACGAAAACTCGAAGTAACTTGTAAAAAAATTAAGCGTCCGCTAGCGGACGCTTTTTTCTTAAAACGCTAATTATATTTTCGCTTTACTTTTTGGGTCGTCGTCATTTCAAGCGGCTGGGCAAGCAGCGTTGTTTTTGTAATGCGCGCGTAGGGTTGCAGAGTGCGGTTCACGCGCTCTACGGCGGCATTTATTTCGTCAACAAGCTGCGGCGCATCTGAATCAGTTTCGCGCTTAAGATGCAGGCGGTCAAAAAGGTCGTCAGAAGGATAGATGAGCGCTTCTATTTCCTCGTCAGTCTTGGAATTTTCGGCAAGATAGCCCTGAACTGTTATCTGCTGAATGTCCGTGCACAGCTGGAACGCATTCTCAATTTCCTCGGGATAGACATTCTTTCCGCCGCTGGTAACAATCATGTTCTTTACACGCCCGCTCAGCATAAGATAGCCTTCGCCGTCGAGCCAGCCCAAATCACCGGTCTTAAAGAAGCCGTCTTCGGTGAAGACCTTTTTTGTCTCTTCCTCCAGCATGTAGTAGCCAGAGAACACCATCGGTCCCTTTACCGCGACCTCGCCTATTCCGTCGGCGCTAGGGTTAAGAATTTTCATTTCCATATATGGGAAGAAATACTGACCGACGCTTTCAATCTTGAAGTGGTCAACCGGATTCAGCGTTATGATGGGGCTTGTTTCCGTAAGTCCGTAGCCCTGCACAAAGTCAATGCCCATCTCGTTGTAAATTTTGAACACGCTGTCGGCAAGAGGACCGCCGCCGCAGATTGCAATGCGCAGCGACTGAATTTTCGCCTTTGCCAGCACAGATTTAAACAGTTTTTTGCCAACATTCACACGGAACAATTTTTTTACAAGGTACGACACGGCCAGCAAAAGCTTTATCGCGCCATACACAATCGGTCCCTTCGCCCTGATTCCCTTAAGGATTCCAGCAAGCAGCTTATTGAACAGGAGTGGCACGCCCAGAAGCATAGTTATCTTGCCTTCCTTAAGCTCCTTCATAAGACGCGTTACCGCCATGCTCTTTCCGTAGACGATTTCGGCACCAACAGAAAGCGCTTCCAGCATGACCGCCTGCATGGTATACGCATGATGCAGTGGAAGCAGGGCATAAAAAACGTCCGTTTCGTACAGGTGCATACGCGTCTGGGCAATGTAGCAGTCGCTCACCAGGTTTTTGTGGGTAAGCATTACGCCTTTTGGCGTTCCTGTTGTGCCAGACGTAAATAAAATTGCCGCAAGGTCGTTTTCCTGCGGCATGGTAAGCGCCGTGGCGTTGTCACTGGAAAGCCCTAATACATACGCGTCCGCAAATTTGGGGCAGAGCGAAAAGGTCTGAAACGGAAACGGAGCTTTTGCGTATGCAAAATGCGAGTATTTTTCTTCATCAATGAAAAGAAACTTTGGCTTTGCCGTGCCAAGAAGGTTTTCCATTTCCTCGTCGCGCAGGGCATAGTCAAGCGGACAGATTACCGCTCCCACATACAGCGCAGCAAGAAAAACGACCGTCCATTCCGGCGAATTCTTGCCAGAAAGCGCTATGCGGTCGTCTTTTTTTACGCCGTTTCCGCTGAACCACGCGGCAAGTGTAAGCACAAGCCGTTCCGCCTTCATATAGCTGAACGTCCGCTTTCCTCCGTCAGGATTCTCAAAGTCGCTCAAACACGCGCGCGCACCAAAACGCTTTGCCGTAATCGCAAACATTTCAGGCACGGTCGGCCATTCGCCTTTAAAATCTATGCCGCGGAATTCGTTCAAAAATTCCCACGGAATGTACTGTTTTTCTGCTTTTGACATAAAAACTCCCAAGTTATGATGTAAATAGAATACCACGGAATTGTAATCCGCGAAACAAAATTATCGTTAGTGTAGAAACAAGACAAAACTTCGTGCAGAATATCTTTGACTAAGCGTGCAAATAATAAGATAATAGATGCAACAAATAGCACAAAATGTTGTCTTTATATATAGAAACAATTTTAAGGGGTACGCAATGTCTGCATTGTATCATGATTTTCTTGTGGAAGACCGGGAGTTTACTGATTATGAGGATTTTAAGAAGAACTGCCGGTTAAAGGCACCCGAGAATTTTAATTTTGCCTATGATATTGTTGACCGCTATGCACGCGAATTTCCAGGAAAGCGCGCCTTGGTTTGGGTTGACGACAACGACGAGGAACTGATTTTTTCTTTTGATGACATCGCACGCGAATCAAAGCGGGCGGCATATTGGCTCAGTCAAAAAGGAATAAAAAAAGGCGACATGGTGATGCTCATGCTGCGCCGCCGCTATGAATGGTGGATTCTGCTTCCTGCGCTGCACAGAATTGGCGCAGTTGCGATTGCGGCATCTGATCAGCTTTTGCAGTCTGACATTGAATACCGCACCAATGCCGCTGACGTAAAAATGATTATCTCCTATGACAATCCCAAGGTTCAGGAAGAGATTGAGAAGGCAATGGAAAAATCGCCGACCGTTCAGTTTCTTGTGACTGTAGGAAAGAACCGCGACGGCTGGATTTCGTTCCATGAGGAATACGAGCGCCTTGACGCAGAATTCCCGCGCCCGGTAGGAGAAGCCGCAACGCACAACAACGATCCTATGCTCATGTACTTTACATCCGGAACATCCGGCTATCCAAAGATGGTTCTGCATGACTTTACCTATCCAATCGGACACATCATCACGGCAAAATACTGGCATTGCGTCGTAGAGGACGGACTGCATCTTACGATTGCCGAAACCGGCTGGGCAAAGGCAAGCTGGGGAAAAATCTACGGTCAGTGGATTTGCGGAACCGCACAATTCGTATACGACATGAACATGCTGAAGCCCGCAAAAATGCTTGAGCTTATCTCAAAATACGGTCTGACCACATTCTGTGCGCCGCCTACGGTATACCGCTTCCTTGTTCGTCAGGATTTAAGCAAATACGATTTGAGTAAATGCACCCGATTCAGCACGGCTGGCGAAGCCCTGAACGGCGAAGTCTACGACAAATGGCTTGAATACACAGGCAAAAAGATTTTTGAGGGCTACGGCCAGTCTGAGTCCGCCGTTATCTGCGGAAACTTCATGAACGCGGAAATTCGCCCTGGTTCCATGGGAAAGCCTTCCCCTGCATACGACGTGCAAATTCTGAACCCCAACGACAAGCCTGTTCCTGTTGGAGAGGTGGGAGAGCTTTGCATACGCGTTGACCAAGGTCATCCGTTTGGCTTGCTTACCGGCTACCACAAGGACATCTCGCTTACCGCGGCAGCATTTGACGGCGGCGTATATCACACCGGCGACAATGTGTATGCCGACGAGGACGGCTATATCTGGTTTGTAGGACGCAAGGACGACATCATCAAATCCTCCGGCTACCGAATCAGTCCGTTTGAGGTTGAATCAATTCTTCAGAAGCACCCTGCGGTCATGGAATGCGCCGTTACCGGCGTAGAGGACGCAAAGCGCGGTCAGGCAGTAAAGGCAACTATCGTCCTTTCGCCCGGCTATGACACCCGCGACCCCAAGGAAATGGAAACAGAGCTTTCAACCTTTGCCAAGGAAAATACCGCCATGTACAAATGCCCGCGAATCTTTGAGTTCGTAAAAGAGCTTCCAAAGACCGTCTCTGGCAAAATCCGCCGCGTAGAAATCCGCGAAAAAGACAAAGGCAAGGACCTCGACAAGATAAAGCAAGAGTTCTAGAAATGCGAGCTGGCGTAGCATTTCTAGAACGTGTGAATCGGGCAAAATCCGTTAGGATTTTGAACTTACCAAATTTTAGAAATGCGAGCAGTGCGCAGTACGTACGCTACGCGTACTACCGAGTTCTCTGACGAAAACTCGCATTTTTGTCTTTTGGCAAACACAAAATCCGCAAAAAAAACGCCGCTGACCATCTCAGCGGCGTTCGTTTTTTTACAGCAGCTTTTCCTTCTGCGGGAAGTTCGCAAAGGCGGCTATGTGCCATTTGCCGTCCTCGTTCAGTTCGCGCACAAAGATAACCGGAGTGTATGTGCCGGATTTTTTTTCAAGTGGACGCGTGGTAGACGTAACGTTTGAATAAGCGCTGTTCACTCGGAGTGGCTCGTAGGTCGCGCTAGAAGCCATCGTAAAGCCCGCGCTTTTTTCGCCAGGCTTAAAAGCTCCCGTCTTTGACATAAAAAGCTCAAATTTCAACGTTCCGGTCTTTTCTCCGGATTTGTTTTTGAGCGACTGAATCGAAATGGTAACACGGTCCGTACGTGCGCTGTATGAATACGAAGCGCCGTCCAAAATCAGCTTGCTAGGCGCGCCGGATTTTTCTCCGGCCTCCTTTCTTTCGTAGGAATGCCCGGTATGGTCGTCCGCGTCCTTTGATGACGCTTCCATAGAATCATTTGACTTTACGCCAATTTTATGCCAGGTTGACGACCTGCATTTTTCGGAGCAGAAGGTATACATATTCTCTCCAATCTGACCGAACACTTTATTCATAAAGATAATCTTTCCGCAATTGTAACACGTTTTCATAATGACGAAAGTATATCATGAAACCGCTCTGCCGTATATATCTAGGGAAATCAATTTTTGATGCATAGGTATTAGAAAAAATAGATTTCAGACGAAGTTCATCCTTCAAAATCGCAAGCTAGCTTGCTACACGCATTTTTGCCTTGGAACTTATTAACTCCCCACGGAACTTTTCAAAACGGCAATGCCTTGCTATAATCGAGCGTATGAAAAGAATTGCCGACTACACAACTATTTTTGCAGATGACGACATCGTTGTTCTGAACAAGCGGAGCGGTCTTTTGATTGCCGCCGACCGATACGCCCCTGACGCACCGCGGCTGGATCTTTCTGCAGAAAAGGAATTCGGCAAGCTGTACGCCGTGCATCGCATAGACAAGGACACATCGGGAATAATCGTATACGCGCGGAATCCAGAAGCCCATCAGAATATCTCCCTGCAATTTCAGGAGCGCACGGTAGAAAAAACGTATCACTGCCTTGTACATGGGCATCCGCTGTGGAACGACGGTATTCTGACCGTTGACTTGCCACTGCTTCCTGACGGCGATGCACGCCACCGCACCGTAGTAAACAAAAAGCTCGGAAAACATTCTCTTACGGAGCTGCGCCTTATCGGTAGTTGCGGCAATTTTTCATGGATTGAGGCAAAGCCAAAAACAGGACGCACCCACCAAATCCGCGTGCATCTGGCGCAGAGCGGATTTTGCATCGTATGCGACCCGCTCTACAGCGGAAACCAAAAGCCAATCCGCCTAAGCGAAATCAAACGCAACTGGCGCGGCGACGAGCTTGACGAACAGCCTCTCTTGAGCCGGCTTGGACTTCATGCATATAAGATTACGTTTACGCACCCTAAAACTGGCGAACGACTTACGTTCAGCGCGCCCTACCAAAAGGACATGGACGCTTTGCGAAAGCAGCTCGCCAAAATCTACGGAATCGACCCGCTGGAGCAGAATGCAGACGCATAAGGCTTTTTCAGCACAAAAAAGAAGCCTTTTTGCCCCACCTCATGTGCTATGCCTTGCGGTTTTGTGCGCCCTCGCCCCTATTTCTGCCCATACGGAAGAAGCGCAAAGAACGACGCGCGACCTTCATGCGGATTTTTTTGTCAATTCGGCACTGCGAAGCGGCGTATACAACGAGCTTGTCTTTTCAAATGTAAATGGGGAATCCAAAAAACTCAGCCAGCTGGACTGGGAAGCCCGTCCTCTCCTTTATTGTGGAGGTGGCGCAAGCATTTACTGGAAGTTGCTTGAGACTCACATATACGGCGCAGGCTTTTTTCCGTTTGAAAAATCAATCGGAATCATGCAGGATTCCGACTGGGAAGACTACACCGTAAAAAACAAATATTCCGAAAGCGACAATTTTTTTGGCAGAGGCTTTTTATTCAGCGCGCGGGCTGGAGCGCGCATTCCGTTCCGCTCGTTTTCAATTTTTCCGTATTGTGCCGCAGAATGGGAATTCATGTCGTTCTATGCACAGGGAATCACAAAGCAATACTCAGAGGCAGGAACGTCCTATACGGAAGCCCCAAAGGTCACAGTGGCAAAATACGACGGAAAGGACGTAATATCCTACCGACGCGAAACCTTTTTTACTTGGCTCGGCATGGAAGCCGCCTACACGCACAAGGAACGCGCACGCATAAGCGCGGGCTTCAGCGCTGCCCCGTGGTGCAGAATCGATTCAATCGACAACCACTTGCTGCGGTCAGTTCATTTTTACGACTCAATGGAAGAAATATTCTGCGCGTGGCGCGTGAATGCGCACATAAAGCATCGCATCACAAAATGCCTGTGGCTTGACGGCGGCGCGGCATTCACCTGGCTCAACGAGCTTCGCGGCAACACAGCCTCAAACAGCAGCGGAGAGGACGACGCGTATTCCCGCTCGCGCTCAGAATCCGGGGCTAGCGCCCACTACGCCGACTTCTCGCTTTCCGTTCTGTTCCGTCCGTTCTAGCGTTTTGAAAGCCCCGCGCTTTCTGCCCTTTTTTGCGCAAGCAAAGCCCGCGAGCCGCGGAATTTTATTCGCACCTGCTGAATTTTGCGGTTCGCCTGATCCTCGATGATAAAAAGCACGTTCTGCCAATAAAAAATTTCGCCCGTGGAAGGCAGACAGTCCATTTTTTCAAGAATCCAGCCCGCAAGCGTGGTGAACTCCTCACTTTCCAGCTGAAGGTTAAGGATTCCGTTCAAATCCTCGATTTTTATGGAGCCTGGAACAATGAATTCGTTGGGCGACACAAGCTTTATCTGCTCCTCAGCCGGAACAGCCGCCGAGTCCTCGTCCATCATTCGCCCAAAAACAATGCGCATTATGTCGTCGATGGTAACTACTCCGGTCATTTCGCCCTGCTCGTTCAAAGCGACAGCAAAATCCGTGCGCTCACGCTTGAATTTTCCCAAAAGCTCAAGGGCAGTAAGCGTTTCTGGCACGAACAGCACACCCTTCATTACGGAACGCGCGTAGGACACCGCCTCTCCCATGCTGAGCGCAGCCGCTTGCTCCACAATCTTTTCTGGCGTAAGCAACACAGACTTATAGTGAATGACGCCTACGACCGTATCCTTGTTTCCCTCATATACAGGAAGCATGCTCAGCCCGGAACTGACGAACAGCTCCGTAATCTCGGAGCGGGTCGCCTCGGTACTCACGGAAACAACCATTGAACGATGCTTCATGATGTTGTACACCGAAAGGTCGTTTATGCGGAAAATCTTGTACAGCATGTTTTTTTCTGAGGATTCCAGCGTTCCTTCCGTCTCGCCCACCTCTATCAGTGTCTTAAGCTCTTCTTCTGTAACAAGCGCGCGGTCGTTCTTTAAAAAATTACGGGCAAGACGCGCGGTTCCTTTTGAGATTGCGCTGAACACAAAAACCACAGGAAAGAACAGTTTTTCCAGTACCAAGAGCGGAACGGCATGACGGCACACAACGGAATCTGTATAGAGCGCCGCCGTTGTCTTTGGCACAATCTCGCCAAAAATGACAGAAAGAAACGTAAAGCCCACTGTGGCAATGCCAACGCCGGAATTGCCTAGAAACTCAACGGCAAGCGAGGTTGCAAGCGCCGCGCCCAGCGTATTCGTAAAATTGATGCCGATAAGAATGATTGTCAGCAGCTCGTCAATATTTTCGCGCAGTTTTTTTGCGGTGCGGGCATTGCGGCGTTTTTCCTGCACCATCTGCCGAAGCTTTATGCGCGAGACCGAAAGATACGCCGTCTCGCTGCCCGCAAAAAATGCTATCAGGCGCACAATAACGAACAGAGAGCAAGCGATGACGCAATTCTTAATCATTACGCGCCCTCCTCCGGCTTTTCTGTTGTCAGGCTTTCGTTCCGCTGCATTCTGACAGAAAGGATGCGGCGCAGCTTTACCGATTCCACCGTGAACGTCCATTCGCCGCAATTCACGGTGTCGCCCGGAACGGCAATGCGGTCAAGCCGTTCGGTAATCCAGCCACCAATCGTGTCGTTTATTTCAGAGGAAATCTGAATGCTAAAATACAGTTTCAAGTCCACAAGCAGCGTGGCTCCGTCAACAGAAAATGTCCGCAAATTCCTGTATTCGTTCAGATTGGACTCCTTCTGCCACGGCGTTTTTGTTCCTTCCGTTCCAAAAATCTCGCGGTGAATGTCAGACTGCGTTATGAGCCCGTCCGTACCGGAATATTCATCAATGATTATAGCAATAGTCTGCCGATTTTCCTGCATGACCTGCTGAACGGACGTAATCTTTCTTGTTCCGGGAATAAAAAGAGGAGGACGCATGAGGGTCTTCATGTCAAAGCTCTCCGGCGTGGTCTTAAGCAAATCCTTAAGGTACAGAATGCCAACGATGTCGTCAATGCTCGTGCGGTACACAGGAAAGCGCGAAAATCGCGTGCGCTGGGCGGTTTCCATGACCTCGGTGAACGAGCAGTTTTCTCGCAAGCCCACAAGCTGCGTGCGGGGAATCATAATCTCGCTTGCGGCAAGGTCAGAAAACTTGAACACGCTGTCCATCATGCTCTTTTCGCCGCGTTCCAGCACGCCGGTTTCCTCGCCCACCTCAATAAACGATTTTATGTCCTCAACGGAATAGGTTTGGTTCTGCTGATTTGTTTTTATGCCACGAATACGAAGAATAACGCGCGAAATGAAGGTCAGAACCTCTACAAGCGGGCGCAAAAGCCGTACGACCACGCTTACAAAAAGCGAAAGGCTGTAGGCAATGCCATCTGGATTCCTTGTTGAGACAGCCTTTGGCGTAATCTCGCCGAACACAAGAAGCAGCATGGTAACCACAAATGTCGCGATTCCCACCCCCTTTGAGCCAAAAACATACATGGCGACAGCGGTTACAATTGAGCTGAGCAGAATGTTTACCAGCTCATTTGCAACCAAAAGAGTATTGATAAGGATTTCTTTTTTTTCAAGCAGTCTCGCAACCCGAATCGCCCGGCGGTTCCGCTCCTTTTTAAGAATGCGGAGCCGCAATTTATTCATGGAAAGAAAGGCGCTTTCAGAAATGCTGAACAGCATCGAAAGTACGACAAGAGCTGCTGAAACAATCAGCAGCCCCGCAAGCATATAAATATTCAAAATTACTGAACGACAGCGTTGGTCGCTTCATCAGCGGCAGCGCCTGCGTCAGGAGCAGCGTCGTCAGCCGCAGCAGGCGCGGAATTTTCTTCCATTGCAGTCTGCATTGCCTGCATATTCTGAAGGTTTTCCATGACCGTCTTTATGCTGGCAACATTCTCGCCGTCAGGCAGCACGTCAATTGACTTCTGGAGCAACGCAATCACCGCGCTTACATCCGAGCTTCCGCTTCTTGCCATTGCAGAAGCCGCCATAAAATACAGCGCCTGCGAGTCAACCGGAAGGATGCGCTTGTCTTCCGCATAGCGCGAATAAATCTTTACCGCGCCCACAAAATCAAGGCTGGAAAGCTTTTCGTAGCTTTCTGCATTTGCAATCGAAAACAGGTGCTTGCTTACCAAACCGCTCTCATTCTTTTTGTCAAGGTCGACCAACTTGCGGCTCAAATCAACGAGTGCAAGCCTCTGCATTTCGGTAGAGGACTCAAACAGCGCGTCAATTGCCGCAATCCGCTCAGAAGCAGAGCCTTTTTCCGTAGCAAGCACAGCAGCCTGCATCTGGCGAACAGCCGCGTCTTCGGCGTTTACAAGTCCAACATAACCGTCAACAGACGAGCCAGAAAAATCGTTGCTTACCGACGTAATATAATAGCCGTCCTTTGTAATCAGCGTGATTGACGGCGTTTCCTGAATTGCATATATGTCCGCAACCCGGAACTGCTCCTGAAGCAACTTCTTACGCTTTTCCACAGCCTTCTGCTCGGCATTCGTAGCGTCCAGACCGGCTCCGTTCATCGTAGTCTCCAAGTCTGTAAACGAAAAAAGCACGCATACATAACGCTCATTGAGCGCTTTTATAAATTCCGAAGAACCGGTCAGCGCCGCAACGCCGGCATCGCTTCCGTCCATGTCATAATCCGAATGTACGAACAGCAGGATGCTCTTGTTCTTTGAATTAGCCGCTTTTTTTGCTGCCTCAAAATCCGTGTACCAACCAGCGGCATTCTTTTTTGCTCCGCACGACGTAAAAAGCACACCCAGCACAACTGCAATCGCAAAAGCAATTTTCTTCATCTTTTACCAACCTATTTAAAGTATCTTACGCCAGCCCTGAACAGGTTCTGGCAGCTTGACTCGTTCTCATTCGTAAGAACGTCGAGCGCAATGTTCTTTATCAAATCGCGGCTTGCGCCGTTCATATCAGTTCCAATGGTTCGCTCGCTGTGTCCCATCTTTCCAAGGACGCGGCCGTCCGGGCTTGTGATTCCCTCTATCGCAAAGGCAGAGCCGTTCGGGTTGTCAGGCTCGGTTATTGCAGGAACTCCGAATTCGTCCACATACTGAGTGTAGACTTGTCCGTTCTCAAACAACGCCTTTGCCGTAGCCTCGTCGCACACAAAGCGTCCCTCACCGTGGCTTATCGGAACAAGGTGAATGCGTCCGTCAATCACGCTTGCGTCCTGCGCCCACGGGCTCATCGCGCTCACCATGCGTGTACGAACCACGCGGCTTATGTGGCGGCCAATCCTGTTGTATGTAAGGGTCGGCATATCGCCCGTCATATCGCGGAACTCGCCGTACATAGCAAGACCGGTCTTTACAAGAGCCTGGAAGCCGTTACAGATACCAAGCACAAGTCCGTCGCGCTTTTTAAGAAGCTCCATAATCTGGGCAGAAACCCTACCTTCCCTAAGGCAGTTTGCAATGAACTTTGCAGAACCGTCAGGCTCGTCACCCGCACTGAATCCGCCGCTCAAAGCAAGAATCTGAGCTTCCTTAAGCTCTTTCTCAAAGAGCGCAAGGCTTTCCTCAAGCATACTAGGAGTCCTGTTTGCAATCACGATGATTTTTGTGTCAGCCCCTGCAAGGTTGAACGCGCGCGCCATATCAAATTCACAGTTAGTTCCCGGGAACACAGGAAGAAGCACGCGCGGCTTTGAGCTAGGATTTGCAAACACTGGATTCTTTCGCGCGTCGCTTAAGGACTTGTGGATGCCCTTTGCAAAATCAGGAAGCGGCTTCTGCACCTCGGCTCCGCTCACAGGCGGGAACACCTCAGAAAGGCGGCTTTCCCAAGCCTTTTCAAGCTCCTGCAAAGCGACCGTCATTCCAGGAACGTTGTCAGCCTCAACCGTGATTTCTTTTTCAGCCGTAGTAACGCCAATCTTCTCAAGCGTTCCGTCCGCAAAATCAGAAGCGGAAAGTGTCTCCTCGGTCTCTACAACAATCGCACCGTAAAGAGGCGTGAACAAATCCTTCTCTGAATATTTTCCGTCCTTTCGGAACGCCTTTACGGTCTGTGAATATGGAACGTTCTCCACCTTCACGCCGATTCTGTTACCCATTGCCATCTTGGTAAGGGCTTCTGCGATTCCGCCTGCGCATACAGGGTACATCGCGCTTATCTTTCCGCTTGAATTAAGCTCATAAAGCTTATCCGCATTCTTATTGAAAGAGTCAAAATCAGGCGCAAGCTCCGCTGAATACGGAACGCTCACAAGGTAAACGTTGCTACCCGCCTTCTTGAAAGAGCCGCTGGTAACGTTCTTTACCTCGTCGTGCGTCACGGCAAAGCTTACGAGCGTGTGCGGCACGTTTATTTCCTCAAAGGTTCCACTCATGCTGTCCTTACCACCGATTGAAGCACAACCGACAGCGTTCTGCGCGTCAATTGAACCAAGCAGTGCGGCAGCAGGGTATCCCCACGTCTTCTCGCTCACAGCACGACCAAAGAATTCCTGGAACGAAAGGCGGCAGGTGTCTGCCTTTCCGCCCATACAAACTATTTTTGCAAGGCTTGAAAGGACGGCAGTCTGCGCACCGTGCCAAGGCGACCATTCGCCCACGCGCGGGTCGTAGCCGTTTGCCATAAGGCTTACCGTGCTTGTCTCATAAGGAGAGACAACCGGGATTTTTGCCACCATTCCGGCTTCTGGAGTGCACTGGTATTTTCCGCCGTATGGAAACAGAACCGAGCTTGCACCGATTGAGCCGTCAAAACGCTCGCCAAGCCCTCGCTGAGAGCAGCACGCAAGGTCAGAAATATTCTCAAGCCAAGCCTTTCTCAATGTTTCGCCGCTCTTACCGCCAGCAAGCACTTTGCCTACGCTCTCAAGCGGATTTGCCAAAGGCGATTTTTCTGGGGCGGCAGGGCTTTCTATCAATGCCACAGCCTCGTGATGCGCTCCGGCGGCATCCAAAAATTCGCGTCCAAGATTTACGATGGTCTTTCCGCGCCAGTTGATTACAAGGCGGTTAGTATCGGTAACGTCTGCAACCTTGACTGCCTGAAGGTTCTCCTTCTCGGCTTCCTTGATGAAGCGCTCGGCATCCTTTGCGCGTACCACGCACGCCATTCGCTCCTGGCTTTCAGAAATAGCAAGCTCCGTTCCGTTCAAGCCCTCGTATTTTTTTGGAACCTTGTCCAAGTCAATCTCAAGTCCAGGGGCAAGCTCACCGATTGCAACGGAAACTCCGCCTGCACCAAAGTCGTTGCATCGGCGGATCATAAGGCTCACTTCCTTGTTGCGGAACAGCCTCTGAATCTTACGCTCCTCAACGGCATTTCCCTTCTGAACCTCAGCGGCAGCCGTCGTAACTGATTTTTCCGTATGAACTTTTGAAGAGCCTGTCGCCCCTCCAATACCGTCGCGGCCAGTTCCGCCACCAAGCAGGATGATTACATCTCCCGGCTCCGGTCGCTCGCGCATTACAGTATTAAGAGGAGCCGCCGCAATTACCGCGCCAAGCTCCATGCGCTTTGCCATATATCCAGGGTGATAAAGTTCAGTAACCTGCCCCGTCGTAAGACCAATTTGGTTTCCATAAGAAGAAAATCCCTGAGCCGCCTCACGGCAAATCTTTACCTGAGGGAGCTTTCCCTTACGCGTTCTGCTCAAAGGAACTGTCGGATCTGCGGCACCTGTCACGCGCATGCTCTGGTAAACCCAGCTTCGTCCGCTCAACGGGTCGCGAATTGCGCCGCCAATACAGGTTGCGGCTCCACCAAATGGCTCTATTTCTGTCGGATGGTTATGTGTTTCGTTTTTGAACATCAAAAGCCAGGTTTCTTTCTGGTCGCAAGGCTTTCCGTTCTTGTCGTGCGTATAATGAACGTCAATATAGATTGAGCAGGCGTTGTTCTCCTCGCTCACCTCAAGGTCGTCAAGCTTTCCGTGCTTCTTAAGGTACTTGATTCCGATTACCGCCATATCCATAAGGCAGACAGGCTTGTCGGTTCGGCCGGCGTACATCTCGGCTCGCATATCGGTATAGTTCTGCAATGATTTTTTAAAGAGCGAGGCATAAGGACCTTCCTCAATCTTTATGTCCTTAAGCTCAGTAAGGAACGTGGTGTGGCGGCAGTGATCAGACCAATATGTGTCAAGAACGCGGATTTCCGTCTCAGTAGGGTCGCGCTTCTCACCCACAAAGTAGTCCTGAAGGAACTTGATGTCCGCAAGATCCATCGCAAGTCCCATCTTCTGGCGGTAGCTTTCAAGCTCGGCATCAGACCAGCCTATAAAGCCCTCGACTACAGGAATGTCGCCCGGAACCTCAGATTTCATTTCAAGCGTATCAGGCTTCTTTCCGTCAGTAAGGCGGCTGTCCACAGGGTTCACCAAAAAGTTCTGAATCTTTGCAACGTCGTCCGCGCTCAATTTTCCGCTTATGATTACCATACGCGCACAACGAACGCGTGGAGCTTCCTTCAAAACCTTAACTTCCTTTGCCATTCCGGCACGAAGCAAGCTCAGGCACTGCTCCGCGCTGTCGGCCCTCTGGTCATACTGACCCGGAAGATATTCCCACACGATTACAGTATCGTTTTCCGGAACCTCTACGTTCTCAAAATAAACAAAGTCGCTCTGCGGCTCGCTGAAAATGCGCGTTGCGGCAGCCTTTCCAACTGCCTCGCCAACGTTCTCAACGTCGTAGCGGTTCAGATAACGCACCCCGGTAACCCCGGAAATGCCCAAAAAGTTCTTAAAACTTGCAAAATAGCCCTTAGCCTCGTTCTCAAAGCCCGGCTTTCTTTCTACATATAAACGAAACATTCCTTCATTATAAAGATATGCGGGCGGTCTTTCAACGATTCTTTTTGCTTCTTTTTTTTTGGAGACGTACAGTCCGCGCCTTGTATCGCTACTTTTTTTGTATAGTAATAAAAAATTATTGGAAGTCAAGTTAATGAAAAAACTTGCAAAACTTTTGGCTATCGCAGCCGCAATTTCAACACTCGCTTTCACATGTACTTCGTGCTCAGACGACAGTGATGATGGGGACAAATGCCTGCTTGATTTAAGAAAGTCAATTTCAGGTACAAAGGTCGCGACATTTGCTGGGTCGGGATATGATGAAGAAGATGATGCAAATTATGAAAACACCGTCTACTTTTACAAGGATTCAGAAGGGAACACATTGGTTCAAATCGACTATAAGACGCAAAAAGGCTCTGAGTACGGAGTATACACTGCTGAAAGCGGAACTTACACCGGCGACCCCGCCGCAGACGGCGACATTACAATTCACATAACAAAGATTTATTATCCGGACGACAGCCTCTCAACGCTCGAAGAAGAAGATGTCTCATACCCAGCATATACTGTTACGATTGACAACGGAAAGTTTGAATATGATGACATCACCTACACCCGCAAATAAACGAATTCTTACGAACGAATAACACGTTCCGATAAAAAAAACAGCCTGAAACAAAATCAGGCTGTTTTTTTTGCATTTATGCGCCTTACGGATTAACAGTCGTCTTATATGCTGTTGTAATCGCACCGTCAGCGCCTTCAACCAGCTCAATCATTACCGCAGACTTAACAGGATTTCTCTTTTCATCAAATGTAAGATGCCCGGTTACATAGTCTCCGTCAGTTGCCTCAAGAGCCTCGCGAACCTTAACGGAATCCGTTGTTCCCGCGCGAAGAATTGCGTCCTTGAGCAGATAAACACTGTCATAACCAAGAGCCGCAAATGAATTCGGAGCCTTGTTGTATTTTTCCTTGAATGAAGTTACGAACTTCTGAACCGCAGGCTCCGTAGAGTCGTCAGCATAGTGATTTGAATAGAAGCCGTTCAAAACCTCTTTGCCAGCGTTTCCGGTAAGTCCGTCCCAACCATCAGCACCAACAATCGGCGTATTGATTCCCTGAGCGCGGAGCTGCTTTGCAATGAGCGCAACCGTTCCATAATAGTCAGGAAGATACACAACATCAGGATTTGCATTCTTAATCTTTGTAAGCTGGGCATTAAAATCCTTGTCGCCACCCGCATAGGATTCCGCAGCAACAATCTCGCCGCCCAAGTCCTTGAATGAAGTGATGAAGTTCTCGTACAAGCCTACGGAATAATCGTTTCCGGCATCATACAAAATGGCAGCCCGCTTAGCACCAAGCGTCTCTGCGGCAAATTTTCCGCCAACCGTTCCCTGAAACGGGTCAATAAAGCACGCGCGGAAAATAAAGTTTCCGGCATCAGTGATTGCAGGAGCCGTAGCCGCTGGTGCAATCTGAACGACCTTGCTTGCCTGTGCAAGTGTTGTAATAGCCTGCGTACAACCAGAAGTCAAAGAACCAATTACCAGCTTGATTCCATCCTTTGTGATAAGCTTTTTAAATGCGTTTACCGTCTTGTCCGGCGAACCTTCGTCGTCCTCGCACACGAATTCAACCTTCTTTCCGTTGATTCCGCCCGCAGCATTGATTTCCTCTACTGCAAGATCAATACCGTTCTTACATTCAACACCGTAAACCGCAACACCACCGCTCAACGGAGCAACTCCGCCAATTTTGATAGTATCGCTTTCCTTCTTAGAACAACCAGCCACAAGAATCATAGCGGCAAAAGCGCTCAGCAAAACAACCTTTTTCATATTTCCTCCAAAAAAAAATGATTGTTGCCTCTACTATAATTAATTTCGATTTTTTAGTAAACGTTAAAAAAAAGAAACGGCAGCCGCAACCGACTGCCGTTTTGCTTGATTACTATTTAGAATAGTACTCAACTACAAGGTTTTCCTTAATCTCAACTGGAATCTCAGCTCTCAAAGGAAGGCGGGTAAGCTTTCCACAGAATCCATCAAGATTCTTTTCGATGTAATCCAATTTCAAAGATTTGTCTTCAAGGAAAACAGCTTTCAAGGCACCAGACTTCTGACCTTTTTCACTCAAGGCAATGGTCTGACCAACTTTTACAGCGAATGAAGGAATGTTCACCTTTTTGCCATCTACTGTAAAATGTCCGTGACTTACCATCTGGCGTGCCATGCGGATTGATTTTGCAAATCCCATGCGGTATACAAGGTTGTCAAGACGACATTCCAAAGCGATGAGCAACAAGTCTCCTGTGTTACCAGTAGAGCGAGCCGCAGCTTCAAAATATCTTCTCATCTGTTTTTCAAGAATTCCGTAATATGCCTTAACCTTCTGTTTTTCAATCAACTGAAGACCATATTCAGAAATCTTCTTTTTTTTAGCAAAAGCAGGAGCGTTCGCACGTTCCATTGCTTTAGGGTGTCCACACACGTTTACACCAAGTCTTCTACATTCCTTAAAACGAGGACTTCTTTTAGTAGCCATTATATGCTCCTTTCTTCTTATTCTGCAGCCGATGCAGTTTCTTCAGCTGCAGGAGCGGCAACAGGTGCTGACTTAGCAGCAATTCTTGCTTTGTTTTTCAAAGTTGCTTTACAAACCTTGCAGATGCTTACAGTCTGTCCGTCAACTTCCTGCTCGTAAAGACATTTTACATTGTCTTTCTTACAGATAGGGCAAGTAGCTCTTCCGTGTGCCGGAAGTGAGCGAATACCAGTTCCACGATGGTTCTTAGACATTTCCTACTCCTTATCTGCGGCTTCAGCTGTCTCAGCCTCAGCTTTCTTTGCAGAGGTTTTCTTTGCTGCAGGTTTCTTAGCAGCCGGTTTCTTTTCAGCAGCAGATTTCTTTGCCTTTGAATCTTCTTTTGCCTCAGCAGAATCTGAATCAAGCTTGTAATCTACCAATTCAAGGATAACCATGTCAGCAGCATCGCCCTGACGGAAACCAAGTTTCAATACGCGGGTGTAACCACCATTGCGATCCTTCATGCGAGGACCGATTTCTGTAAACAATTTATTGAGAACCTTTTCATCTGCAATAAACTTCTTTACTTCACGACGATTGTGAACTGAATCGATCTTGCTTCTTGTAATTAATTTTTCAGCAGCCTTGCGTACTTCAAGAGCTTTAGATTTAGTCGTAGTGATACGCTCAAATCTAAAAAGAGAAGTTACCATATTGCGTGACATTGCACGACGGTGCGCTGTTGTGCGTGAAAGCGGATTAAAACCATTTCTATGATTCATCTGTTTCTTCCTTCTGCTTTGTTAAGTTGACAGCATTCTTAAGATGACTATAGTCCGTCATACCAAGAGTCAAGCCCCATTCCTGAAGCTTTTCCTTGATTTCTGTAAGACTCTTCTTACCGAAGTTGCGGGTCTTTGCTATATCATCCTCTGTCTTTTTAGTTAATTCGCCGATGGTGCGGATATTCGCATTTTTCAGACAATTTGAAGAGCGAACCGAAAGCTCAAGCTCCTCTACAGGAGTATTAAGCAATTCCTTTACCCTTGCATTATCCTCATTGTCATCATCGCCAACGGAGATTTCACTATCATTAAAGTTTACAAAGATTGAGAAATGATCCTTAGCAATCTTTGCAGCTTCTGCCAATGCATCCTCAGGTGCAATCGTTCCATCTGTCCAAATCTCAAGCACAAGCTTGTCGTAGTCATTGCGCTGACCAACGCGGCAAGGCTCAATAGAATACTTTACTTTTGGAACAGGAGTAAAAATCGCATCCATTGGAATCGTTCCTACAACTTCAATGTAGTGCTCATTTACTTCAGCAGGAACATAACCTCTTCCAAGGTCAATCTGGATTTCAACATCCAATCGGGCATCGTCCATCATCGTAAAGACAAGCATGTCCTTAGTCATGACCTCAACCTGATTTTCCTTTGCAAAATCGTCGCTCTTTACAACACCAGGACCCTTGAATTCATACAGAATTGTGTCCTGTTCAACGTCGTCAGGAAGGCGCAAACGAATCTGTTTCAGACTGTTGATAATCTCCAATGTATCCTCTGAAACATGTGGAATTGCCTCAAATTCGCTGGAAATAACGTGCGGAACATTATCTGCATCGTAAGACGTGATGCGGATGGATGTAACGGCGTATCCCTGAATTGAAGAAAGCAAAACACGGCGCAACGTATTTCCTACAGTTGTACCGAAGCCTGTTTCAAACGGATAGGCTGTAAATTTACCGTAATTCGGATTAGTCTCAAGATGCTCAAAAGTTATACCCTTTGGTTTTTTGAAACCTTTAAGCAGATTTTTGCGAGCCATCAGAACTCCTTTCTAAGAACAATACTTTTTGTTCTTCTACTATCTTGTTAATACATGCCTGCCCATACCCGGCAGACAGGATCACTATCATGCAAAAAGCATGCTTTCCTACATACGGCGTGTCTTGCGCGGACGACATCCATTGTGCGGAATCGGAGTTACGTCATGGATAGACTTTACTCTCAATCCCATGGCACCCAAGGAACGGATAGCGTTTTCACGTCCCATTCCAGGTCCCTTGATGTACACATGAACTTCGCGCAATCCATAACTCTGTGCCTTCTGAACAGCTGTCTCTGCAACAGTCTGAGCGGCAAACGGAGTGGACTTTTTAGCACCGCGGAAACCAAGACCACCAGATGATGCCCATGACAGAGCATTACCGTTGATGTCTGTGATAGTTACGATAGTATTATTAAACGTTGCCTGAATGTAAACATTACCTTCGTAAACGCTCTTCTTTTCCTTTCGCTTTTTAGCTGTAGCCATCGTTTTCCTCCGCCTTACTTCTTCTTGTTAGCAACAGTCTTCTTCTTACCCTTACGTGTACGAGAATTTGTACGAGTTCTCTGTCCACGAACTGGAAGACCCTTGCGATGACGCTGACCACGATAGCAGCCAATATCAATCAGGCGTTTCAAATTAAGACCGATTTCAGAGCGAAGACGACCTTCGATTTTGTAATTCTTCTCGATAATATCGCGAATTACACCGATTTCGTCCTGCGTAAGATCATTAGCCATCTTTGTAGGATCAAGCTTTGCTTCCTCACAAATTTTTCTAGCTAATGTACGGCCAATTCCATAAATGTAAGTTAAAGCAATACATAAGTGTTTGTTTGGGATATCAACTCCCGCTACTCGAGCCATCTGTTACTCCTTATCCCTGTCTCTGCTTGTGTTTTGGGTTTGAACAAATAATCCGGACAATGCCGTTTCGTTTGATAACCTTACACTTATCACAGATAGGTTTTACACTGGTTCGTACTTTCATAAAAGACCTCCTGAGAATAAACGTTCTCACCGAATCTAGGCACCTCGCAATGAGAGACAATTCGGTGAGAAGTACTATATCACATATTCTCAATCTTTTTCTACTACTAAATCTTGAATTTCTACAAATTTCGAGATCTAATTTTACCTTTCTTGGTCAATCCATCCTGATGATGCATCTTAAGAAGGGCTTCTACCTGACTCATCGTATCCAAATCAACACCAATCATGATGATAAGTGAAGTACCGCCCATCAGCATAGCAACTGACTGCGGGAACTTGAACAAGTTCTGGATAATTGTTGGCACAATTGCAATAAATGCCAGGAACAATGAACCTGGTAAAACAAGGCGGTTCAATATCTTCTGAAGATACTCTTCTGTCTTGTCCGTTCTAACACCTGGAATGGATCCACCGTTTTCACGGATATTTTTTGCAATTTCAATCGGGTTCAAAGTAACCTGAGTATAGAAATACGCAAAGAACACAATAAGAATAACCAACAGAACATTGTACCAAAGCCCGTTTGGTGTAAGCACTGCCGAAAGCCGTGCAACCCACCGAGCAGAATCCTGATTATTTCCAATCATTGATACAAGCTGCAGTGGCAATGTAAGAAGTGAAGAAGCAAAAATCAATGGAATTACGTTTGACGGATTGATTTTGAACGGAATGTATGTGTTCTGACCACCGTACATCTTGCGTCCAACAACACGCTTTGCGTAATGAACCGGAATCTTTCGCTCTCCGCCCTCTTCAAAAATTACCAGCGCAATGATAACTACCCACATCAAAAGCACGACAATAACGAAAACGAACTGAATTTCGCCATCCGCAACTTTCTTTGCAAGCTCAACAATAGCGTTCGGCAAACGCGCCACGATACCGGCAAAAATCATCATGGAGATACCATTGCCAATACCGCGGGCTGTAATCTGATCGCCAAGCCAAACAGTTACCATTGACCCCGTTGTTACCGTAAGCATAGCAAGGGCGTTGAACTTCCAACGAGGATCAAGCATGATACAGCCAGGAATGCTGCTCGCATAAACCGTAACAGCATAGGACTGAAGGAGACAAACAAAAATCGTGCCTACCCTCGTCCATGTTGCCAGCTTACGCTGACCGCCGTCTTCCTGAACTGCACGTTTCAGAGAAGGGAAAATAATCACAGCAAGCTGCATAATAATTTGTGTAGAAATGTAAGGCATTACTCCCAACATGAAAATTGAGAAATTAGAAAACGCGCCGCCAACAAAGAAGTCCATATAGCTTGCGAACGCATTTTTGTTCTGTGATGCCAAATCGTTAAAGTACTTGAAAAGTACATTTGCATCGATACCAGGAATGGTCAGGACGCTTCCCAAGCGGAAAACAGCCAATACCACCAAGGTAAAGAACAAACGGCTTCTCAGTTCTCTAACTTTGAACATATTAATTACTGGATTGCTTGCCATGCCTCTACTCCGTTACTTATTTAGATTCTTCAGCAGCAGCAACTTTTACGGAACCGCCAGCCTTTTCAATCTTTGCCTTTGCTGACTCAGAAACCTTATCAACATCAACAGTAAGTTTCTTAGTGATGTCGCCATTACCAAGAATTTTTACAAGAGCAGAAGCCTTTGCAGAAATGAAGCCCTTAGCGATAAGCGTTGTCCTATCTACTGTCTCTCCATCTGCATATTTTGCCTCAAGCTGATCAACATTAATACATACGTATTCTTTCTTGAACGGATAGTTAGAGAAGCCTTTGCGGGCGATGCGACGATACAATGGCATCTGTCCACCTTCAAAACCTACATAAGGAACTCCACTTCCAGAACGAGACTGCTGACCTTTGTTACCCTTACCGGCGGTAGTTCCGAGTCCAGAAGATGAACCACGACCTACGCGCTTCGGGTTTTTATTTGCACCTCTTGGTGCGCTAAGTACCGGATTGTAATCAGACATTATTTTACCTCCTCTACTTTTACAAGATGAGCAACAGAAGCAATCATTCCACGGATTGCATCGTTATCGTCATGCACTACAGAAGAGCTGATTTTCTTCAATCCAAGGCTGCGAACTGTAGCAACTTTGGCGGGCTTCTGTCCGATTGTACTTTTAATAAGTGTAACCTTAACCTGCTTTGCCATCGTTAACCCCACAATTCATCAAGCGTCTTTCCACGAGCCGCAGCCACTGCCTTTGCATCCATAAGATTCTCAATGGCATTGAATGTAGCGCGAACAACGTTTACAGAAGAACTTGATCCCAAAGATTTAGAAATTACGTCTGTAATTCCAACTGCGTCCATTACTGAACGAACTGCACCACCGGCCTTGATTCCGGTACCGGCACAAGCCGGTTTCAAAAGCACTGAAGAGCTCTTGTATTTGCCGATGATTTCGTGCGGCAAGGTACCGTTTTTCATAGACATAGTAACAAGATTGCGTTTTGCCTTCTCAATGCTCTTTTTGATTGCCTCAGATACGTCATTAGCCTTACCAAATCCGTATCCAACGCGACCCTTCTGATCACCTACAACTGTAAGCGCAGAGAAAGACATGCGTCGTCCGCCCTTTACAGTTTTTGAAGTTCTGTTAAGAGTTACGAGTTTTTCTACAAACTCTTTTTCTCTTGGTTCTTTATCAAAATTCTTGCGTTCCATTTTAACTCCTAGAACTCAATTCCGGCACTGCGAGTACCGTCTGCAAGGGCTTTTACAACACCGTGATAAAGGTAACCGTTGCGGTCGAAAACTACTTTCGTAATTTTCTTTTCCTTAAGGCGTGCACCTAATGCTTCACCAAGCTTTGAAGCATCGGCAACATTTACCTTCAGAGCTTCAAATTCCTTTTCCAATGTAGAGATAGAAGCAAGTGTCTTGCCCTCATCATCATTAATAACCTGAACAGACAGATTCTTGTTGCTGCGTGTTACCGTCATGCGCGGGCGTTCTGCAGTTCCATATACACTCTTACGAATGTGAATCTTTCTGTGAAGGCGTTTTCTGTCTTTATCGTTAAGTTTCTTAAACATAGCGCCCTACCTTATTTAACACCAGTCTTTCCGACTTTGCGTCTGATAACTTCATTATCGTAGCGGATACCCTTTCCCTTGTACGGTTCAGGCATTCTGAGCTTACGAATCTGAGCACTGAATTCACCAACCAACTGCTTGTCGATACCAGAGATTGCAACCTTTCCCTGAGCGTCAGCAGTAACCGTAAGACCCTCTGGAATCGTAACGAAGATGTCGTTAGAGAATCCAAGGTTCAACATAAGAATCTTACCCTGAACTTCCGCACGGTAACCTACGCCAGTAATTACCAAAGTCTTTGTAAATCCAGTTGTTACACCAACAACCATGTTATGAATAAGATTGCGATAAAGACCATGGAATGCGTTTGCCTGTTTTGTATCCTTCAATACATCAACAACAACCTCATTGTCCTTTACTTCAACCTTAACGTCAGAAGCGAAATCCTGTTTAAGCTCACCCTTCGGACCTTTTACAGCAACTGTGTTACCAGAAACCGTAACAGTTACTCCAGCTGGAATTGCAACAGGAAGTTTACCAATTTTTGACATTTCTTCCTCCTAAATTACCAGATAGAGCAAATCAATTCGCCACCAACCATCTTTTCAGAAGCCTTCTTGCCAGTTGTTACGCCAGCAGAAGTTGAAACGATGATTGTACCGTATCCATTGAATACACGCGGCAAATCTTTGTAGCCAGAATAAACACGACGACCAGGTGTTGAGATTTTCTTAGCACCGTGGATTACAGGATTATTGCTGTCATCATACTTCAGGATGATGCGGATAATAGAATGTCCTTCTTCCTGAACCTTTTTGAAGTTCTTGATATATCCTTCTGTTTTCAAAATCTTTACGATTTCGAGCTTCAATTTAGAAGCAGGAATATCTACCTTTTCGTGGCGGGCATTAGCCGCATTGCGAACCTTAGTGAGCATGTCTGCTACTGGATCTGATGCACTCATTTCTATTCTCCTACCACTCTACCAAGATGATTTTGTGACGCCTGGAAGAAGGCCTTCACTTGCTAATTTGCGGAAGCAGATACGACACATCTTGTACTTGCGCAAATATCCACGCGGGCGGCCGCAAATCTGACAGCGATTGTATTCGCGTGTTTCATACTTCTGTTTGCGAGCGGCTTTTATAATCAATGATTTCTTAGCCATGTATCCCTCACTCTACTTACGGAACGGCATATTGAACTTGGCAAGCAAAGCCTTTGCCTCAGCATCGGTCTTTGCACTTGTTACAACAGTAATATTCATACCGGCAATCTTTACGATTTTGTCGAAGTCGATTTCCGGGAAGATAATCTGTTCTGTAATACCAAGAGAGAAGTTTCCATGACCGTCAAAGCCGGTAGCTTTAATGCCACGGAAATCCTTAACACGCGGTAATGCAACATTGATAAGGCGGTCCAAGAATTCATACATCATGGCACCGCGCAATGTTACCATTACGCCCACTTCATTGCCTTCACGCAACTTGAAGTTAGCGATGCTTTTCTTCGCCCTTGTTTTCACAGCCTTCTGACCGGTAATAGCTGTCAGGTCAGTAACTGCGGCATCAAGGAGTTTCTTGTTGGTGAGAGCTTCGCCAACGCCCATGCTTACCACAACCTTTTTGATTGCGGGAATCTGCATCGGCGTTGTGTAACCCAGTTCCTTAAAGAGAGCGGGTGCGATTTCGTCCTTGTAGACTTTCTTAAGCCGAGGTACGTACTTATCCATTACAGTGTTTCTCCACACTTACGGCAAACGCGAACTTTCTTGTCGCCGTCGATTTTGTAACCAATTCTTGTAGGACCGCACTTTTTGCATACGATAGCTACATTTGAAATGTGCAGCGGAGCTTCCACATCGGCAATACCGCCCTGATCCTGCTGGCTGCGCTTTTTCATTGCCTTTTTGACAATGTTGATTCCAGATACAATAACTGCATCTTTTTTGGCAATCACGCGGACAACGTTACCACGCTTGCCTTTGTCTTTTCCTGCAATTACCTGTACCGTATCGTCCTTGCGGATTTTGAATTTTTTCTTGTCGTTCATTCAAGTCTCCTTACAGAACTTCCGGCGCCAGTGATACGATTTTCATAAAATCCATATCACGAAGCTCACGGGCAACAGGTCCGAAAATACGCTTTCCCTTCGGATTCTTATCACCATCAACGATAACACATGCGTTGTCATCGAAGCGGATATAGGTTCCATCAGGACGGCGATACTCTTTCGCAACGCGAACGATTACTGCCTTTTCTACTGCACCCTCTTTGATTGTAGAAGTCGGAATTGCTTCCTTAATGGCTACTACAACAATGTCACCGATTCCGGCATAGCGGCGGTGAGAACCACCGAGTACCTTGATTACCTGAGCGAGCTTAGCGCCAGAGTTATCGGCAACTGTCAAATTTGATTGCATCTGAAGCATGTCTATAACTCCTTACCGCTTATTTCGCTCTCTCGATAATTTCTGCAAGACGCCAACACTTATCTTTGCTAAGCGGGCGACATTCGACAATGCGAACGCGGTCGCCAATGTGGGCGTCATTATTCTCGTCATGCGCCTTACATTTCTTGGTCTGCGTAACATATTTTTTGTAAAGGCTGTTCATTCTCTTGGTATCGATTGAAACAACGATGGTCTTATCCATCTTGTCGCTCGTCACGATACCGACAAAAGAGCGCTTTGCAGCCTTTTTAGTCTGAACTTCCTGTTCTGCCACGGGTCAGCTCCTACTCTGTCTGTCCAGCCAGTTCTTTCTGGCGGATAAGCGTATTCAGACGGGCAATATCGCGGCGCATCGTACGCTTCTGCAACGGGTTATCTACATGCCCCACCACCATCTGGAAGCGAAGATCCATGTATTTCTGCTTTACATCTTTCAGCTGAGTAACTAGCTCGGCGTAAGACATTTCTTTTACATTCTTTTTCTTTGAATTAGCCATATCTTACCCCTTAGTCTTTCGTCGGCTTGAAAGCAATCTTTGTACGAACCGGCAGTTTCGCCGAGGCAAGAGTCAAAGCATCTTCTGCATCTTTGATGTTGACCCCGCCAACTTCGAACAAAATCATACCCGGCTTAATAACTGCTGCCCAGAATTCCGGCGAACCTTTGCCCTTACCCATACGAGTTTCGGCAGGCTTCTTTGAAATTGGCTTATCCGGGAACACGCGGGTCCACACCTGACCTTTACGGTCAAGACGGCGGTTAATCGCAACACGAGCAGCCTCGATTGTCTTTGCAGACAACCACACCGGCTCAAGAGCGACAATCGCAATGTCGCCAAAGTCAATTGTGTTATTGCGCGTCGCATTGCCTTTAATTCTTCCGCGCTGTACCTTGCGGTGAATAACTCTTTTAGGACTAAGCATTTACTTTACTCCTTTGAAGCATTTGCCGCACGAGCAGGCTTTTTAGCTCTTGGTTTTTCAGCATCGCCAGAAGCCTGTGAGCGATCATGGCGTGGCTTGCGAACAAGCTGACCAGCATCTTCCTGCGGGTCTTTGCCATATTTCATACCATTGTAGACCCACACTTTGATACCGATTTTTCCGTATGTTGTGTGTGCCTCAAATGTGCCGTAATCGATGTCAGCGCGAAGAGTGTGCAGAGGAACTCGCCCCTCTTTGTGCTCTTCTGAGCGTTTCATATCTGCTCCGCCGAGACGACCAGACAAGCGAATCTTGATTCCCTGTGCTCCGCCTTTCATTGCATTTGCAGAAGACTGTTTGAGAGCCTTGCGGAATGAACCGCGGCCAGAGAGCTGGCGACCGATATTCTGTGCGATAAGTGACGCATTGATGTCAGCGCGTTTGATTTCCTTAATCTTAATCTGAACTTTTTTAGTCAGTTTAGACTGGATTTCGGCACTGATTTTCTCAATGTTAGCACCTTTCACACCAATAATAACACCTGGGCGTGCTGTATGAATTACGATTGTAACACGCTGCGGATGACGAACAATTTCGATTTCTGCAATGTCAGCGTTCTGACATTCTGGCAAAGCCCGAACCATATTGCGGATTTTCAAATCCTCAATAACGAGGTCTGCATATTCACGAGGATTAGCATACCAGCGTGACTGCCAAGTCTTGTTGATACCAAGACGCAAACCGATTGGATTTACTTTCTGACCCACTTTATTCCCCCGCCTTCTCGTCAACAATGACGGTGATATGACACATGCGTTTCAAGAGTTGATCAGCACGACCGCGAGCGCGGAACCAAACTCTCTTGAGTCTCGGACCTTCGTCAATGCGAATTTCTTTGACATAGAGCATATCTTCATCGAGATTCTTGTTAGCGAACAGAGCATTTGCAACCGCTGATTTAAGAGTTCCTTTAATCAAGCGAGCGCCTTTCTGCGGCATATTTTCAAGAATTGCCATAGCTTCTGAGCATGGTTTCTGATTGATTACATGAGCAACTGGGCGAACCTTTGTTGGTGATGCAATCAGGAATTTTGTAGTGGCTACATAACCTTTCTTTTCAGCTTTGCGCTGTGCGCGAAGTTCTGCTTTGACTTCGCTTCGGCGACGCTTTGTTTCTTCAGCCATAATATCCACCCTTACTTACCAGCTTTTTTGTCTGAACCGCCGTGACCTTTGAAGGTACGGGTCGGAGCAAACTCGCCAAGCTTGTGACCAACGAGATTCTCTGTTACATAGACAGGAATCCATGCTTTTCCGTTGTAAACACTGATTGTGTTTCCAACCATCTCTGGAATGATTGTAGAGCAACGAGAATATGTTTTAATCATCTTCTTGTCTGACTCTTTGTTCATTTCAATAACTTTCTTATAAAGACTCTTTTCAATGAAAGGTCCTTTTTTAACAGATCTTGACACCGTTAACTCCTATGCAACTACTTCTTGCGGCGTGAAATAATGAACCGGCTAGAAGTCTTACGCTTGTTGCGGGTTTTGTAACCACGACATGGCTGACCCCACGGAGTAACAGGAACATGTCCCTTACCAGCGCCTTCACCACCACCAAGCGGATGATCGACTGGGTTCATAGCCATACCACGAACTGTCGGACGGATACCGAGCCATCGTTTGCGACCAGCTTTTCCGAGCTGAGTGTTCATGCGCTCTTCGTTTCCGACGATACCGATAGTTGCATAGCATCTGCCATGGATTCGGCGAGTTTCGCCAGAAGGAAGTCGGACGATAACATAGTCACCGTCTTTACCCTGAACAGTAGCACCTGCACCTGCCGAGCGAACAAGCTGCCCGCCGCGACCAAGTGTAAGTTCGATGTTATGAATAGTGAAGCCGGCAGGAATTGCTGCGAGCGGAAGTGCATTTCCAACGGTTGGAGCTGCATTTTCACCAGACATAATCTTCTGTCCTACGACAAGACCTTTTGGAGCGATGATATAGCGTTTTTCACCGTCAGCATAGGCAACCAAAGCGATGTTCGCACTGCGGTTCGGATCGTACTCGATGGTCTTAACCGTTCCCGGAATGCCATGCTTGTTGCGTTTGAAGTCGATAACGCGATATCTTCGTTTGTGACCGCCACCCTGATGTCGTACCGTGATACGACCCTGAGAGTTGCGACCAGCGTTTGATTTAAGACCTGATACCAGTGTTTTTTCGGGTTTATCTGTTGTCAGTTCTTCTCTTACCAAATCAATACGGGTACGAGTACCTGCTGAATATGGTTTAAAAACTTTAAGAGCCATCTGGTTCCCCTTAATTTACGATTCACGATTCCAAAGTTTTAAGGACTTAGACGCCCTCGAAAACTTTAATCGTTTCTCCTGGAGCAAGGCGAACAATTGCCTTTTTCCAGCTGGCAGTTCTGCCGAGTCTACCACGAACTCGCTTTTCCTTGCCACCAACATTGATAGTTGTGCAATTAACAACTTTTACATTGAAGAGCTTTGCCACAGCATCTTTAATCTGAAGTTTTGTGGCAGAAGGTGCTACTTTGAAAACATACTTGTTCTGCTCACGCAAAGCAGTCGCTTTCTCAGAAAGAACCGGCTCAATAAGAATGTCATGTGTATCAAGCAACATTATTTAGCCCCCTCTTCAAGTTTGTTATAGAACTCTGAAAGATTCTTTGCGGCACCTTCAAGCACGATAACCTTTCTTCCGTAGAAGAGATCGTGTGCGCGAAGACGATTGTATGACAAGAAATACAAATTGCGGATGTTTCTTCCAGCCTGTTTGATTTTTTTGTCGTCGTCCTTCAAGATGATGACTGTGCGCTCATCTTTCGCGAAGTTGCTCAGAATTTTTACCAAATCCTTTGTTTTTCCGCTTTCGATAGTGAAATCTTCAACGACTGTAAGACGGTCGCTCTGTGCCTGAAGGCTCAAGATTGATTTCATAGCCAAGCGTTTTTCTTTCTTTGGAATTGAGTAGCTGTAATCGCGTGGTTTCGGTCCAAAGATTGTACCGCCGCCAACATTGATTGGTGATTTTTTGTCACCACGGCGAGCGTGACCAGTACCCTTCTGTTTGTACGGCTTTGCATTTGAGCCATGAACTTCAGCACGAGTTTTTGTACAAGCAGTTCCAACGCGTTTATTTGCTAATTCATTTGTGATGGCATAGTAAATAACATCTTCGTTTACAGGAAGTCCGAACACTTTATCATCAAGATTGATTGTGCGGAGTTCTTTACCATCGATTGAATAGACTTTCTTTTCCATTTTGCGTATTCCCTCGATTATTTCTTGACCGCAGACTTGATGATCAGCGTGCAGTTTTTATTTCCCGGGACAGCCCCGCGAACCAATACTACTTTGAGTTCCGGATCGATTTTAACGATTTTAAGGTTCTGAACCGTAACTCTTTCGGATCCCATACGACCAGCCATTTTGATATTCTTCATGCTGTGTCCAGGAGTAGTACAATTTCCTGTACCACCTGCTTCACGATGGAATTTTGAGCCGTGTGATGCACGACCACCGTGGAAGCCCCAGCGTTTCATAACACCCTGGAATCCTTTACCTTTTGAAGTTGCTGTAACATCAAGGAATGAAGTTTTTTCAAACAATTCAAGAC
>ERZ842401.1411-NODE-1411-length-34563-cov-4.127391_pt1 | contig 34563 bp, 33 predicted proteins | sample MGYA00521270_ERZ842401 | MGnify/ENA primary metagenome ERZ842401 (study PRJEB31892, sample SAMEA3878208) | bioreactor metagenome | biome: Moose rumen | place: Sweden | collected 2011-10 | study: EMG produced TPA metagenomics assembly of the PRJEB12797 data set...
GTAAGGGGTCAGTGTATTTTTGCCCGCAGGGGTCATCGTCGCTTGCCCTCGGGGGGCAAACTCGCGCGGCTTTTCCACCGCCATTATCGTAAGTAAACAGCAAATACCCAATATTTTCTTTTATCCCACCACCGCAATTATGGGTTCCGGTTTGCTTCATTGTCAAAGCCACCTCGCCCATTAGCACATCCAAATATCGGCGGTTCAGCTTTTCTTCCCCCAATCGCTCTCTCAGTATTTCTAGGCAGTGAAGATAGGCACAACTCAACAATGATGAAGGTTGTATAACCACACAATTCCCTAGTTCATCAGCATATAGAGGCGTTTTTTCTACGGGGCTATAGCCATCCATCGTCATTTTGAAATGCTTGACATCCTTACTCCTTGAATGAAAGACCAATGTTTGTACAAACGACGGTTCTAATCCATACTTAGAAAAAAGAATCTCCAGATCTCTTTTCGAAAATGACACTACGCTCTCGTATGTATTCGTTTCTTGGTAGTTTGAGCAATACAATTCCACGTGCTCCTTATCCCCCATATCGTAACGTCCCTTCCCCGTCTTCTGAGCTATAGTATCAGACAATTCCAATAAGGCATAAACAGATGAAAGTGTTTCTGCTTCGACATGCTCAGCCTCAGCCAACTCAAACAGGCGGGTAAGATTATATTGAAGGAAGGTGAATATCCCAGGATAAACACGATAGGACCCCTTAGGAGTATGCACAAGATCTACAAACATGTATTCCTGTGGATCCTCATACATGTCATGGCTATAGTTCTTTTCAATTTCCTTCTGAAATGTAGGAATATGAAGATGTTTACGTCCTCCTTTGCCACATAGTGCCCCATATACCATCATAGATAGCCTCAGAATATTTGAAGAGTTCTGGGCATAAAGATGCAAACTGGCAAGGTATCTTACCAGCTCATCCTTACGATATTTACCCAAGAAACTTAAGTTGCTACGAGGCATAATACTATTGAGTCTCTTCTATATTAACCAACAATGGCTCTCCCTTCTTGCTAGAGAAGAGGAAAGCCATTGCTATATTTTCCACTAAGAAGTCAAAACTTGTCCCCTTCGTCATAATCATGTTTTTACTTGCCTATTTAGTTCTTCCAACAAGCGTTTATAATCATTCTCGGCCAACTGCTCATATGTCAAAGTATTCACATCTGACAAATAGCTCGTAATCTTGGGCATCTCTCTAATAATCTCATCGCAATATCCTAGCTCATCAATGACCTGAAGACTTACGCCAGAAGAAAGGCTGTTCAGCAAATCTCTTTTCTTTATGTATTCAGCGTTCCAATAATCATATAAGGCTTTAAAGAAGGTGGAATCGCGCTTACAAGTTAATGTAACTATTGGGTACAACCTTCGTTCTACATCTCCCATACGGAAAACCAAAGCCAACTCATACATGCAATTGATTGACTTCAAGTAGTCTTCATTAATATATGCCAGCACTTTGGTTCCTTTCCCAATCTCACGTTCAAACTGCCTAATATTCTGCCTGTATCCACAATCTTTAATGTCACGTTTGTATTTTAACCCTGCATGGTCTAAAACACAGCATATCTCGTCAATACTATTAGAATTCGCCCATGGATAAGAAATAAAGATATCCGCATTGAGATCCGATTCCCCCTTGATCTCCCTAATGCCTATTGATTGGGGGGCAGATTGGGTCTTATTAACATACTTACTAATGGTTTGTAATATTTTCACAAGAGCATCTAGCTTATCGTGCAAAGCTTCCCAATACTGTTCATGGTGCTCTATGAACTCTTTATAATCAAAACCAGGATAAAAATAGCAGACATCATCTGTTTCCTTCTGGTCTTTATATCCCCAATTCTTTCCTGCTTCTTTGATTTTAAGCGCCCAAGCATTATAATCAGTGGGTGTTTTAAATACAGTAGCCCGCTTTATAATATTCTTATCAATATTAAGGCGGACTATTGCATTGTCCAACTCTATAAGTAAAATTGCATATTGAGCACAAAGAGCTGCCTTCGTACAAAACAACTCCTTCCCTGATGAAAGAATGTTATAGAGCTTCTGCAATAATGTCTCGGCAGAACTGAGTGGATAATCAATGTCAGGTGAGTTGCTTACAATTATACCATCATGACGGATAGATTTGATTCTAACGGGAACCATTTTCCCGTCAATCTTTGCACTAATCCAATCACCAACACAATAGATTTCGCTCTCGTTTTCATCGAGATAGTCTATTTCGGCTTTTATTGGTGGTATAACCTGCTCCATTCCTTTTGCTGTTCTCTATTTATACTGATTCACATGCTTATTCTCTTCTGCCAAAGCAAGCAAATCCTTGAACAATGATAACCTTGGATCTTTCAGTTCACCAGCATTCAGAAGTTTTCTGCCTCTCTTCATGAAATGCAGCATCCGTCGCTCTTCATCCGCGTATTTAGAAGCATTCCGTTGGTTATTCTCTATGAAAGTTTTCACTTCTTCATATCGCGCAAGCCACCTCGTTTCTTGATCCATAAATCTTATCAAAATCTACCATTCAGTAGCTCCGCTCAAATAGAAATGCGATCTCATCAAATCCGCATACATATCCTCACCTATCAACTGTGAAGCCGTTGCCCCAGAGACCTCATAGTCATTCTTCTTCCCTGCTACTTCCGTTAGCGTCATCCCCTTATAAGCTCTATAGAATATTTCCTCATAATCAGGGTAAAAATCACCTGTCAAATAGTTCTCAACAGGATTAAATTGAACGTCATGGAAGATAATCAAGTCGTTTAAGTCTTTTACCGTGGGGGCAACTATAAGCATCTCGCTTTTGGGAAAAGCCTTGAAGTTCAACTCACCTAAAGGAACTCTCCACTCTCTCAGATATTCAAAATCGTATTTGCCGACTTCCAGTTTCAGTGTTCGCCATTGCATTTCCTTTGGCATAAGCGCAATTTCTTCTTCCGTAGAATATATGACGTTTCTCGCACCATATTCCTTAATGAGCAAATCTCTTGAAAAGCCAATACCATACGGCTGGTACATAGGTAGTCCGTCGTTATTCTTTTTGGTTTTAAAGAAATCCATCAATGCCGTCACTGGTGATGCTGTAAAGCAAATAAAACCCTTGGGGCTTATTAATCGTTCTTCGTTCAGAATGGTTCCCAATATCGCCTTTGCTTCTTCCTCCTTCCCACTCATAAAGTGGAATAAATAGGGTGTCTGATCCTGCCTCACTCTCCTAAACTTTATATCGATTATGCTCATATTCTTCCATTTTCAGCCATGTTTCGGCTATTCTTTTATCTATAATTCTGACTTAACCATACATCCAGATCTGGCGAATTAACTAATGCGTTATACAGCAATAAGTTTACCTCTCCAACAACTTCCGGGTAGTGCAAACAAGCAGCATACTCGGCCTTTCGGTTCTGCCAACACTCTTCAAAACTCGAATAGCTACACCTAGTCATCGGATTCTTCAAATAAGCGTCAAGTTTAATGAACTCAGTCTTTAACAAATCATTCACATGCTCACTATATAGTTTAAATAATCCCAGGGAGACCAGTGTTCTCATCATAATTCCATACCCCTTTGGGCGCTTATCTACATTAGTTTGTACCACTCTTACGTATGGCATGTTATACTGGTCAATCTTTATTTCACTCTTTACTACACATAATATATTCAATGGATTGTCAAAGTAGGCATTGAAAATGATTCTGTGTCCAGATGGGGTCAGCCAATCATTATCTTTTTCCAGATTACACTCATGACAGGTTGGTATCAGATTTCTTGGATGCACCGAATACTCCGGGAAAATAGAACGAGGAGCATAGTGGTCCAAATCTGTGACATCCCTCACACCACATAATGGGCATTTGATGACCTTACCTCCATTGACATTCTTAAGATACTCCCATAGGGTTGAAATATCTTTTCTTTCCCTATTATACATATCATGAGCACAATCGATTTTAACCACGTTTTCAGGGGTCTTTTGTACCCATACTGGAGTAAGATTCTCTAATGATGTTGAATTATCATCAAACTCATCATATTTTGCATAGAGTTCCCCCTCAATAGACAAATAAGTGCTCTTGTTCTCAGCATGAAGAGCATCACCTATTGAGTGCAAAAATTCTTTCGAATTACCAGTATAGTAATTAATTCTCCTCATGCTCTATTTCTGTTAGTATGTTACGAATTGTAAAGCGAGCATTAAGTGACAAAGGATTCTCTTCGCTCGATAGAGCAGAAAGGATATATTCAAATTTCTTCTTACTTTTCGCCATTTTTTTAACAGTTAGTCTGAAACAAGACTCAGATTCGTCGTAGTTGAATATTTCTCGGTAAAGCAAACTCACATCTTCGCCAAATGTTTCTATTCCAATATTCTGAACCAAGGCAACATCCCCTTCCATTCTTCTTATCACGGAAACAAGACTACCAGGTATCTCTCTTATAACCAATGGTGAATGTGTTGCTATTACCGCATAGCTTTGGAATCGTCTTAATAGTTTTTCCAACTGGTAGAAAAACTGCATAATTGCATGAGGATGTAAGTGTACTTCGGGCTCATCTATCAAAAACAGGGAATCATAATGTACATTTGCACAGATATGAGTAATTAGGGTTAACAGATGGAGTTGACCAGAACTCAAAAGGGGTACTTCCTCACTCAACCTCTCTGCATCAAGGATTGGTTTCTCATCTGGATCCAAGTCGGCTGTTCCATTAGGAAGATTGAAAATAGTATTAAAGAACTCCGTACCTAACAGCTTTGCAAGAAAATCTTCATAAATCGAAAGCATACTTCTGCCACTGAACAATCCTTGATCTAATACCTTCCCAATGCCATCTGTTAGTTTCCCAATTGTTTCCTCCGGGTTCTGTTCAAGGCTGCAGGCCACGAAGGGCATTTCCCATCGTTGGCTTTCTATTTCTTCATATCCATCGTATGGTGTTGTGCTAATGGCTGTGATACTACTAAATAGTGGTCTCTTATCAAAATTGCCTTGCGATTCATTGCCAGTTAACTCTCGTATCAAATCCAAAAACATTTCCGTCTTACCGGTTCCATTCTCTCCTATGACACCTGCCACTCTTTGGAAAGGTTTAGGCTCGTATGAAAATGGAACAGTCCATTTGGTAACATGGTTTTCTATCTTAGAATATGGTGCATGAAAGTTATACTCAAATGTATATGCATCGCTCAGCGACCTGTCATAAATGATAAATCTCGCCTCTCTTATTGCACGTTTACTTTCCTCTTCCCTATATAGCGATGTCTTGAATTCATCGCTTTCCTTGAACGCCTCGTAAGTATGAACATTCAATGCACAGTCATGAAGAATATTTAAAATAAACAGGCAATCTTCAGTACTGAAATAGCTGCGTAGTTTCTGATAATAATATCCATTCAATCCAACGGAGCAATATGTGTCATCAAGGCTTTTGAATGTTTCCGGAATCGTTTCCAAAACTTTTCCTGATGTTGTCATCAGTTTAAGTTCGCCCAAGTTGGTGTATTCGTTCTCACTTTCAAAATAAATTAAACCAAACCAGTTCTTATAGGTATAGTCATTCCATCCATCATTGAAGTTCAAAACAAAACAAGGATAATAGGAAGGATACCTGTCAATGTTATCTCCCCTATTACAATGATAAGCAGATTTTGCCTTTTGTCGAACCTCAAAGTGTATATTTCTACGGTCTAATCTAACCATATTACATTTCCCTTATTGTTTACCAATTCCTTCTTCACTCCGGATTCCTTAGCATCGGATTCTTCCACATTAAGTCCTCAATCTCTTTCTTCACCTCATCATATTCTTCTTCCACCATCAGGTGCTTTCCCTTCAAATCTATGATTCTGGCCGATTCATTCTCAACAGTCTCTTCATCCAAGAGAGAGAAAATAAGCTGAACGCCCTCTTTCTTATGCGAAATTGCAAATTCCATCAGATTATTTAATCCTTGCATCGACAGTCCGTTCTGCTTGAACTCATCAATCACCAACGGTGCCGAAACAGGTGTGCCATATCTATACATGACATAAAGATAAGAGAAGAAAAAAGTAAGGGCCATCTTTGGCTTATGACTTCCTGTCGGATTCATCTTATCTCCTATTTTCCTGATTTTTGGTTTGCCGCTCTTCGGAATACCAAGTTCTGCTTGATATTGATAAAAAATTCGATCAAAATCCTGAAGAATCATCGTCAATCTGTTCGACGTTTTCATCTTAGCCTGCTTTTCTAGCTCCTCCTTTATCTCACCCCCAAGCCTCTCTAGGTTATCATTATATTCCACCTCTTTATCATGGAATATCTTCCTGAGTGTCACCGTTACCTGCGAATAAAGATACTCCTCCAGCGACACCTCTTTCTTCTTCGTCGAGATGAATTCTTCTATATCTTCTATTTGAGCTTTTATCGTTTCCGATTTTGCCTGAGCCTTTTCTATATCCTCATTGATATCATCCAGTTCAAGTTGATACTGCAATATCAGCTCCCTGCAGTCCTCTTTGTCCAGTTTCATACCTAGCCTCGCTATGGCAGTATTCTTTGTATGAGCACCGCACACGGGACAAGTCAGAATCTCAGGTTGTTCCAGTGCATAAGCAAAATCATCCTCTATGGCCTTCATGTTTTCATGCAGTTTGGTGATTCTACTTTCCTTGAACATTTTGTCATAGTAGAGCGCTTGCAGCTCCTCTAATATTTTATTCTGACCATTTTTAAGGTCTCTAATTTTCTCTACGAATGTCTGTATCTCCTCCTTAAAATCATCTCTGGTTACACCAAGGTCCTGCGTTTCAAGTCTGTCTTTTATCAAATTGATAAAATTGTCCTGTGTTGCCTTGTCTTGCTCCCACTTCTGATATTTCGTCTTTAATGAAATGAGTCTCGATGTACTCATATAAAACTGTTCATCGATGGCGCCAGTGTATAAGAGCATCACGTTCTTCTTCTCTTGCTCATTGCCCACGTCCGAGAACGATGACCAAGGCTGGCTCCATCCGTCTTCTTGGTCAATATAAAAAGGCATAAGCATACTGCCCACTGAAAGAGAATAGTTCATGGAAGGATATGCCACATTCAAGCCAAACAGTTTCGACAATTGGTCTGCCTGTTCTCTCATGTCCTTGGTGAACGAGAACGCCTTATTATCGGGTGTAAATAGATAAAAGTCATTACCAATTCTTAGAGCCTTGAAATTTACGCCATCCACCGTAAACTTCAACAGCACAAGAATCTTCTCTGGATTCCAACCTTCTGGATATCTGCGTATCTGTGCGCCAAATACGCCGAATATCGACTTGAGAACACACGATTTTCCAGCATCATTGCCACCTCTGATAACAACGATGTCAGAATCCAGATTTATCCTTTTGGCCTTCTTCTCCTGATACGACAGGACAAGAATCTCCTTGTACCTTATACTTTTCATATCTTTTAGTTCTAAGATTCCTGATAAGTATTCTTAGCTGTCCTTCGCTAATAGTTGCAGATTTCATATAGTATCAAGCATTTCAAATAGTCCTCAGAATGATTCATAAAATTTGGGTATTCCTCTATCAGTTTATCGTATATCAAGTTACACCATTGCCATTCATTTTTATCGCCCATTGATAGATTATCTATCGTTTTCGTCAGGGCGTTATGTAGTAGGTAAAGGTCATTGTTGTCATACGTCAGGGTTGCCACCCTCACATTTTCCAATTCCCGCATGATGTTCCTACGCTTTACTGCCTCATTGGGATTAAACTGCAGCAGCACTTGTTGAATCCTCGTCTTTCGCTCTTCAAAATTCTTCAGATTTTTAACGCCCGTTAGGAACTCCTCAAAGTCCTTCTTTGTAAAAGCCTTAGTCTTCAGTAGCTCTTCTACGGAACCGGGCTTTATTTCATTTTTGTTTCTTTTACGTATCTCAGCGATTAAGCACTCATAAATAGGCTCTGGCGGCATATTAGCTAACTTCAGATGGTTTTTCAAGAACTTACTAACAATGCCTATCACTGTCTCTTCATAATCATGAACAGCCATCTGCCCTTTTATAAAATGAAGCCTTTCCAACGCCTTTTCGTCAACATCCTTAAGTTCCTTCTTCAATCGCTCATAGAATTTCCTCTTCATTTCAGGTTTTAAATCCTTGAAGAGCACCTCTTCTTTATCATCTTGGTCTTCTGGAATAAGTTCATCGCTCAACCCGGCATTCGTTACAAAATAATAATCCCTTGCTTCATCATAGATTAACGAGTGCCTCATCAGGTTTCCAATCTTCGAATACTTTGGTTTGCTTACAGGATTATCCTTAAACAAGTCCAACTGAACCTCCTTTTTCGGCATCTCAGTTTTCTTCTCCTTAATGGTTAGAAGTTTCGAGGGTGTCCAATGTCCGTTTGAAGTGGTCTTTACCTGATAGAAGTCTATACATGTTGGGTTGGTATCAGAATCTAACACCAAGATGTCATCATGCAGGTCGAATATGATGGTATATGGTTCAGCTGACTCTTGTAGCATCAAGAGTTTCTTTAGTCCCCAGTTCAATTGGTATTCCAACCTATTTTCTGCAGTAGGTCCACCAACATCCCTTGGTCGTTCTTTTACTAAGCTATCAAATGCACTCATATTCTTAAATTTGAGTTCTTATATAATCAACAAAGAGGCATGCGCTCCTCGCACATACCCCTTCAACAATCTCTATCCCTTCATCTCCATAAATCCATTATTATGTTCCTCCGCCCTGTGGTTCCTTCCCCACCTCGGCACAAACTCTAAACATACCCCACATTATCTACAAGCACACCCGCTCAGAGCAAGTTGTACCTCGATATTCCTTCTCATACTTTTCAATATGCTTTTTCCCAATCTCTACCAACCCTTTCAATTCTTCTGCAGCACCTATTCCCGCTTTAAGCAAGGCAATATTACAATAGCCAATCTCCGCATTGAATTTATCCAGTAAGAATTGTTCGATAGGACTTATCAATTTGTCCTTTGTTCGTATCTCACTATTCAATTGAGCCAAACGTTCACTATAGTAGCCTTTCACATCTCCAATCGTAACCACATCATTTATCTTAGAACCAAGAAGATACACTCCAACAGCAGCCTTAACAAAATCGTTCTTCACTAAGTCTTTGGCTTTAGATACGATGTCTTCAGCTGACAATTCTGTCAGTTTCTTACATGATGGCAAATCTTTAATAGGCACCATTGTTCTGACGATATCCTTTAGTTCACAAAGCATCTCCACGATATCCAACTGTGCAATTCTTATATCCAAATCATCTTTGGTTTGATATGCTTTTACCTTATTCACACAACGTTGCATGCCCAACATTGACGTTTCAAAGCAATCTTCGAAAACGGTGATTGTATCATGACAATAATTTCTAAACAGAGCTCTTTGCTGGATATAGTCAACACCATTCCGGCTGTTATACTTTTCACACAATTTCGATATTTGTGTCTCAATATAACCGATTTCTTTTACGCCAACAAATATTTCTTTCATTTTAGCCATTTCCACGTCTATAACCCATAACCATCTAACCAATCTCCTTCAGCATCCCTGCCGGCACATACGCTATCGCCACGCTCGCCACACCTTCTATCTCCACCACAACCCTCTTACACCTCTTCACGCGCCTGATCACGCCCTTCACGCCCTCAAACGCGCCGCCCATAATCTCCACGCACTTGCCTTCCTTCCCCACAACCGTCTCGTTGTCCAGAAATATCACGCTGTCATCAGTCCGCGAAGCCACCCGCATAAAATTCTCCATCTCTCCGTCCGCCACCGTCATAATGGCGTGTTCCTGGGAGGCCGTATAGTCCATCATATACCTCAGCAGCTCCAGCACCTCGTTCCTCCTCTTCAGCTCGCTCATCCGCTCCTGCGTCGAACGCACGAAAATCAGGTTACTGATAGCAGGCACCAACACCCTCTGCAGTTCCGTATCCCCGACATTCTGCGATTCCACCACCTTATACCTCATCGGCACAAAGTTCTCGATTCCCAGCCGGTCCAGCTCCGCCTTCACCTTCATCTCCCGCTGATACGTCACCCTCATCGGAAACCACGTCTTGGGGTCACCACACATCCTTGTGTCGCGTCCCGATTCTTTTCCCGTTTCTTTCGTCGTCATCATATCACTCTGGTCTTCAGTCGCTTTATGACTTCAACTCTACGTTGTTATAACGATGCAAAGATAGTGAAATATTTCGACTATCCGCTATTTTTATGCGCTTTTTAACAAAAAACTCCATATAATTCCAGCATTAGCAAACGATTATTTGATTCCTTTGAGGACTATATCAATAAAGGCCATGAGTCCTTCATCTATTTCCTATTCGACCTATATGGCCGCCATGTAAACGATGACCAAAAACAAGTTGACCATGCTATAGAGGATAGCTTAATGAAATATTGCGAGTCAGAACCCGACATCAATATGCTTACTTTGGCTTTCTTTATATTCTCACAGCATTTAGGCCGGAAGCTGATGAGGGCGAGGTCATGGCACTCGTCCTCTGATGAGCAATACTTCTTGCGCCAATAGTTATTCGTTGAACAACATGTACCTATCTGATGTAGGTACAACTTCAGTGACAGACCACTCTGACATGGTCTGACAGTAACTACAAAAACTCTTCCTTGGTTATAGATGTAACAATTGTACTATTGCGGGTGCTGACAATACGATAATTAAATCACAATCAAATGTGATAGAAGTTTCCTTTTCCGGACATCCGCCCTGCTTTTGGGGCAAAAAGCAGTATAGTTAACGTGAGTTCGACGTAAGGCTTATGCAATTAGCCTACTTTTGTCAATGATTTCAATATTCATTGATGGCTTTTTGGGCAACAGGTTGTACGCTATGAGTCCAGCAAAAAGATTTGTTGCAAAGTTGTCAACAGAGCGGTGCCTGGTATGTTCTATCTGACAGGTGTTCTTCAGTTCATCGTTGACAGTCTCGATGACCAACCTTTTCCTGAGGAGTATCTTGTCATAGAGATTCATCAGCGAGTTCTTCATGTTCTTCTTGATTTTAGTGACCAGATGTGGTCATCCACAAAGAGCATCTCGAAGAGGTCCTGGCTGATGTATCCCCTGTCGGCAAAGAGCTTCCCGAAAAGCCTTTCGGTGAAGTACTTGTCCTTCAGCGGCGCACGGTCGTCCACGTTGCCTGGAGTAAGCTGCCACAGCAAAATCATATTATTGTTTTTTATCAACTAATTAGTCTGATAACTATTCTCTGTGTTTCCTTCCCCATTGAGGAACAAAGAGATAGTTACAAAACTGCCAAATCGCCTTCAAACACTTCACTTTGTTTACAATTACATTTTCTGATCCAGGTTCTTGCCCTTCTCTTCATGTTCAAAGTTGGGTATGAACTCGCGGATAGCATCTACGACCTGTGCTTTTGTGAAATCTTCTTTCTGGAAAATGCATTCCAACTTCTCAAAGAAAGCGTTCACTTCATCCATGTTGTGTCGAGTGGTCTGTGCCACTACGCCGAGAGCCTTGAATCTCTCCATGTCGATTTTCTCTCCTGGCACATAGAATTCCTCGTATGCTTTCTCGCCAGTTGTGTCGCTTCTGAAGTACACAACGGGATAAGTGTCACTGTCATACCCCATCTGGGCAGAATATTGCTTGGCTTCTGCGTCAGAGCCACATTCCTTTTTCACAAAGCCTTCGGCTTTCACAAAGTCATCACAGATAGCGGAGAACGTCAGCATCTGGTCTTCACCCAACTTCGGAAAGAACACCTCACCCGGCTTTCCCAAGATACAGGCCAACATACAAATCTGGCCACTCTCTTCAGGTGATACAAAGTAGCGTTTCACATCTGAGGGTGCTGCCAATGGCTGTTTCTTCTGTAACCGATGAATCCATCCGTCGGGCAGTGATCCGTTGCTGAAGGCCACATTTGCAAAACGTGCCGTTGTCACCTTGAAATACTTGTTATATGCCATCACCAAGTCTTCCATGATGCGCTTCGAAGCACCCATAATATTCACTGGGTTCGCCGCTTTGTCCGTCGACACACAGAAGAAGTGTCTGGGAGGATACACCGTCAGCAAGTCCATCAGCTTCTTTGCCTTGATGTCATTATTCTCTATCAGTGCCTGTACGCTATAGCGGTCTTTCTCACTGCGTACATGCTTGTGGGCAGAGAAGTTGGCCACAATATCGAAACCCTTCTCTTCGCGGAATATCCTTTCAAAAATAGGGTCTGCGAAGTTCAGCGTATAGCAGCGGAACTCATCTGGAACGTACAGTCCTTCCGTGGAGCGCACATCGCGCACCAGTTCTGCCAGTCCGTTCTCGTTCAAATCTACCACCACTACCGATGCCGGTTCAAACTTCAACACTGCCTTGATGAAGCTGGAGCCAATGCTTCCCGCACCACCTATCACGCACACCTTCTTGCCACGGATTTCCCGTGTCAGTGTCTCTGCGCTTGCCGCTATATCTCCTTTGAGCATACTTTCAGCCCTGAAAGTAACGCTATCACCAATAAATTTATCAAGATTAAACATGTTATTATATGGTATTATTTGTTATCGAATTCTTGTTGATTCCTCCCGCTTCAGGCATAATTGAGCGTTATCCAATATAGCCTCCGATTTCTACGGACGACTGGTTCCATATCAGTCGTCCGTATGCCTTAAAGCAAAGCCATTAGTTCATTATAGACATCTTCTAGATCATCATGCTCCAGCGAGTCTTCCTCATCAACCAGACCAGTATGTGTACCTCCAGAGGACAATATTACAAATTGTTCTTGCAACTTCTGATTCAACGCATCTGGAACGCTTTTTAAGCCCTGCAAATCAGCCCACAATATTCCTTGTGCACCGTATCTATACTTACAAGGTTCAAGGTCGAGAAATATTTTCTCATCAACCATCAGTTCCACAGCCTTTCTAAGCAACTGTGTAGCACTTTCTGCTTCTTTTATACCAAATGGCACCACATCGATACATTCTTTTGCGCAAGCAAGATAATACCTTGGATTATCCTTTTCGTAGTTCCGCAATATACCCGTTGTTTTGCCCTGTCTGTTCACCATATAGACAATCAAATGTTTTTTTAGGGGATCAGTCCTTGTTTCTGGCCGTGAATTAACCTTATAAACATGCACCTTGGCATTATTTTTATACAAGGCATTTGTTAACCAAATATTATGTGTAAACAAGATCACCTGATTCTCCAGTTTGATAAGCCGTAAAGCAAATCGTCTTATTATATTGTTGTCAAGACTATTCACAGGGTCGTCAAGCACCAATGGATTCTTCTTCTCTTTCAACTCCAAGTCCGAAAGAACTAATGCCAGAGCTACCGCTTTGATTTCACCCTCGCTGAGTATATTGTCAACATCATAAGGGGCGTTCAGTTTTACTACCAAATATGGTTTCCCGTCTTCTATTTGTTTTGCGACGCTTATGCCACGGTTCTTTCCTAACAAACCTTTGATTTCTTCTGTCAGCTGTGCCTGTAGTGCAGAAAGATAGCGGTCATAAATCCCATCTAAATTTAAGATCGTCAAATCAGGTACATTCAGCAAAGTTTCCTTTTCTGGGCACTCAGTTCTTACTTTGGTGGTCAAATTGGATACATTGACCTGTAAATCTGCAAAATCAAAGAAACCATGTGTATTCAGAAGATACGTGTCTGGTGTATGTTTCTTCACAAGATAGCTTACGTATTTTGAATCAAATACGGTAATCTTATCAAAAGGAGCCTTACCTTTGGTCACATCCGTATTATCCCAATCAGAAAGAGGTTGTTCCACTCCGTCCAGTTTATAGCCTATCTTGCAAAATGGAGAAGCAGGATGAGCTTCGGATATATTCTCTATTACAGATCTTGCCAATATGCCACCTGCCAAATGATCCAATACACGATAATAGCCACTTTTGCCACTCCCGTTCTGCCCATAAACAAGCGTAATGCCTTCATCACAGAAGTTCATTTCACTCCCTGCTTTCAAAGCATTCACACCTTCTTGATGAACTAACCTCATCAATCTCAGTTGTTGCTCCGCTGATACACCAGGTTCTGCTGATATAGCCTCTTCATTAGATACAAATAGGTCAAAAACTGCCTGCAAGCCATTATTATCAAGCACTCCATTTGCCAGCGTTCTATAGCACAACTCTTTCACCCATCCGAATGTTGTCATTCGAGATACTTCAAGCAAAACATTGTTTTGATGTATAAAAGCACCCATATTCCTTAGCTTAAACCTGTTATAATGGTCGAGGCGTAAGATGAACCGCGTACGGTCATAAACTCCAACACTGTCAGGAGTTGTTTCCTTAACACCTCGTTCCTTTTTATCTCATCATTCCTGTTTGGAAGTTCTCTGCGCATGATTGCTTCCATATTTAACATCACATCCTCATTCAAGTCTTTAAGACTCAAATTTGAATGATTGACAGCAATATCATAAAAAATCTCCAGTATTCTCACAAAATAACTCTTTGTCAACGTTCTGCCCACATAGGCAATATTCTTCAGCACAACAGGAAGCCCTCCAAGATCATTGGCTATTTTTTGGAAGAAATCCATATCTTTTTCCTCAATCTTGAACCAGTCGTCTCCCCAGTGGGAATATTGCACAGGGTTAAACATATAGTTGTTCAGCATATCACTATGGAAATGGTTATCGCGCTTTCTTACAACTGTATCATATAGGGCATACCACGCAGTCCAAAAACGAGCGTAATCTCCTGTCATAACTGTTTGCAGTACAAAAGACATGAGGAAGGTATCATGCCTATCCGTATTCAGGTAGCGAGTGAAGTATGTCAGCAATCGAGGTATATCATCGCTATCAGCACTCAGAATGATTCGTGCTACGACATATGAACCGTAATGTCTGCTGCCAAAATAAAGATTCTTTCTCTTGTCATTCAAATCCCAAATGTGAGATACCCTTTCCAAACAAACATCAGCAGTATACCTTAAATCTTCATTCTTGGGATACACGGCAAGCAGACATAGCAATGTCTCTGCATCTTCATATTGCAAAGAGTTCACGTTGCCGCCTTCTGTCTTGCTGTTGATGAACCTCTCAACCAAAGAATGCATTTCTGCTTCGTGCTTATCCCATAGCTTTTGGTCAACAATTGTTGCAGACACCATATCGCACGCCCTATGTCCGGCCACCTCTTCATTAACACAGGCGTATGCATATAGTATTTGCAAACATCGGTCTTTATACTCCTGCTTGCGCTCCATGATAATACCAACAACTTGCAGACAAGTGGCATAATCAGACATGCTGTCACTAATCATCTTCCCCACATTTTCCAGAGCGTTGACAACAATTTCTATACAGAAATTATTATCATCTTCCGACAGTCGGTCTGAAAAGTCGCGAATCAGTACTGAACAAACAGTTGCAGGGACGTACTCATCGCCTGGCAAAAGAAACAAACCTCCTTTTCGGGTTTCCAGTTGTTTCAGTATATCTTTACAAACCACTATAGCCTTAGCTGGGTTTTTCTCATATTCATTGCCTTTGATTTTCTCCAAATCCCCTTTGGCACGATATGAAGCCCACATCCTAAGCGTTGAGCCAGCCATCAACGCATTGGAATTTTTTACAGAGGCTTCACTCATTGCTTTCTGTTCCTCATCCAAATGGGGGGTGAACAATGTTCCCTTTGTTCCATTGACATCCACCACCTCTTTTTTCATCGCTCTAACGTCACACCTGGATATGATAAACTTCGTTAATGATTTAACGTCTTCCGGTTCATCCTTCAGTTGTTCTTTCAGCAAATCAACATTCCTATAGGCTCGCTGCAGTCGTTCTTTTCCTTCATCATCAGTAGTGTTCAAATATGTTGCCTGGATATTAAACAGAAGAGTTTCAAGATGCTGTTTGCGGTGCTTCATCGCATTGGCATTCTTACGTTCTGTGAGCATATTCGGGTGGTGATGATATGCAAATTCTACCATACCCGAGTGAACTTCACTCGAATATCTTGTGAGGTCATACTTCAAGAACTGGAGATTAGATGTCATCAGAATGGCTTCATCAAAGAATTGATTAGGATATGCCACTACAACACTGGCCACGATAGACATTAGCGAAAGGCTCTGTGATTGTTGGATAATAGACCATAAATGCTTCTTGACATCTTCAATGTTACCTTCCTTAACCATTTGTAACAGATACCACTCCAAAGCCATGTGTATGCATTCAAGCAAATGCGGAGTTGCTCCCCCTGCTGTTCCTCTGTATAGGTTCCAAAGGGTTTGATTACCCATTTTCTGCACTGTAGTACCATCGGGCAACATTAGATTGATATTTTCAATCGCGTCACCGCGTCTCATGTTCTTGGCATACGTCTTAGCACATTTATCCACAAACGCCATAACAAAGTCTATTGTCGTTTGTGGATGCACCACCAGCATCTTGGCTATGCAGGTTTGCATAGCACTGGCAGGGAAATACGTCAGCATCAACCGCTCATCGTTCAATCCCCATGTCTCTTCTGTACCCATACGACTATGCCTGTTTCCCCATGGATCATCATCTATATCTTCTTTCTGTTCACACCAGAACAAATCCATCAGATTAAGAATTTCTTTCGGATGGAACATATACAAAGGCATGCCTGAGTCACCTTCTGCTTTTACAATGAACGTTGACAATTCATAGTATGGGTCAATATGCCGCACCCACTTTTTTTCTACGACCTCCTGCAGTATTTGCCTGACCTCACCATGAATATATAGGAAATACTCTGATACCAGTTTACATGCCTTATCCACTTTCTCAAAGAAGCAATGCTCGCCTTTTTGACGCATTTTCGCCGTATCTTGATGTGGCTTAAGTGCCAGAAGACCTGCCTTGTAAAGCGTCTGTTTGTCACCGTTCTTGATTCTCGGATAATTCGTCAGTATTGTATTTATTGTTTTTCCTGCTTTTGGAGCAATGTCTACATGGTGGTCGAAGATGAAACTGACACAACAATCCCAACCAGAACCTCTCGGTATCATTACAGGATATTGCGCCCCTCTATAAGTAACAAAAGCCTGTATTTCTTTACAATAAACAGGGAGCAATTTCAGAACCTTAATGGCTTCCTGATAATCATTATCCTGCAACCTTTGTGAATACTTGTCAAAGAATGCTTTTGAGTATGTCTTAGAACGTAATATTTCAATAATGATTGCACTCTGCCATTTTTCATCAAGACGACTTGTAAACAAGGCATCTGTAAACATTTTCACATAGTCTACATTCTTGTCAATGGCTCGGGCATACCAGCGTCTGAACGTATTAACCGAAGACAAGCTGTCGCCTATCTGAATAAGGAAGTCCTTAACATTTCGGTTCCCATTCCAGATATTGTCAATATAATAGTCCATAGCCCACTCCTGATATATATCGTGAGCAAAACAATAGCCCCTTTGAGAGTCACGGAAAATAATGTCATCTTGTAACAGACTGCCGGTTGCCTCGGGATTCAAGCTATCCGCCTTAAAATAGAAGCCCTCGGTTTGCAACTTCTTTTGAGCCATCACAAGCAAGGTTTGCTCTCTCGCCTCTTGCTGAGCAAAGCCATACAAACTTGCACCCCGCATCTTGGTTTCCCACACCTTATTGCGGAAATCTGCAACCGACAACTGATTCCCATTGACAATCTCTGCATATCTGGCAAGATAAAACAGGTTATGTGTCAGTTCATATAGACTGTCATCAGCTGGTTTTAAGATGTGATTGTTTGCAAGAAATGAATTCAGAGTTTCGTCTGTCAGCATAGGTACTTCCACTGCTTCCGTTGCTAATTCATACGTTTCTCTAAGCAACTTTGACAAACCTTCCATCCCTGATTTCCTCACAGTGAAAACAAACTGCCAATCGTCTTGCATCATACTCCCGACAAACAGTGTCAGGGGCATCTTGTTGACGATGTTTAAGAGTTTTTCAGCCGAGTCAATGACAATCACTTTTCTGCCACATGCCTTGTAATACTGGCGTACCTGGCCCAACGTGAATGACTTCTCCAGATGGAAAAGCGCGTTAACATCATCCGTTTCAAACTGACCTGCATTCAGCCAGACTACAGGTACCTCCATATGTTTAGCGCAATAATCTTTGATGACGGCAGACTTTCCGTTGCCGCTTTCGCCTTGCAAAACAACACTCTTCCCTTCAGACAGAAAGCCCTCCAGTTGGCTAGTTATGCCTTCTCTGCTAAGAGTAAGTGGATTGCCATTAACTATAATGGAATCCTTAATTGTCTTCTCGTAGAGACTGTTTGCATTCCCAACATATTCATCCAAATGTATCAAATCCACATCTGGATTGAAAAACAGATTGTATATCAGTTCATCGGTGGCAACAACATCTAGTATATTTGCGTCACATACCCACTCAATACTCATTGAGTTGTCTTTGGCAGTATCTTCTACTCCTTTCTGACGTACAGTAATATCCTTTCCTTCTGGCGGGTTCCCAAACAGAAGGTTCGAATAGACAATAATCTTGTTTTGCGATGGATAATGAGCATGAGCACGTTCAATGGAATGCTTAATCTGACTAGCCTGACTATCATCAATGGTCGTCCCTGTGAAGAACTTCGCTTGGAAACCGATCTCGTCTTTTCCAATCTTTACTGGCACAGTTTCGTTACCAGCATTGTTATAGTAATAAGGCAAAGCTTCCCCTATTCCGTATTTTTTACGGAACAAAAGACGACAAAGTGATTCGAACGCCGCTTGTGGATTGTCCGAATACTTTGCTTCAAAGTTTTGCCATGTAGGGTATCTCATCGTTCTGATAATCTATTCTCCAAACTTACCTTTCAATATCTCTACGAACTCCACCAGCCCCAGTTTCCTTGCAGCGAAAGCAGCCTGAGGCACTCGGATGGTATAGAAGCCATCTGCTTTGATGTCATCCTCTCCACCTCGGAAGGCTGCCTCCACCCGGTTCAATAAGTCTTCATTTTCTCCAATACCATCCAAAACCTTCAGTCTCTCCACCAGTTCTTCATCTCTTAATGGATCATTTTCATAAACTCTTTCCCTAGGAAAGTCTTCCATATTGGCCATTATAAGCGAGAACCGAGTTGGATTCTTTACTGCGGTTTCAAACTGGAGTTTACTCATCTCCACAGACTTGTCTATTGACCAGCGGGACTTTACTTCAATCCTATAATCGCTATAGTCATGTTTTGACACAATATAGTCCTGACCACCCTGTTCATCAACCACATCAATACCTACTGTCTGTAGTCTCTTCTTGAGGTATTCAAGCAAATGCCTTTCTACATAACTCCCCAGTTTCTTAATATACTCTTGTTGTTCTGCATCTACAATGGCTTTTCTTGTCAACTCAACCACCAAATTGGGATTGCTTGTCTCTGTAATCAGAGCAAATTGCTCCAACAGATCATTCTTCTTTGCCTTTATCAGTTTGTTAATGTGGACTCTCTGCTCAGGCGTTGTAAAACCATATCTCAGCTTCTCCTTCTGTGCATTGATACTGTCAAACAAGCTTTGTTTCCAGTGTTTCTTTTCCAACAACTCGATAATATCCAGCACCACCTCGTCTTTGTAGCCTCTTGTTTCCAATTCCGTTTGAATATCACCGGCCAGTTTTACAGCATATCTCGTTTCTATCTTGCATAGCGGAGCATACAGTTCATCAACCCAATCCTTACGGGGATCCTCATCAAAAACATCTTTATAAATCCTACACAATTCCAAATCAATGCTTGGCTCCATCTTATTCAGTTTCTCCAACAGGCACAATTGATGGTTCTGATTTGGAATGACGGCATATTTCTTTAGTTTCTCAGTCCAGCGCTCTTCTGTCATGCCCAAATAGAGAGACAGAATACCATAGAGAAGTTCATTATTCTCTACCACCCATTCCATATTTTTCTTGGATATCGTGAGCAATGCACATTCCATCAAAATTCCAAATGGCGTTTCATACAGGTCTGTCTCCTTCTCTTCTACGGAAGGTAGTACACATTCTTCCTTTTCCAATCCATAGAGTCTTCCTATCCAGGGCATCATCTTATTCCTGAAAGAATTGAGACCAGCAGACGGGTAATGTGAACAGAAAGTAATCAATGCTTGAATCATCGATGCCGGAAACTCCAATCCTTTATCCACGTACTCCTTTTTCTGCTCCGTCAGCCAAGTGGACATGTCTTCTCGCAGATTTTTTCTACTGTAGATTTCTCTTTCTATGAACTTCTCATACTCAGGGGCGACCAATTTGTCCGCTTTTTCTCCCAAAAGAGGTTCTGCTATCAGATACAATTGTCTCGTTACAGTAGGAGCCTTTTGTAACGCCCCACCTGCACACAGTTTTCCTTTTCTGTTTGGGATAATGGGATTAGCTGCCATCAATTCCCCTTGCCCAGCATCCTGCATCAGCTGCAGATATTGCTTTAACTTATCGCCCTTGTCCTTGATGCTACCACATATTTCCTGATAGGTAATAAAGTAGTCATCATTACATGCGTCCCATTCAGTAATGATTCTCGACCATTCCAGTGGATTTTGCATAGGTATTGGATATGCAAGCCTTGCATAATCTTTCAGGACTTCAAGGTTTTGCGAAAGTGTTTCGCTGCTGAGCGTTTCATACAGCGAAGGATGGAATACCTTCACCTTCCCGCTCTGTATGCTGACCTTTTCATTCTCTGCTTTCAACAAAGGCAAGGTTACAAAGCACTCCACAAACTTCTTTTTAAGCGTCGTGAAATATTCATCCAACTCTATATCATCATTGCCCGAACATGGGAAATATACCCTCGCCAAGCTTTCGTTTTCAGCTATTGAGAAGCGTTCGTCATCTGCATTCTCCAAGAAGCCGAGAAGCATTTCTACCATCTCATTCAGAATGACAACATTCTTCCCATATTTTTCCTTGGCATTTTCATTTCCTGATGGCAACATAATACCATCACGCTCCTCTTTAGCAGTAAAACTGCTGGAGTGGAACATGAAATTAGTTCCAAAGTCTTCCGTCCCAAGGAGCGGATAAAACAGAAAAAGGCTCGGAGTCTTCTTAGCGTCAGGGAAAGCGGTTGGTGGGATTACTATTTGCTTCGTTCTATCATCTGAACACAAGCAATATACCTCATAAGGTTCTTGACCAGTTATTCCGACACTTGTTTTCACTACCAAATAACTGGCCACTTGCTCTGTTTCCTCACCTTCCCTACTATATGTGATGTCATACTTCTCTTCGTCCAAGTCACATATCATCCTAACATCCTTAATTGTAGGATTGAAAGCAAGCACATATGGCATTAGCCTCCTGGCATTATCCAAACCAAGCAAAACTTTTCTCAAGCCTACATCACTCAGTAGATAATGTAGTTCCGTCCATTCTTGTGGTTCTGAAGTAGATGTTTTATATAGAAGATCCTGTGCGTCCTCTATCTGTTTGTTCATCTTTTCGACGAACTCTCTTATATCTTTGAACTCTCGATCTATTTCAAATCCTTTCCCGTTGCAATCTTCTAAATCTACATAACATAGCGGTTCCCCTTCCAAAGAGGCTTCCATACAGCCTTTCAGTTCTATCTTTCTACTGAAAGCATGTGTGGTAAGAAATCCCGTGCCATATTGACCCACTTTAGGTAGACCATCACTATTCTTTTCACGGAATTGTTTTTCAGACGAACTCACCTGTTTGATAAGTGAGGTCAGCGTCTCGTAATTGAAGGGCGTTCCTTTGTGTTTGAAAACAAACCTGTCTTTTGTCAATTGCATACAGATATGGCACTCCTCTGACAAGTCCTTGGCATTTTGTACCAGTTCCCAGATGGCTCTGTCGCCACTATTGGAAGCTAGGTTGTCAATGCCTGTACTTATCTTGGAGCAGTGTTGCAGCAAGTCCAACATTCGGTCTTGCCGCTCTGCCTGTTTTTTCAAAAGGTCGTTTCTCGTTTCCACTATTACTCGATTATAATACTTCCCAAATCCCAACAGACTGCTGGTCAAAGTCATTAATCAACTTAATTAGTCTTGTTTGAATAGCAACCGCTGTGGGATGCGTTTGATTTTGTTGCCTGAAAATATAATTCTTGCAGAACTCCTGATAGTACTTTCTGTATTTGGCAGTAGAGAATGCTTTAACAGGCCTCCCTATTGAAAAGGAAAGGCATTGGGAGAATAGACCAGAAGGTAATCCTTTTTTATTACTCAGTTGAGTAGTCTGACTCTTCGTTCTTCGGAACTGACTATTGAAATTAAGCGTGTTACCACATACAACAAAAAGAGCCTGCATTCCATCATTGTGAAGATAATGCAAGCGCAGGATATCATCAAAATAGTCTTGAAACAACCCTGCTGTTGTGTCTCTCACATATTTGAATTCAAATACTATTCTTTCTAAGTTTGCACCCGCACCCTTTTCAACGCACAAATCACATCGTTTTCTCTGGAAGATTGGATTAGAATATTCTAACACAAGGTTTTTATACGACAACCTACGTTCTAAATACTCTGCAACTGGGTATCGAATAGAACTTTCTGCAAGGACTTTGGCATACGATATAGCCTCATAATACGACAATCTCAGTTTTATCGCTTGGGACATCTTTGCCAATTCGATATCGCTAATCATGGTTTTCTTGCAAATGAAATCTCTCAGTATCAAAAACTTCGTAATTAAAGTCATTGATGCCAGTAACAATAACTCTAACATAAGGATTGTCCAAAAAGATCTCAATGAACTGGTTGTGCATTGCATGCCCAACATATTCACTGACAACATTATCCATATAGGATTTAGGTTTATTCAAACCGCCCCGTATGATGGTAATCACGCCTCTGTTTTCTACAGGGAATTCTTTTATTTGAACGTCATCAAATACCATGATAATTAGCGTTTATAACAAATACAAAAAGTTATATTAACCTTCATACGGGTCTTCTCTGCGACGAAAACAGATAGCTACAAAACTGCCTGCTCGACTTTATCGCTTATTCCCGGAGGGTCTTAAGAAATCACTTCCAGATACCTTATATTACCTCCCCAGCATACTTCATCTTCTTCCCTAGTACAGTACAGATTATTATCTGGATGTCCTTGACGAAGGAATAGTGGCGATAATAATAGCAGTTCAGACGAACCTTGTCTGGATAGATGATGTTATCATTATACTCTATTGCTATATCCTGGGCATTGCGACTGTCACCCTCTGCTTGCTTCTTTGCAACATACTCCGCAATCATTTCGTCTTCAAGTCGGTACTTCAGCGTTGCTGGCCCAGTGATACCAGGGCGAAGTTTCAGCACGTCACGGTCTAATCCTTCAAGCTTGTCCGCATATCCTGGCACGTCAGGCCTTGGTCCTACAAAACTCATGTTACCAATGAGTACATCCCATAGTCCTGGCAGTTCGTCGAGTTTATAGTGACGAAGTGTTGCACCAAACGGAGTGATACGGCTATCCCCGGCTACTGATACTGTTGCCCACACCTTATCCCCCTTTTTTGCATTTTTACCTTCTGCATGCTTGACTGGTATCATCGTGCGGAACTTATGACAACTAAACAAGTTCCCACCTTTCCCAACTCTTTTTTGAACAAAGTAGACAGGACCGCCGGGCATATTAATCTTTATTAGGATTGCAACAATAATAAGGACTGGCCACAATACAGCCAGTCCTATAAATGCAACAATTCTGTCAAAAAGCCATTTCGCTACCATAAAATCTGGTGTTTAAAGAATTGCTTCCATTATACTTTCTGCGATATATTTCACATCATCATCGGTGACGTATGGGCCTGCAGGCAAACACATACCTACCTTGAAGATTGCTTCAGATACACCATTCACGTAGGCAGGTGCATCCTTATAGCAAGGTTGTTTGTGCATGGGTTTCCATACAGGACGTGCTTCTATCTGGGCTTTGTCGAGTGCTACTCGCATAGCCTCTACATTGGCATTTGGTTCACAATCGGTATGAGCTGATTCTGCAGCATGGATGACACCAGCTGCGCCACCAACGGCACCAGTTACGATAGTCTTATAAGCATCCTCCTGTCCCTTTACCTTCACATTCTCATCAATAGTGATAGTGCAAAGCCAGTAGTTAGAGTCATAATCACCATTATTAGGCTGAGAATGTACATGTACTCCCGGTACATTAGCCAACAACTCCTCATACATCTTCTGCACATGCTTATGATGTGCAAGGTGGTCATTCACCACTGTCATCTGGCCACGACCAATACCAGCGCAAATGTTACTCATACGATAGTTATAACCTATCTTCTCATGCTGATAGTACGGATAACTCTCACGATACTGTGTAGCATACATCATAATCTCACGCCACTCATCATCATTTGCTGTTATCAGCGCACCACCACCAGAGGTCGTAATCATCTTATTACCATTGAACGACAGTACACCATATTTACCGAATGTACCCAGCACCTGACCCATATAGCGGCTTCCGAATCCCTCAGCAGCATCCTCCACCACGGGAATCCCGTACTTGTTGGCAATCTCCATAATGCGGTCTGCCTTATACGGCATACCGTACAACGCCACAGGTACAATCGCCACGGGATACTTACCCGTCTTCACCTTACGATCCTTGATGGCTTCTTCCAACAGTTCCGGGTCGATGTTCCACGTGTCCGGCTCCGAGTCCACCAGCACAGGCGTTGCCCCAAGGTAAGTCACAGGATGTGTCGATGCACAGAACGTAAAGCTCTGCACTATCACCTCATCCCCTGGCTTCACACCGCAGTTCAGCAATCCAAGATGCACTGCTGCAGTACCCGCACTCAACGCAACCACGCGCTTATTAAGATTCGTATCATTCGAGCGATTCGTGTTCACAAAGTCCTCCAGGTCTTTCTCAAACCCATTCACATTCGGGCCAAGAGGTACTACCCAGTTCGTATCGAATGCTTCCTTTACATACTTCTGCTCCATTCCGTCCTCGCTCATGTGAGCAAGACAGAGATAAATTCTCTTTCTTTCCATATTTTTGCATTAACTTAAGTTCTTCAATAGTTAACTCTAATATTCAAGGCATCAAATAATTATCATGATCCCCTTTCAATGCCATCACCAATTTTCATATCCGATACTGCTTGTATAATGATTCTATTGACATATCTTTCAGCACCGCCATGTTTCCATTCGTTAAATTCCTTAGCGAACAATTCTTCTGGATAAGTGACAATCGGATTCTCAGTGATTCCAAACCCATATCCTCTCACTCTTTCAACAAACAGATCAAAAGGCATATCCAGATTGTAGATCCGGTGCGCAAGCATTACTGCTTTTTTGCTATACCTATCTTCGCTACAGATAGTCTTGACCATCTTCTCAAACGGGTCATCGGTTAAGAACTGCTTACCAAACTGAGAAAGCGTATATATAAGTTTGCTTGCCTTCGTGTTGTGCCTAAAAAACACGCGTTTTAGTTTTGTATGCTTATGCAGGTCTTTGATGTCTTGCATTGCCATCACAAGTGCGCTCTGCTTGCCAGGCCTATTAAAATACTGTAAGCCTATAGGCAGAATGTTGTCTTTGCTAAAATCCGTGTCGCCACTATTCATACTATAATCCATCTTATATAGCACCCCATACTGTTTGTCAAATGGCGTATCCTCCTCCAATACAAAAGGGTGATACTGTCCATCAAATGTAGTAGCTGCAAAGAACGCAGCGCACCATATATCGTTGGTCAAGTCCAGATAGCACGTCTTTATGCCATAGTGCTGAGCCAGTCCGTCATACATCACCGGCAGTCGCACCAGCCCAAGCTTATCATGTACAATGCCACCATTTTCTATCGACATAATCACGGGATGCGACTTCATCAGCAATATCATTTCTGCTGTCTGTAGATGAGAGCGCAATGTTTCCTCCTCCAATCTTTCCCCTACAAATCTATATAGTGATGGCAGACACTTCTCATCTCATGATATTCACTTTGCCCTCGGTAGAAGGTGAACGCTGTGCGACTGGTAGGTAGTAAAACAGGAATCCCCTGTTTCTCATCCCTCATCAACAGGTAATGCCCCGTTTTTGACCAATCGTAGAAGAAGTCCGTTTTTTGACGATTAAGCGGCAACTTATGTATTTGCGTCTCTTCCTCCTGAGCCACAACGTCTTTCAGAATATCCAGTATGGTCGGATAATCCTTCAACGTGCCGGTAGTCGGTTTCATATCAAACCTACTCCAATCAATCATAGCATCAGTTTAAATTCGTCTGCCCAACCCTTTAAAATCTCCAGAGCGACATCAGCTCGCCCTTTTTCCAACATCTTCAAGGCCCTGAATGCCTCTGTATGCATGGCCACGTCACTGCAATGCTGTTCGTGTGCCGTCTCGGATGCTTCTCTCAACTTTTCCATACCAAGTTCCTCGTGACCTAAGTTTAAAAGGCACAGGCCTATATAGTACTTTGCCACGGCGACAAGGTTATAATAGTTTCTCTCCGTAGCCAGTGGAATGGCTATATTGAGGTCTTCCAAAGAGTCATCAATTCTACCTATCTCAAGGTAAAGCCTTCCTCTGCGCAGATAAGCTTCAGCGAGCATATCGTTACGACCATATTCCTCGGTCAACTGTATCTCCTTATCATGCAAAGCCAACACACCTTCCATGTCGTTCTGATGTCGCAGATAATGCTCTTTAGCCATCAGTGCAACAATGTTAAGCTCATAGTCATGTTGTGCCAACATCGCATCGACACAGGTCAACAAGTCATCCGCACGATTGAGGTCCACCAATGGCAATACGATAATCCTGCGAATCTCATTCTTCACATGCTCGTCATCCTGTTCTTTCAGGATGCTCAACAACTCATCACATACCGCATTCTTGGCATAGATGTCAAGGGTATTCAACTTCAACTGAAGTCCTCTCAGTCTATCTTGCAACTCTTTCTCCATCATTCTGCTCTTCCTCCATCACTATTGGTCCAGTATATACCTCCCTTATCATTATCTTGTCCAAATACTCACGTTCATGCTCCTTCCAGTATTTCAACGCTTGTTTCTTCTCGCGTTCAGAGAACAAAAAGAGTGGTCTATCCACAAGCGTAATACCCTTAACAGCCATCATCTTCTTTATCTGAGTATCTGTATAATCCTTAAAGTATTGTTCCTTTGCCATTTCAAGTGCTGCCCGTGAAAAACGATGTTCCTCATTTCTCAATGCCAGCAGCTTCTTCTGGAACAATTCCTCAGGAAAGAAATTCCTTGAACAATTACTATAGTTGAATATCAGTTTGTTGATTTCTGCCACGTGGCGAAACTTTATTTTCTCGAAGCCTGCCATCCTGTTCATATTCTCCATTGGCTTCATCTTCAGCACATACCCCGCTTGATTTCCCGGTCTGCCAAAAGGCTGCATCCCAACGGCTCTCAATGCCGGCTCCCTTTTGTCGCCAGGCATATGCACCGAAGGGTCAAAATAGTGATAAAACACTCCATACTCATACTTCTTGGTGTCTGTTATCGCAGTATAGCTATCCGTCTCCCAATGGTATTCTGTCGCAGCAAAGAATGCCGCCACCCATAAGTTCACTGTCAGGTCTGTCAGTTCAGTTTTGATGCCGTAATGCTGTGCCAGTGCTTCCGCATCCACATCAAGGGGCAACTGCACCATCTGCCCCGATCTGCTTTTATAACATATGCCGTTCCTGAAAATTTGTGTCAACGGATAGTCCTCTATCATCATTTTCAGTTCGCAGAGTTTCAGCCGTTCCACAAACTGGTCTTCCGGCATCATGCCATTATTCTTTCGCGTCCCTTTCCTCCAAAGACTTGGCTTTGAGTTCGGATAGTAGCTGCTCTGTCCCCTGTAGTAGCAGTTCCAGCACAGCCCGACAGGAAATAATTTTACATATCCAGACGGCATCCTGATAGCATCAAACAACCCGTCTTGGTCATGGTGCGGCATCATAAACTCCACCAACACGCCCTTTTCCAATGCCCACCACTCTTCTCCTATCGCATAGCGGTCAAGGATATCAAGCAGCGTAGGCAGTTTACTGATCAGTTCTTCCCGTTTCTTGGCCCAGTCTGTTGTCATTCGTATTCGTCTGTTGGTATTGTTCTATATCTCGTTTCAGCCCCAAGTATATATCCCTATTATATTGAGACTTTATTTCATCGGGATTGATACAGTCAAGCAACCTCACAGTTTCCTTTGCAAACCTTTCTCTGTCTTTAACCCAACTGTACTTGTCATGTGTCCACATCATATAGCTGCATCTGGCCTGATAGACCTTTGCACCTATCTCTCCTTCCTTCATATTGTTTCGTTTGCAGTACGTCTCAACCTTGCGTATGAGTGACAGCCCGAGAGCAGTATATTCACTTGCCATAAACTTGCCCATCTCCATATACACCATAGTCACCAGGACTCTGTCACCAGATGACTCCGCTATCTTCAATGCATCTGACAATAGCCCCAAACTATGCTCCAATGGATTCGGCATCACCATCACATTACTTTTCAGCAGCAGCAACCTCACTCTTTCTTTTGGCGGCATGTCAGTGTCACGGGTTATAATGTCCGTCATCGTCAGCATCGAATCCGCTGTGCCGTAGTCATGATAAACGAGATATATCTGAGCACGAACAGTTAGCAGATTGATGAGGGCATATTGCGATATAGGAAACGGGAAGTTCAACTCCACAATATTCTTTGTGCCAAGCATAAAATATACAGCGTCAATGACTCTCCGTGACTCCGCGTATTTCCCATCGTGAAGTTGCCGGTCAGCCTCCTCCACTTTAGAGCGCAACATTTCATCAAAGTAGTACAACCCCTTTATCACTTCCTATAAAAAATCACCATTTAAGTTATCTGTATATTATATTGCCGGTTTAGCTGTCTGAAAATATCCATTCTGAATTTGTATCTCTGCACTTCATATGGCTTCTTTCCGTAGGGATTGAAGCCAAGCGTTGACCTGACATAATACTGTAGAAATCTCTTATCAAAGCCAAATGTTTGTTTTCCGTAAGACACTGCATATAGGTTTAAATACTCATTGGCTCTATCAATCATATCACGGGCTTCATCTATGTAATTTTTATATAGTGCCTCTAACCCTAGTATGTTCTTATAACCTTTTTCTATGTATGGGTCTGAACAAGACAGTTCTATATCATCATTGGGATGTTGTGGAGACGAAGGTATATAATTGAACGAGAGACGACTATCCTCATAATGATGCGGATGCATGATAAGATAATGATATGTGCCCGTTGCATCTCTTTCTATTGGAATATTACCACCTTTCAAATCAGCAGAGTTGCACCTCCAGCAACAAGGGTATAGATTAAAAATATTCACCGCAAAATAAGGAAACTCAGATTTGGGTAGATAGTGGTCTAGCACTGTTTTCGAAACCACATTTTTCCCATTTGCATCAACGTGGTTAGTGATTGCAACAGAACCGTCTCCACAATAAGGACAGTATTTCAACAGTTTCCATCTGAACACCCATCCTTTATCAAGTTCCGTTTCATAGAGTGTTTCTACAAAAACACGCTTCACTACACTATGGAAATGGCATACTGGTCCTGCCCCTTGTCTTTGTTGTTGACTCAGGTTCAGTTTATCTTGGTCTGACAATTTTCGCAGTTCCCAGGGATTACCTACCCATCTCACAAGGATTTGAAACATTGCCAACATCTGATCCATATCACCATATAGCAGTGTCCTCATAAATCGGTCACTTTTTATGCAATGCTTGATAAATGCCTCCGCCTTTGAGCCCGGCAGGAGTTTCATGACCACCTTGTCATTCCTATGTCCAAAGATTCCCTCACTCCATGGCCTTCTGTTACTAAGTTTCTTCTGGAGAGCCGCCCTGTAGGTTAAGACAAACTTATCATAGTACGCTTCTCCTATTTTCTTACCTGTTTTTGTACTATGCGCAATTGGAGCCTTATACATCTATCGTTTCTCTTTAATATAGTCATTAAAACTCTTCACCATAGGGTCACCCACGTATGGCATCAGCTTATCCACGTCTTCATTATTGCGCATTCTGTCAACCCATTCTCCAATCCTTTTGGCTGCAATATCTCCAATAGCCCTGCCCTCCAGAAAGAAACTGTTATGAAGCAAGTCATAATAGTTTGCGCCAAAAGTTTGTAACTTTACATCTGCCACTTTCCCTTTTTTCAGGTAGAGTGAATTCTGAGTCAAAACATCACTCAAAATAAAAGGCGAGTGCGTAGCAATAAGAATGTTGATACTCTTTATCACATTCTTATCCAAGTGACAATTGGCAATGCTTTCCAACAATCTTCTTACAAACGATTTCTGAAATTCCGGATGATAATACAACTCCGCTTCATCGAATATAAGATTGATATGATGATAGGGTATTCTCGTATTGTCGTTCTTGACACTCTCAATGTTTTTGGCATGGTAACAGATGTAACTCATGCAGTTAAGCCACTGCTTCTGTCCACTGCTCATCTGACCAAGCGACAGATGATCCGTCCTTGGTGCACCGTAGCATCTTACAGACAATGATTTCTGTGACACTTTCTCTTTGGGCCTATACCAGATGTCCAACTTAAAGAATGCTGGAGGTAATGCAAGGAACATGTCATCATAGGTCTCAAATGTCCTACCGTTCAGGAAAGCGTCCACTGCCATTACGTCTCGTGGATTCTGGTACTTTATCCCATCATCGCCTGCTCTCTTTATAAACGCCAGGCATTGTCTGATTTTTAAGGAAATATGAGAATTGTCATTGTGTACAGCATTCACCAATCCCAGTACATCATCCACATAGTCGCTGACGTATTGCGAATACCCATCTGCGTCTATATCCTTTATATTGCGCAATTGCTTGGATATTCGTTGCCATGCTTTCTTGAAATCAAACAATTTCTCAAACAATTCATAGTCTGTACCAATCTTAATGGTTTTGTAGGCCATATAGCGTATAGCTGTTTCACGTTCTTTTTCGTTCTCAATATTATTCAGATACCTCTCATACTCTCTTTTCCACGCCATTTCAAACAACTGCAGCATTGCCTCTGCTCGCATCTTAGACATTGAGTCTTCTTTGCCTAGCAGCTTCTCTGTTTTCAATAACAGTGTGGATCTGTAATTCGTATCAAACTCGAAAACAAATTCATCTGGCACCAAATCCTGTAAAAGCAATTTCCCTTCTGCTTCCCCATCCTCATTTACCACTTTCTGAGAATATAACATCAAAGTCAGAGTTATGATGCGTTGCATCGCCAATTTTGTCTCTCTATTGATGTCTATATTGAAGTTCTTCCTATATGGAGTCATTACGATAGGTGCCTGATAACCATCGTTCTTATGAAATAGTCCGCTCAGCCATTTTCCATTCACCTTGGTTCTCTGACGACCGGTTTCCAGAACCACATCCTTTCGGTAATCATTTTCATTGAAAGCATAGGTGCTGTAATTAGTACTCACTGTATAAAAGAAGTGCGACAATATATCTCTTGCCACCGGCAGCGAAGGGGACGACAACTGATTATAGTCATATTCCATTTTTCTGCTAGCCTCATTCCACCCATAAGTGACAGTCATCTCCTTGGGACTTCTTCCGTTGTGAATACAGCCTATAGTGCCATCGGTCTCGAAATACAAGTCAGCTGTCAATCCATAGGCAAAGTGCAAATCACGTCCCCTGTTTTCTCTGTCCCACCCTTTGAGGGCAACAAATGCAAAATTGTTGAGTATCCGTAACAAGATGTCTATCAGAGAGGATTTCCCACAACCATTCATTCCGATGATACACTGCACGGAAATCCTTGGCAATTTATCATCTATCTGATATAGATTCTCAATGTCAGGGTCTTCTTGCAGCAAGGGAGTTCTCGTATTCAAGTCCGGCTCTTCATAGTTCCCAAAAGGATACCAAGTATTCCAGGAAAGAGACTTCTTCACAACAGGTTCTGCCGTCAATAATTTTATTCCTATTAGTCGCATATCATAGATTTATTCTTATATCAGACATCAAATCACCTCCCCTGCATACTTCATCTTCTTCCCCAACACGGTACAGAGTATCATCTGTATGTCCTTGACGAAGGAATAATGTCTGTAGTAATAGCAGTTCAGACGTACCTTATCAGGATAAATGACATTATCGTTGTACCATATTGCCAGTTCTTGATCCGCCATCTTATCGATCTGCTCCTGCGGAAGACATCTACCTTCAGACATCAGCCTTCTAACATCTTCCGTCAACCCGATAAGGTTGCGCAACAACCCTATCGAGTTGGACGAACAGGCCATTCGTTGTCTGTATGAAAAGATAATAGGATAGTGCTATTTGGGCTGCAAGTCCCAGTATTCCTGACCGCATCAAAGCACGGACAGTCCTTGAGAGGATTGAGGTTACGATGCCCGACGATAACTAGAAACTTTCAAATTGTAGGAAAGCACTAACAAAGTACTTCTGCCCCCCTTAGCAAGTCCTTCGCAAGCCCATAGCAAGTCCAAAGAGCTTGCATGGACTTGCGAAGTACTTGCGAAGGGCTTGCCTATAGCTTATGTGATTTATGCTTTTTAAATAAGTAGCATTTGTTCCCGAATAATTTGGCACTTTCAAAACAAAGTTGTAATTTTGCAGCGAATAACAAAAGGATTGTGATTATGGCAACAGGAACATTACGCTCAAGGTTGGATAATAGGTGGAATACATTGAAGTATCTCGACAATGATACCAAGATAGACCTTATCACGCTGCTGACCCAATCGCTGAGACCGGTCTCGGAACCCAAGATAGTCTCGGCCAGCAAGTATTATGGCATTTGGGGCGATGACGGACTGACAGCCGATGAGTTTGTCGATGCGTTAAAAGCAGAGCGTTCCTTTAACCAAGAGATTACCCAGTTATGACACCTCAGGGATATGACAAAACCGATGGTCTTAATGCATTCCTTGAAGACATCAAGATTCTCCCTATAGCGGATGCCCTTGACATTGTGAGCGTAAGGTGATGACAATATAAATATGTACATCATGTTAGCGGTACTGCCCGTAAAATCGTGGTTACGTTCATATTGTGGCTTACGGTGGAAACTTTAGTTCTCTATAACCTTTACAAGATTCTGTGTGAATAAAGTGTTAAAAACTCAGGTTTTACCCGTCTATGTGCAGAAAAAGTCGTACTTTTGCAAACGAGATTGATAGGAAAGAATAGTATAACGCTATAATAAATATAAAATATGTGTCAGACAGCAGTGATATCAAATACTGTAAAGCGACTTGGACGCCGCAGCTATACCCACCGTATGGATATTGCAGCACCCAGTGGTTACAACGAGGCTCAACTTTCGCGTTTGAATCGCGAACTGGACAACCTCTATGAACTTATCTATGATGACTGGAACACCATCACCGAGCAGGATTATGCCGTATTTGGTGGCCAGTTGTCGCTGCTTATTGTCACATTGAAGTATCTGTATGATGACTGCCGTAAGTCTTCGTTACTCCGTGTGATGCACGATGAGGTGGAGCGCTTGGGCATGAACTACTCCGCTCTGTATGAGTTGAACAGCGACATCGTGAACTTCCGCATTAAGGCTCCGCATAACGAAGAGTTGCAGTCGATGATGTCTCAAGCCTCAAAAGTGCTCAACCGATGATTTCCTTTGAGACCATCACCCATTTCTGGGAGCGTTTGCAGACACTGAAAGACTACAAGCGTGGTGTCTATTCAGGTGCAGAGACTGAGATTAAAAATGCTTTCAAGGGCATTCCCATAGAGCAGATTCGTCAAAATCGCGATATGATATTGATGCAGGATGACTCCATAGCCATCAAACTGCGTCTGCCCGACCACCGTCAGCGACTGTCTAAGAAAGATGGCTACCGTCTCATTTACTTGGTCTCTATGATTGAAGAGCGGGTTGCATTTCTTGATGTCTATCCCAAGCGGGGTCCGCTGCAGCAGTTGGATATTGCAGATGAAGAACTTACGCGTCTGTTGTCACTTTATGTGCAAGAGGGGAATAATGACCAGTTACAAGTCTTTGATTTTTGAATTAGATCTATTAGTAATCCTGCGGTTAATATTTTGGTTAACTTTATGGATATCAAATAATTAAATTCAAAAATAGTGCAAAAATGTTTCATGGCTAATGACTATCTGACTTATGTTCTTTCAGAACTAAACCGTGGAAATAAGGATTATGCCGCCTTATTCCATCAGCGGTTGCCCTCAAATAATAGGTAAAAGTGTTAAATTTATAGCTCCGAATTTCTCAAACCCCTTGTAAATAAAGGGGTAAGAATCTATTGGGTGCTTACATTTGGAACTAACGCAAGAAATACTATTCATTCAATGCTAATGAGATTAACGATTCCTTCCATTTCTGGTGGTCGATGGAACGTCTTTGGTGGATATAGAAGAGAATGGTACTATAAAATCCTAAAAGTGGGATAATATGTACTCAAATCAGACTGTCAGCTTGACTCCGAGCTTTTCGAGGTACAGCGCGTCCCTTGACGTGATTTCCGTTGTCCACCGTTTATTGGTCAGGACGCTTGACACCC
>ERZ842401.1412-NODE-1412-length-34555-cov-4.859710_pt1 | contig 34555 bp, 25 predicted proteins | sample MGYA00521270_ERZ842401 | MGnify/ENA primary metagenome ERZ842401 (study PRJEB31892, sample SAMEA3878208) | bioreactor metagenome | biome: Moose rumen | place: Sweden | collected 2011-10 | study: EMG produced TPA metagenomics assembly of the PRJEB12797 data set...
ACTCTTCCTTTCCCTGTCAAGGTCGGGTCGTATTTTCCGGCCATCTGCTGTTTCACTTTCCAACTTCCTTGGGCCGGAAAATCTCCACCCTTCCCTTGACAGCTTTTTACTTGACTCTCATGTTACCGATGCTTGACGCCCGTACAACTTGCTATTCTAATCCCACTTGACCACTATTGCGCTTTCTTTCGCATTATATTATAATATTATGTAAATTGTTCTTGTATCCATCAAACAGCCATGAATCAGAAATATCCTGGAAGAAAACGCGATCACGAAAAGGAAGGGATCACGATGATAAAGCCATTGGCATATACGTTCTTTTCCACCAATGAATTGAAGCCTGCGGGCTGGATGCGGGATCAGCTTCAGCGGCAGGCGGACGGCCTGGCGGGCAATCTGGACCGGATCTGGCCCGACGTGCGGGACAGCGCCTGGATCGGCGGGGACCGGGAGGGTTGGGAGCGCGTGCCTTACTGGCTGGATGGGTTCATCCCTTTGGCTTTTTTGCTGGATGACCGGGACATGCAGGACAGGGCGAAAAGGTATATCGACGCCATCCTCGACAGGCAGCAACCAGACGGATGGATCTGCCCCTGTCCGCCGGAAAAACGGGGGAACTACGACCTTTGGGCGGTGCTGCTGATCTGTAAGGTGCTTTCCGTGTGGTGCAGCTGCACCGGCGACGCTCGCGCTCAGTCCGCCCTGGAAAAATGCCTGCTCCAGCTGAACCTCCATCTGAACGGAAACACACTGCGCAATTGGGGGGCCGCCCGCTGGTTTGAAGGCCTCATCCCCATCTACTGGCTCTACGAGCGCACCCATGACGGCCGGCTTTTGGAACTGGCGAAAAAGCTGCGGATCCAGGGCTTCGACTGGCCTTCGGTCTACGATTCCGGCCTGATCGAAGGGCTGACGAAGGGCTGGGATCAGCTTTCCCATATCGTAAACACCGGCATGATGCTGAAATCCGAAGCATTGTACAGCCGCATCGGCGAGGACACGGGCTTTGCCTACCGCGCGCTCCAGTGGCTGGACGCCCATCACGGAACGGCGGCGGGGATTGTCAACGGGGACGAATGTCTTTCCACTTCTTCCCCGGTTCAGGGAAGCGAGCTGTGCGGTGTGGTAGAATTCATGTATTCATGCGAGCAGTTGTTTTCCCTGACTGGCGATCCCATGTGGCTGGACCGGCTGGAATGGGCGGGTTTCAACGCCCTGCCCGCTGCCTGCAGCCCGGACATGTGGGCCCACCAGTACGACCAGCTTGCCAATCAGACCTCCTGTTATCCGATGAGGGAAAAGCATTTCCGCACCAACGGGAAAGAAGCCCACGTGTTCGGCCTGGAACCGGAATACGGCTGCTGCACGGCCAATTTCGGCCAGGGTTTTCCCAAGCTGGCCCTTTCCGCCTTCATGCGCGCGCCTGACGGCGTGGCGCTGTGCGTTTTGCAGCCGTGTGAGCTTAACGCCATGGCGGAAGGAAAAGCGGTCCGCATTGAATGTGAAACCGCTTATCCCTTCCGGGACCGCGCGATCCTTCACATCCGCTGCGAACAGCCCACGGAATTTACGCTGTATATCCGCGTTCCGGGCTTTGCCAAGGCAGCCGTCGTGGGGGGAAAAATCATCGCCCCGGGCACGCTGCACCCCATCCGCAAAGCATGGCTGGACGAAACGGTGGAAATAGTTTTTACGTTCCAGCCGGAATTGATCCCGCGTCCGGAAGGGCTATACGCCGTCCGGCGCGGGCCACTGACGTTCTCCTTGCCCATTCCTGCCAAAGTGGAAAAAAAGGAATACATCCGCGACGGGGTGGAGCGCCGTTTCCCATACTGCGATTACCTCCTGTATCCCGAAGGGCCCTGGAATTTCGGCTTTGCTTCCGGGCAGTTCGATCTGATCGAGTATCCCGTAGGGAACCCCTTCGATCCCCAAACGCCCGCCCTGGCGCTCCGCACGAAGCTGCGAACGGTGGCATGGGGCATGGAGGACGGGATCTGCGCCCGCGTGCCAGATAAATCCCAGACCGGTTCCATTTGTGAAAAAGAGCTGATCCCCTACGGCGCCGCTAAGCTTCGGATGACAGAGTTACCGTTACTAAAAAACCGCCAATGATTATTTCAAGGGAATAATAAAGAGCTCCCAATTTCCATGGTGATGTATTGTTTGTTTTTATCATTTTTCCTCTTCCTGGAAGCAATGAGTTTTCCTGAGTAATACAATAGAGGGACGGTCACAAGTATATCCGATACTTGAGTACACTACAGCTATTTTAATTTTCCCAATACCACCATAGGATCGAGTATTTGAGCAAGATGATAGCAAGCTGTAGCATGATCAAAATCCTGCTCGGAGGCTTATTCATTGCCTTTTTCTACCATGTCGCAGGAACTGTCTGCAAATGCAGGGAATACAGATAGTAGTAATACTATCACCAAATTATTGCTCGCCCAACTAAATCGTGAATTATCTGCGGGCGAAAAATCGCTCCATACTGCGTCACTCAACCTTAAAATACCTCCAGTATTCCTGCGGTTTCGTTCCTTGTCTGGAACGATTTCTCATCCCGCATCTGAATTCACGATTCAATTGGGCGAACAATAAAAACAAGATATAATACGTTTGCGAGCAGTGATATGATGGATGTATTTATCATGGGCGGGGCACGAGATGTCAAATTTTACAGGTCTTCTATTGAACATATGAAAAAAGCGCAAATGACAGCAGGAATTCCTTTTTTCAAGGATGCAGATGTATTTGACTATGTTGGAAGAAACACCCGACTTGAAATACGAAATGATCAAAGGCTAGTAATATCCCAGATGCTTGCGCAACCGTACGAGATGATTCCAGAGATTGATAAGATGCCATGGGATCTGAAAGAGCAGGATGTTACATCTAAAGGGATGTCGTGGTTTGACCTTCTTGAAAGGCAAAATGAGCTTTATCCAGAGTAAGACTATACGCTACAGTAAGAGACCCGTTATTATACCCAAAACGCATCACAAGGAGAAGCTGCATGGATGTCAGAAAGCAATAATTCCCCTTCCCCGGCTCGGAAGTGATCGGGGTGCTGAGATGGAATATGACCTTATAATGCGGCAGGCACACTCATTGAGCCACAGGAAGCAGCGCAAAGTTAGAAGGCGAATCCCTGGAAAGAAGGCCACGCTTACAGCAGGGACAAAGATTGTAATCAGGCCCCAGGATGCGGCGCAGACGGTCGAATACGGAAACCGTCGGCGTAGGCATGGGCGTATTCGTCAGCCGTCTGCACAGCGCCATGCGTGTGCTTTTATTACGGAAAGCGAATATTCCGTAATGGCGAATCTTCCGAAAGCCGGACGGAAGAATATGCAGCAGAAAACGCCGGATAAATTCTTCCGCAGTGATGGTCATCGTTTTCATTTTGTTTCCGTCAGCATAATCCCGCCAACGGAAGCTGACTTTCCCGTCCTGCATACTCAGAATTCTGTTGTTGGAAATTGCCACTCGATGGGTATAACGTCCAAGATATGCAATGACTTTCTCAGCGGAAGCAAATGGCGGTTTGCAGTATACCACCCATTTCTGTGCGTAGCAGGCATCCAGCAAGGCCTTATCGGTGTTCGGAAGTTTCTCTTTCATCAGCGCCAGAAACTTCCCCCGAAACTTTGCGGAAAGAACACGGATGGGAAGGAAAAACTTCTTCTTTGATTCCCGCCACTTGTTATTTGCGGTCAGTCCGCCGCCGGTAACGATCATATGAACGTGCGGGTGAAACAAAAGATTCTGGCCCCAGGTATGCAACACGGCGGTGATTCCCGGCTTCGCTCCAAGATACTTTTTGTCGGCGCACAATTCCAGAACGACTTCCGAGGCCGCCTGAAACAGCAGCGAATATATTTCCCCGGGACGATGCAGAAAGATAGGATTTAATTCTGACGGAACGGTAAATACCACATGGAAGTAATGGGCGTTCAGCAGATTTTCCCGCTGCTTGTCCACCCATTCTTCTTTGGCAAAGGTCTGGCATTTGGGACAATGACGATTCCGGCAGGAGTTATAGGAGATTCTGGTAAAGCCACACTGGTCGCAGGTGTCTATATGAGCGCCCAGCGCGGCAGTCCGGCAATTCATGATGGCTCTGGCGGCTTTCCATTGTACAGGCGTCAGAGAATGCGACGCGGTATAGGAGGCAAAATAAGCGGCAAATATATCCTGCATTTCAACGCTCATGTTCCACCGTCCGATCCAGTGGACTCACGACGCCGCTCACATTCGCCAAACGCAGATACACAGTCGTAGAACTGATGCTGCTATGGCCAAGAAGCTGTTTGATCGTAAACAGATCCGTGCCATCTTCCAACAGATGAGCCGCGAATGAATGACGAAGGCTGTGCATGGATACTTTCTTTTTGATTCCCGCCGCGGCAGACCATTTGATCAGCGCGTCGTTCGCCGCTTCCGGCGTGATGGGCGAAAGATTCCGCCAGCCGGGAAAAAGGAGGCCGTCAGGATGATGAGGACGGTACGCCCGCCAGTAATCGCGCAGGATTTCCAGCGTATTCTGAGAAAGAATCGTATAACGATCTTTATTCCGTTTGCCGCACCGAACGAACACGCGCATCTGTTTCGAGTCAATATCCTGTACCCGCAACGCGCAGATTTCAGACACCCGCAGACCGGAACCATATCCCAGCGCGATCATGGCTTTATGCTTCAGATTCTGGCAGACGGCCAATACCAACGATACTTCTTCCCGCGAAAAGATTTCAGGCAGCGACCTGTCCTCTTTCAAACGCGGCATTTGCAGGTAATTCATGGCTCGGTTCAGCGTAACCCCGAAAAAGAATCGAATCGCCGCCTGATATGTGTTGATCGTTTCCTTGCTCAGACTGCCTGCCATTAGATGCAGCACATACCTTCGCACATCTTCCTCTGTCAATTCCTCGGCAGGTTTGCCGCTGAACACCAGAAAGTTTTTTACTTCTCGTCTGTACACCTTCCTTGTATGCCGGGAATATGACCGCAGCACCATGTCCTGATCCAGCCGTTTCAGATATTGCTCCCAATCCATTTTTTTCAACTCCCTCTGTATTTCTCGCGGTATGAACCGCTTCCTTACAGTTTACAGGAGAGGTGATTAGCTGCAATACCCCCGCGTCAGCGGGTTTGTTCAATAATTGGAAATAATAGACAGGAGCGCATGAATCTCCTACACTGAAAGCCAGCGGAGCAATGCTCTGACTGCGCTACAGGGAGGAGATTCTTTTGTTAACCATTCCATTGTTTTCTCAACAAAGCATCCCATTGGAAGGACTTCTCAAACGGTATGAGGAAAGGCTGGCACAAGCAGGATATTGTATATGTTATCGGTATGATATGCTTCATTGGGCCGAGAACTTCATAAGCCTTCATTTAAGGAATGGCTATGACTACATGAATCAGGATACTATCAACCAATTCATTAAGAAAAAAGATGAACAGCGTTATAAAGGAGAGATTGGGCAGGAACATTATCGGAAATGGAAACGGATCATCGAGCGTTTTATTCTTTTTGCTTACACCGGAGAAATAGGTATGTTGCCAAACGCAAATATCGGACCGAAGCAAGAATTATCAGGTGGGTACGAAAAACTCTGCGAAGAATTTCTGCAAAGTTTATCCGTACAGCCAAATACTTGGACGGATATTCGCTGGGTAACACGCCGTTATTTTTCCTGGCTTGAAGAAAACGGTATTGGAGAAATAGAGAAAGCGGAAGCAATCCATGTTCAGAAATTCTTGTTAAAGTGTTCCCAGCATTACTCATTCAATACGATGTATGATGTTCAGCTTTACATAAAGAAGCTATACAGATTTTTGTTGGAAACAGGATATACGCAGACAGATCTATCCACTTTATTATCCTTCCGCGTCAGCCGCGAGCAAAAGATTTTTCCTCCGATTCCAAAGGACGATATAGCAAAGCTGCTGGAATCAATAGATCGGTCCACAAAAGCAGGAAAAAGAAATTACGCGATTATGCTGCTTGGCGCTGTGCTTGGTTTACGCGCCTGCGACGTGGTTGCGCTGAAAAGAGAGGATATAGATTGGGTGCGTGGGGAAATTCGAGTGGTGCAAAAGAAAACCTCAAATCCCGTAATTCTTCCTTTGACCGCAGATGTGGCAGCAGCGCTTATGGATTATATTCTGGAAGCTCGGCCTGATTCAGATGAAAAACAGATTTTTCTTCGCGTTAACGCTCCCCATTTACCGCTTGAAACGCCTATAGCAATTGGCGATGTGTACGAATCATGCTGTAAAAAAGCAGGACTGCATGTAAGCCGTCGCTTTCATGATTTACGCCGTGCATTGGGAACCTCCATGGTATCCAACGGTGTTTCAGTAATGGATGTGGCACAGGTTTTCGGCGACCAACGAATGGAATCCACCAAACCGTATTTGGCTGCCGATATGGAGCATTTGAAAAAATGCGCACTGCCACTAACCGGTATTGAACCCAAGAAAGGAAGGCCAAAGAAATGGAACTGATGAGCAAATTTGCCGATAGAATTCAGGCGTTTCTGGATTTCAGGAAAAGCAGGGGATTCAAAGAGAACCCTTATTCACAGCAGCTTTCATATTTTGATCAGTGGTGTGTGAGAAAGTTTCCTGAAGAAGGAATGCTTTCCAAAGAATTAGTGTTTCAATGGGTTAATGATGCCGCTTCCACCCTGTCAGACGGGCAGAATAAAATAAACTGCATTCGTCAATTTGCAAATTATCTGTGTGCCACTGGCGAAGAAGCATATATCCTCCCTGGAAAGTACAAGGCAAAGAAAGACGGAACCACTCCCTATATCTTTTCGGACGAGGAATTGACAGCGCTTTTTCAGGCAATTGACAATCTGCCGCCGACGAACGCTGAACCTTTTCTGCCTGCTATTTGTCCCGTTCTGTTCCGGCTGACATATACGTGTGGTCTGCGCCCTAATGAAAGCAGGGAACTGCTTACGGAAAACGTGAACCTGAAAACAGGAGAAATCCTGATTACACATACCAAGAAAAATAAAGAGCGGTATGTTGTTATGTCGGATGAGATGCTGGCTGTTGCCCGACGTTATGACAAAAGGCGGAGAATTTTGGGGCAGGAGAATCCTTACTTTTTCCCATCCGCTTCCGGTGAATGTCTGTCTGGTCATACAGTATATGCGGCGTTCAACCGGGCTTGGTCAAATGCTGTTTTTCAAGAAGATACGCCCAGAAAGACCCGCGTTCGCGTATATGATTTACGTCACCGCTTTGCATCTGCCTGCCTCTGCCGTTGGATTGAACAACGAGAGAATCTCTTTGCCATGCTGCCCTATTTGAGCCAATATATGGGGCACAACAGTCTGACAGAAACGGCTTATTACATTCATATTCTGCCGGAAAACCTGCTCCGAACCACGAGCATTAATTGGGCAGTATTCGATGAAATGTTTCAGGAGGCAAAGAAAAATGATTCCTTTTAACAGCAGTCTATTTTCCATGGTTCATGATTATTTTGTGGTTTATCTTCCAGAGCAGCGCAATCTCAGCCCAAATACAATCCGCTCCTACCGAAAAACGATTGAGGAATTATTGGATTACACAAAAGAAATGCATCATATTTCACTGGCAGAAGTGAAGCTGGAACATTTAACGTCGGATTGTATTTTGTCTTACCTTGCGTATCTGCGAAACGAAAGAAAGTGTTCTGTTTCCACACAGAATACCCGTGCAGCTGCCATTCGGGCTTTTCTTTCCTACGTTTCTGACCGGGATATTACGGCAATTCATATCATGACGCAAATCAAGAAGATTCCTTTTGCCAAACCTGATACCTTTCAAGCTGTAGATTATTTAAGTACGGAAGCGATTTCCGCAATTGTGGAGCAGGCCGACGTTAAAACGGACAAAGGATTCCGGGACCGGGTTTTGCTAATCCTGATGTATGATACCGGCGCACGGGTACAGGAAATCCTGAATCTGAGGTTATGCGATATCCAACTCGGAAGAGCGCCCAAGGTGACTTTGTTTGGGAAAGGAAGAAAGAAAAGAACCGTGCCGCTAATGCAGAAAACAGCGCAGTATTTGAAGCAATACATTTCCCGCTTCCATGGTGACCAACCAAAAGAGGCGGAAAGTTATCTGTTCTACAGCATTATTCATGGACAAAAGGAAAGAATGACTGACAGGAGAATCCGATACTTAATAGAAGAATATGGGCAAAAAGCGCGAGCGGTCTGCCCAGAAATTCCAGAGCATATCCATCCTCATCTTTTCCGTCATAGCCGTGCCATGCATCTGTACCAGGCAGGGATTGACTACGACAAGAACGCGCAATCTACCCGGCGCTTCTATGCCATGGTGCAGAACAAAATGCACTTCGCGGTACATGGCCACACGGCGGCGGAAGTGATCGTGGAGCGTGCAGATGCAGAAAAGCCCCATATGGGCCTGACCACCTGGAAGGCCGCGCCGGACGGTAAGATTCAGGAATCGGACGTGGTAATCGCCAAAAACTACCTGAGCGATTTTGAAATGGGCCAGTTGAACCGGATGGTTACTGCCTACCTGGATTATGCGGAAAACATGGCCTCCCGCAATATCCCCATGACGATGAACGATTGGGAAACGCGCCTGAACGCCTTTATCCAGATGTTTGAATACGGCCTGCTGAAAGACGCTGGGAAAGTCAGCGCCGAAATCGCCAGGCTTCACGCCTTGAGTGAGTTTGAAAAGTACCGTGTAATCCAGGATCGGATATTCATGTCCGACTATGACCGATTCCTGCTGGAAATGGAAGCGCAAACAGAAAGGAATGGCGAAGGAGAACAGCAATAAAGTGAAATGCGCTGCAGGTTATTACGATTCTCATTGGCCTTGCTTCAGAGCAAAAACCAAAACTGTATTCGTATTCAGAAAGTTGAGAACATAGCATAAGCGACGTTTAATACCAAAAGACCGATAAACCCCTGCACTTGAAAAGATTGTATCATAAACCAATCAACAGGCGCAGGGGCCTTCTTTGTATCTCGGCAAAAGCTGAAACAGGGCATAACGTCAGGATTACCCCACAATCACAGAGAGCAAGCTCTGGTTTTCCTGGCGCTGCGGGTCGGTAGGCCCCGGAATTGGGGACGGAGCCCTCAACAAGCATTTTGAAAATTTTAGCAAGTTTCATAGGTCGTGCCGTATCCATTGGAGAACAATTCGTATGGCTGGAACAAAAGACGCTTCAAGCTGCTGATGCCGGCATTGCGCCTGTCCCGCCAGTTACAAGTGGCAGTCCGGGGCGGACGCTTTATTTTCCTGTTATTTTAATTTTTTGGAGTACTTGGCAATTTCTTGGGGTAGAGTTTTCGTATATTTTATGCGATACTATTATGTGGTGAAATAGAATTCTCCAAGCGGAGGCACATATGTACAAAACGATGATTATTGATGATGACGCCGCGGTAAGGGAACGGCTGAAGGATATCATCGACTGGCAAGGACTATCATTGGAGCTTGTTTGTGAGGCCGGAGACAGTGACACAGCACTGGAAATGTATTTGCTGTACCGTCCAAAGATCATTATATCGGATATCAGTATTCCCCGGATTTCTGGCCTGGAACTGGCAGAAGCCATGCGAAAAGAGGATGCTGATATACAGTTCATCATTATCACGGGTTATCATGATTTTGAATGGGCAAAGCAGTCGGTTCGCTTGGGGGCGATCGATCTGCTGAGCAAGCCTGTTTTTGCTGAAACGATCAATGCAAGCCTGCAAAAAGCCGTTCGCTACTTTCAGGCAAAACAGCAAAAAAAGCAATCTGTGGATTTTTTGAAGAACCTCGTAAGCCAAAATTTGCCCCAAATGCAGGAAACATTTATGATGGGGCTGCTGACGAAAACCGGCGCAGATGCGGTCAATCTGGAAAAACAGCTGCGTTTTTTGCAGATTCCCTGTCCTGGGCCGTACTATGCCGTCGCGATTTTAGCGGTGCGAACGCTTCCGAATGATATGGAGGAGGATGTGGGGCTGTTCTTGCTGCGCGATACGCTGACCACCGCCATGAAAGAAAACGGATTTGAAATACTGACGCTGGTGGATACACATGCGCGATTGAACTGTATTGTCAGCGCATCGGACAACAATCCGGATGATCAGATTGAAACAGTCATAACAAAGGTAGAAGAGCAATTACATTTTCTGACGGGGATGAATCTGGTGTCTGGGATCGGCCCGACGGTAGACAATCTGGCTCTCCTGCATGAATCCAGATCGGGCGCTCTTACCGCTGTCAACTATCAGTGTATCCTGGGCGATTCCACCGTGATGCATTTTAAAAACATGGAACGAATGGATATGGTGTTCCATTCGCAGGAGTCGATCCATGTTTATTTGAAAAAATTGTTCCGGGAAAATGAATTTTCCGCGCTTGCCAGCACCGTCAGAAATCATGTCACTGCTCTATCCGGACAAGGTCCAAAAGCCAGAAAACAGATTCAGAGCTTCCTGTTTGAGTTCATGCAGGACATCACCGGTGAGGCGCTGCGTCTGGGGATTTCCGTGGAACGGTTTGATGATTATCTGCCGGCCATGATGCGGCTTATGCAATCACAGGGCGATGAATCGATTGATGCTGTGCTGCATTTTGCCGAACAGATTATGGCGAGCATTGACGGCAGAAAAAATGATGAAAGCAATCATCTGATCCAATTGGCCAAGAAATACATCGGAGAACATCTGAATGATGAAAATATGTGTCTGGAGTCCGTGAGCGATCACATTGGCCTGTCCCGCATTTATTTCTGCAAGCTGTTTCACAAGGTGGAGGGGATCAGCTTCAATACCTATCTGAAACAGGAACGGATCAATCTTGCGAAAAAGCTGCTTCTGACGACAAATATGAAAGTATTTGAGATCAGCAGCGCCGTGGGCTTTTCCCAGGCTAAATACTTTGGTTACGTTTTCAAGCAGGTCGTTGGGATGACGCCTCTTGAATACCAGCAGCAGAACGCAAAAAACATATAACTGGCTCTAACATCATGCAGGAGAATTCGTATGAATCAGAAAAAGCGAAGGTTCATCTCTGTCCGTGCAAAGATCCTGTGGTCGCTGGTGTTTGTTTCGGTACCGCTGATGATTGCTGTCGTTCTGACTACTTACTCTCTGTCCATTTCGAGAGTAGAAAGAATTGGTATGCAATTGTCGGCGCAATATGTGGTGTCCGCAGGGGAAGATATCAAAGCAGAACTCAAGTCTCTGTATAGTGTATCGGATGAAATTGTGTCAATCCCTGCTGTCCGAAACATGGCACAACTCCAAGGCGATATTCAAGCCTTGTCAGAATATGAGCGGTATGACCAAGAAATCAAACATGGAATTGAAGAAGCTGTCCCGACTTTGGGCAGGAGCGGGAATCATGGGTTCAGCAATATCGCGCTGTATATGAAAAACGGCTACAGTCTGCAGATATCCCAGAATGCCGGTTTTTCTGCTGCTGATTATGATGCGTGCTTAGCATATTTCAGCAATCAGGATGCGCGATTTGCGCAGGCAGAGTACGTTACGCCGTTTTGGCAGCTTTGCAGCATGAGCGGTGAACGCCAGCAGATGCTGTCCTATGTGCGATTCATATACGAGCCTGTAACGCTGGAAAAGATCGGGGTTGCGATATTCGGGCTACGGAACGAAGTGCTGAAAAACGTCTTCTCCGTTTATGCGCCAAATGGTTACATTCTTTCGGAATCCGGAAAAATCATCGCCTCCCGAAACAGCAAAGAGATTGGCAGCGGTGAAGGCAATGAGCCATTGCTGGCAAGTATTGCTGCCGGCGGCCGTGACAGAGGCAGCGCTGTCTATTCTGACATGACTGGCAAAAAACAAGTTTCTTTCTATTACCGCCTGTCCAGCATGCATGGTTATTTAGTCGTTCCTTTTGAAATGGAACAGACGGAATGGCGCAAGGAAATGCGCAGTTACGTGGTAACTGTGGCGGCGGTCAGCGGAGGACTGCTCCTGTTTGCGATTCTCGTGTCAACGATCATATCCAAGGGCTTGACCAATTCAATCGCGTCTTTAATGGGATTCATCGGCAATGTGGAAAAGGGAAATGCCCAGCTTCGCTACCGGACAAAGGGTAATGATGAAATCAGTATTCTGGGCGAAAAAATCAATCAAATGCTGGACGAATTGGAAAGCCTGAGCAAAAGCCGGGAGCAGGAAATGCGAGCCAATCAGCTGACGGAGCTCAGGCTGATGCAGCAGCAGATCAATCCTCATTTGCTGTACAACACGCTGGATTCGGTATTGTGGGGCATGCAGCAGCACAACTATGAGGATGCGTCGCAGATCCTGCGCGCACTCAGCGAATTTTTCAAGCTGTCCCTCTCCCAGGGACGGATGGAAATTCCGCTTGGGGATGAAATTCGCATGGTGGAAAGCTACCTGGATATCCAGAACAGAGCCAGACAGAAGCAATTTGCGATCGTTTGCGATATACCGGATCATTTGCTGCGTCAGCCGATCCCGAAGCTGTCCCTGCAGCCGCTTGTTGAGAACGCCGTCACGCATGGTTTTGCGGGATATTGTGATGACGGCGTAATTTCCATACGGGCATACGATGACGGAGATGCGTGTTTTATCATTGTGCAGGACAACGGCATTGGCATGGAGCCGGAGGAAGTGGAAAGGCTTCAGGCAGTGCTGAAGCTGCCTGCATGTCCGAAGGAGCACCGCCACTTTGGTCTGTACAATATCCACCGCAGGATCACGCAGAATTATGGCGAGAAATACGGCTTGACCATAGAAAGCGAACTGAGCGAGTATACGAGGATCACCGTGCGGTTGCCGTATCATCCGGAGGAAGAATAAGCTGATGCAAGGAGGAACGACGGCCATGAAATGGGTCACGGAAGGCTATGAGGGTTTTTCCAGGGGTATCATGGGAAACGGTGGGCAGAACCTGTATGTTTCAAGACGGGGTATTTTGCAGCGGATATTTCATTATGACTTGAATGGCGACGGACATCCGGAGCTTTTGTTTGCAAGCAGTCAAAGCATGAATGAGCGGCCGCCGGTGCATGTTTATCCGAACATTTTGAAAAACCGTCATCCTGTTGAGCTGCCTTCCGGCGGTACGTATACTGGGGCTTTTGCTGATTTGCATAACAGCGGGTATGATGATTTGATTCTTGCCTGCCAGAATAACGGAACGCATACGGATATAACTGCGATCATCTATTTCGGCGGTCCGGATGGACTGTCGGAAAACTATCGCATGGAATTGCCTGCGCCGAATGCTACGGATGTGGCGGCGGGTGATTTTGATGGAGATGGCAAGCAGGAACTGATTTTCATTTCAGGCGGGAGTCTTCGGCTTTTTTACCAGTCGGCTCGCGGGTTTGATCCTGCCGATTTGGTGGACTATCCGATGGAGGCAGCCGCGATTACAGCGGGAGATCTGGATGGGGATGGGTATTGTGATCTGGCAATAAAAACAGCGGACGGCAGGCTGGGCGTGATTTTCGGCAGCGACACTGGACTGCATACGGACAACATCCATTGGATCGGCCAGGATCAGCAGAGCGCTACTGCTGCTGAGGGAAGCTCCACGGAGGGAATGCGCGCATCCCTGACGCAATGGCGTCCGAGTATCATTCATTTGAATGGGCAAATTTTGTTATTTGCAGTAGAGCAGGAAGAAATTGTTTTATATCATGTGGACAGGGAGCGGCATTTTATTAGGTTCCTTTCACGGCACTGTCCCCATGCGGTACATGCGGCGGCGGCAGATTTATCCGGGAACGGTTATGACGATCTTGCGATTGCTGTTTTTGCCGGTCGGGATGAGGAGGCTGATTGCCGCATTTATTTGGGCGAGTCGGCGGGATTATCGGAAAAATACGTGTCGATCCCCCTCAAAGGGGCGGTTTCCGCCACGATTGCTAATCTGGATGGCCCCAAGGTGATTTTTTGCCGCGCCGGAGAATCGGTAGAGCAGGAGGTCCCTTCGCCTGTCTGGCGCGTAAAGTACGACGGAACGGCAGAAAAAGTGCTTGAAATAATCGGAGGCGATTGCGCCATGATTCTGGCCGGGCATCCCCAGGGCCAAGCTGAATGCGATCAGATCGTCGTACCCAATCATAAAATGAACCGACTGCAGGGCGGAGAAAACATCCAGATCTACCTGGGTGGGGAAGACGGCTATCAACCGGAACGCAGGATTGAATTGCCCGGGCATTCGGCGGTGGATACCACCATGTGCGATTTTTTTGATCACGGAAAACCCGATGTACTTGTGACAAACTGCTTTGAAGACGCGATGTTTCTCGACCATGGCAGCTATATTTACACCAATGACGGAAGCGGGGTGTCGCCGGAGAGGAAGGTGATCCTGCCAACCGTACGCGCCCACGGCTGTGCCATCGGTGATTTCCGGAAAAGCGGATATCTGGACATCGCTTTTGGTGGATTCCGAAACAGGGAACTGCGCATTTTCCATGGCAGCGAACAGGGCTACAGCCTTGAAAGGTGTACCAGAATCGTGCTTGGGCCTAACGAAGAAGGATATGAACCATATCACTATAAAAAAGGCGATCCGTGGGCGGCAGGCACTACACCGGAAGAAGAAGCGCTGCTGCCGGAATTCGGGCAAGTGCGGTGGCTGCTGGCTGCTGATTTGAATGGTGATGGCTGGCTGGATCTATTCATATCAGAAATACTCGGGCCCAGATGCTTTATTCTATGGGGCGGTCCTGAGGGCTTCTCCAAAGATTGTATGACTGTGCTGCAAACGGACGGCGTTGCCTCAGCAGCGGTTGCTGATCTGAACAAAAACGGCTATCCGGATCTGATCCTGGCACAGCATATGTCTACTCGAAAAAAAGTGCGGCAGGAATCCTACATCACCGTTTACTGGGGCGGACCGGAAGGGTATGCGGAAAACAGGAAAATGCAGTTGCCTGCAAGCTGCGCCAATTCTGTCACGGTGGGCGATTACAGCGGAAGCGGCTGGCTGGATATTTACGCCACCTCCTACAATAACGGAAGGTGCCGCGATCTTTTGTCCTATCTGTATAAAAATGATCATGGCAGCTTCCATGTGAACGATGTACAGTATCTTTTTAACCATTCCGGATCCGGCTGTGTGTCCGGTGATTTCAACGGGAACGGATATACGGACCTTGCGGTTGCCTGCCACAAGGAATACGGCAATCACTGCTCCCATTCTTTTATCTTTTGGGGCGGACCAGACGGCTTATCGGAAACGCGGAAAACAGTGCTGCCAACTGTTGGACCTCATGGCATGAGCACGGTGGACCCAGGCAATATTCTGGATCGCAGTGATGCGGAATACTATATTTCTCCATGCAAATGCTTGCCGGATGGCGTGAGAGTACAAAGCATTGCATGGGAAGGGGAATGCACCTCCACCAGTTGGGTAGAGCTGGCGCTTCGTGCTGCCAGGAATGAAGACGCACTAAAGGATGCTGCCTGGATACCTGTAAAAGCGCAAGAGAGCCTTCTGCCGCTGAACCTGGGAGGTTTCGTGCAATATCGCCTGTCCTTGTGCGCCCATTGCGGATGCGGCACGCCACGGATCACCAAGGTGATTGTGAATCTGCACGAAGCCGAACAGAATACAGAAAAATAAAGAAATACCCCGAAATATATGCTGATCTGGCCAAAAATGTTGATATTTTTTACAGGTACAATATAATGTTGCCAACAGTTCGTTCCGTTCGATCAACAAAAAGGAGGAGAAAAAGAATGAAGAAACTGTTAGCAATGCTGCTTGTACTCGCGCTGATGCTGAGCGCTGTTCCCTGCCTGGCGGAGGCTGGCGAAAGTGAAACGCCGCTCAAGCTGCAATGGAGTCAGGCAATCGGTATTGATACGCTGTTCGAATCGCCTGCCCGTGACCAGCAGAGCCTGTATCCCTATATGGTGTTTGACACGCTGATGTATTGGGACGGAACCAACTCCGAGCACGTGCCTGCCTTGGCCACGGAATGGGGTAACAATGAAGATTACACCGAATTCACGCTGACGATCCGCGATGGCGTGAAGTGGCATGACGGCGAAATCCTGACCGCTGAGGATGTAGCGTTCACCATCGAATACTACATTGCCAATCCCAATTCCAGCGGCGCCCGCCGGTTCCAGTATGTGGAAGGCTACGACGCGCTGAAAAACGGCGAAGCGGAGCATCTGTCCGGCATGAGCGTGGAAGGCAATGTGATCACGCTGAAGCTGGCCAAGTCCTATCCGCTGTTCCTGAGCGGCGTATACAGCACCATGATCCTGCCCAAGCACCTGCTGGGCAACATTGCCTGGGCTGATATCGACAGCAGCGATTTCTGGAAGAAGCCCGTCGGCTGCGGCGCGTACCGCATCAATGAAGTCAGCTTCCCCGACTATTTCACCTGCGTTCGCTTTGATGAATACTGGGGCGAACCTGCCGGCATCAAGAATGTGCAGTTTGTCAGCTACCAGACCGGCGGCAATGACGCAGCTGTTGCCGCCATGATCAACGGCGATATCGACTTTGGCACCCGTCAGCTGATCACCGACCGTTCCATTGCGAACAATATGATCCGTCAGAATGCTGACCTGAAGGCGCTCTCTGTGAACGCGCACAATGTACGCTGCTTCGTGTTTAACCTCAATCAGCGTGCTGATGGCAACATGAAGCCCGACCTGATGAAGAAGGAAGTGCGTCAGGCTTTCGATCTGCTGGTCGATCAGCAGACCATCGCCAGCTTCTATGGCGGCCAGGCCATCGATTCCGCTACGCTGGTGAACCCCAACGCCTTTGAGTACAACACCGACATTCCCTATGTTCCCAAGGATGTTGCCAAAGCCAAGCAGCTGTTGGAAGAAGCGAATTTCGATTTCTCTCAGACGATCGATATTGCTTACTATTACAACGATCAGACCACGGCTGACATCATGGCCCTGCTGACGCAGGACTTCGCCGAGGCGGGCGTTAAGGTGAATACCTACTTGATGGAAGGCGACCTGGCTAACCTGATTTACACCACCTGCAACTATGACCTGCTGTATCTGGCCGGCGCAAACAGCGATGCGGAACAGTCCGCTTACTACTTCCAGTGCACCAGCTGGGGCACCTACACCTTCATGGGTCAGCTGGAAGAGCGCACGGCGATGTTCGATGAGCTGATGAACAGCTACAACACGACGGCCGACGCCGAAGCGCGCAAAGAGCTTTCCTGGAAAATGCAGGCGCTCAACTATGAAAACGCCTACATGCTGCCTGCTTACGTTCTGAATCAGACAGTCATGTACAACACCGCTGCGGTAGAGGTTCCCGAGGCTGCCCTGGAGGCCGGCGGCGTGAACTATTGCTGGAGCCAGTGGAAGATGCTGAAGTAACGCAGAAAACGATTCTCTGACCAACATGATGCGGGCTGCTGCAGGTTGATTGCAGCAGCCCCATTTTTGAAAAGAGGGCGCCTATGTTCAAATACATCCTGAGAAAGCTGGTTGCGTTGCTTCCGAAGTTGCTGGCAATGTCCATCATCCTTTTTTTCGCGCTGGAGCTTTTGCCGGGCGACGCCTTGTCCAGAACCATGCCGCCGGATCAATACCAGGCACTGTCGGAGGCGCAGAAGGATGCTGCGAGAGAGTCATTGGGCCTGAACGACTCTCCCGTTATACGGTATTTTCGCTGGCTGAATCAAATATTCCATGGAGACTTTGGCTATTCCTCGTCAACCGGGCAGAATATTGGCACGATGCTGGCGGGGCGATTGCCATACACCATTGAACTGTCCTTTTACGGCTTACTGCTTGCAACCGTGATCGGTTTGATCCTTGGGTTCCTTTCGGCGTTTTTGAAGAATACTGTCGTGGATTATTTCTGCACATCCATCAGTGTCTTTGGTATTTCGTTGCCGGAATTCTTCTTTGGCATCGTATTCATCATATTGTTTTCCGTTCATCTCAAATGGCTGCCCTCCGGCGGCCGTATGCCGGTTGGGGAGCATGGCTTTTTCAGCAGGGTGCCCTATCTGGTGCTGCCCGTCATGACGATGGCCATTTCATTGACCGCCGCGTTGGTCCGATATACCAAAAACTCCATGCTGGATGTGATGGGCAAGGATTATATCAAGACGGCCAGAAGCAAGGGACTCAGGGAGACGACAGTCAGCTTTAAGCATGCATTCAGAAATTCTCTGATACCGACGATGACTTTGATCGTCATGCGCCTGCCCCGTCTGGTAGGAGGATCAGCGGTAATAGAAACGGTATTCAATTACCCCGGTATCGGAAATATGGCCCTGACAGCCTTGAATGCCGGCGATATTCCCGTTGTGATGATCACCACCATGACGACGGGTGTCATGGTGCTGCTTTCCAGCACTTTAGTGGACATTGTCACAGCAATGCTCGATCCGCGCATTCGTCTTGGTTAAGGAGCGAACGCCATGTCAGTACAGAAAAAGAAGACTTCTCTTGCCAAAAGAAATTGGCAAAAGTTCATTCGGAATCGTATGGCTGTCATCGGAATGATCGGTTTATTCATCATTGTTGCCGCTTGCTTGGCTGCGCCGTTATTGACACAGTATGATCCGACCCTCATCAATCCGAGCATTCGCGCGCTGGGCCCCAGCCCAGAACATTTGCTGGGTACAGACCGTCTGGGACGCGATATTTTTGCCCGTATCCTGTATGGCGGTCGTTGGTCTATCATGATTGGCGTTATCGCTGCCATGGGGGCAAATCTGCTTGGCGCGGCGCTGGGCTGCGTCTCCGGGTATTACGGTGGCAAGGTGGACAGCGTGCTGGTCAGCGTCCAGGAAATGTTTTCTATTTTCCCCGGTACGCTGATCAATATGCTTTGCATTGGCTTTATGGGGAAAAGCGTGCGCAATCTGCTGCTGATCTTTACCTTTACGGGCTGGCCAGGCGTGATGCGTATTGTTCGGGGCAGGATCCTGTCGCTCAAGCAGGAACCGTATGTGGAAAGCTACCGCGCAAACGGGATCGGGGGCATGTCCATCATGTTCCGCCATCTGCTGCCCAATACGCTGGGGCCGATCATTGTCAATTCAACAATGAACGTGGCCGGATATATTTTGTCGGAAGCGGCGCTGAGCTATCTGGGCCTTGGCGTACCGGACAATGTGCCTACCTGGGGCAATATCATCAACGCGGCAAAACGGCTTGATATCGTTCAAACAATGCCCATGCTTTGGCTTGCGCCTGCCGCGGCGATCTGCCTTTTTGTTCTGAGCATCAACTTCTTTGGGGATGGGCTGCGCGATGCGCTGGACCCATCCAGCAAGTAGGAGACTGCCTATGCAAGAGAAAGAGTATATCCTGCGCGTGCAGGATCTGAAAACAGATTTCAAGGTTGGAAGAAAAACTGTGCATGCCGTTCATGGCGTCACCTTTGATGTGCAGCGTGGCAAAACGCTGTGCATTGTGGGCGAATCGGGGTGCGGCAAAAGTGTAACGGCTCATTCCATTATGCAATTGCTTCCCCCAAACGGTATGATTGCGGGCGGCTCCATCGCCTATTATACCCAATCCGGTGCCTGCGAAAAGCTCAGCGAGTATAAGCGAAACGGCTCCAGGATGCGGGCAATCCGCGGCAAGGAAATCTCCATGATTTTTCAGGATCCCATGTCAACCCTGAATCCGGTGTATACCGTTGGAAGTCAGATCATGGAAATGCTGAAAAAGCATGAGAAGGTCGATAAGGCTGAGGGAAAAGCGCGGATCATTCGCTTGCTGGGAGAATTGGGCATCCCCAATCCTGAAATCCGCTATGACCAGTACCCACATGAGTTTTCAGGCGGTATGAAACAGCGTATCATGATCGCGATTGCCATGATCTGCAATCCGACGCTGCTGATTGCCGATGAGCCGACAACTGCGCTTGACGTAACGATACAGGCTCAGATCCTGGAGTTGATCAAAAAAATGCAGAAAACCTACGGAACCTCTGTCATCCTGATTACGCACAATATGGGGATCGTGGTAGAGGTTGCCGACGATGTGGCCGTCATGTATATGGGGCGTGTGGTGGAATTCGGTTCCGTAGAACAGATTTTTACAAATCCTGTTCATCCCTATACGAAAGCGCTCATGAAATCCGTGCCCGTGCTGGGTATGGATAAGGACCGGGACTTGACGGTCATCGAAGGAACGACCCCCGACGCATCCACCGTATTCACCGGATGTGAATTTGCGGAGCGGTGCGAATTTGCCAAACCGGAGTGTTCCCGCCGTTTCCCCAAAGATACCGAGGTGGAAGATGGGCATCGCGTTCGCTGCCTGCTTTATGAGAAAGGGGGCATATCGAATGGCTGATAATAAGGAAATACTGCTGAGCATTCGGCATTTGACGATGGAGTATCAGCCAAACCGCCGCCTGTTTGAAAAAAAGAAACCCAGCGTGAAAGCAGTCAGTGATGTTTCGCTGGATATATGCGCCGGGGAAACCTTCGGCGTCGTGGGCGAATCGGGGTGCGGAAAAACAACGCTGGGAAAGTGCATTGTGCGATTGCTGAAGCCCACCGCCGGAGAAATGCTCTTCCGTGACGATGGAGAAATGAAGGATCTGCTCAAGCTGGACAAAAAGACCAGCTTTGCGCTGCGGAGGAAAATTCAGATCGTCTTTCAGGATCCTTACGCATCGCTTAATCCGGTGCACACCATACGCGAAGCGTTCGACGAACCGATGCGCGTTCACGGTATCGGCGGAAGCAAAGAGAAACGCACGGAAATGATCGCAAACGCGCTCAAACGCGTCAATCTTCAGCCGGAGTATATGTATCGGTATCCGCATGAATTCTCCGGCGGTCAGCGTCAGCGCATTTGCGTGGCAAAAGCCTTGGTGATGGAGCCAAAGCTCATCATTTGTGACGAGCCTGTATCCGCATTGGATGTATCCATCCAGGCGCAGCTGCTCAACCTGATGCGCCGTTTGCAGCGGGAAACTGGCGTGACGTTCTTCTTCATTGCTCATGATTTAAGCGTTGTACAGTATATGTCTGATCGAATTGCCGTAATGTACCTGGGAAATGTGGTGGAGCTGGCGGATTCCAATGAGCTGTACGCACATCCCATGCATCCCTATACCCAGGCGCTGCTCAGCGCAGTTCCCGTTCCGGTTCTCCAGGCGAAAAAGGAGCGCATCGTGCTGGGTGGAGACGTGCCTTCTCCCATGAATCCGCCGACGGGCTGCCCCTTCCATCCCCGATGCGCGCATTGTATGGAACGTTGCAAAAAAGAAAAACCCATCCTTCAGGAGGATGCGGAAGGGCATCTTGTGGCCTGCCATCTATATCAGGATAAAGAAAAGAATAAGTGAGGAAATGCAAATGAAATCAGGCTATGTACCCGCATTGGGCACGCCGCTGGATGCGGCTGGGAACCTGCTGAAAGAAAGCTATCGCAGGCAAATAGAGGATCAGATCCAAGCCGACGCTGTCGGGCTGCTGTGTATGGGCTCCATGGGTATTCAGGCATTCCTGCGCTCCGGCATATGCCCGCAGGTGGCTCAAACCGCTGTGGAAGCGGCGCGGGGCGTACCCGTATTCGTGGGCGCTATGGATACCTCTATTGCCCGGGTCCGGGAACGGATGGCAGCCATGGAGGATATCGACGCTGCCGGCTTTGTGCTGACAGCGCCTTACTACAGCCCGGCAAGTCCTAAACAAATGATCCATTTTTTTAAGGGTGCAGCAGGCTGCACAACACACAAAATCCTTCTTTATGATTTGCCGGGCGTAACGCAATGCAAAATCACCTATGAAATGGTGCTGCAGCTTCTGCGGGATATTCCCAACCTGGCGGGCATCAAATCGGCTGATCTGCAAATGTTCCGCCGCTTGAAGCTGAATCCTGAGGTGCCGGAAGACTTTATCATGGTCTATTCCGGGCTGGATACCTTTGATATCGCCTATCGCTGGGGAATCACCAATTGCCTGGACGGGATGCTGAGCTGTACGCCCCGCACCAGCAAAGCCCTGTTTGACAGCCTTGCAAAAGATGACCGGGAAGCGGCAGGACAGCATCTGAATGCAATCGTCGCCCTGCGCGATCTGTTTATAGCCCATGATTTGTGGCCTTCTTATACGGCAGCCATGAACGCGCTGGGCTATGAAGGCAGCTATGGCCCGGATTATGCGGATGTATTGCCTGCGGAAGAGCGGCAAATCATTCGCCAAGCGCTGGCAGCGATGGGCGAAATAGACGAATAAAAGAGGTATTACCCATGATTTATAGCACGATGGATCAGGCGGCCAGATATTTGGATATGCTTCCCGGCATCGGGCGTATTTTGGAGGAGGCAGCGCATTATTCGCCACAGGATGAATTCGGGAAAAGGGTCACCCTGGAAGGGGATGACCTGTATATGAATCTGGCAGAGTACGATACGCATGAAAAAGCCGACGGATGCATGGAGGCACATCGCAAGTATGTGGATGTGATGTGCATGATCGAAGGGGAAGAAACGATCTATGTTCAGCCAACAGCGCTTTTGCGGCATATAACGCAGGCTTATGATGAGAATCAGGATGCTCTGCTGGCGGAAATGGAGGAAGGTTGCTGCGAAATCCGCCTGCATCCGGGAGAATTCGTCATCCTGTTCCCGGAAGATGCTCATGCACCCGGCTGCCGGATAAATGGGTCCTCCCTGTGAAAAAGATCATCGGGAAAGTCAGAATATAGAAAGCGGAAGCATCATGGGTATTGCATATATATTGGTGATCCTGCTCCTGCGCGTCGTGCAAAATTACTGCTCCAAGCGTTCCAGCCAATTATTTCCTGCCTCCATGCTTGGTCAGGTACAGTATATGGCGTGCCTGTTTGCGATTTCCTTCCTGCTGGGCGGAATTGCACTGTGCTTTGATCCTGCTCCGCTGCAATTGGACGGCGGCATGCTGGCTATTGCCGCAGTATCCGGCGCAACGCTGGTACTGGCGCAGCTGTGTATGCTGCTGGCGATGCAGAGCGGCACCATGGTGATTGTTACTGCTTTTGCTACGGCAGGGCTGATCGTTCCCTGTATCGCCGGTATGCTGTTCATGGGCGAGAGCATGTCGCCTTGGCAATGGCTGGGGATTGCATTGTTTATTGCGGCCTCGTATTTGCTGGGACGGTCTGCGAAGGCGCAGAACGGACGGTTCAACAAAAAGACGGTTTGGCTGCTGGCCGGTGCGTTGCTCGCCAATGGAGGCACGATGCTTTGCCAGAAGCTGTTCACCTATTTGCGCCCGGCGGGCAGCGTATCGGCCTTTTCCATGCTCAGTTTCGCGATCCCCGCCTGTTTCTTTGGAGCGATCCTGCTTCTGGGAAGAGCAAAAGAAAAACAGGAACCGATGGACCGAAAGCTGTATCTGCCCATCCTGCTGCTGGCTGCCGCTTTATTCGTCATGAACCAGCTCGTCACCAAAGCGGCGGCGTATGTGCCGTCGGCCATTCTGTTTACGGTGCCAAACGCCGGAAACAACGTGATTGCGGCCGCTATGGCGGCATTATGGGTCAAGGAGAAAATTACCGTATATTCGCTTGCAGGTCTGGCGCTCAGTATCCTGTCGGTGATATTGGTGCTGGGCATAGCAGGCTGATCAATAGGAGGCTAAGGATTATGGATTACTGGACGCAGAGCAATCAGAATATTTTCGTGGCAGGGCATCGGGGCTGGAGCGAAAAATATCCGGAAAACACCATGGAGGCTTTTCTGGCCGCGGCAAAGCTGGGCGTGGATCAGATTGAAACCGATGTCCGCCTGACAAGGGATGGACAGCTGGTGCTGTTTCATGATGAAACGCTGGAACGGGTAACGAATGGCAGCGGAAAAGTGATCGACCATACGCTGGCGGAATTAAAAAAGCTTCGGGTCAAAGGAAAAGGAACGATCCCCACGCTGGAAGAGTTCCTGGGAATATTTGAGGATTATCCGATGCTGACGCTGGATATGGAATTGAAGGAATATCCAACGGAGGGGCGTGAGGAACTTGCATATCGCACTTGCGACCGTGTGCTGACGGTGCTTTCCGATCACGGCCTGACAGATCGATGTGTGATCAATAGCTGGAGCGGTAAGCTGAACGAATACATTTATCGGACCTATGGGCAAAAGTATCGGCAGCATGTTTATTATCCCGTTCGCTGCCTGGGCCCGTGCGAGCTGGATCCTTATGCTTACGCTTATTGCGCCTGCGTGTTCGGTGTGCAGGAAGGCGAGATCACCCTGGAAGATGTGCATACCCTGCATCGGAATACTGGCGTGCGCATCTGGGCGGGAACCTACGCCAAGGACGAGGCTTCTGTGGATCTTGCGGTTCGCATGGGTGCAGAGCTGATTACCTGCAACAATCCGGATGAGGTGCTCGACATTCTGAGAAAGAAGAAGCTGCACAGCTAAAAAGAAAAGGAGGACGTCGCAATGCCTGATCGTGTTTATAGCTTTCGGGACGAGGTTTCAGCCATTGATATTGATGAGCCTTCTTTGCCGCAGCCCTGGATCCATTATCTTTCCAATGGAGAGATGCATGCTTTTGTATCACAGGCCGGCGGTGGCTTTGCCTGGTGGCAGGATGCGATCGCCCGTCGGCTCAGCCGTTACCGCATGCATCATTTGCCTGCCGATCGGCCAGGGTTTTATCTGTATGTGGCAGAGGAAGGTCAGCAGGCATTCTGCCCGACCTATCAGCCAACCTGCGTACCGCTGGATACATGGCGCTGCTCCTTTCTGCCGGGGAAAGCCGTGTTCACCTGTGAAAAGGAGGGCCTGGCCCTGGAGCAGCAGCTCTATATCACGCCGGATGAAAATCTGTTGGTATGGGACGTGACGGTTGCCAATCGTACGCAGAGGGCCCGGACGCTTGATTTGACCGCCTATGTGGAGCTTTCACAATTGGATTGGCTGAATGAACAACTGTACGGGTATTATTGGCGGCATATGCTGAAAACCTGGCAGACGCAGGAAGGTCTGCTGTATTATCTGTATCAGTACCGGGCGGCTGACGAATATCTGCCCGCTCCATTGGTGTTCTTTGGTGCGTCGGAAAAAGCGCATTCCTTTACTACGGACAGGGCAGCCTTCATAGGAGCCTACAGGGATGAAAGCAATCCCGCGGCGATTGAAAACCACTCCTGCGGAAATGAAACCATGCTCTCCGGCGAGCCCTGCTTTGTCTACCAGGTTCGGAAAACCATTCCAGAAAACGGGATGCTCCGCCTTTGCTGGTTCCTGGGCGTCGCAAAAAACGGCCTGACAGATTTTCAGCAGGCCGATCAGGAAGCGCAGCGTATGGCGGCGCTGGCCAGGGACGCCGCTTGGCTGGATGGGCAGCGGGAAAAGCTGTCTTTGAACTGGCAACAGTATTTAGGAAAGGGCTGTTGCCGTTTGCCGGACGAGCAGCTTCAGCGGATGATTTCCGTATGGGGTCCTGTCAACTGCATGACTACGGCGCGTTATTCACGCGCTGTAAACGTGGAAGCGCCGGGAATCCGCGGTCTCGGCTTCCGCGATACAGCCCAGGATATGCTGCCCATGTGTCATCGGGCGCCGCAGATGGCCAAGGCCATGCTGAAACGGCTGCTTTCCAAGCAGTTCCCCACAGGAAATGCCGTGCACCTGATCCCCCTGAATCCTCACGAACTGCCGGATGCAAGAACAAGGTGCGACAGCCATTTGTGGCTGCCGATCCTGCTGTATACTTATCTGGCGGAAACAGGCGATTTCGATGTTTTAACAGAGAACGTTTCTTGCCTTTCGCCTGAGGACCATCTGAGCGAATGCGGCGTGATGAGCGTTTGGGAACACATGATGGCAGCGGTTCGCTTTACGCTGTCACACCTTGGCGCCCATGGCCTGCCGCTGACCTTAAAGGGAGATTGGAATGACATCATCGGCAAGTTTTCTGAAAAAGGAAAGGGAGAATCCGTATTTGCAGCGATGCAGTACCTGGTCTGCTTAAAGCTGCTGAAGGAAATTGCCGCATATTGCCATCTCCCAGAGGAAGAGTATCTTACGCAGTTGGAAGCAAAGATAAAATCGAATATTGAAAAGAATGCCTATAACGGTGCGTGGTGGTATCGCTGCTTTGATGACGAAGGAAATCCAATTGGCGGTCCCGATTCCACCTACGGCAAACTGTGGCTGAATCCGCAATCATGGGCTGTGATCAGCGACGTGGGCACGCGGCAACAGCAGCTTTCCGCCATGCGGCATGTGGATGACCAACTGAAAACCAGGGTTGGCCTGCGTCTGATTTCACCCGGCTTTGCAACCTATCCGGAGACGAACGATCCGTTTACCGGATATAATCCCGGCAACGGAGAGAACGGAGCGATTTTTTGTCATGCAAACGCCTGGGCTGTCATCGCGCAGGCACTGCTGGGAGATGGCGACCGGGCGTGGGAGTATTATTCTCTGCTGGCTCCGCAAAAGGCGCTGGAACGTGTGGGCTTACAGGTATACAAAGCCGAACCCTATGCCTGGGCCAGCAACATCGTGGGCCCTGATAATCCAAAGCATGGCTGGGCTAATGTGACGCATATCACGGGCACGGCAGCCTGGATGGAAATGGCAGCTTATCATTACCTGCTTGGCATTCGTCCTAAGCTCAATGGTCTAAAGATTTCGCCGGTCATGCCGCGTCCATGGCGGCACATGGAAGTCAGTTACGATTATCGTGGGACGATGATCCATATGTATGTGGAGAACCCTGACGGTGTTTCCGGCGGCGTAAAAAGGGTGATGGTCGATGGTGCTGAAGCAGCAGACGGCTTTGTCGATTGGAGCACCATACAGGGTAAGCGGGAAGTGCGTATTGACGTGCTTCTGGGCGAGAGGAATGCTTGAATCAAGGAGATGCAACGATGCGAAAGCAGATACAAACCATAGCTTTTGATCTGGATGGCACGCTTACACAGCACAAAACAAAATTAGGCGCGCAGAATCGGAATATCCTGGATCAACTGAGGCAAAATTATCATCTTGTTATGGTTGGCGCTGGCACCTGTCAGCGGATATGGAATCAGATGGACCAGTATCCCATCGACATTATCGGAAGCTATGGTATGCAGTTTGCAACTTACAATAAGAATCAGCAAGCCTTGGTTCTTCGGTGGGATGAGCAGGTTCCAGTGGATCGGGAGGAAGCGCTGCGGCGGGCTGAAAAGATCAGACAGCAATTTGGCTTGTCTGACTTTGTCGGCGATACCCTCGAATTCCATTCCACCGGCGCGCTGACTTTCCCTGTACTGGGAACAAAAGCCGACCTTGCAGATAAACTGGCTTATGATCCGGATCGCAGCAAGCGCAGGATCATGTATCCCTTTGTAAAGCAAGTCTTTTTCGATTATAACGTCATGATCGGCGGTTCTTCTTCCTTCGATATCGTTCCGGGCAAATACGGAAAGCTGAACGCTATCCGTCGGTATCTTGCTGAAAATGGCATGAATGAACAAGAAATCATCTACTGTGGTGATGACTACTGCGAGGGCGGGAATGATTATGATGTGTATGCAGGGGGCATTCCTTTTGTCAAGGTCGATCACTACGATCAGATAGGAGAAATACTGCAGGGAAACGGGCTGCTGTAGGAGTGCGGAGGAAATACAATGAATGGGATCGACAGTTTACTGAAGGGTTGGCATTACTGCGCCTGCGGAAAAGAGCATGATTGCCCGATCGAAGATGTTCGGATCGGAAAGGGAGCAATCGCCTGTCTCGAGCGGCTTTGCGAAAGCTATCATCACATCCTTTTCGTAACAGATGACCGCCTTTGGCCGCAATACGGGGAAAAAGTGTATACGCAGATTCAAGCAAAAGCATGCCCACTTGTACTGAATGGAAACGGGCGAGTAGTGATTCCAAATGAGCAGGCAATTGCCGAAATCACCGCCTGTATCACGCCGGATACGGACCTGATCGTCGGCCTTGGCTCAGGGGTCATCAACGATCTGTGCAAGCATGTGAGCTTTCAGCATGGTTTGCCTTATATGATCGTGGCTACTGCGCCCTCCATGGATGGATTTGCCTCTGTAGGGGCGGCGCTGATCCTGGAAGGAATGAAGATCACGCTGGGAGCCAGACCGCCCAAAGCGATCATAGGCGATACTGATATCCTGAAAAACGCGCCGATGGAAATGCTTCAATCGGGCTGGGGCGATATCATTGGTAAATATTCCTGCCTGAACGACTGGAAACTGAGCGCGTTGATCAACGGCGAATACTTTTGCCAAGCGGTATACGATCTGGTGTATGAGACCGCAAAAAACGTGGAAACGCTGGCAAGCGGCATATTGCAGCGCGATGAGCAGGCAATCGCGGCGCTTATGGAAGCTCTTGTGATTGTCGGAATTGCTATGAGCTTTGTAGGAAATTCCCGCCCCGCCTCTGGCAGCGAACATCATTTATCTCATTATTTTGAGATTACCGGTATATTGCACAACGAGCCGTATTATCCGCATGGCACCGACGTTCTCTATTCATCGGTAGTAACAGCAAGATTGCGTGAAATACTGGCCAATAACATTCCTGCACGGCAGTCATTCGATTACACAGCGTGGGAAAAAGAAATCCGCAGGATTTATGCCTCCTCGGCAGACGGCGTGATTCATCTTCAGAAAAAACTGGGATGGCATGAAAAAAATGATTTTTTCAGTATTGCCGGAAAATGGGGATCAATTTGCAAGATTCTGAGAGAAGCCCCTACGGAAAAAGAAATGATTCAGATGGTTCAGGCCATCTGGCTGGATATCAATCAATTCAACGCTTTCTATGGAAAAGAGAAAATCAATGATGCCATTTTGTATGCGAAAGATCTTAAAGATCGGTATAGCGTACTATGGCTATTTGAGAGGGCGCATGCTCCGGTTTGCTGGCTGTGATTTCAGCGTATTTCGCTTATAAAGCCAGAAATTACTATCCGGGTGACCCTATTTCAAAATTTATAGAGCAATATTTGGTAAGATACTTCTTCGCTCATACACGATAAATAACCCCCGCCGGGAAAACGGACGACGGCTGAAATTGATGGCCATCGTCTGCTTTTTTTCTATCATTTTACGAAAAACACTCATGTTACATAATGCAAAGAATTCCATTTTTGTCGAAAAGGCTTTATAAAATTCCTTCTGAATCCGCCGGACTTATCGGCGGAATGGGGTGTATCATAGAAAATAGGGAGTATGCGAACGAAGCATGTTTTTCCAACTGACGAAACAGGTGGCGGACTGCTGCCATGTGATTGACTTGAACGAAGGAATAGGGAATGTGAAAAATGTCGAACGATTTTTCAAGAATATATTTTAAAGAGGCAAGTTTTTTGCCGCTTTTACTTTTTCAATAGGTGATGGAAAGAAAATTGGCCTGGTTCCATATATTTCCAAGTAAAAAAGGCTAAAAATGTTAAGTGATGATCCCCAAAATCCCTTGTCGCTTCTTGTCGACAACTTCTTTTGAAAAAGCTGTGGTTCAATGAAAAATTTTGAGAGGGAACACTCATACATCTGCATTTTTACCTCGAAAGAAATAAAGGGAGAAAAATTGCTTTTTTATTCTTCCACTGCTTTCTCGGGAGGGGGCGTGGGGGAAACCGCTCTTGGGCATCCAAAGAGCAGTTTCCCCCACAAACTTTTGCATTGAGCCAAAGTTGTTTTTTACCATGGGAAATGGGAAGGGCGTTATCGCCTATGAGATCAGTAACGTTCATAAAAAGCTCCTGCGCGATCATCGTTCTTGTGAACTTATCGCCAGAGAGCTTTTTCAAATGCTTTGAGTCATAGGTTATTTCATTCAGCGAACAGATCATCCAGCGTGATCACGTTGGTAAATGCACCGCTGTATTCATTTTGCGTCAGTCCATATGTGGTAATGAGCGTGCTGCGGATCGTCATTTTAGGGCTTACTTTGCCCATCAGAAGTTCCTGCCTGCCGAGCAGCGTCAGGTAATCGTCCTTTTTTACGGTATATTTTCCGCCATAGAACTTGATTTCGCACATGTTCAGAACGTTATCGTTCCGAGTCAGCAGGAGATCGATTTGGGTTCCTTCCTGATCATCCTCCCGTTTGGACCACGCGGAGGCAGAGGTAATGACGCCGGAAATGCCCAGCGCTTTTTTAATCTGAGGAATGTGATTAAAACAAACGTGTTCAAAAGCCAAACCCCGCCAGGTAACAACGGGTTGAGCGGTCACGTTTTCCTGCCAGAAGGATTCGCTTCCCTCGTTGATTTCACGGATAAAATGCAGATAGAACAGGCAAAATGGATCGACAACTTTATAATGTTCCTCCCGCTTCCCCATGCCGAAGGGCACATATTTCACCACAAAATCGCTGGCGATCAGCGCGTTCAGGTTCTTGGACAGCCTGCCTCCGTCGGACATGCCGAGCTTTTCGGTGATTTCCTTTCTGGTAAAGCCGGCGTTGCGGGTTGCTAAGAAGGTTACGATGGCCTTTTCCGTGTCCGGGTTGATAAACACCGATTGGTACAGCCTGTCATACTCGTCTTTCAGCTTCGCGTTTCTGGCAAAAATGATCCTGTCCACATTCTGGGCTAAGCTGTATTCGCCGTCGAAATACCCCAGATAATATGGAATGCCGCCGAAGATCATGTAGCTCTGGGCAATATCATATCTCGAAAGCCTGATATTGTTTGCCTGGAAGAACACTTCACACTCCCGCAGCGTAAAGGGCGCGAGCTTGATTTCATAAGTCACCCTGTTATACAGGCCCCCATGATTGTTGATCAGACTATTCATCATCCAGGAATTGGCGCTGCCGCACACAATGACCATCAGGTTTTTCCGATGGCAGCCCCAGTTGTTCCAGAAGCCTTCAAAGGCTCGGATAAATCCTGACCGCGGCGTGTCCAGCCAGGGCAGTTCATCCAGAAACACCAACTGTCTTGAACCATCATCGATTTTTTGCAGGAATTGCTCCAGCAGCAGAAAAGCATCCAGCCAGTTATCCGGCTTTTTGCTTTTCTCCATGCCGAAAAGAATCAATGAATTATAAAAATGATCCAGCTGCGCCCGAAGCAGCCCCTTCGCGTCCTCATCCACTGGGGAAAGACCGGCATGGCGGAATGTGATCCTGCCAGCAAAGGTCTCGTCGATCAAATACGTTTTCCCAACGCGGCGTCGTCCGTAGACAGCTACCAGCTCCGCACGGTTCCGGTCATACAGTTTGTTCAGTTCCTTGACTTCTTTTTCCCGCCCGATCATTTTCCATTCCCCCGATCACTTTAACGGGCTGCGAAGAAGATGATTTACATTTCACCGCCGCTTTAAATTATAATCGCAAATAAAACGGCTGTCAACATTATTTATTCGCGTTCACCGCCGTTTTAATTCTTCAATGTGAATTATGTCGAACGATTTTTTTAAGAAAATGATTTTAAAGGTGCAGGGATTTTGCACCTTTAGCATGTACCATGGGGAATGGGAAGGGCGTTATCGCCTATGAGATGCTCTATCCCCATCATAAAAAAGGAATGGGTGGGAAATACACCAAAGGAACCTCAGAATGGGTGGGAAATACACCAACATTCGTTCTCATTGAATGGTATAATGTTTATGTGACCAGATAAACTCTGTAATGCTTGCAAGAGCAAGTGAATTGCTTTCATGGATGCCTAAAGTGATCTGGTGCGGCGTAAACCGTCCTAAGAAAACCAGAATGTTTCCTGGTTACATGAATTGTACGAAGCACACATTCGGTGACAGCGCCGAAGCGAATCTTGAAAACTGAACAGCCTGGATCCAATATACGCGCTTTCATAGGAAGCACAAAAACGGTGCAGCGAAACCATGAACTGTATAAAAAAATAATGAAGGAAAACAATAGAAGGGAGGTGAGAACGGATGCAGATCGACGTACACGCAAAAGAAAAAATCGTCTGCGTGTGGCTGAACCATGCGGATCAGGAGAGTCCTGGGACGAAAGAAAAGCTGAAAGCGCTGTACGCGGAATACAAAAGAAAAAAGTATCTGGTATCCGTTTTTTTCTCCGGCAAAGAGGATGTATCGGAGCTGACGCTGGGATTGCTCCAGTATAACAAGAAAAAGCTGGAGCAGGATAGAATGGTACATGAAAAGGCGGTCATCTAAACAAGCTTGTTTGATGAAGATGATTAAATGATATATGAAAAAGGCAGTTTTCATGGTAAGGGACGAATCGCCAAAGACCGCCAGCGGCGGAAATATCTTTGGCGGTGAGAAAAATCGTATCTTGTCAAGGATCGTTCTCTGTGTTACAATATATATGAAGAAATCTTCATTTGGAAGTGATAACATTGATAGAACGATTTACCATAGCGGGATACGCCCGAATCTCGGTAGACGATGAACTGAACCAGGAAAACACGTCCATTGAGAACCAAAAGGCCATCATTTCAGACTTTGTGAAGCAGCGGTTCCCGGAAAGTGAATTGGTGTTTTTCGAGGACAGGGATAAATCGGGTTACACCTTTGAGCAGCGCGACGGGTATCAGCGGATGCGAAGGAAGCTGATGGCGCACCAGATCGACATCCTGATCGTGAAGGACTTTTCCCGTTTCTCCCGCCGGAACAGCCGGGGCCTGGTGGAGCTGGAGGACCTGCGGGACGCGGGGGTGCGCATCATTTCCATCGGCGACGGCATTGACTACCCCAACGACGATGATTGGCTGAAAATCCAGTTCCAGTTCCTGATCAACGAAATGCCGGTGACGGATACATCCAAGAAGGTGCGCGCCGTGGTGCGCCGCCGCCAGGAGGATGGGAAATGGATTTGCGCCGCGCCTTATGGCTACATCGTCACGGAAAGCCAGCAGTTTGAAATCGTGCCCACGGAAGCGGAAATTGTGCGGCTGATTTACCAAAGATACTTGGGGGGCTGGGGGTACAAGCGCATCGCCAACAGCCTGACGGACGAGGGGATCCCCACGCCACGGATGAGCGAAAAAACTCGCGTAGAAATGAAGGGCAGGGAGTATCACCGGAAGTGCCGCCCGGAGTGGAGCATCATCAGCGTGCAGACCATCCTGACCAATGATTTTTACATCGGCACCCTGCGCCAGGGGAAATATTATCGGAAAAAAATCAACGGCAAGGATGTGAAGCGGAACGAGGACGAGCACATCGTCCTCGAAAACCATCACCAGCCCATCATTGATTACCGGACTTTCGCTACTGTAAAGGACATGATGGACCGCCGGGCCGCCAGCGATTATACCGGCATCAAGAAAAACGAGAATGCCTACACCGGTTTTCTTCGCTGCGGGGACTGCGGATCGCCCATGTTCACCATGAGCCGGGCCACGGGGGTGGACGCTTACCATTGCGGGGCATATCATCGCAGGGGTCTGAAAGCCTGCACCAGCCATTACACCAAGACCAGCACCCTGGACGAGCTGCTGAAAATGTACCTGAAAAAGGTGCGGGACAATGCCCAAGGGATGATCGACAAGCTGAACGGCGAGCTGAGCCAGGAGGAAGAGGACATTGACGAAGCGGAGCGGACCGTAAAGAACCTGACGGACGTGGTGGAGGATTTGCAGGAGGAGCTGAAAGCCACCAAGCGCCAGCGCATCCGCGATCTGATGAAGCATCCCGAACAGGCGGCTTTGCTGGAAGAAACCTACGATGAAATGGAAAGCAGCCTGGTGGAACGCATCACCGGCTTGCAAAACCAGATCACCCTGAACCAGAACCGGCGGAACCTGATCATTCGGGTGAACCGGAAAGCCAAGACGGCCCTTCAAATCTTCGATGAAATCCTGGAAAAGGATCATTTGGATAACCGGGACCTGGGGCTCCTGGTGGAGGAAATCCTGATTTACACCGATCACATCGACATAAAGCTGAAAGCGGATATCGACGCCCTGCTGAATTCCGGCACTGTGACAGACACGGAAACGGGGGAAGCCGTAAATTTTAAACGAGGCACAAAGGGACAGGTCATGCTGCTCCAGCGTTCCAAAAACACGCGGGACAGGGCCTTTTGTGTCAATACCATCAGCGACGGTGACCCGCTGGAAATTTACACGGATCGGGATGGAGAAGTGATTTTGAAAAAGTATTCCCCTATTGGGGAAATGTCGTCCTTTGCGAAGGATTACACGGAATCGCTGTTTAGGTCCCTGGGGCATATCGCCTGCATCGTGGACCGGGATCAGGTGGTGGCGGCCAGCGGCGTGAGCAAAAAGGAGCTGTGGGATAAGCCCATCAGCCATGATCTGGAGCAGGCCATTGCCAGCCGCCAAACGCAAACCTTCAATCGGCTGATGGGCGGCAAGGCCATGTCGGTCACCAATGAGGATGATAATTCCGGCTATACCGCCCAGGTGGTGTCGCCCATCATTGCGGATGGCGAGGCCATTGGCGCGGTACTGCTGCTGTCCCGGGAGCAGGGCGCGCGGATGGGGGATGCCGAGATCAAGGTGGCCGAGACGACCGCCGGGATCGTGGGACGGCAGATGGAACAATGAAGCAATGCGCAGTCCTTTCAGCGAAGGGCTGCGCAATTTTATGGATATAGAAAGGGGCTGTCTCACTAAGAGGCAGTCCTTTTCATGTACAAAAAGAGCCGGGCT